>Ga0164313_10000043_pt1 | contig 69606 bp, 68 predicted proteins | sample GuaBasSedimGuay4_FD_113735 | JGI IMG/M metagenome (GOLD analysis project Ga0164313, IMG submission 113735) | Subseafloor sediment microbial communities from Guaymas Basin, Gulf of California, Mexico - Guay4, Core 4569-4, 0-3 cm | ecosystem: Environmental > Aquatic > Marine > Hydrothermal vents...
AGGTGCTCCCAACAGGATCACTTTTATAAAATGGCTTCTATCCAATCTTGGCATTTGTTCCCGCTTATTTGGTATAACCTTGGCCTGAATTGCTTGATGACGATGTTTCACAACCAGACCGACGGAATGCGAAAACATTGAATTACTTCTTGATTTTCGTTAAATATTATCTTATTAATATCGAATGTCAATAACTATGTTGCGATTAATAAACAATACCCATTAACCCTCGTATATTCGGAGAGACGTGAATGGAAAAACGAATCGATGCTACGGACATGAAGATTATCCGCCTGCTGCAGCAGAACGGACGCATGTCCAACACGGATATAGCCAAAAAGGCAGGTGTTTCCGAAACGACTGTCCGCTACCGGTTGCAGCGGCTCACAAGAGAAGACTATATCCAGGTTGTAGCCATGATCAAGCCCGTAAAACTGGGATTCGGTATCGAGGGCAGCATCAGAATCAAAGCGGATATCAAGCATATCGAAAAAGTCAGCGATGCGCTCAAAACCATCGATTCGCTCTATTTTGTCGCCCGCACCATGGGTCGCTATGAATTCGACAGTGAATACTATGTCAAATCAACCGCTGTACTGAAACAGCTCATCGACACCATCAACGGCATCGACGGAGTTTTGGAAACAGACGTTTCCACCGTCCTGGACTATGTCAAGGAAAGATATGACTTCGGGGACATCGGTATGGATGAATAATACCTGAAATGAGAAGCATAATAATTTATTTTTCCTTTAAAGTTTCGTCGGCCTTGCGCCCGATCTCTTTCAGCTTTCCGATCACATCGTCCGGCAGCAGATTTTTCTGCGACCCCGCCAGGATATCCTCCACCTTGGCCCTGGCATTGCTGTAAAGATCAGGCCGTCCCAGTTCCTCCCAATGCTCGTAGGTGTTGCGATCACTCAAAACGGGCGTGAAAAATTCTTCGCTGCGGCAGTTATTTAAGGTACCCGGCTGCATCAGAAAATGTCCCCCCGGCTGAGCCGATTTTACGTCGGCATATAGATCCTTCGTGTCGGAGACATCAATGCCCTCCTTGTAGCGCCGGCACATGAAATTTAACCAGTTCCAGATAGGCATCGCACATGTCCCGGTCGTGGCTCAGCGGAGGAATCGTACAGTAGCAAACGGAAAATATTTTTCGCTGTTTCACGGCGTCTTCACTGCCCAGTATGGCGGCCAGACCCTCGATCAGGAACGGTACTTCATCAGGGTGGTGCAGTTCGTTCTGGATGTGTTTGGACGAATGGATCAGGGAAGTAAAGGATGGCCGAATTTCATTGTAGTTGTCAGTCATGAACTTGACACCGATTTCACCGAGTATTTTTAGGCTGTCTCCATGAATCCGGAGCTTTTCTGCCTCTGATAGAATTTTCAAACTCAATTTCATCTATTAAATTCCTTAAATTATTTCTTGGCGTCCTTGACGCTTGAGCAAAGCGGGCGGTAAACGCTCTTGACTCAAACATACGTAGCCGTTTTTATGAATCGAAAGACTTCGCCTTCTACTGTATAGCGCTTCTTTGCCCCTTCAACCTTTTACCTATTCTCCGTCTCTTCAACCTTCAGTCTTCTACCTTCAACCTAAATCTTTGTCACTTTGCTACTTCATTTCATTCTCATAGGCTTTGAGGATTTCATCACCTTCGCACAGAATCGCTTCATCCAGAGCCGGCACCTCGTGATCGGCAAGCACCTGTTTTACGATTCGATTTGCCTCCCGGGGCATTTCGTCCTTATCAAGAGCCAGCAGGTTCAGCTTGGATCGGTCCCATTGCGTCAAATCGCTCCGCAAATATTTGAGCGTGTGATCACTGGACAGAAAATCCCCGCCATGCCCGACAGCCTTGATCGCATCGAAACCCATCATCTCCTCGCTGATTTCGATCTCTTTCAGAAAATCCCGAAAGAAGTCCCACATGTAGGCATCGACCACCAGCTGTTCGAAGGAAATCCCCTTGGCGTCATCGACACAGCCCATACCGGTGATAATATCCGTATAGGCTGCCAGCCCAATAAATTGATTGGCGATAAACTGAACATCCTCGAGGCCGCCTTTGATGTCGTCCCCGAAACCGGTGTCCGCGACCAGGCAGGGCAAGCCATAGCGCCTGGCCATCTGGCCCAGCCCATAACTGACCAGCGCCTTTTCAGGGGCACCATAATTGATATTGCCGGTCAACATGTCCATGGGGGCGGATTCGGATGTGTAGATGTGCGGCGCACCGGATGCTGCGGCCTGGGTAATCACCAGGCTGGCCAGATTTTCGGCATTGGCATTCATCATCATGCCGGCCACCGTAACCGGGGCGGACAAACCGCCCAGGGACATGGACATGGAGCAGATGGGAATGCCGGCCTTGGCGAATTCGACCTGGGCTTCGATGGCGCCTGTTTCAAATGATAACGGCGCCAGGGGACAGCTGATCACCGACATCAGGGGCCGCTCCTTGAGGGCCTCACGCCCGCCGGCGATGAGCGCAGCCAGCTCAACCTGGATGTTGGCATCCTGCGCACTCTGCACGGTGACCCCCTGCACGTGCTTTTGGGTGTTTTGCATGGTCTGCCATAATTCATGGGGACCGTGAGAAAATTCGGGAACATCGTTGGCCGTAATGGCGGTCCATAGAAAGTCCGGGGAAAGGGCATCGCCGAGCCTGGCAAAGGCGGCGATGTCTCTGCGGGTGGAATGACGGTATTCACCAGTTTCATAATCGGTGACAAACACGGCCAGCCCGCTGGTTGTGGCGTAGGGGCGGGGATGGGACGGCATGACAAGATCGTTCTGCGGGTCCCGGGCGCACAGCGTGAATGTCTTGGGGGCCGAATTCAGAGCGTCTGCCACCACAGCTTCGGACAGCTTGGCCACATAAGTGTCGAAATCGACGTCGGCGCCTTTGGCCTCCAACAATTTCAGGGTCGGGATACTGTGCACCTTGATACCGATCTCCTTCAGGGCCCGGAGGCTCTGAGTGTGAATCAATTCAATTTCCGATTCACTTAAAAAAGTCATTTTTGCATTTGCCATGGTTTGTTCTCCTTTATTAGAAACATCTAATTTATTAGTCCCGAAGGCGCCAAGGCGCCAAGGCGCTAAGAAACTATTAAACTCCTTTGAGACTTCGGGTCTTAGTGGCTATTTTAAGAACGAATATATTTTCTTTGAGGCTTCGAGTCTTAGTGGCGATCATTCCCCATCACCACCCGGTGTGCCCCAATCGAAACGTTCCCTAATGATCCGCCGGATAAAACTGGTTTCAATGCGTTTAATTCCCTCGATGTTTTCAATCTGCAAAAGCAATTGATGCAGTTCGTCAATGGATTCCACAAACGTTTCCAGTTCGATGGCGCGTTCCCCCGTCATCTGGGCGATATATGACAGGTGCTTGAGTTTTTTCAATTCCGTGACGATTTTATCGATTTGTAGACTTTCCGTGTAAAGACCGATGTTGGCGGCAATGCCGAAACCCAGTTTGATGGGGTTGCCGGCGGCCACGATCTGAATGAACCCGCCGTCAATCAGTTTCTTCAGACGGTATCGGACCGTCGCTTCGGAAACATTTGTTATTTTAGCTATTTCAGAACTAGGCATTCTGCCGTCTTTTTGAAGCAACCCGATAATCTTGAAATCGGTGCTGTCTAGCCGTTCCCGCATGACACCTTCCTTTGTAAGCATAATTTCAATTTTCAATATAACTAATTATATATTTCGTCAATATAAATATTAAATATTTGCGAAATCAGCAATAAATATATTGACAATCGCGAATATCGTCTCTAAGATTGATCCGTCGATTTATCAGAAGGAGAGGATCCGGCATGCAAAGCGATGCCCGCACTTGAACCCTGGCCCCCTCGAACCCCTGGATCTTTTCTCGATTGGCATCATGGCATTGACACGCATGATTATTTAAACATTTGAACAACATGAAGGAGTTATAAATGCAGACCGCAAGTCAGTTTCTGTCTTCTGAAGAACAACAAATCATACACGACGACAGCTTGAAAATACTGAGAGAGGTCGGTACGCTTTTTCACAGCGACCGCGCCCTCGACATCCTGGCCAAAAACGGCGCCGATGTGGACAAGGACAGCAAAATCGCCAGGATACCGGAAGAGATGGTGGCACAGGCCCTCAAAACCGCACCCAAGTCCTTTGTTCTCGGTGCCCGGGTGCCGGAAAACGATTTTGCCCTGCCATCGACCTACAGCGGTTATGTACTTGACAACGGTGGTATTTTCACCCGCGATTTCAAGACCGGCGAACGACGCAATGCTAACTTTCAGGATCACGTAGATTTTCTGAAGGTTTTCGATGAAATGAAACTGGCCAAGGTCGTGTGGGGCACCACTGTTCATGAATTTCCCAACCACTCATCGGGCGTTCGCACCGACCTAACCTCGTTCATGTATTCGTCCCTGCACATCCAGGACGAGCTGGGTGGCCCTGAAGAGGTGCCCTACATCATCGAAGGGTTGGAGACCATTTTAGGCAGTGCCGATGCCGTCAAGGAGCGTAAAATCTACTCGGTGGTGTATTGCACCCTGGCGCCCCTGGTACACGAAGGCCACATGTGTGATGCCTACCTGGATCTGATCCAGTACCACCAGCCTATCTGCCTTTTTCCCATGGCCTGTGCCGGATCCACCGGCCCTGCCAGTCTTTACAGCAATATTGCCCAGGGCAATGCTGAGGCGCTTTCCTCCCTGGTGCTCTTTCAAATGGCCGTACCGGGCTGCCCCATCATATTCGGGGATGCTTCCGGCAGCACTGATTTTGCATCGGGCAACTTTCTGGAGGGATCGCCGGAAATGGTGCTGCAGACAGCCGCCAGGGGCGAAATGGCACGATTTTATGGGCTGCCCAACGAACAGGCCGGCTGCCTGACCGAAGCCAAGGAACATGGCGCCCAGGCAGTTCTCGAAAAAATGGCCACCACGCTGCCGCTGGCCATGAGCGGTGTCGACCTCATCCAGGGCCCCGGCGCCCTGGAAACCAGCAACATGATGACCCTGGAGCAGATCGTAGTGGACGACGAGATCGCCTGTTTCTGCAAACGAATACGGGACGGCATCGACATGTCCGCGGCTAAAAACTATTTTGACGATATCCGGGATGTAAAACCGGGCGGGCATTTCCTGATGCAGCCCACCACCCTTGAGGCCTGCCGCAGCAACGAATTCATGCAGCCGGCCCTGTGCAACCGCAGCACCTTTGAAGAGTGGGTCGAACTGGGTCGACCGGATATCTATGATCGGGCCAAAGAACGCGTCGAGAAAATTTTGAGTTCTCCCCAGAAAAATCCACTTTCGGACGACGTGATCGGCAAACTCGAAGATATCATGCGCCGGGCCGATGAAGAATTGGCATAGACAGTTGGGCAAGGCGGCTTTTCGCATTCCGTCACGTTTTTGAACCAAAGTCCTTAGTCCTTAGTAACCATTTATACCGGTTGTCATAACTTTGTTCCGATATCAATGGATATATTATGATAAACATCATCGTTCAAAACAGCCATGTAGCCTCATGGTGACAAACGCTATAATCAACAACTATCTTCTAATTTCGTGGATATCGCAACCAGAAAAACGTTATCAGCAAATTATCCGGATTTCTTTTTCCATAATACGCATTTTATTTGTTGACTAATAGAATACCTGACGATACGGTTGTATCATCTGCGTATACAATGCCAAAAGGAGGAATGAAAATGGTGGAAAGAAAAACAAGATATGCTGGGATAGTCGCATGCCTGATTGGCATATGCATTTTAAGCCTGGCTTTTTCAGGGAATGCTTTGGCGAAAAAGAAGATCCGTTTGAATGTCGGGTTCGGGTCGGAAGAGGTCCTTAAGACGCTTCAAACCACACCCTTCCAAGTCTCTGAGATGGGCGCGGTCTTCTGGCCCCTGGTGTACGATCAGCTCTGGGTTTTAGGGCCTGGCCCCAATTATGATCCCCTGCCTGCCCTGGCCACCAGCTGGGAGACCGAAGATTATCAAACCTGGCGGTTTCATCTGGTCAAGAATGCTAAATTTCACGATGGGAAACCGGTGACGGCCGAGGATGTCGCTTTTTCCCTGTGGTATCTGCCGCGCGACCCCGTCTGGGCCTTCCCATCCAATGATATCAATGCCAAAAAAGATATAAAGATCATCGACAAGTATACCATAGAATTCACCCTTGCCAGGCCCTTCCCCGGCAAGTATCCACCGGTTGACTGGATGCCGATCCTGCCCAAGCACATCTGGTACGAACACAAGGGAAGAAAAATCACTCAATTTAAAAATAAAAAAGCCATCGGTTCAGGCCCTTTCAAATTAAAGGAATTTAAAAGCAGCCAGTACATCTGGATGGTTAAAAATAAAAAGTACTGGGGAGAACAACCCCATGTGGATGAGGTTGTTTTCAAGGGCTATGGTACCGAAGATGGCATGAAGCTGGCCATGAAAAAAGGGGAGATTGATTTTATCGGCTACTCCGGTGTGGCCGCGATGTCGGTAAAGGGTTATGAAAATGTGAAGAATATCGATGTGAATGTCTCGCCGGGTATTGCCGTGGTCTGGCTCACCTTCAACCTGCACAAAGAAACCGCTGTCCAGGACAAGGTGGTCAGAAAAGCCTTTTTGCACGGCATCGACCGGGACAGAATCTTCAAGCTGGTCTACCGGGGATATGCCCAACCTGCGGACAGCTTTATCTACCCGGAGCTGGATGAGTATAACCCCAATCTGCCCAAATATGAATACAACCCCGAACTGGCAAGAACCATGCTTAAAAATGCCGGGTATTCAGATACCGATGGAGACGGCATCCTGAACGACAAAACCGGTCAGAACATCGTACTAGAATTTATGGCACCGTCCGAGTGGTCCGATGAAGTAAAGATGCTCAAGTTGATCAAGGAACAGGTCAAAGAGATCGGCATTGGCATCAAGGAGAAAATTCTTGAACTCGACACCTATTACGAGTTCGTGTATCAGCCCACCCAGGACGAATTCGACATCACGGTTTCATCTGAAGAGCCCGGCCCCAACGGCTCCTGGATGTGGGAGTTTGTACGCAGCAAAGAAGGCGGTGGGTTAGGATGGAATCAATCCGACTATGCTAGCGCGGAAATGGATGAGACCATTATCAACTATCTGGCCGAAACCGACATAGAAAAACGCAAGGCATATGCGTTTAAACTCCAGGAAATCATGGCCGAAGATCTGCCGTGTGCCGTGCTGGTGAGGCCGGATTTGATAGGGCCCTACCGCACCGACAAATTCGAAGGCCATGTTGCCACCATGGGCGGGTTTTCGAACTGGATCAACTGGTGGACCTATATGAAGATCAAACCCAAAAAATAGCCGATACCCTTAGGTATCCAGCTAAAAAAAGGGCCCTTCTCTTGGATTCGAGAAGGGCCCTTTTTTTATATTCTGGCAAGGTCGTTTTTTGCAGCCATGCATACAATCCAAACGATACCCATACTTCACGAATTCAGCAATGAAAAGCCCTAAAACAACAATATAATAATTATTTTTTTATTATTTCGCAATTTAATTGGTTGACATTGGGGTTTGTCAGGCGATATGATTCTCCAAATCAGCAATACTTCTGTATATTAATCCAAAAAACATTTTGAAAGAGGGTATCATGAAGAAAGTTATTATTGTCGGCGCAGGCGCCCAAGGGAACGTGATTAGCGGTATTTTAGCGAAAGCCCCGGAGGTCGGGAAAATCATGATCGTCGACCTGGATGTCGGGAGGGCCGCCGAAGTTGCCGAAACCATAAATTCAGATAAAATTGAGGTAGCCAAGGCTAATGCATCCAACAAATCCCAATTATTGGAAATATTTAAAACAGGCGGGTACGATCTCGTAGTGAACGCCACATTGATGACGTTCAACCGACAGATTATCGAAGCCGCCCTTGAAGCCGGGTCGCATTATATCGACATGGCCTCCAATGAATTCCTGCCTGAAAAGGATGGTAAACAGTACATTGTCGAACAGCTGGAATACGCCGAAGAATTCGAAAAAAAGGGGCTCATGGCCAACATCCTGGCCGGGGGCGACTCAGGGCTGGTCAACGTGATGGCCAAAGAGGCTGTCGACGAACTCGATGAAGTCGATTATATCGGCATCAAGGATTACGGTGTAGTGACCTGTGACGAACCCGTGGCCATGTGGTCTTTTCAAACCTATTTGGAAGATTGCGCCGATGAAGCCATATACTGGGAAGACGGCCAGTACAAGTGGGCTCAGCCGTTTACCGGGGAAGAAGACTATTATTTCCCGGCACCACTGGATATCAAGGGTAAGGTATTTTACCACAACCATGAAGAACCCCTGACAATCCCTGCCTTTATCGGAAAACCAGTCAAGTATGTTGACTTCAAAATGGGCGACCCGGATAGCGCCACCTGGGAATTCCTCCTTAAAGGCCTCAAACTGATGGACGATGAAGCCGTCGAAATCAAGGGCAACAAGGTAAGTGTAAAGGATGTATTCTGCAATCAATTACCCATAACCCTGACACCGAAAAAGTGTATTGAACTGGTAAAGGCGAAGAAAATCCAAAGTCAGGCGGTTTTGGCGGTTGACGTGAAAGGAACCAAGGCAGGAAAAAAACTTCATTACAAAATGTGGACGGACAGCCCGAATATTGAAAAAGCATGTTCCCTGATTCCCGGAACCAATGATGTTTCTTGGATCACGTCCGTTCCGGCATCTGTGTTATCCCTCATGATTCTTAGAGGCCAGATCAAACGGACAGGGGTTTTCCCCTGCGAGGTGTTGAATGAAGAAGAAAGAAAAATTTTCTTTGAAGGCATCAAGGAGTGGGACGTGACCGTTCACAAGCAGGTGACTTCTGATATTGCTTAACGAAGAGATATCAAACCACAAAGACACAAAGATTAATAATGAAAACACAATGCCGGTTTTTATCTGAAGACGAGCAATCAAAGGTTCACGAAAGAAGCATTAACATACTTGAAGAGGTTGGTGTCCGGTTTTTAAGCGAGAAGGCCTTAAAGGTTTTGGAAAAAAACGGCGCCAGGGTCGACTACAGTGAAAAACTGGCCAAAATCCCCCGGGAGATGGTTGATCAAGCCCTCAAAACCGCCCCCAGGTCCTTTGTCCTGGGGGCCAGAAATCCGGAATTCGATGTTGCCTATCCTTCAGCACACACCGGCTATGTCCTGGATGGCGGCGGTGTATTTACGTTTGACTATCAAAAAGGTGAGCGCCGGTATGCAACCCTGCAGGATTGTGAAAATGCATTCCGTGTATTCGAAGAAATGAGCCTGGGATCCTACGTCTGGCCCCATTCCGTGCCGGACCTTGAAAAAACGCATCCCCATTCAAGCCAGATTTTTCTGGATCTGTCGGCATTGACATTTACATCGAAACACGTCCAGGATGAACTTACCGACCCCAGGGAAGTCCCGTATATGATCGAAGGCATGGCTGCTATACTGGGAAGCGAAGATGCCGTCAGGGAACGTAAAATTTATTCCGTCTGTTATTGTACTCTGGCGCCTTTAACCCATGACGGCGGCATGAGTGAAGCCCTGATGGACTTGAGTGAATATAAAATTCCCATTCTTATTTTCCCTATGCCCTGTGCCGGTTCCACGGGCCCGGCCAGCCTTTTTTCCAATATTGCCATGGGAAATGCCGAAGCCCTTTCCGCGGTCGTTTTATTCCAGATGGCTCATCCCTGCACCCCCCTCATCTACGGCGATGCTTCAGGAAGTACCGAATTTTCAACGGGCGGCTTCCTGGAAGGCTCGCCCGAGATGGCGCTCATGTCTGCCGCCAGGGGTGAAATGGCAAGGTTCTACGGGCTGCCGAACACCCAGGCAGGGTGCCTGACCGATGCCAACGCACCCGGCCCCCAGGCGGTTATGGAAAAACTGATCACCACCCTGCCCCTGGTTTTAAGCGGTGTCGACTATATTCAGGGACCGGGAGCCATAGAAACCAGCGGCACACTATGCCTTGAACAGATTGTGATTGATGAAGAAATAGCCAGGCTCTGCAAACGGTTGAGGGACGGTATCGACACCACTGCAGAAAAAGATCTTTTCGAAGATATAAAAACCGTGAAACCCGGCGGTCATTTTTTAATGCAGCCCAGTACCTTAACGGCCTGCCGCAGCCAGGAGTTTCTGATGCCCCTTATCAGCAACCGGAATGCGTATGAAAGCTGGGTGAAACTCGGCAGCCCAGATCTTTATGATGAAGCCCAAAAAAAAGTTGAAGAAATCCTGGCAACCCCGCAGAAACACCCCTTGCCGGATGATGTCATCGGCAAGATCGAAGCGATTGCCCGCCGGGCTGAAAAGGAACTGGCCTAAGTTTTGTCCTGGAGATTTTCCCTGGACAGCTTTCTCAAATGCGCATAAAATCGATTGCCTTTTATCTTAAAGCAATTTTAATAGCGTTTGGAGCGATCTGTTTTAGATATTACACGTTGCTTCCATTAGCGCATATCGGTATAGTTTTCAAAACACTATTTTACCAAACGCTATAAGGACAGGAAATGAAAGAACGACTCGATAAAACCGACCTGGAGATCATCAGACTTCTTCAAAATGACGGGCGCATGGCAAGTTCGGAAATCGCTAAAACCATCAGCGTTCCGGAAGCAACCATACGGTACAGGCTGAAAAAGCTGATCGATAAAGAGTATATCCAGATTGTTGCAGCTGCAAACCCCATCAAGCTCGGCTTTGGCATCGTTGCCTGCATCAGCATAGAAGCAGAAATAAGGCAGGTGGATCATGTGATCAGCCAACTGGAAAAGATCGACCGGGTGTCCTACATCGCGCAGATGACCAGCGATCCCAGCATCGAAATCGAGACCTATATTGAAACCATCAATGAACTCCATGAACTGCTTTCCCAAATCGAGGTCATCGATGGTGTTATGCGCGTTGAGACGGCCTTTATTCGCAGAATCGTCCGTGAGCGCTTCGATTTCGGTACACCCAAATATTTGAATGGGTCGGACAACGAAACCGAGCCTAAAAAAAATTAGAAACTGCCTAAAAACGCCCCGAGGTCTCGACGACATTGACCATGTACATTTTTTTCAAGGCTCCGCAAATCGAGAGACGACTCTCATCGAAATTGTTATCCTTGGATCTTAATATATATTTTTTTCTACAATCTGATCCACGGTGATGTCGAGTTTGGCGGCTTCCTTTAAATAGTAGGCACGCTGATCCGTATCCAGCACCTCCGGCGGAAACAGGCCTTTTTGATGAATCTTGTCATTGACGAACATTTTGGTGAAGAGGGCGCCGCACTGTCCCGTCAGGTATGTTTCCGCAGTCAAACCGGCCTTTTCAAACGCTTCAAAAACACCGGGAGCATTCACATAGTTGTCGATCCTGATCTTTTTACCGTCTTTGGTCCCGTCCACCCGGATGAGAAACGCCCCTTCTTCACACTCCAGGCCTTCTTCCAGGATGGCTTTGATTTCTTCTGGGTACTTGGGAGCAGGAGGCGTCAGCTTTAGTGCCAGATCCATGGGAACAATGGAAGTACCCTTGACATCCACAGGATCGTTTGAGAGCAGTCCCATGCGGTAAAGCGGTTCAGCAAAATCAACCCCAAAACCACCGTATTTGAAGTAGATATTTTTGGCACCCTTGAGGTATTTATCGGCCAGCAGCCCCATGGTGACCGGTTCGTCATGGGCGTGCTCCACCGTGCGGATTTCGCGGCCGATACCCCGAAACTTCATCCACATGGCCCCGCTGAACGGTTCCGTCTCTTTCATTTTACCGTTCTCATAGCAGTAGGCCGGGCAGCTCATGTCGCCGTAGGCCACCTCGGGTGACCACCAGAAGGGCAGGAAGCGTTTGGCCCAGACACCTTCGTATACATGGATCTGGATTGTGTCGCAGGTATCCATTTTTTCCACGGTTTCCCGGGTAATGATATTGGCCAGACCCGGGGCTGAGCCTGTACTCATGAGGGCAGACAGCCCTTTGGACTCGAACTTGTCACTCCACTCGGTGAGCAGCAGTTCGATGCCCTTGTCAAAGTCGATGTTTTCAAACTCGGCTGCCGCAAAGTCCTGATAATTTACTTCTGCTTCCAGGGCGGCTTTCAACGCATAGGGCGCAAGGACGATGGGCAGGGCATTGACCATCAGGTCGACACCCTGGGCTGCCTTGACGATATTCTCCACCTTGGTGGCATCCAGTTTGAGTGCCGTGGCCTTTTCCAGAGTACGCTCCATCTCTTTTACGGCGGCCTCATCATAGTCCGCACAGATGATCTCGGAGACATTGGGTTCCTCGTTCATCCTCTTGGCCACCGTGCTGCCCTGAGCACCCGCACCGAGTAATAATATCTTCTTCATATTTTCTTCCTTTTGTTAGAAACTGTCAGTCGCATTTACGAACAGTCCACCCTTCCCAAAAACCTGGGTGATACAACACCCTCTGTGCTGATACATGTTTCTAATGTGTATGATAAATTTAGCTGAAGCAGCCTTTATAACAAGGGGCAAGAAGCAGCTGTTAGCTCATAGTTCATAGCCCATTGCTTGCTATCAGCTATGAGCTACGACCTATGAGCTGTTATATATTCTATAACCTTATACTTTATTCTTCGTCCCAGTTTGCCTTGGTGTAACCCAGTGCCGTTGCCGCGGCTTGTTCATCCGCATTCAACGATTTCCAGTATTTGTCTTCCGAAGCGGGTTGTTTGGCTTCGCCTTCCCAGCTGTCTGCATCCCAACCAAGCTTCCCCCACAGGGCCTGTTCCGCAGCCGTCATATCTTCCCAGCCGGCTTCTTCCCACACAGCGATGTCGGTGCGCACGGAATCGGCATCCATCTTATCCGAGGTGGCACATCCAAACAGCAGGGCCGCACTCATCAACACAACCATCAATACAGCAATTCTTGTTTTCATCTACATCCTCCTTTTGTTGGGTTGATTAAAAAAGCTTCAATCAACGGGTTTATAGAACAGAACTTTGGTTCGTTTACCTGAAAACTTCCTGTTATCTCAACTGTCACCCTGGTATGCATTCCCATCGACCAGACAGCACGCTGCAAAATGGCCGTCGCCCACCTGCACCATTTCCGGTTTAGCGGACCGGCACAGCTTATTGCGCTCCAGACAGCGGGGTGCAAAATTACAGCTGTCGATGGTGTCATCCGGGGTTACAGGGATATAGCCACGGATGGGCAGCTCATGCATCTCCACAGTCGGATCGGGCACCGGTACCGCCGAAATTAGCGCCCGCGTGTAAGGGTGGCATGGATTGTTTATGATCGTTTCGGTGGGCCCGATTTCCAGGATCTGGCCCAGGTACATGATGGCAATTCGGTCACAAATATAACGCGCTGTTACCAGGTCGTGGGTGATATAAATAAAAGAAATACCATACTTGTCACGCATTTTAAACAGTAGATCAAGTATCCCGATCCTGACGGATACATCCAGCATGGAAACGGACTCATCGGCAATGATGAACTCCGGCTGCAGCACGAGCACCCGCCCGATGCTCACGCGCTGGAGCTGACCGCCGCTGAGAAGTTTCGGGTATTTATTCCAGTATTCCTCAACCGGATTCAGGCCGACCTCTTCGAGGGTTTTTCGAATCAACACGTCTTCCGCGTCCCGGTCTTCGGCAAGGTTGTGAATCTTGATGGTCTGCCGCAGGATTTCAGAAACCGTCCGCCGGGGATTCAGCGACCCAAAAGGGTCCTGGAAAATCATCTGCATTTTCCTGCGAAACGGCTTGAACTGCTTCCTGTTCATTGCGTCCACGCGGGTGCCTTTGAAATGGATTTTTCCGCCGGTAGGTTCCACCAGCTTGAGAATTGTTCTGCTCAGGGTCGACTTCCCGCATCCGCTCTCCCCGACAAAACCTAATATTTCCTTTTTGCCCAAAGAAAAGCTGATGTTGTCCACAGCCCTCAGATAAGACTGTTCCCCCTTTAAAAGGGATGCGAACAACCCTTTTCGCAACGGAAAATATTTTTTCAAATTTTCTATCTTTAGTACAGCATCCTGATTCATGCTTCCATCCTATTTTACCATATGACAGGCAACACGCCGTCCGTCGATCGTGTTAACGGCGGGCTCTTCCTGACTGCAAATATCCTGGGCCAGTTCGCACCTTGGCGCGAATCTGCAGCCCGGCGGCGGATCAATCAGACTGGGCGGGGCTCCGGGGATACTTTTCAGCTGCCGCCGTTCCCCTTTCAAAGACGGATAGGCCCTGATCAACGCTTTGCTGTAAGGATGAAGGGGGGCTTTGTACAAAGAGACCGCATCAGACTCTTCCATGATCTTTCCGGCATACATGACTGCCACCCGGTCACAGGTTTCCGCCACCACAGACAGGTCGTGGGAAATGAACACGGCTGTGAGGTCCAGCTCATCCTTCAAATCCCTGAGCATCATTAAAATCTGGCGCTGTACCACCACATCCAGCCCGGTGGTGGGTTCGTCCAGAATTAAAAACTTGGGATTGCAGGCCGTGGCAATGGCCGCCATAGCCCGTTGTTTCATACCGCCTGAAAATTCATGGGGGTAGCTGTTGATACGCTGGTCGCTGATCCCCACTAAATTAAGCTGTTTTTTTGCCCGGGCCAGGGCCGTTTCCCTAGTGACGGATTCATGCTCGAGGATCATTTCGGTGATCTGCCTGCCGATAGTTAACACCGGATTCAGGGCATTTTGAGCCTCCTGGCGGACAATGGATATCTCTTTTCCCCGCAGTTGTCTTATTTGTTCATCCGTCATGGGGACGATGTCGCTTCCCATGAAACGGATGCTGCCGCCGATAATCTGACCGGGCGGCTTGACAAACTTCATCAGGGCCATGGCCGTGGTGGTTTTGCCGCAGCCGGATTCGCCGATCAGCCCCAGGGTTTCTTTTTTTTCAATGGAAAACCCTATATTGTCCACCGCTTTTGCCGGTCCCCGGCGTGTCATAAAATATAATTTTAAATTTTCAACTTCTATTACCGCCATTGTTTTTTATCTACCCTGTATGCAATTTAAAAACCACAAAGACACAAAGGTCACAAAGCTTTCTTCTTTTCAGTTTTGTGTATTGATGATTAAAAATAGGTTGCTATTAATATCCCTTCTTCTCCTTGTATCCCGGTTCCAGAATATCGCTGACAGCCGTCCCTAAAAGGCTGAAGCTCACGATAAGGATGACAATGCTGACAATGGGTGGACTTACCCACCAGTAGCTTTCCGAAATCACGCCGGACTCGAAGACCGAGTGCAGCATCATTCCCCAGCTGATGCTGGTGGGGTCGCCCAACCCCAGAAAGCTCAGGACCGCTTCGGCATAAATGGCTTCAGTGATCATGATGACGGCCTGGGCAAACATGAGGGGCACCACGTTGGGAAGTATTTCGGAAAACATCAGTTGGAAGTTTGACGCTCCGATACAGCGGGACGATTCGACAAAGGGCCTCTCCTTCAAAGACAGCACCTGGGATCTGACGACACGGGCAGTTGTGGGCCAGCTGACCAGGCTGACCACCAGGATAATATTCCACATGCTGGGTCCCAGGACTGCTGCAAGGACGATCATCAACGGCAGTTCGGGCAGCATCATGAAAAAATCTACGATGCGCATGAGTACTTCGTCCATGAACTTCCCGTAATACCCGGCAACAAGCCCAACGAGGGTGCCGGAAAAAACAGTAATCAGGGCAGCCACGAAGCCGATGGTCAATGAAATCCTGGAACCGTATATGGTTTGACTCCAAATGTCCCTGGCCAGATCATCGGTCCCGAACCAGAACTGGGAAGAAGGCGGCAGCAGCAGATTGTCCACTTCACCGGATGCGGAAGGGTCAACCGTGCCTAAAAACGGTGCAAACACTGCCATTATCACAAAAATGGTAATGATGGCAAGACCGGCGAATCCCATGGGATGGCCGAAAAAGAGTTGGAAAAAAGCTATAAATTTATTGGTTTTTCTCAGAGCCTGAGACATCTTTGTCTATCCCCCTACTTTTATCCTTGGATCGATGAATCCGTAAATCAGATCAATTGCCAGGTTGGCCAGAACGATTGCAAAGGCAAACAACATGAACACGCCCTGGAGCAGAGGGTAATCCCGCTGTGATACAGCGTCATAAGCCAGGCGTCCAACACCGGGCCAGGCAAAAACCGTTTCAGCTTCAATGACCCCGGCAACAGCAAATGCCAGATTTACACCGGTGATGGTGATCACCGGAAGCAAGGCATTTCGTAGCGCATGGTTTTTTAATATTTTGTATTTTTTCAATCCCTTGGCCTGGGCAGTCGTAATATATTCCTGCCCCATGACATCGATCATGGAGCTGCGGGTCAAAATGACATACTCCCCAATATACCAGATGACGATGGAAAAGGCTGGAAGGAACATGTGCCACCCGACATCCTTTATGAGATCAAAGCCTTCATACCCGGAAGCGGGCGTTGTAATACCCCCCAAGGGAAAAATGGGTATGAGGTAGGCAAATACCAGGAGCAGGACAATGCCTAGCGCAAAGGTGGGAATGGAGTACATGGTCACCGAGGCTGTCAGAATAAACGTGTCCAATCTTGTGCCGTTCATCCAGCCGGCCACTGCCCCCAAAACCACCCCCAAAAAGATCGCGATCATCAGTGCCGTGACCACCAGCAGCAGCGTGTTGGGGATTCTTTCGGCCAATACTTCCAGCACGGGCTTCTGCTGGGAGAAAGACAGGCCCAGGTCACCCTGGGCCAGATTTTTTACGTAGGCCACAAACTGGCCGCTCAAGGGTTTGTCCAGTCCGAATTTTTCCTTCATCAAATCCAGACTTTCGGCGCTTACCCTGGGATCCCGGAACATCATTCTCACGGGGTCGCCCGGCGCCATCCGGAAGATGAAAAAATTTGCACAAACAATTACGGCGATGGTCAGGGCTGCTGCCACCACTTTTCTCAAGATGAATCGTTTGAAACCCACTTATGCTCCCCCTCCCCTATAAACAAAATCAACCGGAGCGTTTTTTAAGGCCGGGTACGTCCTAATTTCGACCAGCTGAAACATCATCCAGAATAAAAAGACGCATTCTCATCATATTTCTCAAACAGCTCGTCCGGGCCCGGGATATTTATATCGATGATAAACCTGTTGTCGGGTGTAATGTCATACCGGTCTATAATTTTTGAATCCATGATACATCCTTCATTCATTAAGAAATCGGATTGTCAACAATATTTATTCAAAACGCAATATATTTACTGATTTCGTAATATTTTTTGATATATTTAATTGAATGCGCAGAATTTGTCAATAATAATATTGACAATTGTTATTCGGTAATTTAACATCCCGGGAAAAAGGGGCTATTGCACCTGAAGTATTAAATACGGCTGAAAGAAAATACTTTTTCAATGAAGCCCAAAAACTCGATATCACTTTGGACCAAATCATCGAATAAATACTTTTCCAGTTATTAACCCCCTTGTCATTTTAGCTTAATGACAAGGGGGTTTTTTAATCAAGACGCGTAAATTGTCGCCTTTTGTGCTGGAAAGGAAAATAGATATAAAGACCTTTTCAGCGACCGCCATCCGTAGCGCAGGGTATGCAGTCCGCGTGTTAATCCCAAGCCGTTCCGTAATCATTTTTTTCTTTGATCAGGTCCACCATCAAGGATGTTTCCGTGGACAATACGCCTTCGATCTTACTGATTTTGTTAAAAATAAGTTCTTGGAGCTCCTTCATGGAGCGAACCGCAAAGTCCACATCGATATCGATTCCGCCCGTGGTCAGCGCTATCCAGATCAATTCGTCGATTTTACTCAGTTCAGCGACGACCTGCTCTGTTTTTTTAAGATCGATACGGATCTTTAAATTACCAGAGATTTCAAATCCCAGATCGATGGGATTACCCACAGCCACAATCCGGATGATACCGCTCTCCAGGATCTTCTTGAGCCGGGTTCTCACAGTATATTCCGAAATACCCAGTTTCTGGGCCATGGCCGTATTCGACATGCGGCCGTCTTTCTGCAAAAGACCTATCATCTTACAATCCAGCGGATCCGGCCTGTTTTTATATTCTCCGTTGTTATTCATCAGTTTTAATGTTTTTCGATTATTTTTATTCATAATTTATCCAATTACGCTGTTTATAATGATCAGTATTTACTTTTTTCGATTTATTTGTCAAGAATTTTATTGACAACATTTATTCCAGTTGTCATAAAGATTGAAAATGAATCAACTCTTGCAAAGAAATGATCGCCAGCTTCACCATCAACGGTGCTTACGCCAATTTTATCGAAAACGAAACCGGTTCCATTGAGGTCGGCAAAATGGCTGATAACGATTATCTATAAGGAGAAAAAATGACTGCTTATAAAGAAGATGTATTGAAAGAATCGTCCCGAATTCTGGAGTACATCCTGAAAGATGAACTGGCTGAAGAAGATAAAGAACGCATTGTCACGGACTCCATTGACAACTTCAACAAACACGTAAATCCGGGCTGGCTGGAATACCGTAAATCCGTTTCCACGGATGCCACCTTTGTGGAGTGGGAAGATTCCCAGGAAACGTTCAAAGACACCCACGGGAACGAATTCATTGACTGCTTGGGCGGGTTCGGGGTTTACACGGCCGGTCACCGGAACCCAGAAATCGTCAAGGCTGTTCAGGCCCAGCTCAACCGTTACGCCCTGCACAGCCAGGAACTCATAGACCCTTTGAGAGGATACCTGGCCAAACTCGTCGCCATGTGTACGCCGGGCGACCTGCAATATGCGTTTTTCTGCAACGGTGGCGCCGAAGCCGTGGAAATGGCCCTGAAACTGGCCCGACTGGCATCGGGTAAGCACTATTATATTTCCACAGTAAACGGTTTTCACGGCAAATCCCTGGGCGCTGTTTCCGCCACCGGCAAGGGAACCTACCGCAAACCCTACCTGCCCATCATTCAGGGTGTTCAGCATGTGGAATTCGGCAACGCCGAGGCCGCCGAGGCCGCCATCAAGAACCTGATCGCCGTGGGCGAGACCGTGGCCGGTATGATTGTCGAGCCGATTCAGGGAGAAGCGGGAATCGTTCTACCCCCGGACGGATATCTGAAACGATTGAGGGAAATCTGTGACCAATATGGTGTGTTTCTCATATTCGACGAAATCCAGACCGGCATGGGACGTACCGGGACCCTCTGGGCCTGTGAAGGGTACGGCGTGGTGCCTGACATCATGACATTCGGCAAGGCTTTTGGCGGCGGGGTGATGCCCATTACCGGCATCATTGCCCGGCCGCATCTCTGGACCGACGAACTCAAGGAGAACCCCTGGGTATTGGGATCGCCTACTTTTGGCGGAAACCCGCTGGCCTGCGCCGCAGCCATTGCCGCTATCAAATTCACCATCGATAATGACCTTCCGGAACAAATCAAGGAGAAGGGTGAATATTTCATGGAAAAACTTTTTGATCTCCAGAAAAAGCACCCCATCCTGGTAGATGTCCGTGGCAAGGGACTCCTGATCGGTCTTGAATACCCGACGCCTGAAATGGGTTGGGCCGTTTCCAAAGGACTCTTCAAAAGGGGCGTGATGACCGGCGGCACCCTGAACAACGCCAAGGTCAACCGGCTCGAACCCCCGGGCATCATCAGCTACAAAACCATCGACACCATCATCGAAAAGCTGGACGAAACCCTGGCTGAAGTTGCCGATAACTTTAAAAGATAAGGAAAATCATGAAGAAAACCGTCATCGTAATGGGAACCGGCGCACAGGGCGGCACCATCGCCATGCGTTTGAACGACGAGCCGAATGTCGAGAAAATTATCTGCGCCGACTATGATCTGGATGCGGCCAAACGCTATGAAAATATGCTCGACAAGGCCACCGCCGTTAAGGTCGATGCCCGCAACCTGGATGAAATTGTCACGGCATCCAAGGGAGCCGCGCTCATCGTAAACGGGCTGCCGCCCGATTTCAACCCCGCCGTCATGGAAGCCGCGTTGATCAATGGCATGCATTATCAGGATATGGCTTCGGGCCCGGTGGTGGACATCGATTTTATAGGTGCCGTTAAACGTCAGCTGGCCCTGGATGAAAAATTCAAGTCGGCGGGCTTGAGCGCACTGATCAATACGGGCTCGGCGCCCGGACTGGTGAATGTCATCGCCAGAAACGCCGCTGACAAGCTGGATAACCTCGAAAGTATCGACATATATATTTATGACGGCATCTGGACCAACGCGTTTATACCTTTCTGGTGGTCTCCGGAAACCGCATTCGGTGACATGGCTGCCGAACCGATCATTTATGAAAATGGCGAGTACAAACGGGTGCCACCCTTCAACAATCCTGAAATGATCGACTTCAAGGGGTTGGGTGCGCGTCGGATGGTGGACCACGAGCATGAAGAACCGGTGACCTTTGGCCTGTTTTTCAAGGGCCTGCAACGCGCCAATTTCAAATATGGAGGACCGGCATGCAATCTGGCCGAATCCTTCTACAAAATGGGGCTTTTAGGGACCGAGCCGGTTGACGTCAAGGGCGTCAAGATTGTTCCCTTAGACCTGGTGTGCCAGTTGACGCCGCCCGCCCCGTCCGATCCGGAAACCATCAAAGCGGTGCTGTCCGAAGGCATGGCCCTGGAAGAAGGCGCCTCCCTGGTACGCGTTCAGGGACAGAAAAACGGAAAATCGGTCTGTCTGGACAACTATATCAATGGCCCCGGTTTGACCGAAGCATTCGAACAATACGGCATCACCCACGAATCTTTTCTCACCGGGCAATCGGCATTTCTGTTCACCAAACTTTTTGTCAATGACAAAATCGATGTTCAGGGCGTGTTTCCGCCCGAAGTGCTTGATGCGAGTGCCAGGGAATACTACCTGACACAAGCCGCCGGGCTGGGCATTACCGTGGATGAAATCGTGGCGACCCGGTTGCACTGAATCGAGCATAGTTGCATAAACAACGTAGCGGAATATAGAGAAGGAATGATTGACACCCATCGGCACCGGTGATATACTGACCTTCCATTATAATTTATAATGGAATATTTTCAATTGGTTGTGTTGCATACGCGGGTACCGCGGATTAACGGAGCCAGTTCATTATTACCGTGGGCCCAGCATAGGAGGACCGAATGTTTGGAATAGGAATGCCGGAACTTATCATAATACTTGTCATCATTCTCATCATTTTTGGTGCCGGAAAACTGCCTGAAATCGGCGGCGGCATGGGTAAAGCGATAAAAAACTTCAAAACTGCCACGACAGAAGCCGAGAGAAAAGAAAAAGAGGCTGAAAAAATCGAAGAGGAAAAAAAAGAAGCCTGATTTTCCATTGCCGAAACTGCACATAGAAGAATATACCCGATCCCTTGCAGGCAAGTCTGTTTTTATTGCCTGCAGGGAAGGTATCCTCAGAGACCACTTCCACGACATCATAGCAGATCTTAAATTCCTGAACCGGCAAGGCGTCCGCACCACACTTTTCCATAACATGTCCAACCGATTCTCCAATCAAAAGCATTTCCGGGAGCTTTCATCCCGACTGCCCGAAACCAGAATCGTCAAAATCCTGCCCGATCTTGATTTTTACCATTTTGTGCTTGATTTCCATGATCATGTGTACAAGTTCATCTTCCTGGAAAGAAAATACCTGATCGACCGCAAAGGCATAAAAATCAACGCCATCAACACCCGCAGGGTCAGAGATGCATTTGGCGGGTATGCTGATCTGATTGCCAACGTCAATTTCAAAGGTGCCCTGGAAAAAATCTGCCGAAAAATCGATACGGGTCATTGTGACCGCGTACACATACTGCCGGCGGGAAAACGGACCATAAAGTATGAACTGTTTACCATCGAGGGCTCCGGCACCCTGATCGCCAACAATTTTGAAGAAGCCTTCGGTGTGGCCGCCAATCGGCGTGAAACCGAAATCATCTCCGGTATTCTGAATATGTACAAACATGAAGCCTATTTAAAGCCGCGCAGCGTCGAATATATTCAAAAAAAAAGAGATGCATTTTTTGTAACCAAGATTGATGGTATTATCGTCGGGTGTGTCGAAAAGAAAAAAATCGACACCGAAACCATCGAGCTGGGAGCCGTGGCCATTTCCACCAAATTCATCAACCAACGGGTGGGGGTTTTCACCATAAATGCATTTATCGATCAAATGGCCCGGGAAGGTTACCGGCGCTTCATATCCCTCACCAACAGCCCCCAATTAAAAAAGCTGTATACCCACTTAGGATTCAGCAAGGGGCCGTTCCCACAGTACGGCAAAAGACAAAACCAATCCCCCGAAGTTACCATGTACCTTAAGGAGATCTGATGAGAGTCGTCAACTTGCTGGACAAGACCGAAATCGAGATAGACCGGTGGGGCGAGATGGTCTGGGTTCCGGCCAGGATGGACAGTTGATTAGGATTCGATGGTCCAAGGGGTCCAGGATCCAAGTGAAAATGCTATTGGCCATCAGTTAATGAGGTAAGCCTGTAGCCGTTAGTCGCCTGTCGTATAAAAACAAAAGTAAAGAGCCTACACCCTCGGCCCATAGAACCCTCGAATCCTTGAATCCTTATTTCTTAGACGTCCACCCTTTTCTGCGCATGCACTCTTTCACCATACGTTGCTCTTCGGATCGGTGGTTGACGACAAAATCCCGGTCCATATCCATGGCGCCATCGTAGATGTCGGGATCCTCGCGCACAATGTCGCGCACACGCCGTTCACAATTCTTGTGATCATTGGCCCATTCAGAACGTGGTTTGGTGGGATGGTAGGTGCCGGTGGCACAACCGGCTACGATCAGCATTGTCATCAACATCAGTGTGGCTGCTAATTTATTCATATTTTCTTCTCAGCATTTAATTTTATTGGCACATCAATAGTCATTTTAGTCCATGAAAAATTATCAGGGCGCGAAAATTTTTTCAAGGATCGCCTTGGTAATCATATAGGTCGGCCGTACGCCCTCTTTGCCCATGCCACCGGCCGCTAGCGTGTGCCCGGTAGTCAGGGGATTGTCCGAGGCATAGTAGGCGTAGCGCAATTTGACCTTTTTTGAAACATTCCCTTTGATAATGGCAGCACCGATCGCCCGCTGGTAGTGGCCGCCCTCCATCTCCAGGCCGACGGTTTTCCAATCCGACTGAAATTTTTCAAGCATATCCCGATTCTGCAGCGATGTCCCCAGAACGGTAACCATCGGTCCTGCGTACACATCCACATCCGGGCTGAAATCGGACTGTGCCAGGTCATTTTCAAAAATGTAGTTGTCCGAAGTACCTTCGAACACATGGGCCGTCGCCAGCATGATATCACCCTTGTTGCCTTTGAGAATACCGGCCTTACCCATGATGGAGATGGATTTGACGTCCAGATAGCGTGTGGTGTTGTCATAGGTATAGGGCCGCAGGATGTTTTCCATGAGCTCGAATGCCTGGGCGCCAAAAGCATAATCCATGACCAGCAGGACCGGTCTCTCCTGGGGCACTTTTACCAGATCGAACTTTAGATCAGGGTGAAGCTCAATGCCGTCGAGCCTGGCGGTGTCGATCAGCTGGCAGTTGATGTGGGTGCCGGAACGGTCGGTAATCTCATAAAAGCCTTTTGCCTTGCCATACCTGATGACCACCTCTCCCTTATCTCTGATCTGGTGACAAAAATCATAAAGATTCCCCGTTGCCGGCCTTGAACTGTCATGCTCCCGTATGGCGGCATAACCGTATAGAAGGTTGATGACACTGTGCAGGTTGGCGCTGATGATGTGGAGGGGACGGTCCAGAAGCTTGAGTTCAAGCAGCTTTGCCTTGATATCCCCGCCCCATTGAATGCCGTACTTCTGACGGCCGATAATATTGATCAGCGAGGGTGTCAGGTAAACCACCACAGCATTGTCGGAGGAGGCCTTCTCCTCATCAATGCGCCGGCCAAGCTGGTAAATAATCGAGAATAGACCGTTGTTGCTTTTGTGCTCCTGCTTTCCTTTTTCCAGGTAATCGTAAGTGTCGCGGGTTTCCTGGTAAGGCCGGCCGAGGATAATGCTCAGGTTCCACAACGCCTGGTCAAATTGATGTGCGTCCAGTGTTTTCATGGAGGCCATGGTCTTTTCGAGCGACCGCCATTCAAGGGTCAGGCTCTCCGATTCGGCCTTCATGCGGCTGTAAATCTTTTTTGCTTCGCTGTACAAAAATGTCAGGTGGGTCAAAATATCGTATATCTCGCTCAACCCCCTGGAAATAACGATGCAGAGCTCATTGGTACTGACCCGGTAGGCGGTCCTTCTTCTTTTGAAGAGGCTGATTTTTTCGGCATGGGTGTTTTCGAAGGGGTCTTCCTCGGTCAGAATGATCCGGGTGCACTCCTCGATGCCCCTGGGCAGCCTGTCGAGCACGTATTCCAGACCCTTTAGCTCAACAATCCTGGGGTCGTTCATGGATCCGTATATTTCTGGGCTCAGATTTTTTAAACAGGATTCCAGCTCCCGGCCGAACTTCCCGGACAAACGGTAAAACCCGCGCAGAGCCAATGCATCGGTTATGGTTTTGAACTCGCGTACGGCGTGCCGGGCTTTCTGGGCGTCGGTCAATTCTTCCATGTTTTCTCCCTGACCCTGCCCAAATATTTTCCCACCAGCATGGCCACCAGCACGGTTAAGTAAAGTTGTCCTGAAGTGGCGATCAGGATGACGATGGATTTGGCCAGTGCGTTCGCCGGCGTTATGTCGCCATAACCGAGCGTGGTCACGGTGACAAAACTGAAGTAGAGATAATCATGAAACTTGGGCAGTACATCGCCGGCAATATTAATCAACGGGGTTTTAATCCCCAAAAGGTGCCATTCCACAATTTCCGCCATGGCCAGCAGCAGCGCGCCCAGAAAGCCGATGAGCACATAACCGTTGACGGCATTGAGGATAATGGTTCCATTCACAGCCTGGCTGCGCCCCACGTGCCGGATCATGAAAAAAAGAATAAAGCTCTGATAGAAGAACATGTTGATGAATGCCAGGAGAACCCAGACTCGGCTGTCAAAGAAAAAAGAGAACCACAAAAGACATATAGTGGTTCCACCCGTAGCAAGCAGGATTTTGCGTGTTCGTTCGGTAAAATTGAGTGAAAAGATGCCGGCCAGAATAATTCCGCTAAAAATGACATCGCCAAAAAACTCTTTCCTGGATGAAATAACAGGGAAAAAAAGTACCAGAATCAACATGCACACCAGCAGAACGATATTGTTTCTTCTGAGGCGGGCGGGCGGTATGCTACGTTTCAGCCAAGACATGCAAAAACAGACTCCCTGTTAAAGGTGACATAAGGATGAAAACCAATACCATAACTATAGGCCATTCTATCCAGTAAATCAACGCAAGAGGCGCTTTATTACAACCACAAACTGAACATTCCGGCGGAAACAATGGCAGCACCGACCAGAATGCCGTTATGGCCATCAGGATTATACCCGTTATCCTAATTATGTTCCGATTGAATTTTTTTATGGCCGGAACGTTAATCTGACAGATGCCATAGCTTATTTTGCAAGGGGGGTTCAGGTTAGGCTTGACCCCGCCAAGCATTTTACCTATGGTCATCCATTACACAATCTCAAATGAACTCTTAGCGTCGGACAAGCCCGACCCCTTTAATGGGAGGCTTTATATGAAAGACACACTGTTTTTGCAGTTTTACAACCAGATCAAGGGCGCCTACTACGATCTGTGCAATGGTTATTCGGACACGTATGATCTCTGCCGCAGCAAAGGTGATTTTTACTGGACGGAGCATGAGACGGATCGCACGAAATGGCACGACGACACCACCTACACCAGCCGGCAACTGCCCATCGACAAGGGAACCGTTTACATCAGTGCCATCTACGTCAACCATCTATACCAGGCCTACACGTGGGCCAGGGCCTATCCGAACATTAAATTCGTGGTCGGTGGACCGGTGGCGGCCGAAAGAATGATGACCGAAGGGAAATGGAACCCGGTGTATATCGAAGTCGACAAGAATGTTACCCTCCCCGAAAACCTCAATATCACGGGAAAAAGCGTGGAAGACTGGTTTGGCGTTCCCAATTTCAGCGGAAAATGGAAGCTCGACATACCGAAAACCGTTCCCGCGGACAGCAAGATCTACTTTTCCTACACCCTGGACAATCGCTGCTACTGGAAAAAATGCATCTACTGCAACATTGCCCTGCACGCTAACGAGGTATTCCGGGAAAGAAAAAATATCGATTGTGAATTCGGTGACGTCGACCATGCGGGCATGAAAATCGTGCGTTTGAACACCGGATCGATTACGCCCAAATTCCTGCGGGAGGCACTGCCGGCCCTCCCCAACCGGGCCGATCTCGACTACCGCCTGTTCATCCGGTCGGGAGCCATGGAAAACCGCGCCCTGGAAGACGCTTTGAAGCAGCTGGACGGCGAGATCCCCAATCTCGTATTGGGATTCGGCATGGAGTTCCCCTCCAACCGCATGCTGAAATATGCCGGCAAGGGTTTCAACACAGACGAACTGCTGGACTTTTTGAACCTGTCCAAGGCCTATGGCCTGAAAATCAACGCCAACTTCATGCTGGGCTGGAATAACCTGATCGAAGACGACCTGAAGGAACTGGAAACGTTCATGGAAAGAATGCCGGAAGATGCCGTAACGACCGCCCAGATCCGCTGGCTGCTGGCCCATCCCTTTGCCCAGGTTCACGACACCTACGAAGGCGAACCCACCTGGATAGGGCCGTTTTACGAGGGCTTCCGGGTAGCGGTCGACGACCAACAGAAGGCCTTGAACCGCCAGGCCCTGGATATCGTCAAGAAATACAGCCGGATCAAGAATTTCGCGGTGCAGGGGCTGGTTTCCATTCGGCAGTACATGCAATAAAGGATGCAGGGCATCCTTTATTAGATCTAAATTGAAACGCTCAATTTAGAAGAAAACTCTGCCGTACAGCATGACCCCCGTGTAATCAAATTGGACATTGCCTTTCAGATCGATACCCGGGTAGTCTCCCACGCCATCGGCCTGTAGGCCCATACGCATAGCATCGATGCCCAGACCGAAACCGACGTGTTTCCAGGGGTTGTATTCCACAGCGGACCTGAGATTGATAAGAGAGCCAGTGAAGTTTTCATACTTGAGGTAGAATATCTGCGACCCGGTTCTAAAATACCACTTGGGGGCGAGCAACACATCCAGTTTCAGGCCTATGACCGGCAGCGGGGCCATAAAGTTTTGAGTGCCTTCTTCATCAACCAGGCCTGTGGCGCTGATGCCAAAATTCATGGGCATGACATACAACCCAAACTGTCCGGCCAGATCAAGCCGGTTGTCCTGTATAAAAGAGTAGCTGTAGTCCAGCTGGAATATATCCAGATCGAAAAAGCTTTCCACCTCTGTTCCGATGGGAATGGTAATATCGTCACCCTCGGGTGGCTCGATGACGATCGCTTCGCCTACCGTTTTGGTTCCGGTTCGATTAAAGGAGAACCAGGACAGACCAAGCCTGTGCCGTCGATTATCTGTAAAGCGCCAGTAACCTTCCATGCGAAATACTCTGTTTTCTGCGTCCATCCCGAGGGCTTCCTCGACATTGACCGAGACACCGACACCTGAACCGAAACGCAGATCGGTATTTGAATTAGCCATAAACGCACCGACATTAAAACTAAATTTCTCCCAGGGGGTCTCCGTGGCGGAATCGTCCGCTATTAGCGGATGAGCGACAAGTAGTAAGAGCAGGACAGATCCGACGAGAAATGACAGCTTTACCATGACACCTCCATTCATGCTTAAACATTGGTTCAGATGAATTCCTATAAAAACAGGATTGTGGTAATTTAGAAAAAAAACAGGTCGGATGTCAAGCAGTTCGCGCCTTTTTCCTGGCACTGTTGACCAGGTGGCGCTTCTGGGCGGACAGGATGGTTTTGCGCATTCTCAACGACCGCGGGGTCACCTCCACCAGTTCATCCTCGCGGATAAAGCTGATAGCCTGCTCCAACGTAACCGTTTTGATGGGCGACAGGATAACGTTATCATCCTTGCCTGACGCCCGCATGTTGGTCAGCTTTTTCTCCTTGCAGGGGTTCACGTTGATGTCCTGCCCCCGGTTGTGTTCACCGATGATCATGCCCTCATAGGTCGGGTCCCCGGGTTCCACAAAGAGTCTTCCCCGTGGTTCAAGATTGAAAAGGGCATAGGGTATGGCGCTGCCTTTGCGGTCGGCAACAATGGAACCGGTAAACCGGCTGGGACAATCTCCCCGGTAGTCGCCATAGCCGTCGAACAGGGAGTTCATGATGCCGGTGCCGCGTGTGTCGGTGAGAAATTCGTCCCGGTAGCCGATCAGCGCCCTTGCGGGAACGGAAAATTCAATGAGTACCCGGCCCTTGCCGTTGTTGACCAGGTTGGTCATCTTGCCCTTGCGCAGGGAGAGCTTCTCGGTCACGATCCCCAGAAACTGTTCTTCACAGTCCACAAAGAGCTTCTCCAGGGGTTCCAGCCGGCGGCCCTCTTCATACCGAAAGATAACTTCCGGCCGCCCCACACTGAACTCATAACCCTCACGCCGAATGGTTTCGATCAGGATGGCCAGCTGGAACTCGCCCCGTCCCTTGACCAGCACACTGTCACGATCCAGGCCCTCTTCGACCTGGATGGCCACATTCAGAAGCGTCTCCTTGCGCAGGCGTTCCCGCAGGCGGCTGGACTGGACATATTTGCCTTCCATGCCGCCAAAGGGCGAGTTGTTGATGGTAAATTTCATGGACACCGTGGGTTCATCCACGCTGATCCGCGAGAGCGCCGCGGGATGCTCACGGTTGCAGATGGTATCACCGATTTTAACATCCTCGATACCCGCCACCACCACAATGTCGCCGGGCTGCACTTCTGCGATGTCAACCAGGCTCATCCCCTCGTACACCTGAATCTTGGACACCTTGAGCGGCGTGTTCTGCCCCTGATCACCGATGCAGACCAGGTTGTCCCGGGATCGTGCCGTGCCGTTGAATATTTTCCCCACAGCCAGCCTTCCTAAGTAATCGGAATAGCCCAGGTCGGAAACACGCATCTGGAAAGGCGCTCCGGGATCATAGGCCGGACCGGGGATTTCCGCCACGATGGTGTCAAAGAGCGGATGAAGGTTCCTGCCTGCGTCCGCCGGATCCTGCATGGCAATGCCGTCCCTGCCGATAGCATAGAGCAGGGGAAAATCGATCTGTTCGTCGGTAGCATCCAGATCGATGAGCAGGTCGTATATCTCATCCAGAACCTCAGCGGTGCGGGCATCCTGGCGGTCGATTTTATTGATGACCACAATGATTTTTAGGCCCGCATCCAGCGCTTTCTTAAGCACAAACCGGGTCTGGGGCAGGGGACCTTCAGATGCGTCCACAAGCAAAATGGCCCCGTCCGCCATGGACAGGGCCCGTTCGACTTCCCCCCCGAAATCCGCATGCCCGGGCGTGTCGATAATATTGATACGCACCCCCTTCCACTCCACGGAGCAGTTCTTGGCCGCAATGGTAATGCCGCGTTCCCGTTCCAGGTCAAGGGTGTCCATGAGCCGATCTTCCAGATTCTGGTTTTCCCGGAAAAGCCCGCTCTGACGAAACATGGCATCCACCAGTGTGGTCTTACCGTGGTCGACATGGGCGATGATGGCGATGTTGCGCAGCTTGTTGTTCTGATGTTTGTTCGATGTCATTTAATTTTTCTCTTGAGTTTTTTCGATCAGGTCCCCAGATCCCAGGAAGACAGGTATTTTTTCTGCTCCGGAGTGAGGCGGTCGATTTTCGTACCCATGGCAGCCAGCTTCTCATTGGCAATGGCGGTGTCTATCCGCTGCGGAACCGGGTGCACATCAAGGGGCAGGACCTTTTTCATCTTGACCATGTATTCGAGGCTGAGGGCCTGGTTGGCAAAACTCATATCCATGACACTGGACGGGTGGCCTTCGGCCGCAGCCAGGTTGATGAGGCGCCCGTCGCCGAGAATATTGATACGCCGGCCGTCTTTCAGCAGGTACTCTTCCACGAACTCCCGGATCATGCGTTTCTTTTTGGCAAGCGCATTCAGACCCTCAAGGTCGAGCTCAACATTGAAATGACCGGAATTGGCAACGATGGCACCGTCTTTCATCACCTTGAAGTGCTCCTGCCGGATGACGTTGATGTTGCCGGTCACGGTACAGAAAAAATCCCCTTCTTTGGCGGCTTTTTTAATGGGCATGACGGTAAAGCCGTCCATTACGGCCTCCAGAGCCGCCAGGGAATCCACTTCGGTGACAACCACCTTGGCTCCCATGCCCCTGGCGCGCATGGCAAGACCCCGCCCGCACCATCCATAACCGCACACGACAAAGGTGGATCCGGCCAGCAGCCGATTTGTCGCCCGGATAATGCCGTCTATGGTGCTCTGGCCGGTTCCGTAGCGATTGTCGAAAAAGTGTTTGGTCTGGGCATCGTTGACCGCGACAATGGGGTATTGCAGCACCTTGTCTGCCGCCATGCTTTTCAGGCGGATAACGCCCGTGGTCGTCTCCTCTGTGCCCCCTTCCAGGAATTCGAGCATTTCTTTCCGTTCCGAGTGCAGCGTGGAGACGAGGTCGGCACCGTCATCCATGGTGTAGTGCGGTTTCTGGTCAATAACGGCATGGATATGCTTGTAGTATGTTTTGTTGTTTTCTCCCTTGATGGCAAAGGTGGAAATTTTGTCATTCTTCACCAGTGATGCGGCCACGTCGTCCTGTGTGCTCAAGGGGTTGGATGCACACAGAAAAACCTGGGCGCCGCCGGCTTTGAGCGTCTGCATCAGGGAAGCGGTTTCCGTGGTAACATGCAGGCAGGCCGCCAGCCGTTTTCCCTTTAAGGGCTTTTCCTTTTTGAACCTTGCCTTGATCCGGTTTAACACCGGCATGTTCTGGTTGGCCCACTCAATGCGCAAGGCACCTTCCCTGGCAAGTTTGATATCTTTTACGTCATAGTTCATGTTGGTTTACTCCTGATAATAATTTTGAATTTTGAATTATTAATTGTGAATTGCGGAAGACCTATTCAATTTTCAGAATTCAAATTAAATCCCGGCCTTTTCCCTTAAGGTGTCCGCCATGTTGGTCTGCTCCCACGAAAATTCGGGCTCTGTCCTCCCAAAATGTCCGTACGCCGAAGTCCTGGCATAAATGGGGCGTAAAAGGTCAAGATATTCGATAATGGCGGCGGGACGCAGGTCGAACACCTCCTTGACGATCTCCTTGACGCGATCTTTGGGCAGTACCCCGGTTCCCATGAGGTCGAGCATGATGGAGACCGGCTCGGCCACACCGATGGCATAGGCTATCTGAATTTCACACTTTTTTGCCAGGCCCGCAGCCACGATATTCTTGGCGATGTGTCTGCCCATATAGGAAGCGCTGCGGTCGACCTTCGAGGGATCTTTTCCGGAGAAGCACCCGCCCCCATGGCTCCCCTGGCCGCCATAAGTGTCGACGATGATTTTCCGCCCGGTCAGGCCGCAGTCCCCCATGGGGCCGCCGACCACGAATTTGCCGGTGGGATTGATAAAATAGCGGGTATCGCCGTCGGTCATGTCTGCCGGAATCGTCTTCTTGATCACCTCTTCAATAACGGCATCCCTGAGGTCTTCGTAGGAAATGTCCGGCTTGTGCTGAGTAGAAACGACCACCGTGTCCACACGTTTGGGGGTGCCGTTCTCATACTCGATGGTTACCTGGGACTTCCCGTCCGGCCGCAGAAAATCAAGCACCCCGCTTTTGCGGACAGTGGAGAGTCGTTTACACAATTTGTGGGCATACATGATCGGCATGGGCATGAGTTCCGGCGTCTCATCAGAAGCAAACCCGAACATCAGACCCTGGTCACCGGCCCCCTGGTCCTTGAACAACCCTTCGCCCACATTGACGCCCTGGGCAATGTCAAGGGACTGATGGTCGATGCTGGTGATCACCGAACAGGTTTGATAATCAAACCCCATCAACGACGAACTGTATCCAATATCTCGAATGGTTTCCCTCACGATCCGGGGCATGTCCACGTAGCACTCGGTGGAAATTTCGCCGGCGATAAAAGCCAAGCCTGTCGTGACCATCGTTTCACAGGCTACGCGGCAGTTTTTATCCTGAGCAATGATAGCGTCCAGAATGGAATCGGATATGGCGTCCGCCACCTTGTCCGGATGCCCCTCGGTAACCGACTCGGAAGTAAAAAAGTATGTCTCTTTTCCCATGAGCAATCTCCTTACATTACTGGTTGTCATCAAACCGCAAACAAATCTATAATATAAATAGTGATAAATGGGTTGTCAATGGTGGCAAAGAAATCTGATGGGATCCGCAGGTTGGTATCCGGCATTTTGGAAGCAGGATTTAGTCCAACGGTAAGCGTCATATAGAATTTAAATTTCTCTGCTGCCGGCAGCGGAAAAATTTAAATTCATAGGTTGATCATATCGCGGATGATTTTGCGGGCCTGCTCCAGGCTGAAGCGATTCATATTGAGAACCAGGTGGTAAAGCCCGGGGCTGTCGTAGTCTTTTTTGCCGAGTTTGCTGTAGAGGCTGATACGGCGTTTGTCTTCGCTATTGACGATCTTGGTGGCCTGTTTTTCGGAAACATTGTAACGGTCGACGATAAATTTTATCCGGTGTTGAAGTTCATCGATCAGCAGAACGTGGAATGCGTCCGGGTGGTCGTTCAGTATGTACTGACTCCCCCTGCCCAGCATGACCACGTCACCTTCGTCAGCCATTTTGGCGACAATCAGAACGAGATAGTCGAGGTAGATCTGTTCATCCAGGTAACCGCGTTCATCCTTTAGTATCCGATCCACCCATCGCTGGGACACCATGCTGGAAATAACACGGGACAACTTGGTCCCGGCTTCTTTTTCAAAGGATTCGACCCACTGCGGTGAAACATTGGCTTCCTTGGCAATTTGCTGAATGATGTCGCTGTCCGCGAATGTATAATCCAACTCGCTGGCAATCATTTTGCCGAGGGTCTTTCCCCCCGCCCCGAATTGTCTGGATATGGTAATTACCGCCATTCACGCCTCCTTATGACTTTACATTCGATATCGATTCCCGCCCTTTTTATTCCTGTTTTCCGGGTGGAATCAGCAGCGTTGGGAAAACGGAATTTTCTGCAAGTTTACGGGGCGTACTGCCGACAAAACGCTCCCGCCACGATTCTTTTGCAGAGGTTCCCGCTATGATCATGGTTGCATTGAACTCTTTGGCCGCATTTTCAATTTCATGGACAGGATTGCCGATATACACACTCGGCGTGGCATCGATTCCTTCTGCTATCAAGATGTCACAAATCTCTTCCAGCTTTCGGCGGCTCTCCTTGCGCGTCTTTTGAACGGCCATGGCCGATGGCTCCTTGAGGAGTTTAGGGTCTGCCACGTTGATGACATTGACTTTCTTGACAACCTTGTCCAGGTTTTTCAAATACGCGACGGCCTGGTTGGAGGTTTCCGAAAAACTGGTCGCCAGCAGTGGTCTTTCAAATGGTTTTTCAGCACCGGCTTCCGGTCCTGATTTATATTTGTAAACCAGTACAGGGGTCCCGGATCTCCGGATAATTTCGATGATGTCGGAGGGGGCGTAAAACTGTTCGATCCTCCCTTTTTTCAGATTACCGATGACCACAAGGTCGATGTCTTCATTTTCAACGGCCATGATCACCTTCTGCACCAGGCTACCCACGACAATATAGGCCCCGACCTCTATCCCCTGCTCGAAAAGATTTTCGGCCCAGTTGATAAACCGGATATTGGCCATTTCCCGCAGCCGTACCTCTTCTTTTTTTTCATACCCCTTGCCCCGGTGCAGGGCCACTTTTTCACGCTGAATGACGTTGAGAAAAACAACATGGTTCAAAGAGGCTCGCCGCAGGTCTATCAGCGATTCCAGTGCATCGAACCACAGTTCCTCGAATTTTGTAACGAACAAAACTTTTTGAATATCCATTTGTCGCGACTCTTTCCCTATGTTTTCATTCGAAAACGACCAGGTACAACTCTCCCTGCAACCGTTCTCGTCCTGATCTGACAGCCCCGGTAAGGATCAGTCCAAGAATTTTTTGATAGCCGCCGCCAACTCCTCCGGCTCCACCGGCTTCTCCAGATAAACTTCAGGCTCCGGAACAGCTGCCCCGCCAAACTCGGTCAGGGCCTTTTGAGAGCGCAGAAAGGTTTTCTGGGCGATTCCCGAAAGCATGATGACATTGACATCCTTGAACGCGCTGTCCGTTTTGAGCTCACGGTAAAGCCGGATACCGCTCTGCCGCGGCATCAGCACATCCAGAATAACAAGGTCAGGTTTTTCCTCTTTCAGTTTTTTCAACCCCTCCTCACCATTGGTCGCTTCAATCGGGATAAAACCGTTTTCTTCAACGACGGTGGTATTGAACAATCTCACATCGGGGTCGTCATCAACAACAAGAACTTTTTTTTTGCTCATACAACATCCTCCTATATATTTATTAGAAACAGTTCTCAGCTTGAGACTCTTTATCCTGGCGGCGCCTGGGCATCTTGTGCCGCCTCAACAATAAAAGGTAAACGGATGGTAAACGTGGTCCCTTCACCAACGGACGACCTGACTTCCATTTCGCCGTTGTTTTCCTCAACCAGTTTGTTGGTAACAAGTAACCCCAGGCCGGTCCCCTTGGCGCCCTTGGTGCTGAAAAAAGAAGAAAAAAGCCTTTTCTTTACCGCGTCGTCCATGCCGCTGCCATTGTCTTCCACTTCGAAGGCAATGAAACGTCCTTCGCGTCTGGTGCGAACGTAGACCTGGTGTTCTTTGCCGATGTTATCATCAAAGATACAGGCATCGATCGCGTTGCCGACAAGGTTCATCAGGGCGCGATGTACGGTGGTCGGGTCTAAAATCACCTCACCGACCCGGTCGGAAAAATCCCTTACTATCTCGATTTCATAATCCTGGGCATTTCCCTGGACAAGCTCGCAGACATCGCCGGCAATATCATTGGGATTGCAGGCTTTATAGTCCGGCTCCCTCTCCTTGGAATATGAAAGCAGGTCCATGACCAACTCGGATGTCTGCTCGATATTGCGTTTTATCATATCCCAGCCATTTTTTAACTTATCTACGTTATTCTTGTCAATGCCGATATCCACGAGGTACTGGCCGCCCTTGAACCCGTTCAGAATGTTTTTTATGCCGTGGGCCATACCGGCAACCGTCTGACCCACGGCGGCCAGACGTTCCGAGTTGACCAGCTCCTTCTGGAGGTTTTTGATTTCCCGGATGTCCTGAAAAAAGGCTACGCTGCCCATCATTTTGTCGTTTTCAAAAAGTGGCACCCCTGAAAAATTAACCGGTATCTGTTCTCCACTTTTCGATTGGATAACTGTTTCTTCCCAGGAGGTGAAATCCCGCATAGCCTCGTTGGCGGCTTTTTCTTCGATCGATGCAATGGCTACTTCGGGAAAAAGCGACCTGGCGTCCATCGATCCGACAACTTCATCACGCGTATATTCGAACAATCGCCGGGCCTCGGGATTATAGAGGACGATATTCCATTGGGCATCGGTTGCGACAACGCCGCTTTTGGAGCTGTTGATCAGCTTGGCCTGGAAATTGGCTCTCCTGTTTATCTCTTCCTGCAAAATGGAGTTTTCTATGGTTACACCGATTCGATTGCCAAAAAGCGTTAGCACATTTTTCTCCTCGTTATCGAATCTGTGGCTCTTTTTACTGCCGGCCCGAATAACGCCGATGGCTTTTTTTTCTTTACCCAACAGAGGAATGTAGGCCAGAGAGTTCAATCCGGCCTTTCTGAGCCACTGGATCTCCTGTCCTTCTTCCTTTTCGATGCTTTCGAAAAATTCATATTTGCCGGTTTGGCCAACTTGGAAGACAAAACTTTCGATATCAGCAAAATTACTGTTTTCACAAACCTCCTGCATCGTGCCATATTTAAACTTCAGTTGATACCGGCCGTCCGATTCCAGCACAAAGACACATATGGAATCGAATGCGAAGATATTGGTTACTTCCTTTAATGCTTCATTGATTCTTCCCTGCAGATCAAGTGGTGCGCTGAGCGTGGCGTAAATGGAAACAAGGGTGGCCAGTTCCCGGGTATGCCGGGTCTGTTCCTGCTCGGCTTTTTTTTCTTCGGTTTTGTCCCAGAGCGTCTCGATGGCGCCCACGACAGTTCCGTCGGAATCGGTCAACGGTGCTGCCGTAAAAAACAGCCACTTGCCTCCATCACCCAGGTGTTCGAAGTACTCCTCCGCTTCGTAGGCGTCCCTGATCAACTCTGATTTTTTCCACGTGGTGCTGTAGTATCGCCACACCTCCTCTTCACTGACACCATCCAGCACCATATCGGCCATGATGGGCCGTTTCTTGAGTCGGAAGGGTTTCCATTGTTTGCGGGTCCCCACCATTTCATCGGCGGAAAACCCGGTCAGTTTTTCGCAGGCCCTGTTCCAGTGCGTTATCTTATGCTCCCTGTCGATCACAAAGGTGGGGATGGTGCTGCCTTGAATGATCTGGGCCATGGTTTTTTCGCTGGCAACAAGGGCTTTGGCCTGTCGGGCGAGATCCCGGTTGTGTTGCGCCAGCGCTACCTGGGCTTTTTTTTCCTCGGTTTTATCCCAGAGCGTCTCGATGGCGCCGATCATTTCCCCTTCAGGAGAACGGAGCGGAGCGGCCGTGAAAAAGCACCATCGGCCGCTCTGGCCCAGATTCGAAAAAAAGATTTCGGCTTCATAAGCATCTTCGATCAAGACCGATTTCCGCCACTTGGTGCCGTAGAGGTTTTTTATCTCGCGTTCATCGATCTGGTCCAGGATGACATCCGCCATGGAAGGCCGTTCGCTCTCCCAGAACGGCATCCACTGTCTGTTGGTCCCCACCATCTCCTTGCCCCTGCACCCGGTCAGGCTTTCCAGGGCTTTATTCCAGTAAATGATGGTGTGGTTTTTATCGATGACAAAGGTCGGAATGGTGCTGCCCTGGATGACCTGCGCCATGATCTCCCGGTTTGCGGCCAGCTCCCTGGCTTTTTCCTCCAGTTCCAGATTGTTGCACTCCCGTTCTTCCTGGGCACATTTCTCTTCGGTCTTGTCCCATAGGGTTTCGATGGCACCGATGGTTTTTCCGGCAGCATTCTTGATGGGGGCGGCTGTGAAAAACAGCCATTTGCCGTCTTCGCCCAGGTGTTCGAAGTACTCTTCAGCTTCGAAGGCCCCCTGAATCAGATCCGATCGTTTCCATTGCGTTCCGTAGTAGCGCCATACTTCTTCTTCACTGACACCGTCGAGAATCAGGTCAGCCATGATGGGCCGCTTTTTAGACCGGAAGGGTTTCCACTGTTCAGTCGTCCCCACGATTTCTTCCGCTGAATATCCGGTCAGCTTTTCACAGGCCCTGTTCCAGTGGGTAACCGTGTGCCGCTGATTGATGACAAAGGTGGGGATGGTGCTGCCCTGGACAATCTGTGAAAGCGCCTTTTCACCTGCCAGAATTTCCTGGCGATCGATCAGCGTGTAGGTGTCTTTACGCCGGGATGTGTCGACGATAAATGTGTAAAATTCTTCAAATAACGCTTCAACTTTTTCATGATTTTCAGAATTTTCATGAAGTTTTTCGAAAATATCCTGCTTTTTGTTCTTAATGTGCAGACGGTCGAGCAGCGACCGGGCTTCAAAAAAATCGATGAACTGAACACTGCCGGGCTTATTGTGCTTGATTTCCTCGCTCACGGAAATATCCTTGGTCAATTCAATGAGCAGGTGCAGCCCCTTAAGCGCATACAACTCCTTGTAATCACCAGTAGTGAATATGCCCTTCTTCTTGGCGTAAAGTCGGCCCACGGCATAGGCATTAGGATCGGCAACCCCGAGTATTACCGGGCTCTGGTCTTGGTCAAACCCGTCTAAAATCGCCTCGAGCAGTGCCTTACAGAATCTGCCGCCGCCGACAATGGCGATGTTGATATTGCTTAAAAGTGTCGTCATACTTCCTTTTCAGACCGCTAAAAGAAAACGATTGATACGACCACAAAGGACGGTATCAGAAAAATCAACGAATATTTAAGGATATAACCGAAGAAACTGGGCATGGGCGTACCGGCCTCTTCCGCGATGGAGCGGACCATGAAGTTGGGTGCATTGCCGATATAGCTGCAGGCACCGAAAAATACGGCCCCGACAGAAATGGCCTGAAGATAAATCGCCCTTTCAGTCATGAGCAGGGGCACGGCCTGGGCTTCGGTCAACTCCGAGTAAAAACTTCCCAGGGCGGTATTGAAAAAAGTCAGATAGGTGGGCGCATTGTCCAGAAAGGCGGAAAGGGTGCCCGTCACCCAGAAATAGTGGTACGGTTTTTCCACCGCATCGATCAGAAATGCCAAGGCACCCTGGGATCCGGCCTTGAGGATCAGCAGGCAGGGTATCATGGTGATAAATATACCGATGAACAGGTAGGCCACCTCGATAATGGGAAACCAGGTAAAATCGTTATCTTCGCGGAGTCGCGATGGTGTAGCCATAAGGGAAGCGACCCCCATGAGGATCAGCAGCCCGTCCCGGACCCAGTCCTGAATGGCCCGGTGTATCCCGAAGGTCGTGATTTCCCCCCAGTCCACCACCCCGCTCATGAGTACTGAACCGACAACACCTCCCAGAAAAATGAAATTATAGAGGCCTTCCAGTTTCAGGGGCTGTTTGACGCTTTTTTCCTTGGGAGCCGAGGCGCCCTCCTTGCGATAAAAATAGGTGTCCAGGAAAAAATATACTATCAACAGAATTACCGCCACCAGCAGCATGTGCGGCATAAGCTTGAATGTCCAGAAAAAAGTGACCCCGTGCAGGAATCCCAGAAAGAGCGGGGGGTCTCCCAGGGGTGTCAGGGAACCGCCGATGTTGGCCACCAGGAAAATAAAAAACACCACCATGAAGGTGCGGCTCTTTCTGTAGCTGTTCGCCCGCAGAAAAGGGCGGATCAACAGCATGGCGGCCCCGGTAGTACCCATCCATGACGCCAGAAGCGTACCCAGGACCAACATGGCCGTGTTGACGACCGGCGTACCGCGCAGCGACCCCCGGAGCAGGATGCCGCCGGAAATCGTGTAGAGCGACCACAGCAGAATGATAAAGGGAACATAGTCGGCCAGAATAATGTGCAGGATCTCGTACAAGGCCCCGCCTTTGAATGCGATCAGGAACGGTAAGGCCATGGCAACCGCCCAGAAAGCGGAAATTTTACCAAAATGGTGATGCCAGAAATTAGGCAGCAAAAGCGGCATCAAGGCGATGGAAAGCAGCATGCAGGCAAACGGGATGCAGCTCCAAAGAGGCAGGATTTCCCCCAGATTTATGTGGCCGTGAGCGCCGTCATCTCCATGACTGCCCTGGGGTGTGCCGTGGGTACCGCCCTGGGTTTCCGTCGCATGCGCCGGGGAATCAGATGCGGGCGTCGCACCCAAAACGGGGATGGAAAATATGAACAGGCATAAGAACACCAGGGCCGCTCGCTGTACCAGGAGTCGCATGGACAAGTCTCCTCCGCCGGTTGTGAAACGATGGTTGCCATCCTGTCTTGACGCGGTGAAACCAGCATGCGTTCTGAAAAAAAACAGAATGGCATGCCGGCGTTCATCCTATACGGATGATATGCAGTCGAGATTGGAAAAACAGGTGAAAAAAAGCATATTCAGCCTGAAGTTTCAACGTTTTTCTGGACAATTGCTTGCATCCCTGATTTTATGTTGCATTATTGATTGTATATGCTATCTGGAAATCAATCCAAAATCACGGTCTATATTAATATCAAAACTCGGTGAGACCGCATGTTCTTCGACTATAAAAAGAACCGGGCATGGACCGAGAACCTGTCCGTGGTTATGCAGATCGGGCTGACCATGGCAGGGTGTATCTGCTTCGGTTTTTTTGTGGGACTCTACCTCGATCGCCGGCTGGGCACCGGGGGCATTCTGACGGTCGTGTTCATCCTGTTCGGCGTTGTCGGCGGTGGCAATGTGGTTTACCGACAAATTATTGATATTACTGAAAGTAAAGAATAAATGAGCGCCGAAATCAGTCATACACAGAAACGCTACGGGACGCTATCCATGATGGCGGCCATTTTCATGGGGATGTTCTTAATCCTTCTGGGCCATAAGGCGTTGGCCAAGGGGTTGATCCTGGGGTCGCTGTTCAGCGTGCTGAACTTTGTGCTGATGGGTGAAATTCTGCCCCTGCTCATCGGGCATTCCAGAAAAAGATCATCGCTTGTGTCCTTTGGTTCCATCGTTTTCCGCCACGGTCTTCTGGCCGTGCCACTCATTCTATCGCTGAAAATGGAATGGCTCGATTTCACGACCACGGTCATCGGTTTATTCATGGTACAATTCATGATCATGGGCGATCACCTGGTGAAACGCTTTTTACCGGGACGCGTAAAACAGATACAGGATTAAATGGTATAAATGGGTGAATTAGGCCGAATACATCAATTGATCATCCCCATTCTGGGGTACAACGTCACCATTAATCTGGAAGTCGTTCTGATGACCTGGATCGTTTTTGCCATTCTGGTGGTGGTCGGTATCTTGTCCACCCGCAAAAGAGGCATATTCCCCCGATCCATGCAGATGTTCGGAGAGTTGTTTGTCAACCAGTTCTACGATATCACCGAGGATGCGCTGGACCGGGAGATGGCCAAAAAATACGGCCCGCTCATCTGTGCGTTGTTCATGTTTCTGGTTCTGGCCAACTGGCTGGGCATCATTCCGCACCTTGAGGAACCGACAAAGGATCTCAACACCCCCTTAAGCCTCGGATTGATGGGTTTTGCCATCGCCCACTATGCCGGCATCAAATCAAAGGGGTTCAAGGCCTATGCAAGGGAGTATATGGAACCGATGTTTTTCATGATGCCCCTGAATGTGATCGGAGAGCTTGCCAAAATAGTCTCCATCTCTTTTCGTCTGTTCGGGAACATCATGGGCGGTTCGATCATTATCCTGGTGGTGTCGCACCTGACGTACAGCATTGTGCTGCCACCGCTGTTAAACGCCTTTTTCGGACTTTTTGTGGGAACGATACAGGCCTTTGTCTTCACTATGCTTACCGTTGTTTATATTTCGGTTCAGGTAAAATAGTCTATGGATTTCGATACTCAGATATTGATTAAAGCCGCCGCTTTTACCGGCGCCGGCATCGCCATGGGGCTCGGTGCCATCGGAGCGGCCATTGGCGAAGGTTACACGGCTGCGGAAGCCAACGGTGCGCTGTCTCGAAATCCTGAAATCTCGGGTGACATCTTTAAAAACATGCTCGTCGGACAGGCAGTCGCCGAATCGGCCTCCATTTTTGCCCTGGTGGTTGCCATTCTGATGCTGTTTTTGGATGTCCCCCTGGACAACCTGTTAAACGGTGCCGCGTTTTTAGGCACGGGCCTCTGCATGGGATTCGGGGCCATCGGGTCCGGTATCGGGTCCGGATTTCCGGGCGGACAGGCCTGTGCGGGCATTGCCCGGCAGCCCGCCGTAAGCTCGCGGCTGACCACCAACATGCTGATCGGGTCGGCCGTCTGCCAGACACCGGCGATATTCTCGATGGTGGTCTCCCTGATGATGATATTCATGAGTTTTGCCCAGGCACCCCTTGGGCCCACCTGGGCGGCGCTTATCGGTGCAGGACTGAGCACGGGATTGGCCGCCATTGGCTCCGGCTATGGCGGTGGCCTGGCTGCCGGCGCCAGCTGTGAAGGCATTTCCAGGCAGCCGGAATCGGTGGGCAATGTCACCACCGTCATGCTGGTGGGGCAGGCCGTTGCCCAGACGCCCTCCATATTCGGCCTTTTGGTCAGTTTCATCCTGCTGTTCAAACGTTTTCCGGAATCCTATGAACTCCAGGCCGCCATGGCACTTTTAGGTGCCGGCCTTTGTATGGGATTCGGGGGTATCGGCCCCGGAATAGGCAACGGCATGGCGGCCGAAGGGGCGGTCAGATGGGTGGCCCGTAACGTAAAAAAAGCCGGTGAGCTGATGAGAATCATGCTGGTGGGGCAGGCGGTGTCGCAGTCCACGGCTATTTATGCCATGGTGGTGGCGTTGGTACTCATATTCGTTGTTTAAAGCATAACTTAATAGCGGCGAAGCTGCTTACAATAAATTTTTATGCTTCGTATTAGAATTGAACATAAAAATTTATCAAGGGAGGAACGAAAAATGGCAATTGAAGGTGCAGATATTGTAAAAGCAGCGGCTTTTCTCGGAGCGGGTCTCTCCATGGGCTTGGGCGCCATCGGCCCGGGTGTGGGTGAAGGCATGGTTGCGGCCAAGGCGTGCGAGGCCATTGGCAAAAATCCCAGAGAGGCGGGCCTGTTGACCAGGACCATGCTTGTCGGGCAGGCGGTTTCGGAATCCACCGGCATTTACTCTCTTGTTGTCGCACTGCTGTTGTTGTTTGTTGTTTAACGGTCATGGGTTGATTCGCCATACCGCCGCCGGCGGGAAGCCTTCAGCCTCAAGGATGGAAAAAGGTCATGCAGATTGTCAGCAATGTAGCCCTGATCAGCATCAACGAGACCATGGTGGTCCAGCTGATCTCTTTCTTGATATTTCTCTTTGTCATCAACCGGGTCATGTTTCGCCCTCTGCGTGAATCCATGCACGAACGGGAACGTTACGTTGAAGGTATCCGACTGGACATTCGGGACGCTGAAAAAAAACTTGAGACGATTATAGAACAAACCCGTGACGAAGACGCCGCCGTACGAAAAGCAGGGCTGCAAATGACCGCCGAACTGGAAAAGAGGGGTAACGAGGAAGCCGGCGAAATCATTGCCGCCGCCCGGCAGGAGATTGTTCAGATCGGCGGCAAGGCCCGGCAGGATATTGATGTCCGGGTTGCCGAAGCCAGGAAAACGATTGTTGCCGAGGCGGATAAGCTTTCCGTAAATATCATGGAAAAGGTGCTGGATCGGAGACTGGCGTCATGAGCAAACGTATTTTCAACCGTATCTCGGGCCGTCACTGGGTCTTCGCGGCATTAACACTGGTGTTGACCGCCCAGGGGGTTATGGCCGAAGACGGCGCCAATACCTGGCGCCCGGTATACGACGTGGCCCTGCGCTGGATCAACTTCGGGATTCTGGTGTTTATTATTTTCAAATACGCCCGAAAACCGCTGGTCAATTTTTTCAAAGAAAAAAGTGCGGCTGTCAAAAAAGAGATTCAGGCGATAGAGCACGAAAAAGAAGCGATTCTGGTCAGGGTCGACGAAATCCTCACGGCTCGCGATCAAAGCCAGGAAAAACTTGAAAAGCTTAAGGCGCGCATCATCACTCAGGGAAAAGCCAAAAAGCAGACCCTCATCGACAATGCCCAGAAAGAGAGCAAAATACTGTTGGAGAGTGCCCATCGGAAGATCCAGAACCAGATCATCTCGGCCCAGGCAGATATCCGTGCCGAGATGATCGATCACGCCATCGAGATGGCCCTGCAGAAACTTCCCGCGGAAATCGATGTAAAAGACAACCGGCAGTTCTACGAACATTACCTGGAAAGCACCAAAGGCCTTTAATTAACGGCGAAAAGGCAGAGTATGACAGCCTAATCTTGGACATTATTTATCGTAGAAGTGGGGAATATCGGTTTGTCTCTTACCAGCGGGTAATTCGGGTACATGCCTTTGTCACTGCCTACGTGGCATCCGGGCCAACAACGCACGCGGTAGTAGCGCATTTTGGCCTGGGGTGTTTCACCTTTATGTGGATAGTAAACGCCTGCGGCCAATGGAATTTCCCAATCCACCTTTTCCCCGTGCGATTTGGCTGCCTCCGGCGATACCGGAATCGGTGTCTCGGGGGCTGACAGTGTTTTCACAACGGTGACGCAGGTCACCAACAAGACCACGAGAAGGATATATTTCAGCTTCGTCATTTTCTCCTCCTTATTTGACAAATTGCGGATACCGGTCAAGCTTAGGACCGCATCCGGACTGGGCAGGCCACCTGGTGGTCGCCCGACACTGTTTGCAGCCCCGGGGCCTCAAGAGCACAGCGTTTTTCGGCATACATACATCTCGGGTGGAAGCGACAGCCCGAAGGCGGATCTATGGCATTGGGAATCTCACCTTTGGGAATGGGGTGCTGCCGGCGAAATTTGGGGTCGGGCACGGGCACGGCAGCCAGGAGCGATTCGGTGTAGGGGTGAACCGGGTTCTTGAACACCTCTACCAAGGGTCCGATTTCCAGAATCTGTCCGAGGTACATGATGGCGATGCGGTCGCAAATATATTTGGCTGTGGCTAAGTCGTGGGTAATGAAGAGGTAGGTTAGATCGAACTCCTCTTTCAATTGAGTCATGAGCTTCAGGATCATGGCCCGAACCGAGACATCGGCCATGGCGATGGGTTCGTCCGCCACGACAAATTCCGGCCTGGTGATCAGGGCCCGGGCGATCACCACGCGCTGGCGTTGCCCACCCGATATCTGGTGGGGATATTTACGGGCAAAAAATTCCGCAGGCTGCAGGCCGACCTTCTCCATGATCTCAAGGCAACGGTCCCTTACCGCGCTGTTTTTAAGGTCGCTATGAATCTCCAGGGGATGCCCCACTGATTTGCCGATGCTCATTCTGGGACTGAGAGACGCGAAGGGGTCTTGGAAAATGATCTGCATTTTGGAGCGCAGCTGCCGCATCTTTTCCGGTGGCAGTGCAAAAATGGACTGGCCCTTAAAAAGCACGTCACCCGCCGTGGGATCCTGCAGCCTCAGGGCCAGCCTGCCGGTGGTGGTTTTTCCGCAGCCGCTCTCACCTGCAAGGCCAAGCACTTCCCCTTTTCGGATGAAAAAGGAGACGTCATCCATGGCATGCACCACCTTGGGTTTTTTGGTAAATAATTTGGCCAAAGCCCCCTTGTCAACGGGGTAGTGTTTGGTGACGTTCTTTACTTCCAGCAGTTTGTCCATGGGTCTCACTTGTAAAGCCAACAGGCACTCATATGGCCGTTGGCCCGAAAACTTTTGGGGACCTCTTGCTTGCAAATGTCCATCACATGGGGGCACCTTGGGTGAAACACGCATCCCGGGGGCGGATTTACCAAATCTGGCGGTGCGCCGGGCATGGTCTGCAACTCAGGTTGCTCCAGCTTAATATTGGGAACGGAGGCGAGCAGTCCCTGGGTGTAAGGGTGCTTGGGGTCGGCGAACACATCTTCCGCTGTACCGGTTTCGACCATGCGGCCGCCATACATCACGGTAATCCGGTCCGAGGCCTGGGCCACCACGCCCAGGTTGTGCGTAATGAACATAATGGTCAGATCAAATTTCTCACGAAGTTCATTGAGCAAATCCAGGAACTGGGCCTCGACGATGACGTCCAGAGCCGTGGTGGGTTCGTCGGCTATGAGTAGATCCGGATTGAGGATTAGCCCGATGCCGATCATGATTCTTTGTCGCATGCCGCCGGACATCTGGTGGGGATATTCAGACAGACGGTTCGGAGAAATCCCCAGGTTTTTCAGCATATCCGCTGCCCGCTCCAGAGCAATTTTTTTCTTGATTCCCTTTTCGTGGGTCCGCAGGGTTTCAAGGAACTGGTCGCCAATGGTGTACAAAGGGTCCAGCGAGGTCAGCGGGTCCTGAAATATCATAGATATGTTGCGTCCCCTCAAATCCAATAATTCCTTTTGGGGCATATTGCCTATGTTCCGGCCATGATAGTTGATCTCACCGGCGGTGATCTTGCCCGGCGGCCTGAGCAGACGCAGGATGGAAAAGCCCAGGGTGGATTTACCACAGCCGGATTCGCCCACCAGCCCCATCACCTCGCCCTTGCGCAGATTGAGGGAGACATCCTCCACGGCCCGTACCGTCCCTATATGGATGGGAAATTGTACGTGCAGGTTCTTGATCTCGAGAACGTTCTCTTTCACGCTATCGCTCCAGTAAACGAGGGTTCAGAATCTCGGCCAGGCCTTCGCCCAGCATGGTGAATCCCAGTGCCAAGGTGGAGATCATGACGCCCGGGAAGGTGATCAGCCACCATTGGCCCGAGGGTAAGTACTTTTTACCCATGGCCAGATCCATACCCCAGTCCACAATGCTGGGCGGCAACCCCAGGCCCAGGTAGGTCAGGGCCGCTTCGATCATAATAGCATCACCCACGTTCATGGTGAAAACCACAGCCGTTGTGGCAATGACGTTGGGAAATATGTACTTGCCTAAAATCACCAGGTTCGGCGCACCGATGGCCCGGGCGGATTCCACATATAACTCTTCCTTGATGGTGAGGGTCTGGCCGCGCACCAGGCGAAAATAGGTGGGAATGTAGATCACGGCAACAGCGATGGTAATGCTCATGATCCCCGGCTCCAGCATGGCCGCAAAAGCAATTGCCAGGATCAGACCGGGGAACGAGTAAACCGAGTCCATGATCAGGGAAAGGGTTTTGTCGAACGCCCCCCCGGAATATCCCGAGAACATTCCCAGTGAAATGCCCACAACCGAGGAGATGATGGCGGCCAGAATGGCCACCCCCAAAATAGTGCGGGCACCGAAAATGATCCTGGACAAAACATCGCGTTGCAGGTTGTCCGTACCCATTAGATGTTCGGAACTGGGCGGTGCCAGTTGGGGCCCGGCTTCCTGGTCATGGGGGCCATAGGGGGCGATTAATGGAGCCAGCAGGGCCATGAGGATGATGCCACCGATGATCAGCGCGCCGATGATAAGAATCCACCATTCGGCCCCGTATTTGCGGCCCATGCCGGTAAATCCGCCGATAACCCGTCCCATGGCAGCTGTGGGTGAGTGCTTCATATTTAGTCCTAATACCTCACCCTGGGGTCAATCAGGGCGTAGATGATATCCACGAGCAGAGACATAAAGGCCACGATCAGGGCGAAAATGACGATGACGCCCTGAATGGTGGGGTAATCCCTCAAGTAAATTCTTTCCAGGAGCAACCGTCCCATGCCGGGCCAGGAAAAGGTGCTTTCGGTCAACACGGCTCCGGCCATGAGCAGGGAGACTTGCAAGCCCATCATGGTAAGGATGGGTACAAAGGCGTTCAGAAGCCCATGTTTGTAAACCACCGAAAAGTGCCGTATGCCCCGTGCTTCGGCTGCCAGAATATAGTCAGACTTCAAAACGTCGAGCATATTGGCCCTGGTCAGACGAATGAAAATGCCCGAAAGCGTCAGGCCCAGTGTCAGGGACGGTAAAACCAGGTGCATCAAAACATCCCAAAGGGCTTTCCAGTCATTTATCAGCAAGGTGTCGATTATATACAGGCCCGTCTGTTCGAACGTGGACACGAACACCCTGGGGCTCGTGCGGCCCGCCACGGGAAACCAATCCAGCCAAACCCCGAAGATCATCTGGAACATGAGGCCCAACCAGTAAACCGGGATGCAGTAGATGACAATACCATAGAGGCGGATCAAATAATCCTTCCCGCTTCTGCGGTTGTCGGCGGCATAGGCCCCCAGGGGCACGCCGACCAGGAGGGTTACAATCATACCAAATACGGTGAGTTCGATTGTAGCGGGCAATTTGTCGGTAATGGCGGAGGTGACTTTCTGTTTGAAGATCATCGAGGTGCCAAGATCCAGGTGGGCCACCTGCCACAAGTAATTGCCGTATTGAACGATAAGTGGTTTATTGAGGCCCAGTTCCTCTTTTTTCTGTTCAATCACCTTGTCAGGGGCGTGGCCGCCAAGCATGGCGGAAACCGGATCACCGGGCATGATGCGTATGACGGCAAAAACAATGGTCAACAGGATGAAGAGCATCGGGATGGTGAGGAGCGTTCTGGCGATGATATATCGTAAGAGATTCTTCAAGAAAAACCTTCATGGGGCCACATCGGGCGCCCAGACCGGTGAACGGTAACAATGAGAGTGGAATCCCCGGTGTGCCCTAGGGATTCCACTCTCGGGTTAAGGGTTATTTTTTCTCGATCACTGAGTAAATAAACTGGAGGGTGGGAGAAATTTTAATCCCATAAACGTCTTTTTGGGCAAAGAGATACAGGTTGCCCTGGAAAATCGGAGCGGTCGGGACTTCATCGGTCCACATCTGCTGGATTTTTTTGTAAATCGCGGCGCGTTCGTCCATGTCGGGGTTCTTCATGCCATCCACGAACATCTTATCCCATACGGGGTCCGAAAAATGGATGCCGTTGCCCCTGGAGCCCGCCGTGCCCGCGAAGGAGTTGGTGTAGTTATCCGGGTCAATGTAGTCCGGGTACCATCCAAGGAAGTAAACCGGCATGACCTGGTTGCGCCAGTTCTCCTTGTAGGTGGCCCACTCAGCCGACTTGACGTTGACCTCCATCACACCGGTGGCCTCTAACTGCTGCTTCATAACCGCGGCCATGTCCACTTCTGTGTCGCCGTAGTGGGCGGTGGTGTACCACAGGTCGAATTTCAGCTTATTGGACTTGTTGAATCCGGCCTGTGCCAGGAGCTTTTTGCTGAGCCCCATGTTGGCATCACCCACGTCGTACTTGAAGTTGTTGGTGTGGGTCCACATACCCATGGGAACCATGGAGTACAGGGGATCGTTCTGCCCCAGAAAGACCTTTTTGATGATGTCCGGACGGTTGATGGCCGCGGCAATGCCCCGACGGACAATCTTGTTGTCAAACGGGGGGGTTTTACACTGAAAACACAGGTAGCGGATGTAGGGACCTTGGCCCGTAATCGTCTTAATTTTACTAGACTTGGAAAGGTCGGATATGTCCGATGGGTTGAAAGATTTAAAGGCAAAGTCCAATTCACCCTTTTCCAAAGACAAGCGCATGGTGGTCGCATCGGCAAAATAGCGGATCACCACGCGATCGTTCTTGGGCTTGGCGCCCCAGAAATCCGGATTGACTTCCAGCACCACTTCCTGGTCGCGCTTGAATGAAGCCACTTTATAAGCACCCAAGCCCACCAGCTTGCCACCCTTGAGTTCGCTGGGATTGGTTACGATCTTGTCTGCGGGATAGATATTCGGGTTTATCGGATAATAAGGCACCGTAGCCAAGAGTGACGGAAAATAAGCCACCGGGTTGTGCAGGATGAACTTGACCTCATGGGAGCCGAGCACCTCTACACTTTTGACGAAGTCGGTGACCAGCCAGGAAGGATCGCCCTTGATCTTGATGACACGGTCAATGGACCACTTCACGGCATTGGCGTCAAGGGGTGTTCCGTCGGTGAACATGACGCCTTTTCTCAGTTTGAGCACATACCCAAGGCCGCCATCAACGACCTCATAGGACTCCGCTAATTGGGGGACCAACTCGGTTTCACCTGCTTCGTAACCCAAAAGCCCTTGATAAATGTTGTAGAATATTTCCCACGTGTGAAAATCATAGGCATTGGCCGGTTCCATGTCGGTCACCCGTTCGGTGGTTCCATAGACCAAGGTGGTTCCAGCCAGGGCGGTCGCCGGTAACAGCAGGCACGCCACGGCAAGACAGGTTGCGATTAAACGTAGCATTTTCATATTCTCCTCCTTCAATTAGAGTTTGTAAAACTCATCCGTCATAGATGAGAAAAACACCTTATAGCTATGAGTATTGCCAATTTTTTCGCAGAAGCATAATTATGGAAAAACATCAGATGGCGGTATTTAGCGCGACCCTGTCATTGGGGAAAAAGAAAGAGCAGCCTTTTTATTTCCCCAAGACTGGAGACATATTAGTCCAATTGGCTAAATGCTGTCAATAGCAAGCGGCCTTTTACCTGAGATCTGTACGGAATATTGTTCAAGAACGGTTTCGTTCACCGATATCCTGACCAGGGCGAACGACAATACGCTTGAACCAAAGAACGACACCTGTTAATATCCCATAAGGATTCAAGAATTCCAGGGTCCAAATGACATGAAGTGAAGCGTCACTGCTCAATGCTGAAAAGGCTCAATAGCCGAATATTAGATTTTCGGATCCTGGGACCTTTCATAGAGGAGTATATTTACATGTTTCCAAAAGAAATTTACCGCCAAAGAAGGCGGCGCCTGGCCGCGGATGTCGGCACAGGCCTAATTCTCTTTCTCGGCAACGGCCAGAGTCCCATGAATTACCGGGACAACCTCTATCCTTTTCGTCAGGACAGCTCGTTTTTATACTTCTGGGGTCAGGACGCTCCCGATCTGCATGCCGCCATCGACATAGATGCATCCCGGGACATCGTTTTCGGGGACGAAATGACGCTGGAGGAAAGCGTGTGGTCGGGTACGCCGCCATCGCTGCGCTCGTCATGTGAAAAAGCGGCCGTTGAAGAGGTCGCGCCGGCAAACCAGTTGGAAAACTTCATCCAAAGGGCCGTGAAATCAAAAAGACCCGTGCATGTATTGCCCCAGTACCGGGCGGACAACATGCTTACCCTGTCGCGTCTGCTGGGCACGCCGCCGGAGACCCTCGGGCAGGCCACCTCGCCTGTGCTGATCCGTGCCGTGGTGTCCCAGAGATCCATAAAAAACGATGCCGAGGTCCATCAGATTGAACAAGCCCTTAACGTCACCCACGAAATGCACACAACCGCTATGCGGATGACAACCCCCGGCATTTACGAGCTGGAAGTTGTCAGCGCCATGGAAAGCGTTGCTTATTCCAGGGGCGGCAGCCGCATGTCCTACCCCACAATATTTTCCGTGAAAGGGGACATCCTCCACAACCAGTTTCACGGGAACATCATGCAGGCCGGAGATCTGGCCGTCAATGATTCCGGTGCGGAATCCCTCATGCACTACGCCAGCGATATTACCCGGACCATTCCCGTCAACGGCAGATTCAGTTCGCGACAGAAAGACATTTACCGCATCGTTCTGGCGGCACAGGAGGATGCCATTCAGGCCATGCGTCCGGGCATCGAATTCAGGAAAATCCACACGCTGTCATGCCGCGCCATCACCGCCGGGCTGCAACAAATAGGTCTCATGAAAGGCGATGTCCTGGAATCGGTGGCAGAGGGCGCCCACGCCCTATTTCAGCCCGCCGGACTGGGTCACATGATCGGGTTGGACGTTCACGACATGGAGGGCCTGGGGGAAGACTTCGTCGGCTACACGGACACCATCGAACGCAGCACCCAGTTCGGGACGCGCAACCTGCGGATGGCCAGGCCGCTCGAAACCGACATGGTCATGACGGTTGAACCCGGTATTTACTTCATACCGCAATTAATAGACCGATGGAAGGCCGAAAGGAAATTCGAACGGTTCATCGACTATGAAAAGGTGGAAACCTTCAAAGGCTTCGGCGGTGTGCGTATCGAAGACAACGTCCTGGTCACCGATAAAGGCACGCGCGTTCTGGGAAAGTCCATCCCCAAAAGCATTGACGCGGTGGAAGAACTTGCATCGTCGTGATGAACGTTCTTTTCCTGTTACGTCAGATCCCGCAGTAAAAGGTTATCCGGAGATTGCTCAATCGTATCCTTAAATCGCTCCAGCGAAGCTGAAATCGCCGCAGCTTCCTTTGTCTGAAGCACCGGAATCTTGTGGAAACCGTGCTTTTCCAAAGCATCTACGATGTAGCTCATGTTCAATATGCCGGTATCCACGGCCGGCTGATACGCCGTCTCCTCGGGTTCGACCCCTTCCACCTCGGACAGGATGCCGCCATCCGTCAGATCTGCGACAATCCGGTGAACCAATCGTATGGGAATTTCCAGTCTGCCGGCGATCTGGGTCATCGTCAACGGCTTTTCCACACCGACAAATCTTTGGATGATCAGGTGTGAGATCATGAGGGCCAGCATTTTTTTCAGACCGAAACTGATCCGCCTGCTTTCCTGGTCAAACTCGTATGTATCCATATTCTGGTACGCATACGAAATCTCTGCTCCGAACAAAACAATCAGCCAGCTTAATTGGAGCCAGAACAAGAACAGGGGAAGTGCTGCAAAACTACCATAAATGGCATTGTACTTGGCAATGATGAACTGGAAGTTGAAGTAGATGAACTGGAGAATCTGAAAAAATCCGCCGGCAATAAATCCGGCAATCAAACCCGGCGCGAGTTTGACTTTGGTGTTGGGCATCAACAGGTAGATGAGCGAAAACAATATCCAGATAATCACGAATGGCAGGAGTTTGAGACAAAAAAAGATAAGCGGGCTGAAAAATCCAAGAAACGATATCTGCGCAACAATAGTGGTTACCTGCATATTGATGTAGACGCTGACACTGCTGGAAAGAATGATGAGCGCCGGGGAAAGCACCATGATGGACAGATAGTCGCTGAATTTACGCCAAATGGAGCGGGATTTCTTGATATCCCAGATGTCGTTGAGGGTCTGCTCGATGTGGTTCAGCACGTTGATGGAGGCCCAGAACAGAACAATGACACCGATGCCGGCCATCATGCCGCCCTGGGTCTTTTCGAGAAGGTTGTGGGCAAAATTGAGCACCTGCTGCATCGCTGCTTCGTGACCCGGGAATTCCTGCAGAAGTCGATTTTCGAGCAGCGATTCGAACCCGAAGCCTTTGGCAATGGCAAAAGCCATGGCCAGAATGGGAACAATGGCCAGCAGGGTATAAAAAGTAAGTGCCGACGCCCGCAGTTTCAGCTGATCCTCTCCAAAGCCACGCGTTGCCAGCAGCACAACCCTGAGGAGCCGAAGGTAAAATGATTTTTTACCGGACAGGTGTTTGGACTGAATGTTCCAGATGTCTATTTTTATAAAATTAAACAACTTTGACAGCATCTGCGCCACCTTAATTAGAAACAGTGCCTGCAAAGAAGCAGGCTACCCAATGGCCCTTTTCAATTTCCCGATACTCGGGTTCCCTTTTGCGGCAGACATCCCTGACAAACAGACAACGGGTATGAAAACGGCATCCTGATGGCGGATCGATAGGGCTCGTATAGCTATCTCATAGCTATCAGAAGCTTTCGGCTTTGTCAAAATTTTCATGCTCAACCACGTACAATGAAACCCATCTCATAAAAATATACTTGATACAGACCTCCAGATTTGAGAGACAGTTCATATGCATGGAATCAGCACATTAAACCCATTGGACAACCGACAGCATACTGCTGGCCGGGGGGATGGACGCAAGAACCTGTGTTTTGCCCTTATCAGCGGCCTGCTGCTGGGACTTCCCTGGGTATTTCCACCGCTTTGGTTCTTGATTTTCATAGCCTGGATACCGCTTCTGCGCCTGGAAGAAATGCTCCGGCATCGTGCCAACCCATACCTGGTTTTCAATTACGCCCTGGTCAGTTTTCTGCTCTGGAATCTTTTGGGAACCTGGTGGGTTTCAAGGACACACCTTATAGGTGCCATGCTCATCATGCTGGCCAATGCGCTGGTACAGGCGCTCTTCTTCTGGTTGGTCAGCCGCGTTCGAACGGTCCTGAGTCTTTCCCTGTTGCTTCCCTTTGTGCTGATCTGGATGGGATACGAACACTTTCATGAATTGTGGGACCTGGCCTGGCCCTGGCTCAACCTGGGTAACGCCCTGGCCACAGCACCCGGAATCATCCAGTGGTACGAGTATACCGGTGCGCGCGGGGGGACCCTCTGGATCATCCTGGTCAACCTTGCCGGCCTGCAGCTTTACACGACCTGCCGCCATGGCGCTACAGGTTCACGCATTCTGGCTGGTGCGGGTGTTTTGCTGATATTCCTGGTTCCCATGTGTCTGTCCTGGAACATCTTTGAAAACGTCTGCGAAGTTGAAGAATCCCTGCCGTTTGCGCTGGTGCAGCCCAACCTGGACCCCTATACGGAAAAGTTCGCCCCTGAAAAGCAGGCCCGGCACCTGGATGCGTTTTTCAGGACGGCGGACGCCCTGTGCGATGCCCAAACCCGATTTCTTTTTGGCCCCGAAACCCTGATCCTGCAGCAGATGGATGAAAGCGATCCCGGGTCGTCACCCCACTTTCGCCGTTTGCAGGACTTCCAGAAAAAATACCCGCAATTGAACATCCTTCTGGGCGTACACAGTTTTGAGAGACTTGGCCGGGAGGATCGTGTCCCGGGCAGCCGCTATGACCGGCAAAAAGATTTTTTTTACGAGGCCTTCAACTCGGCGCTGTTCCTGCCCCCTGGTTCCGCAGCCCAGTTTTACCATAAAACCAAGCTGGTGCCCCTGTTCGAGCGCATGCCCTTTGTACAGTACTTAAGCTTTCTGGGTAAATATTCCCTGGAGCTGGGCGGCTACACCGGAACCTATTCCAACCGTGAGGCCCGTTCTTTTTTTGAAACCCCCGATGCTTCCATGGGCATATTACCCATTGTCTGCTTCGAATCCATCTTCGGTCCCTACTGCGCGCGTAACCTGCCCCGTCAAAAAGGGTTTATCTGCATGATTACCAACGACGGCTGGTGGAAAAACACCCCGGGCTACCAACACCACTTTAATTTTAGCCGGATGCGGGCCATCGAATGTCGACGGACTTTTATTCGCGCGGCCAATAACGGCATTTCCGCCCTGATAGATGCCCGGGGCATGGTCATTGCCCGGACACCCTGGTGGCAGGAGGCCACGCTTAAGGGCGAAATTCCCCTGCGCAAGGGGCTGACTTTTTTTTCCCGTCACGGCGATTTTCTGGGGCGTATCGCCCTGTTCTCCGGTATCTTTTTATGTCTTTATGCCGGAATAAAACAGTAGGGCACCAACACAGAAACCGGGACCAAGAGAAGGCATTGCATCACAGACCAGAAAACTTACCGCACATAAAAAACGAATCACGAAAGGAAAATCAGCATGACACAATCTTACGACGCCGTCATTATCGGGGCGGGCATTTCAGGAGCGGCCATCGCATTTGAGCTCTCAAAAAGAGGGTATCGGACCATCAATGTAGACCGGCTGGAAGCTGCCGGTATGGGTTCCACCAGTAACACCTGCGCCATCATCCGGACCCACTACTCCACCCTGGAAGGAACCGCGATTGCCTATGACAGCTATTTTTCCTGGAAAGGGTGGCAAGATTACCTCGAGACGGTCGACAATGACGGCCTGGCCAGATTCTACCAGACCGGGCTGCTCAACATCTATCCCGAGGGGCATGATCCGAGCAACCACTTGAACCTGCACGACACATTGGGCATACCCTATGAAATCTGGAACGCCCGCAAACTGCTTGAAAAGATGCCGCATTTTACGGATGACTCTTTTCATCCCCCCAAAAGGCCGGAAGACCCGTCCTTTTATGCCGAGCCTGAGCAAAAAATCAGTGACACCGTTGTTTACTACCCCAACGATGGATACATCAACGACCCGGTTCTATCGGTTCACAACCTTCAGCGGGCCGCGGAATCAAAAGGTGCCACCTTCAGGTTCAAGGCAAAAGTTGTCGGGATCAGGAAAGACAGAGACCGCGCAGCCGGGGTAACCCTCAAAAATGGCGACACCATCGATGCCGCCGTTGTCGTCAATGCAGCCGGACCCCACTCCGCCGTTATCAACCGCATGGCGGGTGTGGCCCAAAAAATGAAAATAAAAACCCGACCGCTGCGTCATGAGGTGCACTTCGTGCCCTCCCCGGGTGAATTCAGTTACGAAAAAGACGGCCTGGTGGTGGGAGATGCAGACCTTGGCGGGTACCACCGGCCCGAGACCGGCAACCAGATCCTGGTGGGCAGTGAAGATCCGCTCTGCGATGAAAGGGAGTGGGTCGCCGACCCGGATTGTTTCAACCGCGAGGTAACCCAGGCCCAGTACCAGGCACAGACCTACCGCCTGGCCCGACGCGTCCCCGGTCTTCGCATTCCGAATACCCCCAGGGGAATCGTCGACCTGTATGATGTGACCGACGACTGGATTCCCATTTATGACCGCTCCGCCCTTGCCGGTTTTTATCTGGCCATCGGTACCAGCGGCAACCAGTACAAAAACGGACCGGCCATCGGTATTATTCTGTCCCACATTATCGATGCCTGTGAAAACGGCCACGATCATGACCGCAGCCCGGTGGAAGTGAAACTGCCCAATATCGATTTTGCCCTGGACACCGGCATTTTCTCCCGCAACCGGGATATCATCGCCGGAAGTTCGTTCTCCGTGCTGGGATAATCGGCACCGGCGGGTATCCGAAGGGCTTAACCTGGTCCGCTGGACCCGGGTATCTATGCCAACGATGGGGTTGACCCATTGCCCTGGCATACCATGCAGATGTTACCCATCCTTGGGGTTGATTATCGTTTTGCGGGTGCATATCATGAACATATTGCCTGTGTCCATTTCAATAGGGAGAAAAAGATCATGGTTAAACCGATATACCTGGATTACAACGGCACCACACCCCACGACCCGGAAGTGATCGAAGCCATAAGGCCTTTTCTGGAAGGGGCGTTCGGCAATCCCTCCAGCGCGCACTGGTACGGCATCAAGACAAGGAAGGCCGTCGAGACCGCTCGCAAACAGGTGTCCGGAATGTTGAACTGCAGCGCCGGGGAAATAATTTTTACCAGCGGCGGCACCGAATCCAACAACCACGCCATCCTGGGCATGGCCCGGTGGTTGCAGGACAAGGGCAACCATATCATCACCAGCAGTTTCGAGCATCCGGCCGTGTTCGAAGTATGCCGCTACCTGGCACGCAGCGGCTTCGAGATCACCTATCTGCCGGTCGGCGAGGAGGGGCTGGTGGACCCGGCCGATGTGGCAAAAGCCATTCGCCCGAGCACCATCCTGATTTCCATCATGCATGCCAACAACGAGGTCGGAACCGTGCAGCCGCTTAAGGCCATCAGCCACATTGCCCGCGAACAGGGCATTGCCCTGCATACCGACGCCGCTCAATCCGTCGGGAAAATCCCCACCGATGTGCGGCAGCTGGGCGTGGACCTGCTCTCTGTCGCCGGCCAGAAGGTATACGCACCCAAGGGTATCGGTGCGCTTTATGTAAGATCGTTGCTGGAACCGGAAAACTTCTGCCATGGTGCCGGGCAGGAAACAGGACGGCGGGCCGGCACCGAAAACATCATGGGGATCGTGGGGCTGGGCAAAGCCTGTGAATTAGCGCAGCGGGACCTGGAAAAGAATATGGCCCACATGAAATTTCTGCGCGACAGACTGCATCAGGGGCTCTTGGGCCGGTTGGCCGATATCCGCCTGAATGGTCACCCGGAACAGCGCCTTCCCAACACCTTGAGCCTCTCCTTCAAAGACCTGGAGGCCAACCGCATCCTGGAAGAAATCGGCCTCGAGGTGGCGGCTTCCGCCGGCGCGGCCTGCCATGCGGACACGGTGGAGCTGTCTCACGTTCTGATAGCCATGGGCCTTCCGGTAGCGTGGGCCAAAGGCACAATCCGTTTCAGTGTCGGCAGGATGACAACCGTTGCGGAAATAGACAAGGCCGTCCGTGTGGTGGCAGATGCGGTAGCCCGGCTAAAGCCGGTTTAATGAAAAAATGTTTTACGTGTTATGATTTACGTAAACACCCTTCGGTCATTAGCCCTTGGCTTTGAACATTTGATTGTGGCATTTGTTTAGAGCACTGTCATTTTGTTTTGGGTGTTTGGGCATTTGTATTTTGGATTTGTTTAGCGTTTGGAAACTTAGCATTTAGCGCTTTTACCGGCGCTCTTTCGATTGATTTGCTGATATTGCCCCTGGCCAGCTGAAGAACCCGCACGGCAAGCGCCAGGCCGCCTAAAATACTGATGACCAGGCTGATCAGCATGGCCGTCTGTCCTGCCGGTCGAAACATGGCCCCCGTGACCATAAATGCCGCCAGCATGACGCCCATGACCCAGAACCCGAAAACTGCCAGACACCTTAAGCCTGTCCGCCGGTAGTAGTCCCGGTGTTCGGCACGCGACATCTGTGCCCACTCTTTACGTCCGGTAACATAATCTTTGCCGCAATGCGGGCACTTTTCGTTCTCGGGGCCAAGAGTGTTCCTGGTGAACAACCCCGACCGCCACTCGATTTCAGCCTCGCAATGCGGGCAATATTCAGAAATAAATGTCTGGATGATGAATCCTTTCAAACAAACCGCGGGATTTTTTTACGCAAAGCCTTCGTTTTATTCAGCCATAATCAGATCATCTATTCAAGCAGTTTCTGCAGGAAGCCCCCGGGTTTGTTTGACACGCCAGCCACCAGTGCATAGCTTTGCTGCTATGAGCACAGACAATGGATTGACAACGAAACCGATTCCCGGGCTGATTGCCCAGCTGGCTATCCCCGCCAGCATCGGCATGTTTTTCAACACCATGTACAACGTGGTGGACACCTACTTCAGCGGCCTCATATCCACCGAAGCCATTGCGGCACTGTCACTCTCCTTTCCGGTGTTTTTCATCATCCTGGCCATCGGGTTCGGCATCAGCACCGGCACCACAGCCTTGATCGCCAATGCGCTGGGCGCCGGCGACGAGATCGAAGCCCGCCTCTACGCGGTGCAGTCGATTTCGTTCACCGTTATCCTCTCCATGCTCCTGATGCTTTTGGGCCTTTTTTCAGCGCCCTTTCTGTTCGGGATTCTGGGGGCCCAGGGCACTTATCTGGCGATTTCGCTGTCCTACATCAACATCATCTTCTACGGCCTGGTGTTTTTCTCTCTGACCTATGTCCTGAATGCTATTCTTACCGCCCAGGGCGATACCAAACCCTTTCGCAACGTGTTGATCATCGGTTTTTTTCTCAATCTGATCCTGGACCCCTGGTTCATCTACGGCGGGTTGGGCATGCCGGCCCTGGGCCTTCCCGGAGTGGCCTGGGCAACCATACTCATTCAATTGTTCAGCACCCTGTTCATGGGTCTGCGCGTGCTAAAGTCCGACCTGATCTGCCAGGATTGCTGGGGCATGTTCGTGCCGCGTCGCCGTTTCTTTCTGGATATCGCCCGGCAGGGATTTCCGGCCAGTTTGAATACCATGACCATCGCCATCGGCATTTTTATCATCACCTGGTTCCTCAGCAGATACGGCCAGACTGCCGTAGCCGCTTACGGCATTGCCACCCGGGTGGATCAGATCGCCATTTTACCCATCATGGGGTTGACCACCGCCACCCTGACACTGGTGGGCCAGAACAACGGTGCCGCACTATACCAGCGCTGCCGTGAAGCCTATCACAAAGCCTTGCTGTACGGTATCCTGGTCACCACGGTAAGCATGATCATCGTTTTCTGCGCCCCCCGGGCCATCATGCAGATCTTTACCCAAGACCAGGCGGTTCTGGACATCGGCGCCTTTTATTTAAGAATATCGGCCTTCATCTACTGGGCCTACATAATCCTATTTGTTTCGGTGGCCGCCCTGCAGGGGTTAAAGCGGCCCCTGTACGCCATCTGGATCGGCCTTTACCGGCAGATTGTCGCCCCGGCCGTGGCTTTTTACCTGCTGGCCAGTTTTTTGGGAATGGGACTTCCCGGCATCTGGTGGGGAATTTTCATAGTCACCTGGTCCGCAACGATTTTCACCCTGTATTATGTCCGGCGGACCATGAATAAAATGTTTTTACCCAATTGAGCGTTTCAAATCCTCTGTATCCTGTCAAAAAAAATGTTGCGAAAATCATTCTCTCACGATGCCTGCACAAACAGCCCTTTGTCTTCTTCAAGCGCGTAAAGCTTGTCGATCATGAACTCAACATACTTTTCACATTTTTCCTTCCAGATACCGGATTCCAGAAATTTCTGGTATTCACCGGGTTTGGAAAAATCCATGTCGATAAGCCCCTGGCAGGTGATATCGCCGAAATGCTGATTGAATTCGCTGACAATCTTCGCTGAAAATGCGCGTATGGCATGGCGGGCCTGCTTGGCGCGCTCTTTATCGCTCAGCGGGACGCGGTGTCGCAGGCCCAGACAAACAGCAGTTGAAGACACCACCCCGCAGGGTGCGTTCTGAAACCCGCCGATGCCTCCCAGAAACGGGATGCCGGTCCACAGAAAATCTTCATTCTCCAGTTCATACGCTTCCCACATAACTTGCAGGATAGAAGGCCCTCAGTGATAGCCTTGCTGCATGAGTTCCTTGGCGCGTTCCTTGGCCTCTTCAGCTGACATTTTCATCTGCATGCTTTTTCCTCCACGGCAATAGGGTTGGTTTAAAATTCTTATACTGTCGCATCATGGAATATCAAAAGTGGGCGCGGAGTCAAGTGCCAGAATCAAGTGATTGGTCAACAATCAAAATTTAAGCTTGTAAACCCCAGACCATTCGCTTAAGACAAACCACGCTAAAAAACACTTCGCACCGGGTTTCGGTTTTAACGCCAATGTTGCAAAAATCGAAGGGCTTCAGAACCACGGTGTCAAGGGTGACGCCATAAGGATACCAACCATTGAACAACCCAACTTCAGATGCCGGTACTGACCGGCCGCCGGCCTTTTTTTATGGCTGGGTCGTTATTGCCGTCGGTTTCATTACCCTGGGCATCGCCTTTGGTATCTGGTATTCCTACTCGGTCTTTTTCCTGTCGATTGTAAAGGATTTCGGTTGGGCCAATAGGGACTGGACATTGGCAAAAGCGCTCCGTACCCGGCGTTTCTGGTTCCTGGCGGCAACTTTTTCCAGCATCGCCTTCGCTTACCAGGGAACCCTGCTGCATTCCGTCTCAGCGATGGTGGACTCGGGATTAACCCGGCAGACGGCTGCCGCCTACTTTGGTCTGTTGGGCATCGCCGGTTCAGCGGGAAAAATTATGTTCGGCTACCTTTCCGATCGTTTTGGTCGCGAACGCGCCAGCACCGTGGGTGGAATCCTGGCCATTGTGGGGATATTCTGCCTGCTGAATGCAACGGCGACCAGCACGCTTCTGCCCATGCTCTTTGCCCTTTTATTCGGATTGGGGTATGGCGCCGCCGCACCCCTGTTGCCCTCGATAAGTGCAGATATTTTCATTGGAAAATCCTTCGGCCGAATCTTTGCAATGATCGGCATCGGCGGCGGTGCCGGTGGTGCCCTGGGGTCTTTTTTGTGCGGCATGCTGCGGGATGTATCCGGCGGATATACCCTGCCCCTGACCCTGTGTATGCTCAGCCTTTTTCTCGCGTGCATGTTCATCTGGCTGGCCAGTCCACGCAAGGTTAGACAGATGGTAAAAAATAACGCCTTAAAAACACGAAATTTTAAAAATTGAACCCAATGCGGCGCAGCCGTTTTAGAAATAAAATAAGGTCTGAATATTAAAATCCAGACCTTATTTTGTTTCACAAGATTACTACCCGTTTTACCTGTTCCACGATCTCTTCCGGGTCATCCATGATCTGGAAAATATCCATATCCTTTTCCGAAGCCAGATTTTCCGTCAGTATACGCGCTTCAATCCACTCCTTGAGCCCGACCCAGTGCTCGCTGCCCACCAGGATCACCGGCAGGGGTTTGATTCTGTGGGTCTGGATCAGCGTGATCACCTCGAAGAGCTCATCCAGGGTGCCGAAGCCGCCGGGCATGGCTATATAGGCCGCGGCATACTTGATGAACATCACCTTGCGGATGAAAAAATAGTTGAATTCCACCTTCACGTTGGCATATGGGTTCGGTTTTTGTTCGAACGGCAGGCGGATATTCAGACCGGCGGATTTCCCGCCGGCTTCCGAGGCGCCCTTGTTGGCTGCTTCCATGACGCCCCCTCCGCCGCCGGTGATGACGGCAAAGTTATTTTTCGCAAATAGGGCCGCGATCTCTTCTGTCTTTTTGTACACCGGGTTGTCCGGCTGCATGCGGGCCGATCCGAAAATGCTCACCGCCGGCCCCAGGTCATGCAGGTTTTCAACCCCTTCCACGAATTCGCCCATAATTTTGAACAAGCGCCAGGATTCCCCCAGTTTAAAATCATCGATGACAAATTGTCTTTCCATTCCAGCTCCAATTCATTAGAAACGAGCCACCATTCAATTTTCCGCATCGGTTCCCCAATACCGAATATTAAATATCAATCTGTGCATATCGTCGTTTCTAATGGTTTTCCGTGTGATTGGCAAAACCTGTGGTAAAATTCACTGCCTGACATACAGCCAAGCGTATCAAACCCGTCACCCCTTGCCCTCAAACCCGATGGTCACCTCCCCGTGATCCACGATGACGGGAACCTTCCGACCCCCTTTTGAATATTTCAGCATGCTGTCCATCTGGTTGGGATCGGACACGACATTTACATAGGTGAAGGCCTTGCCCTGTTTTTCATATGCTTCACGAGCAGAGATGGTATAGGGTCAGGTGTCCTTGCCGAATATCAGAATCTCTTCAGACATGATGTTTCTCCATTAACAGGTTTTTTGCCGATTTTATCCTAATTTCAGGTGTGATTTCAACAAATTAAATAGAGCCATCTTTTTTACCAGCAAATGCACAGGTTGTCAACGATGACAAAGCGCTACGTCAGTGTTGCCGCTGGTCGCTCTTTTGAACGATTGACAATGGTAACCGGCATTGTTAAAAAAATCAGGTGGATTGCATTGAAATATTCTATTTCTGATATATTATCATCTATAACCTGTGCGGATTGAATATTTCCAAAGACAAGAAAATGAACCAGCAGATGTCGCGGAGCGTGATTATCGTAAACGAACTGGGGCTGCATGCAAGGTCAGCGGCGAAAATTGCCCAACTGGCCCAACAGGCCAGTGCGGACGTCTGGCTGGAAAAAGACGGGGAACGGGCCGATGCCACGAGTATTATCGACCTGATTGGCCTGATCTGCCCGCAGGGTACGGAAGTCTCGGTGATCATCAGCGAGAAAAATGACGTAAACATATTAAATGACTTGGTTGCGCTGGTGGCGGACGGTTTTGGAGAGTAAACAGACATGAGTACAAAGGGAGAACACAAAGAGATCATTCTGAACGGAATCAGCGCTTCGCCGGGAATTTGTATCGGCAAGGCATACCTGGTTGACCGTGAAGGTGTCGATGTTATCAAACGCTATCACATCGATACCGAAGATCTTCAGAACGAAGTCACACGCTTCAAGGTTGCCGTAAAGCAGGCCAAGGATGAGCTGCATGCCATTATCAAGGAGACGTCCGAAGACCTTCAGCAGCATGCCGACATTCTCGAAACCCAGGTGGTGGTGCTCGAAGACAAAATGCTCTACGGCCGGACCATCGAAACCATTGAAAAAGAGCAGATCAATGCGGAGTGGGCCCTCAAGAAAGTCGTGTCCAAGGTCAAATCCATGTTCCAGGATATCACCGACGCCTACTTAAAAGACCGGACCACGGATATCGAGCATGTATCCGACCGCATTATGCGGCATCTGGTGGGGGCGGAGCCGGTCAATATCGCCGAAATCGACAAGCGCGTCATCCTGATTGCCCACGACCTCTCACCGGCCCAGACCAGCCAGATCAATCTTGAGCGCATCATGGGGTTTGTCACTGTGCTCGGCGGGGTGACCTCCCACACCAGCATCATTGCCAGGAGCCTGGGCATCCCCGCGGTACAGGGGATTGAAAATGCCTCAAGGCTGATTCAGAATGACGATATTATCATTGTGGACGGGTCGAGGGGCAACGTGTTCATCAACCCCTCCGAACCGACCCTGGTGGATTACATGGAACGGCAGGTGCGCTTCGAATCCTTCCAGGCCGGCATTGCCAGAAGCAGCCACCAGCCGGCCAAAACTACGGACGGCCACCAGGTCAAGGTCATGGGCAACATCGAGTTGTCCGAGCAGGTGGTGGCGGTCATGGATAACGGCGGTGAGGGTGTCGGCCTCTTTCGAACCGAGTTTCAATATCTCTCCAGTTCCGAGTTCCCCGGGGAAGATGAACTGTTCGAAAAATACAAGGAAGTCGTCGAGGTCATGCCGAACAAGCCGGTAACCATCCGGACGCTCGACATCAACGGCGATAAGACTTTTGCCCGCAATTCAGGGGCGGCTGAATGTAATCCTGCCCTGGGTTTACGGGCCATCCGTTACTGCCTAAAGCGACCCGATATTTTTAAAACCCAGCTGCGGGCTATTTTGAGGGCAGCTGTTTTCGGTGAGGTGCGGCTCCTTTTGCCCATGCTGGCAACCTTGGATGAACTGATGATCGCCAAGAGCCTGATCGAGGATGCCATTCAATCCTTAGAGGATGAGGACCAGGAGTACAACTGCAATATCGACCTGGGTGTCATGATCGAAGTGCCGTCACTGGCCGTGATGGCCGATGTTATTGCCCGGGAGGTGGACTTTTTCAGCATCGGCACCAACGACCTGATCCAGTATTCCATGGCCGTGGACAGGGGGAACCGGGAGGTAGCATATCTCTACAATCCGCTGCACCCGGCCATTCTGCGCACGCTCAAGTTCGTTTCAGATGCAGCTAAGCAGGAAGGCATCAAGCTGTTTATGTGCGGTGAAATGGCGGGCGACCCCTTCAGTCTGCCGGTGCTGCTTGGGCTGGGGATCGATGAATTGAGCATGACCCCCCAGTCCATACCCGTGCTGAAAAACATGATCCGCTCCATCAGTATGGCGGATGCGAGAACGTTCATGCAGGAAATCCTGAAACAGACCAGCGCCAGGGCAGTAACCGAACTGATTCAGATTAATTACGGGGGGATCATCTCGGAAACCATTTTCCCCGAATAACCGCGCGTGCCGTGCTGTTATGGAACGCAACTGCGTTGCTAACAACCAAACTGCTGCCAATGTAGGCCAGGGCTTTACAGGCTGACTCGCAACCAGTTTTGGCAGGGATAAATAACCCCTGCGCTACATGTCCGTGCATGTTGTCGGCTGAAATAATATATGAACAACCAGAGTGTTGCCAATGTAGGCCAGGGCTTCAGCCCTGTTTAAAAAGATACATTCACCGTAGAGAGTGAAGGACTTGAAAAGGTGAGACTGTTCCAGGTTTCCTTTGTTCTCAATAGAAAAAATAAATATTACTATCTCTGCAATCTCCGCATTTCGAGCAAAACGGGCGGTGCAATATTTTTTAATTGGAGACATGCGAGGTAGAAGGCGAGAGGAAAATCTTTTAATGACCGAGGGGCATAAAAAAATAATTTCCGAAAATCGTAAGGCACGGCACGACTATTTCATCGAGGATACCTACGAGGCCGGCCTGGTCCTGAAAGGTACGGAAGTGAAATCCCTGCGTCTGGGAAGAGCAAATCTCAAGGATTCCTATGGCAAGATCACCAACGGTGAGGTATTTGTACACCAGATTCATATCGGGGCGTACCCGTTCGCCTATTATGACAACCACAACCCTTTAAGGGTTCGCAAACTTCTGCTGAACAAGAGAGAGATAAAAAAACTTTACGGCAAGGTAAACGAAAAGGGTTTTTCCATGGTACCGCTGCGCATGTATTTTCTCAACGGCAAGGTCAAACTGACCATAGCCGTGGTCAAGGGCAAGCGCAAGTACGACAAAAGGGTGACCATTCGTCAGCGCGAACAAAAGCGGGACCTGGACCGGCAGCGAAAAGAATACAAATAAAACAGGATGGTCTGAAAAAAGAAAAAATCCGGCCCGCCTGTTTTATTTGTGTATATCGGCTTCGCCGAATTTATTCAATATATTTTAACATAAAATAAATTGATAACCATTTGTTTTATTTAAACTTATGCCAAGACCACCTGTGATTGTGGTACATTGTCGCCATTGACAGTTCAGCACGTTCTGGTTATTATATAGAAAATATCATTTTGAATTTTAGCGGCGGCTTGTCTCGGCGTAGCTCGCAGAGGGAAGACGGAAGCCGCGTTTCATAAAAGTTGCTCCGCAACTTTTATTGTTCTTTGAGATAATTGGGGGCGAAACGGCTTCGACGGGGATGAGGAAGCTCTGATTGCATGTCGAGCTCCTGTCAGCTCGTAAAACGACGGGAACTAAAGATAATCGCAGACGATTATAATTACGCCCTAGCCGCTTAAGGCTAGCGTTCTACCGGACCATTCCTGCTAATCCGGATAGGGCGACGACTTGCAGGATAGCGGGTCATGAATTTCTGCTACATGACCGGCGAACTTCCAGCAGAATAGCATTGCGAACATCTTGCCTGATAGGCACTCGCAAAGGCGAACACCCAAGATCAGGCTAAACATGTAGATATCAGTGTGGAATATTTCCGGACGCGGGTTCGACTCCCGCCGCCTCCACCATTTATTATTTATAAATTAAGGTTGTTATCTTTTGATGGCAACCTTTTTTGTGTCCCACGGGTATCCCCTTTTTACATACCAATCTTTTATTCTGTAATAACTTTATTCTCAGTCTGTGTTCTATTTTCATACAACGATATAAAATTGATAGGGGGCAACATTAGTGAAGGAAATCCAGCACGCCTAGTTATATCTGCAATTGTCTCCCTTAAAAACGGGAACAAAATTGCCGCACAGTTAATATTTACAACACTCTCCATATTTTTTTCGCTAACATCAATATCGAACTCAAATGAGCCAACGATTCCAATGTCAAAATAAAATGGGGCATCAGCATTATCAAATTCAATGTTTAAATTAACAAAGATTCTTTTCTCTTTTTTCTCATAATTTATTTCAAATTTGGGATTTACCTCTATACCCTCTGGACTTAAATTTTCATTAGAAAAATTTTCATTTTGATTAAAAATGATTTTAATCAGTTGGTAATCCTTAAAAGTAAACTTGTGTTTTTTACCCATTACTCCCCCGACACTTTTTTCTCTCTGTAGTAATTTTCAGTTTTTTTGTAGCTATATCTGGGAATATCCATAAGATTGAATGTCCGGTTCGTCACTTCAACGTCTTCTTTTTCCATTAGCACATCCAAAACAAATGGGTGGGCGTCTATTATTCTAAGCAAGTGGTCCATTGCTTTGCTTTGTGAAACCCTTCCTGTTTCATATCGAGCAAATCCTTTGGCTCCTCCACCAAGCAGGTTTCCAAAAGCTTCTTGTGTGAACCCAAACGATGTTCTGATTTTCTTTATTTCATCAGAAGTTAATAGACCATCAACTTTCCTGTGAAAATCGCGGATAACTTTCTCAGATGCTTTTAAAGTTTCATTTTCAACTATTGATTCATCACAATTTCCGCATTTAAAAACAACATAACCTGGGATGACAATTTCCTGACCTTTGTATTTAAAAGTTTCATCAAGAACGTTCCGCTTTAGTATTCCTTCTCCACAAATTGGGCATTTATCATTGTCTTTATACATAATTAGACCTTTTCTATTTTTTCTTAAATTGAATAATCACGCCTTTCCCATCAAAGGATTTTTGGAGCTTTATATAAAGTTCAACTGATCCATCCTGAGTTCTATATACATCTTGCCACAATCCTGATTTTGTGTCAGATTCCATTGTTTTATAAATTTCGTCTACTTTTATTCGTTGAATTCTATCAACCATGTCTGAATCACTAGCATAACCAAGTTTTACAGCTTCAATTCTGCTTAACCTTGTAATAATCCGAGTTTCAGGGTTAAATAAAAGACCTTTAAGTTCATATAAATCATAATGAGCAATCCCATATTTGTCCAAAGTACCTCCTAACTACTATAATGCCCTAATATATACTGTCAAGAAAAAAGTATCATAATGATACTATTGAATGCTGGCATTGTATATATAGGTTGAAAATTTAAATGAATACAGATAGTTCAATGGAATCGTCACACAATCCGTGTTATTATTTTTACAAATACTCATTTCGGTCACATAACTCAGGGGGGGATTGAATTTTAGATCGGGCGAGAAATCGTAAAAGCTTTCTCACCGATCATAAGGGTGATAAGGAGTGGGGATATTATAAATACGTTACCTGATTATTGCTTTCAATTTTCAAGAACTTCTTTTTCTCGAGCTTATCAATAATTATTTCTTGATCCTCTTCTGATATTGCACCTTGGAACTGGTACATTGCCCTTATAGAGTTTATAAGGGTTTTCTTTTTGGCTGGTCGCAACTTTTCCAGCCTTCCAATGACGTATTGTATCGAATTGATATCGGTAGTCTGTTTTTCTGTTGTAGTATTTTCTATATTTTCAATAAGGTTGCTTCGATTTTGTGGGTTCTGGAATTCTTCTTCTTTTCTTGCCAATTGAATGAGAAGCTGCGAAAGACGGAGTTTGTCTCTATATCCAAGAATCTCACAATGTTTTGCTATTTCATCATATTCCATGTTGGCAATTCCTTTCATTTTTTTCAATTTTCAGAAAACATAACACTGATATTCAATACCCCACAGCGCCTGGCTAATATCTTCGGCCCGGCGCACGGCCAATGTGCTTCGACAAATATCACCTTGTTAACAGGTATATCAAAAGAGAGTATTCATCAATCTATTTTAGGTTCGGGAATTGTGATTCAGAAGGGTGATGACACGCAGAATTCTTCATGGATCATTTCCATTTGTTCCATTGGATTGTAAATACACCCATCATTCATCATTTCAGAAAAGCATTTACGGCATATAGCTCCTGTCGATCCGTTCTCATCACCTATTTCGATAATATCGGTTAATTTCACTTCCTCTTTGCAAATTTCATATATCCATTTTACCATTGTATCCCCCTTTTGGTATTCCTCATGTGTCCCATGAAATATTTAACGTATTGATTTAATGTTAAATATATAGGGGGATCTCGGGTTCGACCCCCACCGCCTCCACCACCATTTTATCTTTAAAATCAGTGGGTTAAATATTTTCTACGGGGTTCAAGGATCTTCACAAAACCCCTTCCTAAAAATTCATTTTAAACTCAAATAGTTATAAACCTTTTAAGTTCGGAGCCTTTTAATACATGGAGGGTCAATTAGGCCCACGGACCGGGCGCAATCCATTTCACTGGACTTGGTTTGTTGGTGGAAAGGGCTGAAACGATAGGCGATAGAAATCTATCTACGGAAATCACGATTTCGCCAAAAGAGGTGGCTTCAAACTTTTCCGAGATAGAACTCTCGCGACTGTAGCAAAGCAATCGGGGTGGTGGGAAATCCAGCAAAGTCGGAAGGTCCGACTCTTCAGGATCCGGATACACGACATCACCGAAGCCGATGTCAATCCGCATATTGATTTTCGCGGAGCCCAACGTGGCCAAGAACCGAATCCTGATCCCCTCATAATCCGCATCTTCGACAATTCGCTCGGCTTGAATAGAGTCAATATCAAAGGCGAGCCCATCGGTTGCCACATCCTTGGTCAGGATGTCTCTGATCTGGACAACGATGTCGGCCTCTTCGTTGCTCGTCCTTCCCAGCATATCAATATCCATGGTCGGCCGAAGCTCCGGCGAACGCCAGACTCTCAGCATCAAAGCGCCTTTAAGAACAAATCGTTCAGCGTGAGCGGATTGAGAGAGCCTATAAAGAAACCGCTCCATAGCATAGTATTGGAGCAGTTCGTTGAATGGTCTCCGGTCACGTTTTGCCCGGTTGAGGAGGCGCTGGCGCACAGACGCGGACATGTTTTTGGGAGGCGTCATACCGTGGCCTCAAGGTATGGCCTCATTACCATTGAGACCCGGCAGATTTTTGCATAATCCAGCAGTTCGATGGGTTTGAACTTCTTTCGTTCTTTATAAAGCTTTAGTGCTTCCAGTACCACGTCCATCCCGATCTTATTTCGAAACTTGAAGCAGTCAGCCAGGGTTTTCTCGGGACTATAGATTTTGACAGAGACGCTATCAATCAGATGCACTTCGGTGCCGGAGTTGTATGCTTTATTCGAAAATCTA
>Ga0164313_10000044_pt1 | contig 68831 bp, 74 predicted proteins | sample GuaBasSedimGuay4_FD_113735 | JGI IMG/M metagenome (GOLD analysis project Ga0164313, IMG submission 113735) | Subseafloor sediment microbial communities from Guaymas Basin, Gulf of California, Mexico - Guay4, Core 4569-4, 0-3 cm | ecosystem: Environmental > Aquatic > Marine > Hydrothermal vents...
AAAAGGGGTGAGCACAGCCAAAAACGCCGCCAATCGTGAACTGGTCTCGCCCCACATGCGCTTCGAGGCGGACCTGCCGCCCTGGCACCGGGAAATCGTCTTCGACCCCCAGACCAGCGGCGGCCTTCTTCTATCCCTGCCCGCATCACAGGCCGACCTGCTGACAACAGAGTTGATCCAGGCGGGTGTAACGGATGCGGTTGTCATAGGGACTGTGGAACCGCTTCAGGACCATCTCCACATCGTCATCCATTGATGCCGCCAAGGCCTTAAGAGGAATTCATCAACTATGAAACACCCTTTCGCAGAACTGATCGGACTGGTATTCGAAAGCGTTCACAATGGCCGGAGCTTTTGCCACATCGACGCCGATGAAAAACTTTTCAACCCGCACAACGTGGTGCATGGCAGTGTAATGGTTGCCCTGGCGGACACCGGCATGGGGGGTGCATTGTACCCGCTTTTGGAAGAGAATGAATCCTGTGCGACCATAGAAATAAAAATAAATTATTTCAAACCAGTCCGGGAGGGCACCCTGGAATGTGCCACCCAATTGCTCCACAAGGGGAAAACCGTGGCCTGCCTGGAGTCTGAAATTTTCAGCAACGACAGCCTGGTAGCTAAAGCCAGCGGGACCTACGCTATCTTCCGTCCCCAGAAGCATGTAAAAATAAAAGTTTGAAGCTTAAGATGATGTTGAAATCGATTTTAGCCAAGAACTGGTTTTTCGTGGGCATTGCCGTCATGGTTATGACGGCGTTTTACCTTCCCGGCGTCGGGCTTTTCATAAAAACCTACAAAATTTTGAATATTGTCATATTCATGGGGTTTCTTGTCACCGGGCTCACCCTGGACACGTCCAGCATTCTGGAGCAGTTGAAAAATATCAAAGTACTGCTGGCGGCCCTGATATCTTCCCTTTTCCTGTTTCCGGTTATCGCCTATTTTCTGGCCCACTTTTTTTTCAAAGCCCCGCCTGACATTGCGGTGGGTGCCCTGATCATCGGTGCCGCCCCGGCAACCATTGCATCCGGGACCGTCATGACCGCCATGGCCCTCGGCAATATCCCTTTGAGCCTCTTTATCTGCGTGCTGACCAGTTTTGCCTCGCTTTTGACAATACCTTTCATCATGTCGCTGCTGCTGCAATCCACCGGAAACAGTGTGGACCTTCCGGCCATGACCATGCTGATCAGCCTGATCATCAAGGTTCTCGCCCCCACCCTGATCGGACAGATCCTGCGTCCGCACATAAAATCGCTGATAACACCGTACAAAAAACAAATCTCGATATTCAACCAGAGCATCGTCCTCATGATCGTCCTCAACGCCGTGTCCAGTTCCACAGACCGGATTCTGAGTTCGGATGTAATCATCGTGTGGATCTTTCTGTTTATGATCGGCCTGCATTCGCTGATTCTCTGCATCAATTTCGGGATATCACGCATCCTCGGTATGGATCTCCCTTCCACGGCAGCCTTTACCATCCACACCTCTCAGAAAACGCTCACCATCTCCTATCTCGTCTGGGCGGAACATTTTTACCACAGCCACCCCATGGCTTTAATCCCCCCCATCGTTTACCACCTGACCCAGAGTATCATGGACACCTGGATCGCCCACCGTTTTCGCCGTCTGGCCAATCGATAAGGGCTGCCATCAACCCGGCTGGGCACTACGCTATGGGTGTTGGGGAGTTTTTAATGCGACATTCGGAAGGGCGGACTTAGGACAATCGATCAGGCACGCAGTTTATATTCACCTTTTTGTCTCTTTCAGAATTTTAAGGACCAGGGTAAAATAAGGACTTTCGTCGGTAAAAGCATTCTTAAGAAATTCAGCATGATATTCAATTTTCTCCAATGCATCGGCCTGAATCTTTATGAGGCGTTCATATTCCTTTTGTGTTCCAAAAACCTTATCGATTCTGGTACCCAGTTTCTGGAGCAATCGGTTGATCTGTGCTTCCGGAAGATCGTTCCTGTTTTCCAGAAGGCTCAGCACCTGGTTGTTAAGGGTCTTAAATACCTGTAATGTCCCCTTTGAATTTAAAAATGATTTGTATTCAGCCACACGCTCAATTTTTTCCGACAGGTCCGCCAATACGAATGGTTTGATAATATAATCGAAAGCTCCCAGTTTCATAGCTTCCACCGCAGATTCGATGGAGGCATATCCTGTCATCATAATGACTTCGCTCGAGTCGGAATAATTTTTTACATTTTCCAGCAGCACCATGCCACCTTCTGGATTTCCGGTGCTATCCGGCATATTTTTGTCCAGCACCAGGAGGTCGTAGACATTTTTTTTCATCAATGCTAAAGCGCTGGTATAGGACGACGCCAGGTCGACCTGGTGGTCAAACCCGGCAAGAAATGATTCCAGTATTTCAAGTATGTCTTTTTCGTCATCGACGATAAGAATTCGCATGACTCACAAATATCCGTCTTTTTTGTTCAAAATAAAAATGGATGCAATGTGGCATTTTTTAAACGTTGGCCAACAGCATTCTGATTAGATTAACGTTGTATAATGTGTTAATAATTATATTTTGTCAACCGTATTAATTAAGAATGGGCGCTTGGGGCAATCTGATCAGGCAGGTTGTACCTTTTCCCAGTGTACTGTCAATCGAAATGTGCCCGTGGTGAAGTTCGACAATACACTTGGCAATTGCCAACCCAAGCCCAAGCCCATCCCGGTTGCGAGTCTTATGCTCTTCCACCTGGTAGAAACTGGTAAAAATGCTCTTAATTTCGGCGGCAGGAATACCAATACCGTTATCCACAATGGATATTGCGAATAGTGACCGGTCTTCCTTTAATTGAATCTCAACCCTTCCGCCGTTCTTTCCAAACACAATCGCATTGTCCAGAACATGATGCAAAAGGGTAAACAGCATAAAAGGGTTGCCTGTCACGATATCGCTGCCGACACTGGCACAGTAATGCAGTTGAATCTTGTTCGTACTGCTCTTATCATCAATAGATGCCAGAACATCTTTGATCATCTTTTCCAAAGAAACCGGTACATCCAACCTGTCGAGTTCCTGATGCTGAAGCTTTGCAAATCTAATGAGCTCTTCAATCGTATTAGACATGCGTTTGCCCGATTTCTCCATATACCCGAGAAACTGCTCAGCCTTGGGTTCAAGCTTTCCAGACAGCTCGGAGGAAAGTATCTGCTGGGAAATCAGGATTCCATTCAGCGGTGTTCTTAGTTCGTGAGACAGGATTGATAAAAATGCGTTTTTTAAATTTTCACTCCTTTTTTCGGCAGTTATATCGTGAATGATAATGACATATCCCCTACTTTTGCTTATTAGGGATACGGATAAACGCAGAGCGCGCCCGGTCGTCAATTCCAGGTCGAGGCAAAAAAATTTCTGGCGTCCTGGGGATGTTTCCATTCGATTCAGTCTTTTTTTCAAACCTGAATCATCAATCACCTTTGTCAGCTTCTGACCGATTAAATTTTCCCTTGTCGATTCCAAAAGACAACACACCACCGGGTTGGCCTCCAATATTTCATAGGAATCATTCATGGCAAGCATACCGTCCGTCATGTTATTCAACACGGCCTGGATCTTTTGATTGGCAATTTCCAGGTTTTTTCCGTTTACCTTTTCTTCCTGGAAGATATCATCCTGGTCATAGGCAAACTCAGACGGCTGACGATTCATTAAGACATTTGTATCCAACATATCTTCACCCCAATTGTCGTATTCAAAAGCGATAAAAAGTGCAATTATTCCATTACGGGGCCTACCCGAAATCAATTTTCAGGTTTTTTGGTAAAGAATTCTGCCCCTGAGGCCTGAGCATATAATTTAGGATACCACATTGATTCTATCGGCAAAGTCAGGAAATACTTTAGCTCGAAAAGAATAGTAGGCCTGTTTTTTATTGATTCAACTTTCGGGTTTCAAATTGAGAGAGCGAAATGGGTGATCTGCTGGCGGTTCCCGCTTTTTAAGCCCATAGGGTCTTTATATCAGCGTCGAATAATCTGAAAAGTCGGCTGGAAGGCAACATTACATTTGAAAGCAATGCCAAAATAGTGTAAGGTGCTGTCTAAAATGGGTGGCTTAAAATGCCTCAATCGGGTTAGTCACTATTTTCCCCAATTCAAACTGGTACCTCCAAGGATATTTCCAGGCATATGAAATCGATTGAAGAAATTTTGGATGATAAAATAAAGCTGCCCACCTTTCCTGCCATAGCGCTTAGAATCATCGAAGTCGTCAAAGCCGATGATGCCTCCATGTCCGAACTGACCAAGATTGTCTCGTCCGATCCGGCGCTTGTGGCCCGGGTGCTGAAAATTTCAAATTCCTCCTTTTATGCCCTGCCCCAAAAAGTCGACTCCATCCAGAAAGCCTTGACAATACTAGGCACGGAAACCTTGAAAAATATCGCCCTTTCCTTTGTCATCGTCAACTGGATGAAGTCCAGCAACGGCGAAAGCTTCAACTACGAAATCTTCTGGAAAAGAGCCGTAACCTCTGCCGTTGCAGCAGACCTCGTTTCCGCCGCTATCAATCAACGTACCGACGATATTTTCATTACTGCCCTGCTTCAGGACATCGGCATTGTCATTCTTTACATGTGCATGCCTGAGGAATACCTGAAGGTTTTTGACGAGAAACGGGTCACGGCATTGCCGGTTGTCAAGGTTGAAAAAAAGACATTCGGTTACGATCACGCGGAAATGGGCGCCCGGATCCTGGAAAAGTGGGGATTGCCGGAAGCCATTTACACGCCCATTGCCTTTCACCACAACACCAAAAACAGCCCTGTGAGCTTCAGCACCAAGGTACAGGTCTTGTGGTTGTCCGACCGGATGTCATCCATCTACCATGGGTCCCGGTGTGCGGAACAATTAAAGGACATCCACCGGACATTACAGCGTTCCTACGGATTCAACGAGGAAGACATCAGTAAAATCATTGATGCCGTAGCTGAAAAAACTGTCGAGATACTATCCTATTTTGAAATCGACGCCGGGAATATGAAACCCTATTCACAGCTTCTGATCGATGCTAATGAAGCGCTCGGCAAGATGAATATATCTTATGAGCAGTTGATTCTGGAATTGAAACGCTCCAAGGAAAGTGTGGAGACGCTAGCGATCGAACTTCAGTCCGCCAACGAGAAACTGCGTGAACTCGCCACCAAAGACGGCCTCTCCGGCCTTTACAATCACCGCTATTTCCAGGAAGCCCTGGAAAAAGAAATTAACCGGTCCCTGCGCAACGAAACCACCCTGTCACTGGTATTGCTGGATATTGATAATTTTAAAAAGGTCAATGATCAGTACGGCCACCAAGTAGGCGATACCGTCCTGAAAAGAATCGCCGCCATCTTACAAAAGACTGTTAGGGATTCCGATCTGCTGGCCCGTTACGGGGGCGAAGAATTTGCTGTCATTCTTCCGGAAACCGATATGAAAGGCGGGGCTTTGCTGGCTGAAAGACTCAGGAGGGGGGTTGAGGCAGAAGAAATCACATCCGATGAATATACGATCCAGGTGACGATCAGCCTTGGCGTCACCACCTATGCTCCATCCGCCGGAACTACTGGCCTGGCGGATTTCATCAAAGCCGCTGACAAAGGCCTGTACCATTCCAAAGAGACCGGCAGGAACAAGATCAGCCTGGTCAGTATGTCCACAGACTGACTCAGTGTATCGTAATATTACTTTTCAGCATCCAGCCTTCAGCAGGAATGACGATGGCCTTTGCCTGGCTGGCATTCCAGAAAAACACCACCAGTTCACGGGTATGTTCAACCCAGTAACTCCTGAGGGCAATGGGGTCATCAAGGTTTGCCGCTGCCCAATCGTCCGCGGTGTTCCCCGCCAACTGGTGTGTTGCTGACGCGATATTATCCAGTGCATGGTCTGACACTTCCACATCGTCCAGAGAAATATCGTGCAAACAATCCTTGGTAATTTTCGTCCAGTCACTGATCTGTTGTTTGACATCCAGAATCATGTCCATCAAGGCCACCTTTAAGCGTCCGTAGGCTGCGTGCGCAGTCCCGCGGCGATGTTTTCGTTGATCTGGATCATCAAGGTCAGCTTTTCGGGCTCCGGAAAAGCCATGGTGTCAAAGATGCGCTTGTCCACAAAAGCAATCAGCCGGAGCAGGTTCTGCCGCACATTCAGGGGCAGGGAATTGTCGTCACGCTCCAGTTCGACCTGGAACACGGACCAGACTTTCTGATTATAGCGCAGGGCCGTGTCCAGATCGACATTCCGGTTTTCCGAATCCCAGCCCTGCTGGCACTGTCTCATTTTATGAGCGGCATCGGTCAGGACGCGGGCTTCGATTTCACGGCCGCTCATGGTCGAGTTGTCTATGGTCTGATAGGCTTGCAGGGGACTATACACGATTCATTACCTCCTCTTCATACGTCATGAGTTTTCTGGCCAGCTTGAGCGCCCGGTAATATTGCCCCGCCAGGATCTGTTCACTCACATGGTCCACCAGGGTGAAGCTGCTGGGGACGGCCGCCACCAGGGGCTGTACGAGTTTCCAGTAAGCACCGTGCAGGGCAACCGCATCGGTCTTGCCGATGTACATGAGCTGGATGGTAAAATAGATCTTGCGGCAGACCGTGTCGGCATCCTTTTCCGAGAGAATGTCTTTCTGGCGCAGCAGGGGCACCCTGTTTTCCACGGTAAATTCAGACCTGTTTTCGCCGTTGCATATGACCGCACCGTCGATGATCATCCTCTCGCCTGGTTTCAGTACAATTTTAAGCGGCATGGTTTTTCCTTAAAAGACCTTCGGGTGCACCCGGGAAACAGTCATTTGCCAGTCGATCTGTCCGGAGAACATCTGCCCCATGCGGATGCTTAAGGAGGCCATTTCAACGGGAAGCGCCCCATCACCGTCGCTTGCACCATATGTCGCGGGAAAAACCTGCTGTTCTATCTTGGCCCGATGTTTTTGGATAAATTCCAAAAGATTTTCCAGCTTCTTTATTAGCTTGTCAATGGACCTATCCGATGTGTCCGTTGGAAGAGCGGGCATCCGCTCCCGAATGGCGGCAAACAATTGGTCAAAAGAAGTGACCATTGACATCAATGCCTTTTCAGTTGTTGTGGTCCGCTCTTTGTTAGTTGCTTCTTCAGCTGCTTCCGGCGGAATGGTCAAACGGGCAATCTGTTTGCGAATGGCGCTAAAGCTTTTCAAAAGGCGTACCCGCTCTTCGCTGCCCAACGGAAACGGTGGAAAATTTTTCTTGAATACCCGGATATCGTCGGCCATTTTTCTGACATATTGTACAGCCGCCCGCAGTCCGTCATCCAGGGACCGGATATGTCCGGCCTCGGCATGCTGGGCGTCATGAGCCTGTTGGTATTCGTGCAACCCGGCTGTTTTTCCAGAAAGAGACACCGCATCCTGTACCTTTTGATATGTGCGGCCGGACCGTTCTACCTCCGGACTCGAGGGCCGTGGGGTTTGACTTCCGAGGTGGGGTTGTATAGCGCTGGTCATGAAAACCAACATACAGGATCACCTCCTCACTTACATCTGATCCGGGAGAGGGGCTCAAAGCCCCCTCCCGGAAACGATCAATCCATTACATTAAAAGAGTCTCAATACAGCCTGGGCTGAATCAGACGCCATGCCCAGGGATGCTGTTGCCAGGGCCTGGCGGGTCTGCAGCATGAGCATGTTGGCGCTTTCCTCGTTCATGTCGGCCAGGGTCAGGTTGTCCGCACCCGTGTTCAGGGTGTTGATCATGTTGGACGTGAAATCGAGACGCGCGGTAACAACGGCCAGATTACTTGAAAGTGTCTGTGCCGCCGTGCGAAGGGTCGAAAGGGCTGCATCCAGAGTGGTATTGGAACCTGATGCATCTGTAAGGTCCAATGTATCAAGAACCAGGGTGGCATTGGTAACATCGATGCCGTCAATCCCAAGGAAACTGTCACCCGCTTCGTCAAAATTGACGGTCAAAATCACCCCAGCCTCCAGCAGATTGGTTCCCCTGTAGTTCGCATCCGCTGCCATCGTTGTGGTTTGGGCAAGCAGCTCCGTTAACTGGAGTCCAAGAGCGGTAACGCCATCTGTATCAGCCGTTTGTGCGGCGGTTACCAGAGATTTTATCTGGGCGATTAGATTGGTAAGACCTTCTAAACCGGCGTTTGCTGCTTGAACGGCTTGTATGGCTTCGTTCATGCCATCCTTTAACATGGATAGATCTCCTGCCCGCTGCCGGTGGCCCTGGGCGGCAAAGAAGTTGATGGGGTCGTCCAGGGCGCTGTTGACCTTGAGGCCTGTAGCCAGACGCTGCTGGGTGGTCCCCATGGCTTTTTCGGTGCGCTGGAGGCTGAAGAGATTGTCTCGAATTGCTGCGGTTAGATAAATGTTGCTGACTGTCATGATGTTTCTCCTTTTCTAGGGATGTTGCTCGGGGCATTTCTTGCCCCGAAGTAAAAAATTAATGTTTTAATGCCTTTTCCGCGCCTGAAATTGATCGAAAAGCCATAGGGTTGTGGGCTCGGTTTTCCTCCTTTCCTCTATTCAGCGCACATTGGATCTAGCACGTCATTGTAATGTTTATCGGAAGATAAGGTATTTTCTTTAGATATTTTTTTTAAGACCGGGGCACCATTTCAGGCGGGATCGGCTGGATGAGCTACATCCAAAAGTTGGATAAATAGATGTTATATGGCATCAATTATTTTCCTTATATATATAAAAGCACACTATATGGTAAAAATTTTATAGATTTTAACTATATATTGTGCTACTTATATATAATTATTGAGGTTTCTCAATGAGGGTCATTGCTATTTTTCCTTTAATTTTAAACAATTGAAATAGATAATTCAATGTGTGCCATTTTTTTGATTCCAATACAAAAAGGCATTTTTCAGTAAAATGAGCCGAGAAACGCCATCACACGAACCTGTCAACCGGTTCCCGGACATTGTCGGCCAGAGCCGTGGCATGCTCAAAATATTCGACCTGGTAGAAAAGGTTGCCGATAGCGACAGCAATATCGTCATCACCGGAGAGACCGGCACCGGCAAAGGCCTGGTTGCCAGGGCCATCCATCAGTTTTCCTACCGCAGGAACAAACCGTTTATCCATATCAACTGCGGCGCCATCCCTGAAAACCTGGTGGAAAGCGAATTCTTCGGACATGTACGGGGTGCGTTCACCGGTGCTACCGAGGCCAAGCCTGGAAAGTTTGCCCTGGCAGATGGCGGCACCTTGTGCCTGGATGAAATCGGCGACATGAATCCTGAATTGCAGGTCAAGATTCTCCGTATTCTGGAAGAACGTGAATTCGAGCCTGTGGGTGGCGTCAAGACCATTAAAATCGATGTAAGGGTAATCGCTCTGACCCAGCATGATCTCGAGCAGGCCGTGCTCAAGAGAAATTTCCGGGAAGATCTATTCTTCCGGTTGTGCGTCATTCCCTTCACCATACCGGCACTGCGCAAGCGCCCCTCCGACATACAGCTGCTCGCCGACTTTTTCCTGGACCATTTCAACACCTCCAAAAAGGCGTCTATCAGGGGATTTTCAGAAGAAGCCATGGTTTTGCTGCGCCGCCATGCATGGCCCGGCAATGTCCGTGAACTCAAGAATCTTGTGGAAAGACTCGTGGTGCTGAAACGCGAGGGTGAGATTTCCGTGAATGACCTGCCTGAAAAGCTGCGCCATGTATCTGGAGGGTCTTTCACCCCCCAAAACCTGGAACTGCCCATGGATGGGATCTGCTTGAATTCAGCCCTGAATGAGTTTGAAAGAACGCTCATCTACCAGTCGCTGAAAAAAACCAACGGGGTCAAGAAAAAAGCAGCCGAACTTCTCAATATAAAGAGAACCACTCTCGTGGAAAAAATTAAACGCTTTCATTATGATGAACCGTTTTTAAAGGAAAAAGCCAAGTGACCGGCAAAACACCGGCAGGATGCAGATAACCGGTCTGCCGCCTGAACCTGTGCCACCCATTATCCTCTGGAAACGCAACCTATGCACGGCAGAATTATCAAATCAAATGGCCAGTCAGGTGGAATGCCTGTGAGATCGCATGCCTTTCCACAGCTGTCCGGGGAAACATCCCCTGAATTGGACATACCGCCGGATGCCCCCCCCGCCTTTATTCCACTCGTCGCTCCCCCTGCCCAGGAAGAGACACTCCCAGGCCATCCCCATCCAGATCAGGATCTGACCGATCTGTCCATGGCACCTCCGCAGCCGCCGGGGAATATAGCCGACCTTGAACGCCTTTATGCCAACGTGCAGCAGGCCATCCTGGAAATGGAATTCATTTCCCAAAATATCATGAATGAAGTGAAAAATGCCCTGCCCCTGCTGGCCCTGCGCCTGGCCCAGCTCATGGTCCGTCATGCCGCCAGAACCAACCCGGAAATCGTATTGTCCACCCTTGACACCGCCCTTAGGCATGCCCAGAAACTTGATGTTCTCAACGTACGCCTCAACCCTGAGGACATCGAAACCGTGGCAGAACACTTTAAAAATACCCCCGCCCTAACTGGGCAGGTAGAAAAACTACCATTGGATCAGGATCCGACCATTGAACGCGGCGGCTGTATAATTGAGACCTCGGCGGGCGTGGTGGATGCTACCCATGCCAATCAATTCAGCACTCTGCTGGAACAGTTTCAAGCCGTAAAGGAAATGGACCGTCCCGCCTGATCTCCCCCAAACCCTTTCCTGTCGAGATACAAGCACGTGTCAAATAAGTGACGGAAGCCCGGGCAATATGACGACAACCCCTTCAAGCAATTCCTCGCCGGCCCTATCTCCTCTTGCCCACCCACGCGATGATTACACGCCCTATCCCTGTCAATTCCCGCCATTCGCTTGTTTAAGGGAATCATCTTGACGATGCCTACGTGACAATGACCTTTCAAGAACGTGTCATAAGGAGTACATTCATGATGGCATAACTATTGCTAGAAGCGTTTACAAGATGAAGGTTTCTGGACACTACCAGAAAAATGGGGATCCACCTACGGAAAACAGGATAGCGGCATTATGACAAATGACGAAACCGATGGCTTAAAATCGATTGGCGAGCGTGATGCCAGTATAAACGTCACACGATCCTTTGGTAAACAACGGCCGGACAAAGGCGCCGTCGTCACCCTGCACAACAGCACGCCGGAGAAATATGCCGTCGAAAGATCCCAAAGAACGGAACGGCTGGCAGCCATGGGCGAAATGGCTGCAAAAATCGCCCATGACATCCGCAACCCACTGGGCTGCATCGAACTTTTCGCCAACAGTCTTCAGTCTGCCTTGGAAGAACAGCCAGACCTCAAAGTGCTGGCAGATAGAATCTCCTCCGGTGTTAAAAACATCGACGCCATCATCACCAACCTGTTGTTGTTTATCCGGCCGGGTGAGGCCACACGCTTCGAATGTTTTGATATCTATGCTGTGCTCGACGACGCCCTGTTCTTTATGGAACACCTGGCCAACCGGGAAAACAGCATCGAGGTCAGCGTGGCCTACACCCGCCGCCCCCTGTTCATAGAAGGTGATCTGGAACTCATGAAGCAGGTTTGCCTTAACATCATTTTGAACGCGGTACAAAGCATGCCCGACGGCGGCAGGCTCGGCATCAAAACGAGCCGCCCAACCAAAACCCGCGGCGACCTCCCGCCGTGGATGGAGCTGCGTATATCAGATAGCGGTAAGGGCATCCCCCCGGAACAGATACCAAAAATTTTTGATCCATTTTTCACCACCAAAGCCCGGGGCACCGGGCTGGGGCTCTCTATCGTCCACAGTATTGTCGAAAAGCATGGCGGCCATATCGACGTGGAGAGCGCGCCTGGAAGCGGAACCGAATTTTGTATCCATCTGCCCCTCTGTACCCGGCAGACAGACCACGGATATGCGGCGGTTGCCACGGAAGGAATGGAAAGGGAGGCTTTTGCCTAATGCGCATCGATTCCGTTCTGGTTATAGATGATGAACCTGATATGCAGCTGGCCCTGACGCATTCGCTGAAAAAAAAAGGGTGCCAAGTCCAGTGTGCCAGCAATGGCACCGAAGGGCTTGAAAAATTCAAAAGCCATGCCTTTGGGCTGGTCATCACCGACATGCGCATGCCTGAAATGTCCGGCATGCAGGTGCTTAAGGGCATCCGAAAGGTATCGCCGCAAGTACCGGTGATCATGATGACCGCCTATGGGTCCGTCAATAATGCCGTGACAGCCATGCAGGCCGGTGCAACGGATTATCTCCAGAAGCCCTTTTCCTTGGAGGCGCTGTCGGCGTCTATCCAAAAAGTGTGTGACGATAATGCCGATTCCAGGCCATCGTCCCCACCGCCCACCGACATCCTGGACGACATGCTGAAAAAGCAGATCATCACCCAGGATTCGGAAATGCTCGACATCCTGGCCATGGCCAAACGGGTGGCCAAAAGCGATGCAACGATTCTGATACTGGGGGAAAATGGCACCGGTAAAGAACTTTTAGCTTCTTTCATCCACCAAAAAAGCCCCAGGCATTCCGGACCAATGGTGGCCATCAACTGCGCCGCCCTTCAGGATACACTGGCTGAAAGTGAACTCTTTGGCCATGAGCGAGGAGCCTTCACCGGAGCTTTCAACCGCAAGGAAGGTCGCTTTGAACTTGCCAACCAGGGCACGCTGCTGCTGGATGAAGTCAGTGAACTGAGCGTCAGTCTTCAGGCCAAAATCCTCCGCGCACTGCAGGAACGGGAAATCGACCGTGTGGGCGGGCAACTGCCCAGACCCATCGATGTCCGTATTATCGCCATAAGCAATAGGGATCTTTTAAAGGCAGTCCAGGAAGGCCGGTTCCGGGAAGACCTTTTTTACCGCCTGAATGTATTGCCCATCACGCTGCCGCCCCTGAGAAACAGGAAAGAGGACATCTCTTTGCTGGCAGAATTTTTCATGAAAAAATACAGCCTTGTTAACAATTGCAGCATGACCCGGTTGGCACCGGAAACATGCGAGCGCATGCTATCGTATACCTGGCCGGGCAATATACGCGAACTGGAAAATGTGGTTGAACGGGCGGTCCTGGTCGGTAGCGGCAACACCATGCTCCCCGAGCATCTCAATTTTGTGCACACCGCCCCTGCCCTTGCCACATCTCCCAAGCCTCATCCCAAGAATACCACCCTCAAAGAAATGGAAATGGAACTCATCTTGGACACCCTCAAAGCCTGCAATGACAACCGTACCCGGACTGCAGAATACCTGGGCATCAGCATCCGTACCTTGCGAAACCGACTGCGGGAATACGGCATTACCAAGCACCGGGACAACGCCGATGTTCATCGCTGATGGTTAGCGCGGTTGTCAAAATTTCAACCCCAACACCCTAAAAGGCAGGATCCCTATTTTTTCTAAGCACCCTATCCCAAAGAATACAATGGAAATACAATATCATGCAGGGAAAAAACTGCCCCTTGGCTGCCCCGTTATCGGCAATTTTTGCCTAGCCCACTGTACCGGGTCGGCCCCCCTATGCACATCCACACGGTTGCCTTAAAATAATTGCTTTAATTTCAGGTGATTATAAATATATATGCCGGGGCATTTCTCTGGCACCAAAATTGCTAACAAATATTGGGAGTAACCATTAAAGGGAGTAACCATGGGAATTAGCGGTATATTCAATCAGACAGTATCTCTGCTGGAGCGGTCACTCGACTTGCGGGCCATGAAACACAAGTCCATTGTCTCCAATGTCGCCAACATCGACACACCCAACTACAAGGCATTTGACGTGATGGTCGACGACGAGCTGCAAAGATTGAACCGCACGTCTGGAGCAGGAGCTGACATCCAGGCGGTAACTCCCCGGGAGAGCCACCTGCATCCACGCCGGCCGGCTGCAGCCAGGGTCAGCCGCCAAATCAACCCGGGAGACGACATACAGATAAAACGCCAGGACGGCAACACCGTTGACCTGGACCGGGAAATGGCGACCATGGCAAAAAACAGCCTCATGTACACACTCTCTGCCCAGATAGTGGCGAAAAAGTTCCAATCACTCAGAAATGTCATCGAAGGAGGGAAAAAGTAATCATGGGCTTATTTGACGCTCTCAACACGAGTGCTTCCGGTTTGTCGGCACAGCGGTTACGCATGAACCTGATTTCAGACAACCTGGCCAACGTCAATACCACCCGCACGGTAAATGGCGGTCCTTTTCAGAGAAAAGAGCCTGTTTTCGAAGCCCAGGCGGCCGATGGGCCATTCAGGCATGCTCTCAACAATGCCATGTCCTCAGACATGACATCGGTCAAGGTTGTCGACATCGTTCAAGGTGGCCGCCCCCCCATATACAAATATGATCCGGGCCATCCGGATGCCAATGCAAAAGGGTATGTGGCCATGCCCAATATCCAGGTTGTCGAAGAGATGGTGAATATGATGTCCGCCAGCCGGAGCTATGAGGCCAACGTATCCGCCATAAAGACCATCAAAGACATGATCCACAAAGCCATGGAGATAGGAAGATAATATGACCCTTATCGATCCTGCGGCCCGCGTGGATGCGTACGCCGTTCCCACCGTGAAACCGGGACAAAAAACCAATACCACGGATAAGACCTTTACGGACACGCTCAAATCCTCGATCAGCGACGTCAACCGCCTTCAGGTGGAGGCCGACACAGCCATACGAGAGATGGTGGCCGGTAACGAAAAAAATATTCATGAAGTCATGGTGTCCATGGAAAAAGCCTCCATATCACTCGAGCTTCTGGTGCAGGTCCGCAATAAAATCATTGCCGCCTACGACGAAATCAAACGGATGCAAATTTAAAGGTAACTAAGGAAACCTATGGAAACAGTCTCCCCCGGTTTGGGTGATCGCCTGAAAGTTATCATCCGCAATATGGATTCAGGCAAAATGATCGTTGTTCTGCTCCTGATGAGCGCCGCCATCGCGGGGCTGGTCTATATGGTGACCTGGGCTGGAAAACCGGATTTCCAGTATCTCTTCACCAACCTGCCCCAGGAGGATGCGGCCAGCATCGTCGCCCGGCTCAAGGAAAAGAATATTCCCTTTCAACTTGACGGAAACGGTAGTGCCGTGCTTGTCCCCAAGCAAAATTTGTATGAAATCCGTTTGGAAATGGCCTCCCAGGGACTGCCCCAGGGAAGCCGTGTCGGATTTGAAATTTTCGATGACATCCAGTTCGGCATGACCGATTTCATTCAGAACGTTAATTATCAGCGGGCCCTGCAAGGGGAGTTGAGCCGCACCATCAACAAATTCGATGAAGTTGCCGGCAGCCGGGTACACATTGTCATCGCTGAGAAATCCCTCTTTGTGGAGGAGGAGGATCCGTCTACGGCATCCGTGGTGGTTAACCTGCGACCGGGAAAAAAGCTGCAGGAAAACCAGGTCCAGAGCATTGTCCACCTGGTTGCATCAAGCGTCTCCCGGCTGGATATGGAAAACATCACTGTCGTGGATAATTATGGCCGTATGCTGACCGGGAACCATCATCATTCCACCACCGGCAAAATCAATGCCGAACAGCTGACCTACCAGCGTAAGATAGAAACAGACCTTGAAAGCCGGATAACCACCATGCTGGAGTCTATTCTGGGCCGCAACAAGGCCACGGTACGGGTGTCCTGCCTGATAGACTTCATCAAGGAGGAGTTGACCGAGGAAACCTATCTGCCCGAAAATGCGGTGGTCAGAAGCGAACAGCAAATGAACGAAGACAGCGGCAGGGGTAATGACTTGGCCAGGGGTATACCGGGCATGGGGTCAAATGTGAATCCAACTATTCAGGACACCAAAGAAAACAGCACCGAACGGATCGTCAATCAAGGGTTTCAGCGTCGGGACAGAACCGTCAACTATGAAATCGGCAAGGTAATCAAACACAGGGTCCTGCCGGTTGGACGCCTGCTAAAGCAATCCGTGGCCGTGATCATCGACGGCATCCACGATGTTGCCGGTCAAGCGTCATCAACGGGTAAAGCCAGCTACACGCCCAGAACTGCGGAAGAAATGGCCAAAATTGAAAAACTGGTAAAGCGGGCCATCAACTTCGATGCCGACCGGGGGGATGAAGTGGAAGTTCAAAATATCCCATTTGAAACCGGCCCGCTTCCCGATGCCGTTCAAACCGAATCGGCGACCGCAGAAAGCTGGATGTCTCGCCTGCAGGCGTATTCAAAAGTGGGCCGGTTTGCCGCAGCGGCAATATTCTGTCTGCTTGTTTTCCTCTTCATCGTAAGGCCGTTAACACGCTGGATCACGGCCTCATCCCCCTGGGATAAAGAGATTTACACCCAGCTACCGAAAACCATCGCCGAAATAGAAAGCGCTTACGCTGGGGGTGGCACAGGGGTGCTTCGGGAACTATCCAATGTATCTCAAGCGAAACAGATGATGACCAACGACAAAAAAAATACCGCCAGACTGCTGCATGGCTGGATGGAAAATCAATCATAAAGGGAATTACTGAAGCATGGATCCAAGAAACCTGGCCGGTCCCTTGAAAGTAGCGATGCTGATCAATTCGCTCGGTGAAGATGCCTCCCATGAGATCCTGAATACCCTCGGACCTTCCGAACAGGAAAAGATCAAAAAGTTAATACCGCAATTAAAGGTCGTTCCTGCCGAAGTGGTCGATAAAATCGCCCGGGAGTTTATTGAAAGTGCCCACAGCGCGGCGCCGTCCCACCCTCACAAAAACGGCAGCATCTCTTTCCAGAATGGTTCGTCCCTTGATTCATCTTCTCACAGCGCATCCGGGGATACAAACCCACCAGCCCTGGAGGCCGCCCAGGCCATGGATACAGATCAGCTGGTCCAGCTCATCCAGGATGAGCATCCCCAGACATTTGCCCTGGTACTTTCCCACCTGGACCCTGGAATGGCAAGTGCTGTACTGGCCCAATTGCCTTCAGCCCAACGTGCCGACATCGCTATCCGCATCGCCAAGCTCGGCAAGATCAATCCGTGGTTGCTGGAAGAAATCCAAGCGTATCTGGCCACCTCCCGGGAGAAAAGAATCCCAGCCGCACCGCAAACGGCCGGTGGCGTCACCCAATTGGCCGAAATCATGAAACGGCTCAATACCGACGTCGCGGACACCATCATGGAACACATCGAAAGCAATGATGATGATCTCGCGGATGGCATCAGTCAGATGATGTTTGTATTCGATGATATCGTTCTGGTGGATGACAAGGGGATGCAACAGCTGCTGCGCAATGTCGAAACACAGGATTTGGCCGTTGCCATGAAAGCAGCCTCCCCTGAAGCTCAAAATAAAATATTCAACAACATGTCGCAACGGGCCAGCGCCATGTTGACGGAAGAGATTGATTCCATGGGCCCGGTACGCATGGCTGATGTTACCGATGCCCAAAAAAAAATTGTCCGGGTGATTCAGGAAATGGAAAAGAAAGGTGAACTGATGATCAAAGGACCCGGAGGCGAGGAATTCATTGGATAGACTGATAAAACCTGGGACAGATACAAATGAAAACCGGTTTCGGAAGCATCGGTTTGCCGCCATTGATACGACAGCACAGGCGCCGGGCAGGCCACCGTCGCCTTCCAGCAGTCCAACCTTTAAAAGCGGACTTATCACCACTCCGGCCGAATGCGCCTCCTTGTCCGAAATGGGTAACATGCTGTTACATGAAAAATCGAACACACCTTCACAAAATCGCCGGCCACCCCATTTTAAGGAAGATGACAACCACCAACCGGTAAAAGGAGGTGCTAACGCTGCCGAAAACCAAGCCACGCCTGCCTGCATATGGGAACAGTTCGGGTCCGCTTTACAGGCATTCGAAAAAGAGGAAAACAAGACGTTTGAACAGGCTGCTGCGGAAACCGTAAACCTGTCCCTGGCAATATCAGAAAAAATGCTGGGGACGCCTTCGGGCATCGACCTAAAAGAGGTCCATGGTCTTGTTGAGGCTGCATGGCAAGATATCAAGCAAGAGCAGGTCGTCCATTTCAGCATCAGCCCCCATGACCTGGAAGTCCTGAAACAGGTCGATCCGGACGCAGCCTGCCCGGAAGATACAGGCGCAGGTTATGTTTTTCATGAAAACGCTTCGCTGGAAGACCGCACCTTAATGGTGGAAGGGCCACCGCTGGATATGCAACCCACTCTCTCCAAACAGCTGGCCCTTATCGAACAAAATTTCATTACCTGTTTTCAGGAGCAGCCGGAAAGTGGGCACACGGACCAGACCGCGACAACTGAAGACGGTAGTCGGTCCAAGTATAGCAAACCGTATAGGGGCATGCCGTGAGTAAAATGATGCAAAATCTGGACGTGGAGAATTATTACCACATCCTCAACACTTTCGAGCCCGCCCAGGTGCATGGCAGGGTTTCCAAAGTGATCGGGCTGGTGGTCGAAGCGGAGGGCCCCGTCACCCACCTGGGATCTATGTGTGACATTATTTGCCAGGAGGGCGGACGAAAAATCCGGGCCGAAGTCCTTGGGTTCAGGGATAATCACGTGTTGCTCATGCCCCTTGAAGAGGTCGGCGGCATATCACCGGGTTGCCGGGTGGTTGCCGGCAAAGATAAGGCGTCCCTGCCGGTGGGGAAAGGTTTTTTGGGAAGAGTGGTTGACGGGCTAGGCCGGCCTATTGACGGTAAAGGTCCCATTGTTGCGGAAGCCGAGTATCCACTTTACGCATCGCCGATCAATCCCCTGTCCCGACACCGGATTTCAGAGCCCCTTGATCTCGGCGTAAAAGCCATCAACGGTTTGCTGACAGTCGGACGGGGACAGCGCATGGGAATTTTTTCCGGTTCAGGTGTTGGAAAATCTATTCTGCTGGGCATGATCGCTCGCCATACCGATGCCGACTGCAATGTCATCGCCTTGATTGGAGAACGCGGGCGCGAGGTGAATGAATTCATTGAAAAAGAGTTAGGGGCTCGAGGGCTTGAAAAATCAGTCGTTGTCGTTGCCACGTCCGACCATTTGCCCCTGATCCGTATGCGGGGTGCGTTCACCGCCACGGCTATTGCGGAATACCTCAGGGACATGGGCATGCACGTCAATCTCATGATGGACTCCATCACACGCTTTGCTACCGCTCAACGTGAAATCGGCCTGGCGCTGGGCGAACCTCCGGCATCCAAAGGATATACCCCCTCGGTATTCACCATGCTGCCAAGGCTTTTAGAACGGGCCGGAGCCATCAAAGGCTGCGGAACCATTACCGGACTCTATACGGTGCTGGTCGAAGGGGATGATTTCAATGAACCGATTGCCGATGCTGTTCGGGCCATACTGGACGGGCATCTTGTGCTGACACGGGAATTGGCCATGCAAAACCACTATCCGGCCATCGATGTTCTGGCAAGTGTCAGCCGTGTTATGAACGACATTGCGGATGAAACCCATCTTAATCTGGCCAATCGACTTAAAAAAGTGCTGGCTACTTATCGCAAAAATGAAGATTTAATCAAAATAGGTGCATACACTGCGGGCAGCAGCCCAGATATCGATTATGCCATCGAAAAAAACCATGTCATCAACCAGTACCTGACGCAGGACATCCATGAACGGGCGTCGTTTGAGGAGAGTATTGCAAGCCTGGCCGCCATTTTCGCTTCGGAAACATCGAACACGCTGTCCATGGCGGCAACAGTATAATGTATCAATAGGCCAGCCCAAACTACCAAATGGAAAAATATAATTTCAAACTCGAACCGTTGCTTAACCATCGACGCTTTGTCGAGGATGTCCGGCAAAAAGCATTCACTGATGTGCAAAAAAAAGTATCCGAATCCAGACATATCGCAAAATGCCTTGAGGAAGAACATGTACGCCAGGCCGAGGAGCTGAAAAAAAAAATGCAGGACCCACAACCGGCTTCAGAAAATGTACTGTATGCGACCTATCTGACGTCCCTATCGAACCGGATTGATGAACAGCGGCAACGCGTCCAGGCAGCAGAAAAGGAAAGGGATGAAAAAAAATCAGCCCTGCTGGAAGCCGTTAAGAACAGAAAGACGATAGAACGCCTGAAAGAGGTCCGAGCAGATCAGTTTGAACAGTTTCAATTGAAAAAGGAACAGGAATTTTCAGATGAAATCGGCATTCAACAACACAACCGTAAAACCGTCAGCCAAAACAGTACCAAATAACCCGCCATGCAAACCGTTGATACCATGATACCGATATCGCCCGACACTTCTCCTTCAACGTGGGAATCCGGGCCTGTATCAGCAGAAAAAGCAATCGGGCTGCCATCCGTAGAAGACACCTGGATGGCCGTCATGAAAAACATGGCCGCCCCCCATGAAGACGTTTCTGTCCAGGCCGGACCACCATCCCGGCCAGGTGGCCCGATGCAGACGGAAACGGTCCAGAAACAGGCAACGCCTGAGGCAGGGGAAAGCAAGGCCGCTGCCATCACTGACGAAACCGGCATCTCTCTATTCATAAAAACGATCACATCCACGGCGGTGCCGGCCACGCCTGAAAAACAGTTTGGTACAATCGGACCACAGATAACCCATCCGGAACCCGTGGTACAGCACAAGGGTGAACCCATGGCAGAAACCATGGCAAAAAATGGCCCCCAGATAACACCGCTCCATGAAGGCCAACCGGCAATGAGCCGTTTCCAGCAGCCAGCACATGACGTCCAATCTCCTGCACCTGAGCCCCTGCAAGGAGCCGAACGCTATTTAGCAACCAACACCCCCGATGGCAAACAACCCATCCCGGAGGCCCCGCAGCCATCACGACCCATAGCACCGATAAAAACTCCTTCACAATCCCTCATGCCGCCGCCAGCAGATCAGCACCCGCAGAATCAGCAACCGGAAAAACAGCAAATGGTAAAACAGCACCCGACAAACCTAACCGAATCCATGCTGCCGGATACCCACCTGTTTAAAGGTAATCAAAAGACTGCCACCCGAACACGGCCTTTGGCACTGGCCAAAGAGGGGTCAGAAAAACAGCTGGTTGAAACAGGACGTTCCCTGCCCGGGCGGCCAGAGTTCCTTCTTCCCCGAACGGCAACCAGTGGCACATCCTTCGAAATTGGCCGATCGGCACCATCCGGCGACCATGCCCAGCACCAGCATTCTGCAACAGCCATACCCACTGCCGGTCGACACGCCTCCGTACCTTCGATGACTACGGAAATTTTAGCAACAGGCACCGCTTTGATACGCGATGAGGGCACGGTGCTGCGCATCGAGCATCCCCTCTGGTCCAACGCAGGGACCACAGAAATGCCAATTGGAGAGGACGCACGCATCCGCCCGGACGCGAATCTTCCTCCGGCAACCCGTGAAATGCGCATCCTGAGTGACGTTATTGAAAAAGCATACTGGCATCAGGACAATGGCCGGGCTCAAGCCAGGATTCAGATCAAACCGGCTTTCCTCGGCCACCTGCTTCTGAATGTACTGACCGACCAGTCACGGGTTTCTGTTGAAATCAGAGTCGAAAATCCCCTGATCCGGGAATTTATCGAAATGAACCTGCAGGCCCTGAAAACAGACCTGCATAATTCCGGATTGGAAATCGATAAGATCAATGTAATCGTGGATCCGGATATGGACAACCACAGGGACCAGTACCGTGAACCCGGCCGTAAACAGAACCGGCGCTTCGGCGCCCCTGCTGATATGGCTGAAAGCGCAACCGCCGATAAAAAGGACCATCAAAACACGATGCGACCAACGGATGACACAGAAAACAGCATCAACTATTTTGCCTGAAATATAAAAAGGAGCTTGAAAGCCTATGGCTGTCTCAGCGATCACCACTCAAAACGTCCCCAGCACGGAAAATAAACGATCCCCAACCAGTGTACTGGGCAAGGATGATTTTTTAAACCTTCTCGTGGCGCAACTACAGAATCAGGATCCGCTTAAACCGATGGAGAGTACGGAATTCACAGCCCAGTTGGCGCAGTTCAGCTCATTAGAACAGCTTTATAATGTCAATGACAACCTGGGCCTTCTGGAAAACAGCCAGATGGCCATGCACAACAACCAGGCGGTTTCCATGATTGGAAAAACAGTCTGGGCCCGGGGAAACATCATCCAAAAGGCCGATACTGCTCCCATTGACCTCCATTTCGGGCTCGACCAGGCTGCATCGGAAACCATGGTTTATATCTACGATGCCCAGGGAAATTTTACAAAAACAATTTCTGCGGGCGCCAGGGAAGCCGGCAACCATTTACTATCCTGGGATGGCACAAATGATGCTGGCGACACGGTCCTTGACGGAAATTACCAGTTTGAAGTGCTGGCCGGCGATGCACAGGGAAATCACATTTCATCGGAAACATTTGTTGTCGGTGTCGTATCCGGGGTAACCTTTGATCAGGGCACCGTACATCTCAAGGTCAACGATCTCAGTATTCCCATGCAGTCCATCGTGCATGTGGCGGACACCGACAGTACGGTACATTCCAATACTACAACGCAACCTTATCTCAACAAACTTTTGGAGGTGAAATTATGATTGGTTCTTTATACGCGGGCATTTCCGGCCTTAACGCTAACTCCTGGGCCATGTCCGTCATCGGCGACAACATTGCCAATGTCAACACCACTGCATTCAAAAGCTCCCGGCCTTCCTTTGCCAACCTGCTCAATCAGTCCCTCGCCGGTTATACCGGTAATGAGGTTGGCAAGGGTGTTACGGTTGCCGGACTGGATGCCAGTTGGAGCCAGGGTTCTCTTGAAACCACCGGCAACAGCACTGATTTGGCCATCAACGGGAAAGGCTTTTTTATCGTCAATGACAACGGCCAGGAATTCTACACCCGGGCCGGGGCGTTTCACTTTGACGAAGATGGCCATCTCGTGAACAATGACAATCTGGTTATACAGGGCTGGGATATTTCATCAGGCGGTATCGTAGGCGGGGCCACCACGGATATCACCGTGCCCCTTGGAGGCACCGTACCGGCCCAGAGCACCGACGAATTTACCGCCAGTGTCAACCTGGATGCAACGGCAATCGACGGGGAAACCTTCTCCACCTCTTTTATTGTCTACGATTCCCTTGGAAACGATATTCCCCTGAGTGTCACCTTCACTAAAACGGCCACCGCCAATCAATGGGACTGGATTGCCAGCGTCCCGGCATCCGCGGGTGCCATGGCCGGTGGTAATACCGGCACCCTGACCTTCAACCCGGATGGTAGCTTGAGTTCCGGCGGCGTCAATCCGAGCATGACCATAAACTGGAGTACCGGCGCCGCAAACCCCCAAACCATCGCCTGGGATCTTTATGACGCCACAACCGCTTCAAACGGTACCGTCACCCAGCATGCCGTATCCTCCATTACCTCCTTCACCAACCAGAACGGGTATTCCGCCGGAACCCTGCAAAGCATCACCATCAACGAAGCAGGTGTCATCTCCGGAACCTATTCCAATGGCCAAATCAGCAGCCTTTATCAGATTGCCATGGCCGACTTTCCCAGCTATGCCGGGCTGACCAAACTAGGCGGCAATCTTTACGGTGCATCCATTGACTCCGGGCAGGTGCTGCGCGGCATTCCGGGAGAGGGAACCATGGGAAACCTCAGCACCAATTCACTGGAAATGTCAAATGTGGACCTGGCGACCGAATTCGTCCGCCTTATTACCACCCAACGCGCATTTCAAGCCAATGCAAGAGTGATCACCACCAGTGATGAAATTTTGAATGAGTTGATTAACATCAAGCGTTAACAACCAAGCCTTCCAGCGGGCATGCCGTTGGAAGGCTTGGTTGTGTAGTGTCAACGCCTTGACAATGCATAAAATAATTGACGTTTAACCGTTGTCCAGGGCATCCTGCATCCCTTCCTCACACCCTTTTGGGTGTATCCCGCAGCGAGTCTCGATATTTTGATATAATATCAATGTGTTATGAATAGCTACTTTTCAGGGTTTTTTTCATCCTCCTGTATTTATTTGGCATACTACATGCAATGATCCAAATAAATCAGAAAATTCTTCACGGGGAGCTGCACGCTTATGTCCAAAAAGCTGATAATCATTTTGTCCGCGACCGCATTGGTAATGATGATGTTCATGGGCGGTATTTTTTTTATGATGTGGAGTAAAATCTCTCAAATGGAAGGCCAGATGACCGACACCCAGGAGCCCGAAATAGAGGCAGCCGTTGTGGAGGAAACGGTGGCCAAGCCCATTTTTCCGTTGAAATCGTTTATCGTCAACCTGGCTGGTGATAATGGCACCCGTTATCTCAAAATCAGAATGGATCTTGAAATCACCAACGAATCGTTCAACAACGACATCCGCCAGCGAATCCCCCAGATCCGCGATAGCATCATGATGATACTCACCTCAAAGCGCTTTGCAGATATCAAGGACACGGCGGGAAAAATCGCACTGCGGGAAAATGTCCAGGAGCAGGTGAACGCCTTCTTCAAGGAACCCTGCGTTTCCAATGTCTACTTCACCGATTTTGTTATTCAGTAAAGGGGCAGCACCATGTCAAATGCCATTTTATCCCAGGAAGAAATCGATGCCCTGCTGAATTCCATGGACAAGGGCGAGGTTGACCTGGAAAAGGATACGCCACCGGCGGTGGAGACACAATCCTATGACATCACTTCCCCCAACATGACTCAGAGGGAAGAGTTCGATGCCTTAAAGGAAGTGAATGAAAAATTCATCCGCCGCCTTAAGAATACCTTCGAAGGCCTGTTGCAAACCAGCATAAAGATAGAACTGGCCTCCAACACCATCGTTCAATTTGACCATATCATGCAAGCGCACCCTTATCCGAGCGGATTCGGCATATTTTCCATGGAACCCTTGGCCGGAAAGGCATTGATCATTTTTGAACCCCGTCTGTTTTTCATTCTGATCGACTACATGGCGGGTGGTACCGGCCGCCCACCGAGTAAAGTGCATGATTTTACAGCCATTGAAACCGGTATCATGCGCAGATTGTTCACGAGTATCCTCGCAGATCTGGAAAAAGCCTGGCAGGTGGTTCAGGCCACGCACATGAACCTGGAAAAAGTGGAGAGTAACCCCAGTTTCTTGCATATCGCCGACAATGCAGACCGCGTTCTCGTCAAGCAGTATGATCTCCATATCAACACCCATTCCGCAGCCATGCATCTTTGCTTCCCCTATCACATGCTGGGTGCCATCCGTCATGAACTGTCGTCTCGCTATCTGCAGTCAAAAAACATGAAACAGACCCATACCGAGAAACTGAGGCAGCAGCTTCAGTTGACCACGGTGACGGTAACAGCTGAACTGGGCAAAAGCCTGCAAACTGCCAGGAATATTTTACAATTAAAGAAGGACGATATCATCACCCTTGATCAAGGTCCCCAGGATCTGGTTTCGGTCAGTGTTGAATCAGTACCCAAATTTCAGGCAATCGCCGGTGTCACCAAGGGTAACCGTGCGGTTCATATTTCCGAAGTGATTCAATAATATAGGAAGGTAGGTAGCATATGGAAACCAACATGACCCAAGACCATACGAGCCCGGAATCCGGCGAGGCGGCAGTCAACCAGGCTGCCCTGCCCACCCAACCAGCACCGGAAGCGACGGATCTCAACAAAACGTCCGATGGCGCCGGGTATGGAAATCTGGATTTTGTATTGGACATCCCCATGATGCTGACAGTGGAACTCGGCCGCAGTCAGATACTCATTAACGAACTCTTGAAACTGGGCCGCGGCTCGGTCATCGAGTTATCCAAGCTGGCGGGTGAACCACTCGATATTCTGGCCAATCAACGCCTGATTGCCCGTGGAGAAGTCGTCGTCGTCAATGAAAAATATGGCATCCGTATCACCGAAATCATCAGCCCGGCCGAACGTGTCGAGAGACTTAGATGACCTATCACCCAGACATCTTCACATCCGCTTTTAAATTATTCTCGGCTCTGCTGCTGGTATTGGGCATCCTATTGGCATGCTATTACCTTATGCGACGTCTGGTTCACCGGGATGGAATCGTATCGGGCACAAAATTAACCAGAATTATCAATAGAACTCCCCTCGGGGTGAAGAAAAACATTACGATCATTGAAGTGGCTGACAGACTTCTCATTCTGGGCGTCACCCATGATCGTATTTCACTTTTAGCACAAATTGAAGATCAAGCGAGTGTGGAACGCTTCACTAACCGTGCTTCGGCAGACGTCTCCACCAGCTTTTCCAACCAACTATCCCGGTTGCTGAAAAAAACCCGCCGGGATGATGTCGGCCAGAAAGCATCCACTTCACAGGTGACACCGAATTGAAAACGCTTTGCACCATCATAACCATCGTTCTGATGATGATAGTTATCCACAGTCCAGGCCTTTCAGGGGCGGCCCTGGCCCAAGAAGCAAGTGATTCCCCCGCTTACATCAATATCCGTCTGGGCAAGATGCAGGCTCCCCAGGAAATATCAGTGGTGCTGCAAATTTTTTTACTGTTAACGGTGCTATCGTTGGCGCCGGCCATCCTGGTGATGCTGACCTCCTTTACCAGAATCGCGATTGTGCTCTCTTTAATGCGCCAGGCCCTGGGTACCAATCAAATGCCCCCGAATCAAATCATCATCGGTCTCTCTCTCTTTCTGACCCTCTTTGTAATGATGCCGGTCTGGAACACAATCAATGAGCAGGCGCTGCAACCCTATTTATCAAAAAAGATTGACCAGGAAACCGCCCTGGGACAGGCAATACAGCCTTTAAAGAAATTCATGCTGAAACAGACCCGGGAACAGGACCTGGCCCTGCTCCTGAACATCAGCAGGTCAGCCCGGCCTAAGAACAGCGATGACGTACCCTTCACCGTGCTGATACCTGCCTTCATCATCAGCGAACTGAAGACCGCTTTTCAAATGGGTTTCATGTTATACATCCCCTTTCTGGTCATCGACATGGTCGTGGCCAGTGTTTTGCTTTCCATGGGTATGATGATGTTGCCGCCGATCATGGTTTCCCTTCCGTTCAAGCTGATGGTGTTCGTATTGGCGGACGGATGGCACCTGATCGTCGGGTCGCTCGTTAAAAGTTTTTTTTTATAAAGGAATGCGTCCATGTCTCCGGAATTCATAACGGGGTATTTCATACTGGCCATAAAAACGGCAGTTCTACTGGCAGCGCCCATGCTCGTGGCCGGCCTCGTCATTGGCGTGCTCGTTTCCATGTTTCAAGCGGCAACACAAATCAATGAAATGACGCTGGTCTTTGTCCCCAAAATCCTGGGCGTTGCCGTTGTAATGCTGGTTTTTTTTCCATGGATGCTGAACCTGATTGTCGTGTTTACCGAAACCCTTTTTAAAGATCTGCCCATGTATTTGCGCTAAGGCCTGGGGCCGCCACGGGAGTTTATGCCAATTCCGAATTTCAATATCGATATTAACCAACTGGAGCTGTACCTTCTGGTATTCTTCAGGATAAGTGCCATGCTGATGGTCCTGCCGTTTTTCAATAGCAGAAATATACCGGTGATCTTCAAAGCCGGACTCGCGGTTTCCATGAGCGTTCTCATGCTGCCCCTGCTCCAAGGCATTCACGTCAACCTGACGGAAAATGTTCTGACCCTGGCCCTAGGCCTGCTGGGAGAAGTTGCCATAGGCGTCACCATCGGTTTATCCGTCCAGATGCTCTTTTCCGGCATACAGATGGCCGGACAACTGGTCGGCTTTCAAATGACTTTCTCCATAGCCAATATCATGGATCCCTCAAACGATATGCAGATACCGCTGCTGTCACAATTCTACCATATAATGGCCATGCTGATCTTCCTGGCCACCAATGCCCACCATCAGCTGCTCACGACACTGTCCAAAAGTTTCACGTTGATTCCCCCCCTGGGGTTTCACTTCCACCAGGAGCTGGTGGAACAAGTCATGACTCTGGCCGGCAATATGTTCGTCATTGCGATACAATTGGGGGCCCCCATCATCATCATACTGCTACTGACAACCGTTGCCATGGGGATCATGGCCAGAACGGTGCCCCAGATGCATATCTTCATCGTGGCCATGCCGTTGAAGATTGCGATCGGCTTCATTTTCATGGGACTGGCCCTGCCCCATATGTCCGCATTCATGAGCCGGTTGTTCGCATCAACAAGCGAAACCATCCTGTTGCTGCTGGCACTCTCCCGAGGGGATGTGTAATATGCCCGAGAAACGAAATCAGGACAAAACAGAACCCGCAACCCCTAAAAAACGGGAGGATGCCCGCAAAAAAGGCCAGGTAGCGGTCAGCCGGGAGATTCCATCCGTTATGATTCTTTTCATGACCACGGGCGTCTTCTTCTTTATAGGCGGACAGATGTTCATGGGGCTTGCGGAGTTTATGCGGGATGCCCTGCAAAACAGCTTGCTGCTGGATTTGAATGCCATGTCAGTTTCCCGGATAATGTCCTCTGTTCTGGAAAAAATCGTCTGGATCCTGCTGCCGCTCTTGATTGCCATCCTGCTGACCGGCATTGTCGCCAATATCTCCCAATTCGGCATTCTCTTCACCGCTAAACCCCTGACGCCGAAGCTGTCAAAATTGAATCCGCTCAAGGGATTGAAGCGCCTTTTTTCCCTACGATCCGTGGTGGAGGTTGCCAAGGCGCTGTTCAAGATACTCATCATCAGCCTTGTAACCTATGCGGCCCTGCATAAATATCTCAGTATTATGCCGGGTTTGGTGCAGTTTCAGGTTCTCGACATTCTGACCTTTACCGGCCAGGCTGCGCTGGAAATTTGCTTTTTTACCTGCCTTGCCCTAATGGTCCTGGCCGGTCTTGATTATGCCTACCAGCGCTGGCAGCACGAGAACGATTTAAAAATGACCAAGCAGGAAGTCAAAGAAGAACTAAAACACCGTGAAGGCGATCCCATTATCAAGGCGCGGATCAAAAAAGCCCAGTTCGAGATGGCGCAACGGCGCATGATGGCCGATGTCCCTACGGCCGACGTGGTGGTAACCAACCCCACGCATCTGGCCCTTGCCCTGAAATTCGATACAGAGAACATGGAGGCACCCCAGGTCGTGGCTAAAGGCGCCGGCTACATTGCGGCCCGCATCAAGGAAATTGCCCAGGCATCCGGCGTACCTGTATTGGAACAGAAACCGTTGGCACGCACCTTATTCAAATCGGTCGAAATCGGCGAAACCATACCCGCGACACTGTATAAAGCGGTGGCCGAAGTGCTGGCCTATGTCTATCGCCTGAAGGGTCAACAGCATGCATGACTCCCTTTGTGGCAAAGAACGATCACGACAAACCGTTGATGTGAGATAACCATGGAAAGCGCAACACTGACACAGGACCCAAGGCTGGCACTGTTTTTAAAAAACGCCGATCTCTTTATGGGATTGGCTGTCATGTGTATCCTGGTGGTGATGATCATACCGCTTCCGCCCACCTTGCTCGATTTTCTGCTCTCATTCAACATTACGTTTTCGGTGGTAATCCTGCTGGTCGGCATGTATGTCATCAAGCCCCTGGATTTTTCGGCGTTTCCATCCATCCTGCTGCTAGCCACCCTGCTGCGCCTGGCGCTGAATGTGGCCAGCACGCGTATCATCCTGCTGCACGGCAGTGAGGGGTCTCAGGCGGCAGGAAAAGTGATCCAGTCTTTCGGCAATGTCGTTGTAGGCGGAAACTACGCTGTCGGGGTTATCATATTCCTGATTCTGGTAACAATCAACTTTATCGTCATCACCAAGGGGGCCGGACGCATTGCCGAGGTCGCTGCCAGATTCACCCTGGATGCCATGCCCGGCAAACAGATGAGCATCGATGCCGACCTGAATGCCGGTTTGATTTCTGAGAAGGAGGCGCGGGACAGGCGGCGCCAGGTGGCACAAGAATCTGAATACTACGGTGCCATGGATGGCGCTAACAAGTTTGTCAGAGGCGATGCCATTGCCGGTATTATCATTACCCTCATCAACATCGTGGCAGGCCTGGGTATCGGGGTGTTTCAGAACGGCATGTCATTTGCCGAGGCATCTCAGACCTATACGCTCCTGACCGTTGGAGACGGCCTCGTTACCCAAATACCCGCCCTGGTCGTTTCAACGGCAGCGGGTATTGTGGTCAGCCGAGCCGGCTCCGAAACCGGATTAGGACTGTCCGTTGTCTACCAAATTCTATTTCAACCCCGGGCCCTCGGCCTTACCGCCATCATTCTGCTGGGCATCGGCCTGTTTCCAGGCCTCCCGACCATTCCCTTTGTTGCCCTGGCCGGGATAGCGGGATTCATTGCCTTCTGGGTCAATCAAAACCTCATTACCGATGATGCCGTGAGCGATCAAAGCGAAAACGCCGCTGAAGCCTTAGAGGAAACCCAAGAAGATACACAATTCCTGCAACCCCCGGATCTCCTGGCACTGGATGTCGGTTACGGTCTTATACCGCTGGTGGATCCGGAACAAAAAGGTGAACTGCTGGATCGTATTAAATCAGTGCGCCAACACATGGCCAGCGAAATAGGCATTATCATCCCTTCCGTTCATATTCAGGACAACATGCAACTGAAAGCCGGAGAATACACTATCAGCCTCAAAGGCAATGAAGTGGCCAAAGGGGAGTTGATGATGCATCACTACCTGGCCATGAAACCGAATGGTGCGCCGGAAAGCATAGAGGGGATCACTACCAGGGAACCAACATACGGGCTGCCGGCCAAATGGATCCGGGAAGATCAGCAGGAAGCGGTGCTGTCGAAAGGCTACACCGTGGTCAATGCACCTACAGTTCTCGTGACGCACCTGTCGGAAATTATCCGCCAGCACGCCCCCGAATTGATCGGAAGGCAGGAGACACAGGAACTCCTCGATAACATTAAAAAGCTGTATCCCAAAGTGGTCGAGGAACTGGTTCCCACGCTTTTGCCGCTGGGAGCCGTCGTAAAAGTCCTGCAGAACCTGTTGCGCGAGAAGGTACCGATTCGTGATATGTTAACCATATTGGAAACCCTGGCCGACTGGGCGCCCATACAAAAAAATATGGATATGTTAACGGAGCATGTCCGCCAGGCATTGTCACGAACCATAACAAAAATGCACCAATCGCAGGATGGAAGCCTGGTAACGGTCACGCTGGGAAGGTCGGTTGAGGCCCTTGTTGCCGATTCCATCCACCGCACGGAGCAGGGTGATTATTTAGCCCTGCCCCCGGACCTGGCTCACCGCATGATCAACGCGCTCTCCAAAGAGCTGGAGCAGTTCCAAACAATTCAGACCCAACCGGTTATCCTTTGTTCTTCTGAAATCCGAATGCATTTTAAAAAATTTCTTGATCGTTTTTTGCCCAGCATATCCGTATTATCCTTCAATGAGATATTGAATAATGTTCAGGTTCGCTCATTAAGTACCGTGGAGATTTCAAGTGCAGATTAAGACATTTGAAGCAAACAGTATGGCTGAAGCCTTACAAGCCGCCAAGGAGGCTTTCGGTCCGGATGCCGTCATTCTGGGTGTAAAAACTCAAAAATCATCTCCTCGCCTGCTGGGGAAATGGAAAAAACGAAAAGTGGCCCTTACAGCGGCAACAGACACACCGCATCCGGGTTATGATACGGTATCCCTTTCGAACACCGGTAACACGATCCCAGGCAACCAACCATACACCAGAAAGAATCGTTCAGCCGTGCAGACCTTTTCAAGCCCCGTGGCAACGTCTCCTTCCCGGCGCATGCTACCCGCGGGTTACGTCAACCAGATGTTCTGGATGCAACAACAGATGCACCTGGGAGGTGTCGACAGAGAAACCGCCAAAGAATTGATGGTCAGCCTCCATCAGGTAGCCGTCCGGCGGACACAGCTGTCGGACGCTTCACTATTGGCATTGCTGAAAGAGGAAATCTTAGACCAGATTCGCCGAAAACCCGCCCCAAATACCTATGGAAATCAAGCCCAAACCGTTGTTTTCATAGGCCCCACAGGTGTCGGTAAAACAACGACCATCGCTAAGATAGCGACCCTTTACAGCCGTAAACAGCCATCATCCGTGGGACTGGTAACCCTTGATGACCAACGGATCGGCGGCATGTCACAACTAGCCACCTATGCACGTATCATCGGTATACCCGTCAAGGCGGCATTATCCCCCGCGTCATTGCAAAAGGCCTTAAAAAAGCTTGCCGGCAAACGCCTAATTTTGGTGGACACCGGAGGGGTCAGCCCGCATGATCAAGAACAGATCGACCGTTTGGAAACGCTGTTGATGGCCATTGAGCAGCCGCGGTTACATCTGGTGTTGAGCACCACCACCAAATCACGTGATCTGAATATTATGGTGGATGCCTTTAAACCGCTGCCCATCCAAGACCTGCTATTCACCAAAGTGGATGAAAGTGCGACCCATGGCAATATTCTCTGTCAATCCCTGAGAAGCGGACTGCCGCTTTCTTACTACACAGACGGCCGGGATATTCCTGATGACATTCATATGATGACCGCCGATCGCCTGCTCAAGATGATATTTAACCAGACGAACCTGAGAAGGGCAAAAGCCGGCGCCCCTGAAATCCTTGCGGAACGGCTGCAGGCCTTCGAAGACGAACTGGAAACCATACCCATGACCTACAAACCCTACCGGACCTATAGCACCGGGCTCGAAAACACCCCCGGGGGGTATACAACCATGGCGGAATCAACGGGCTGATTCTGCCGATGAAAGTGATCAAACTATGCCATCAAAATCATCCGCCAACGTCATCAGCCTGCAGGAACGGCTGTTAAAAAAGCCACCTGATGATACCGTGTCCATCGGCCTCGACACGGGGACCCGTCTAAAAGTTATCGCCGTCAGCAGCGGCAAGGGAGGGGTCGGCAAAACAAACATCGTTGCCAATCTGGGTTATCTGCTCAGCAGTATGGGGAAAAAAGTACTGCTGATGGACACGGATCTGGGCCTCGGCAACCTCGATGTACTGCTGGGCATTACCCCCAGATACAATATCTCCCATGTCCTTTCAGGCGAAAAAAACATTGCCGACATCGTGGTAGACGGCCCTGGAAATATGAAGATTCTTCCAGCCTCGTCCGGAATTCAGGCATTGACCCATCTGACGCTCCAACAATTGGAATTGATCCGCCGGCAGATCTTTTCTTTGGCAGCTGCCTTCGATGCCATTCTCATCGATACGGCAGCCGGCATATCTTCAAACGTTCTTTTTTTCAATGCCAGTGCCCAAGAAGTGTACGTCGTTGTCACGCCGGACCTGACCGCCATCACGGATGCCTATGCATTGATGAAAATCCTTTCGCTGCAGTACGGTATCACCGACTTCAACCTCCTCATCAACCAGGCTGACAGCGCCAAAGAAGCGCAGGAAATTTTCAACCACCTTCAACTGGTCACCCATCAGTTCCTGGATATCTCCATTCACTTAAAGGGCCATATATTGAAGGATGACAACATTGCCAGGGGTGTCCGTTGTCAACGGATGGTCAGCGATATTTATCCGAACTCGAGCGCCTCGGATTGCTTCAAGGCCATTGCGAGGCAGATATATGACACATTATCGGGCCCAACACAGTAGCCAATGACGGAATTTGCAAACATAAACAGCGATTACAGTACCGACGGCAACCTCGCTGACCGGGATGCTTTAATAATGGAGCATCTTCCTCAGGTTCAGAAAATCGTACAGCGCATTGCCGCCCACCTGCCGCCCGGCATTGACCGCGAGGATCTGGTCAACAGCGGTGTAATCGGCCTGATCCAGTCAGCCGAAAGATTCGACGCTACCCATACAAATACCTTTATGACTTACGCGCAGACCCGTATTCGTGGAGCGGTGATCAGTGAACTGCGGGCCAGAGATTATCTGAGCCGGCATACACGCAGAAACCTGCGGGAACTCGAGGAAACCTACTACCGGTTGAAGCAGGAACGAAATGGTGATGTGACAGATGAGGCCCTGGCGGAGGCGATGGATCTCAGCCTTGAAGACGTTTATGAAATCCGCACCAGGGCCTGTCTCAGTTTCGTGCGTCTAGAAGATCTGGGCCTAACAAATCAGAAAGACAAGGCTTCCGCCTTGAAGGAGATAGCCGACAACCAGACAGTAGATTCATTTGAAATGACCCAGCTAAAAGATGTGCATGCCGGTCTCAGGGAAGCCATCGAAAAACTGCCCGAAAAGGAAAAGCTGGTTGTATCGCTGTATTACACCGATGAACTTACCATGAAGGAAATCGGCCGGGTTTTGGATGTCTCGGAATCAAGGGTGTCGCAGATCCATACAGCAGCTGTGTTCCGGCTGCGGAAGCAACTGAGGTTGAAGGGACATATTGTAGATGATTAAATGAGGGGGTAGCATATGGCAAACCCTATCCGGCTTTCCAGAACGGTGCCAAAAATATTCTCTAGTTCCAAAGTGGTTCCGGTTGCCCGGCAGAAACTGGAAAACCGTCACAAGAAACAGAAACGTGACCCACATGGGCAGCCGAAACCCCACCTCAAGAAAGAACTGGCATCTAAAAAGCATGATGTATCGGCAACCCCTTCCGAGGGATTGTCCCAAAAGGGCGGGTCCAAAGAACCCTTTCGGGAAAAAGGCGCCGACACGTCAGACCGCCGCCAGGGAAACTTGATAAACATTCATATCTAACCGGATATTGAAAGATGGAGGGATAATGTCCAAAACCGTGTTTGATATGGGGCTGATCGCTTTGCAGCTGTTTACCGTCGGAGCTGGTTTGATCCTGATCGGTTGCCTGAGTGCAAAAATCGCTAAAAACCGGCGACAGCAAAATCGGTCCCCATCCCGATCTGATGCATCCTTTAGCGAAACATTGGTCACACAACTGGTGGAACAGCAGTTTCAAAAAGCCTTGGTCCAAGCGCCGGCATCGATAAAGAGGAACAACATCCCTCCCGTCGACAGCCTTCGCGCAGAAAATGATCGGGTCATAACACGTCCTCCAACAGCGGCAGGGGTGGTGAAAAGGGGGGCGCTCCCGAGAGCCAAAGGCAACGGCAACCCGCTGGAAATTCGTTACCGGCAGGCCGCACATCTGGCCTCCCGAGGCGTTGAACCAGGTATCATACAGCGGCGAGTGGAGCTGCCCCGCTGTGAAATCGATCTGATCACCAAACTCAGTTGCCAATACAGGCAGTTTGATTGGGAAACGCATCGGACCTTGGTGGAGGCAATCGAAGCAGGCGGCTGATATCTGATCCCGAATCAATGGCTAGGCAAAAATCGAACCACCCGGCAATATTTGCCCGCTTATAAGAGATACCTAACCGCATAGGCGGCTTTAAACAGATCAACATCTTGAAATTATAACAATATTTATATCGAAACTTTTGGCGCAGTAATTGCAGTAAAGTATTTACAATTAGATAGGTCCGGTAATGTAACCAATTGAAGGAGCACAACAATGTCAGATGGCGTGTATCGGGCAGCCACAGGCGCCTTGATCCAGCAGTACCGGATGGACATTCTGGCCAATAATCTGGCCAATGTACAGACGGCCGGATTCAAGGAGGAAAGGACCCATTTCAAACTCATCAATGCCGATCCGGTTGATCCCTTGGATACGGATGCTGTCGCGCGTGCCTCCCTGGAACCGGTATTGCTGGGGTATCCATCCATGGATTACTACGTCAATTTCTCCCAGGGGCCCTTGCAACAAACCGGTAACCCGCTGGATGTAGCCATCGAAGGTGATGGCTTCTTCAACATCCAAACACCCAGTGGCGTAGAATACACCCGGAAAGGCAATTTCACGATATCGGAGGACGGCTATCTGGTGACCGCCAATGGGTATCACGTGCTCGGGCGAAACAGCAGCATACAGTTGGAAAACGGTAGCGTTACCATCGACAAGGATGGCCGTCTGTATATGGATGGCAGCAGCATTGACCAGCTCCGCATTTCCCGTTTTGCTAATATGCGGCAATTACAAAAGGTCGGAGAATCACGCTTCCGTAGCTTGAATGGAGAAGCCTCCGCAATACCATCTGAAACGTTTTCAATCGAGCAGGGATCTGTTGAAATGGGTAACGTGGACCCTGTCAGGGGCATGGTTGAAATGATAGAGGCATTGCGGGTATTCGAGGCCTATCAAAAAGTACTGCAGACCCTTGATGAAGTGAACGCACAGGCGGTCGGTGACGTGGGATCCACGGTTTGATGACCGATATCAGTTAGCCGGCATCTGAATGAACAACGCGCCATAAATCGAACACAACAGGAGTATGAATTATGATGAGAAGCTTATGGTCAGCCGCCACGGGGATGCAGGCCCAGAACCTGAACATCGATGTGATTGCCAACAACCTGGCCAATGTCAATACGTCCGGTTTCAAGAAAAGCCGGGCCGATTTCCAGGACCTTTTGTATGAAAGCCTGAAAGTACCCGGCACATCGTCTTCGGATGCCACCCAGATCCCCACCGGCATTCAGGTCGGACATGGCACGCGCCCGGCAGCAACCCAGAAACTCTTTACCCAGGGCAGTTTCCAGCACACCCAGAATCCTTTTGATATGGCCATCGAAGGTTCCGGATTTTTTCAGATCCTTCAACCCAATGGTGAGTTGGCCTATTCCCGCGCCGGAACCTTCAAGATAGATAGTGAAAGCCGCATTGTTACTTCTGACGGCTTTATCATGGAGCCGGAAATTTCCCTCCCTGGTGATGTCATCAGTGTCACCATCGGAACAGATGGCACGATTTCTGTTCTGCAGCCAGGATCTTCGGAAGCCATTGAAATCGGTAGTATCGAACTGGCTCGGTTTACCAATCCAACCGGATTGAAGAGCATCGGCCGCAACCTGTACATGCCGACCTCTTCTTCGGGGGAAGCCACGATAGGTATACCTGGTGAGGATGGGCTGGGAACCATAGCCCAAGGGTATATTGAAATGAGCAACGTCAATGTGGTGGATGAAATGGTCAATATGATCACGGCTCAAAGAGCCTACGAAATCAACAGCAAGGCCATCCAAACCTCGGATGAAATGCTTCAAATTGCCAATAATATCAAACGATAATCAATGTTCGAAAGCGAGTTGAATCATGAAGCGATCAAGAGGTCCTCACAAAATCCAATGGGTAAAAAACCCCGGCTTTTGGATGCTGGTCACACTGTTTCTGCTACTGTCGATGGGCAGCCAGGCGTTTGGCAGCACTGCCGCTGTACGCATCCATATGCTGCCAAAGGCCATGGTGGACACGGATCCGGTACTGCTGGGAGAAATCGCCAAGGTGCAGGGCAGCAATGCGGCCATGGTAGCAGAACTGAAGTCCCTCGTTGTAGGCCGGGCACCGTTGCCCGGAGAATCCCGCCAGATCGATGCCGCCTACGTGGCCCTGCGTTTGAAACAGCGTGGCATTTCCACTGACCGGGTCGTCTTGAGCCAGACTGCCGTGACAACCCTGGTGCGCAGCAGCATTGTCGTCAGCCGCGAGGATATCGAGGCCAGTATCAGGGACGCTCTCCGTGTCACGGATATATTCCAGGGAAGGCAGGGTACCATCAAGGACATTCTGATTCCAAAGGATCTCGTGGTCCCGGCCGGCACAATCTCTTATAATGTGAAATTTCCCGATAAATTAGTGGTTTCCAACACAATCCCCGTGGCGGTATCCGTATTGGTTGACGGTTCGCATTACCGTAAGATCTGGGCAACGCTCAAAGCGGAAGTCCTTCAGGAAGCGGTAGTGCTGAAGCATGCCATGCGCAGGCACCAGCGCATTACCAAAGAAAATGTGGAATGGGTCCCCATGAACGTCACTGACCTTCCCAAAAATGCCATCACCCCCGACCAGGACATCATCGGTAAACGGGTCACCAAGTCCCTTTTGCCGGGAACCATCCTGCGGACCGACACGGTTGAATTGCCGCCGCTTATAAAGCGGGGTGATGTGGTCATTCTCAAAGCAGCCTCCGGTATCCTTCAGGTAACCGCTCTCGGCCAGGCCAAGAGCAACGGACACCAGGGAGAACGAATCAAAATCGTAAACATCGACACCAATAAAGTGCTCTATGGCTACGTTGTTGATGCCAAAACCGTTCAGGTCATCTTCTGACCGGACCAGCAGCCAAAAGGACGCAAATTGACATGCAAACATATACGGCACACAAAAAGTCAGCATACCAGTGCATTGTGATCAACGCACTCCTGATCACCCTGCTGTTGGGATGCGGAACAGCAGCCAAAGAGACTCTTGGCGCGGCAAGTCCTCCGGCGCCACAGCCCAGGGCAGCCGGAGTCCCGCTATCTGCCCCACCAGGGATACCGGCAACCTCGATTTCGGTACCCTCCCTTTGGCAGCAGAACAGTGATTTCGGTACCCTCTTTGTCAGTCAAAAAGCCCTTCGAGTAGGCGATATCGTGACCATTAAAATAGTTGAATCGTCCAGTGCCATGAATCAGGCGACCACCACCACCGGAAGAGATTCCTCTATCGGTATAAAAACAGAAAATTTTTTTGGCTTAGAAAACCAGACCGCAAATTGGAATTTCAACCCTTTCGGGGAACTGAACGCGAGCTTTGAAAGCGATTTCGAAGGAGAAGGTGCCACCAAGCGGAGCGGCGACCTGACTGCCTACATAACCGCCAGCGTGACCGAGGCGCTCCCTAATGGAAATCTCAGGATCTTGGGCAACCGGGAGGTCACCATCAACAACGAAAAACAGTTCATTTTTCTTTCGGGTGTCATCAGAACAAACGATATTTCTCCAAAAAACGAGATCCTCTCCACCTATATAGCCGATGCAAAAATCGAATACAGCGGCCAAGGGGTGATTAACGATCGACAGAGACCGGGCTGGCTGACCAGCCTGCTCAATGTAGTCTGGCCCTTTTAGCTTGCGGGTACGGTGATAAATCTAAATTCATACAGTTTACTGAAAATGAGACTTCTAAAACAATCATGAAAAAAATCCACTACTTATTTATTCCCATTCTATTGCTGATGCTGGCATCAATGTCCGGTGCCGCCCGGATCAAGGATATCGCCTCCATCAAAGGTGTCCGGTCAAACCAGTTGATTGGATACGGGCTGGTCATCGGATTGAACGGTAGCGGCGACGGTAGCAAGGCCTTGTTCACGACCCAATCCATTGTCACCATGCTCGAGAACATGGGTATGACCATTGATGCCAAAACCATTCGAGTTGAAAATGTCGCCGCCGTCATGGTAACGGCTGAACTGCCGCCCTATGCCTCCATGGGCAACCGGATCGACGTCATCGTCAGCTCTCTGGGCGATGCCTCCAATCTGCAGGGGGGTACCCTGCTGCTGACCCCCCTGAAAGCAGTCAACGGTGTTGTATATGCCGTGGCCCAGGGGCCGGTCAGTACCGGGGGATTTCAGGCCAAGGGAGCCGGGGCCGGTGTTCAGAAAAACTTTCCCACCGTAGGACGTGTTCCCCAAGGGGCTATGATCGAAAGAGAGATAGAAACCGATTTTGTTGCCAACGGGCAATTCTCACTGAACTTGCTGGTGCCGGATTTCACCACGGCCTCCCGGGTCAGCCAGACCATCAATGCCGCCTTTTTGGAACCCATTGCCTTCACTAAAAATCCAGGCACCATCAATATCCGGGTCCCGGAATCCTATGAACAGCGCATTGTTGAACTGATTACCCAGGTGGAAGGCTTATCGGTAACGCCAGACAACGCGGCCAAGGTCGTGATCAACGAGCGCACCGGTACCGTTGTGATGGGGGAAAACGTCAGAATCAGCACCATTGCCATTGCCCACGGCAACCTGAGCATACAAATAAAGGAATCGGCGGACGTAAGCCAACCATTGCCTTTTTCCCGCTCCGGTCGAACAGTGGTCACCCCGGATACCAGCGTTAATGTTGAGGAGGAAAACAGCCGCCTGCATATCATTGAAAGCGGGGTAAGCCTCGGTGAGGTAGTCAGGGCACTGAACGCCCTGGGTATCACGCCCCGTGATTTGATCTCTATTCTGCAGGCTATCGATGCGGCCGGGGCTCTGTCTGCTAAACTGGAGATCATGTGATGACCTATCTATCGATCACGCCCGGATCACCGGCCAACCTGACGACTGCCGGTCAACGGGCACCCCATGCCGCTGAAAGCAAAGCCGATGCGTCCCAGGACACCGAGCACCGACAGGAATTGCAAGAAGCCTGCACGGAATTCGAATCCCTTTTTATTTATCACCTCCTGAAAGAGATGCGGGCATCCATCCCAGACGACGGGTATCTCGGTAAAAGTATGCAGTCCGAAACCTATACATCCCTGTTTGATATCGAAATTGCCCGTCATTTGTCAATGCAGAGGGGTATCGGTTTGGCAGATTTTCTCATGCAGCAGTTGGCTGACCGGTTCAGCGAAAATTCAACGGCGGATATTACTGCCGGAGGCGATCGCCATCTGAAGCTTTGATGAAATGGTACAATTTATATTCAGGTTTTGCTAAAGTTTTTCCGTCATCCGCCGATAATACCTGTAAGGGGAAAAGTGCATTTCTTCATCGAATTGCCTGAATTAAAGTCCTGAATTTAGGAAGGAATATCTCAATGGAGATCACAGGGAAAAAGCCGCATAACAGTCTGGATAACTTTATAAAAAGTATCGATGCCCGCAAACGGCTTAAACCGGGTATCCATCAGCCGGCACCCGCCGTCCAGGCAGACGGTGATAAAGTCGAACTGTCCGCCCAGGCCCGACAGATCCAGGAGGCCAGCAAGCTCGCTAAATCGTTTCCAGAGGTCAGAGAGGACAAAGTCGCCCAGATCCGGAACCAAATCGAAACCGGCACGTATCGGATTGATGCCGGCAAAATCGCAGCCGCTATGCTGAAAGAAGCCTTTTCCGATGAATCGTCCTAGACCACCCGACAAACGCCAACCGGCCTGGCACGTCCGCTAAACCCAAATACACGATGGTTAACAGGACTAGCCGGCAGGAGATACGCTCATGGAACAGTTAATAAACAGTCTGTTGTTACTATTGGATGATGCGGTGGGCCTGCATCGGTCGCTACTTGCCTTGTATCATGAAGAAAGGCAGTCGCTCCTGGCTTTCAATCTGGAAGGCATCGACGCTAGTGTCAAAAAGAAAGAAAATCTTATCCTGAAAATTAAAATAGTGGAAGAACAACGTCAACGCACCATCGACAGCATTGCATCGTCACTCAACCTCGATGCATCGGGTCTCACCATTACGCGCCTGGCAGAAAAAGTGGATATTCGCCAGTCCTACAAACTCTCGGCCATGAGCGATGAGCTTTCAGCAGTGGTCAACCAGATCAAGGATGTGCATCGGGCCAACCGCGCGTTGATTATTCATTCCCAGGGGTTGGTTACCGATTCGATAGCCTATTTAAGCAATCATCAGACACCGGATCCTGTCTATTACCGAAACGGCAGCCTTGCCACGCAGGATCAGAGCGGCAGGCTTCTGGCCCGTACGATATAATTCGACCGAGCCCTTATCGGTGAATGATATCACCGGAAATAATACCGACAGATGTGCAGGTACATATGACAAACATACTAAATATACTGGATATTGGCCGCACGGCTCTCCTTGCCCAACAAAAAGCCATCGACATCACCGGCAGAAATATTGCCAACGCAGATACGGAAGGATACACCCGGCAGCGGGTAACCTTTTCAAACCAGGGACCCACGTCACTCTCACACGGTGTTGTGGGGGTGGATATCGGACGGGTATATGACCGCTACCTGGAGGCGCAGGTCATCTCAGCCATGCAGACCACCGGCCGGTGGAACAGCCAGCAAAGCGGTCTTGAAAGAATTGAAATTCTGTTTGATGAATCATCTGGGACTGGGTTGAGTCAGCGTCTGAATGCATTCTGGAACGCCTGGATGGATTTGGCCAATCTCCCATCCGGACCAGTGGAACGCAGCCAATTGCTGGCACGCAGCCGCGAGCTGGTCAGCCTGTTTAACGGAACCTCCGCTGATCTCGGCCAGCTTCAACGCCAGGCCAATACCACCATTCAAAATACGGTTGACAGCATCAACATAATGGTGGGGCAACTGGCGGAACTCAACGGACGCATCCGTCAAGGCGACCTTTCAGGCAGTGATACCAATACTCTGAAAGACTCACGCTTGCAACTGCTCAAAGAACTGTCCGAAAAGATTGACGTGGTGGGCCACGAGCACGAAGACGGGACCCTGTCGGTAACCCTTGCCTCAGGCAACCCCCTGGTGGAAGGCACCAGGTCTATGCGGTTGAATACCACACCGGGCATTGGCCCTTTCCAGGACGCTATCGTATGGGTGGACGGCCAGGGGAATGCCACCTCGATCACTGATCAGATCGGCAACGGTGAGCTGAAGGGCTGGCTGGATGTCAGGGATCAAATCATTCCCGACATTATGGGCCGACTCGATGCACTGGCCGGGAATATGATAACTGAAGTCAATGCTGTCCACTTGGCCGGCTTCGCCCTTGATGGTACACAAAATACTTTTTTTACAGGTTCCACCGCTGCGGATATCGCCGTCAACACCGTAATATTGAATGATCCTGACAAAATCGCCGCCGCCGGCCCGGCGGAGAGTGTTCCCGGCGGAAATGGCACGGCAATGGCCATTTCAGCATTGCAATCAGCAGCCCTGATGAACGGGGGAACAGCAAATTTCGGCCAGTTCTACACTGCGCTGGTCAGCGACATCGGCAGCGAACTGCAGACGGCCAACCTGAATGCAAGCCACCAGAATGATGTGTCTGCCAGCCTGATGGCCTATCGTGAATCAATTTCCGGTGTTTCTCTGGATGAAGAGATGGTCAGGCTCATCCAATACCAGCACGCTTTCGAAGCAGCTGCTCAGCTCATCAACGTCGCCGACGAAATGCTGGAAACCGTCATTCAAATGATCTAAAACGATGCTACTGCAGGCATCGGGGGTGAGATTTGCGCATTACACATCAACAGGCAACAGATTCTGTGCTCAGCAACCTGAGACGACAAACGGAACAGATCCGGACAGCCCAGAGGGTGGCGTCTTCCGGCAAAAAAATCAGCAGGCCCTCTGATGACCCACAAACCATGGCCAGCATTCTGGATGCACGGCAGATCCTGTCCACAATTGAACAGTATCAGCGCAATATCGACATGGCCAAGCTGCATTTAAAGGCACTATCGACCACCTTGGACGCGGTGGATGATTTTATCGAAAGAGCCAGCGGTATCGCCGCCGGTGCCGGCCAGAATGCCCAATTGCGCACCACGTTGGCCAATGATGTGGCGTTGGTACGAGACCAGGTTATCCAATTGGCCAACCAACGTCTGGGAGATGATTATCTATTTGCCGGTCACGATGTGGATACCGCCCCTTTTCTGGACGACGGCTCCTATATCGGTGACCAGGGCACCTTTCGTGTCCGTGCCAGCCAGGCGATGGAGATAACCCTCCAGGTGGATGGCAGCACTGTTTTTGTCGACACCGAGGATATATTTTCCATTTTAAATAACTTACAGATCGCCCTTGAAAATGGGGACAATGGCCAAATCAACGCCTTGGCCGCTTCCCTGGATCGCTTTAAGGAGCACTTGCAAACCGTTCAAGCTGAAATCGGAGGTGCCCTGGATCATTTGGAAGTCAGCCGTAACCATTTAAACCGTTTTTCACTCAACATCGAAAAAAATCTCGCTGACACCGAGCTAGCGAACCCGGCAGCCGCGATAATGGAGTTGCAAACGCACAATACCGTTTATGAGGCCGCGCTTAGCGCTGCAGCCAACCTACTGCAACCCAGCCTGCTCAATTTTCTACGGTAGCACATGAATATAATTCGACTCATTATCATTGTCATAGTATTTGCTTACCTCCAGATGACCGTCACAGCGCTGGCCATGAGTGGTGATCAGATTGTCTGTTTGAAACAAGCAGGCGTCAGTGATGAAACCCTGCAGCTGATGATCCAGGAAAAAAGCATCGAAACCGCCTCTTTGACCGTCGACGAAGTCCTCGACATGAAGGCGGCCGGCATTGAAGAAAAAACCCTACAGGCGATTATAAAATCCCGCTCATTTATGAACCAAAACCAGAACGTGGTTTATGAAATCGGCTCCCAAGGAATCCAGGTCAACTCGGTGGAGGATCTGGTGGCTCTCAAGGAGGCCGGATTCAGTGAGAAAACCATCCGTGCCATTGTCACGGTGGCCTCGACCGATAAAAAAAATCAGGCTTATACCGATTCCCTGCGGGTTCTCGACAACATAGGGATCTGGGTCACTCCCCATCACCGCCGTTCCCGCAGCGGCGACAAGCCCACCCTCCCGTCACCCGACATGCGACCGGAATAACAACGGGCCATTTCATATGGCGGTTGTCATCAGTTGGCAAGTATTTTTGAGGCTTCCAGCTTTTTTTCCAGTTCGGCCATATCGATTTCAGAAAGCCCCAGCAGATGGAATTGCTCCGTCGCAGTCAGTGAGATAATTGGCTTCCCGCGTAATCCAATGTCCAGATTGTTGCAGGCTTTATTGCCCAGTTGAACTGCCATGAGAAATATAGCGTCTTTGTCGATCACTTCTGAATGGTGGTTTCGCGTGATTTCGCAATATTTTTCAGGCAGGTTCCATTTTTTCAGCAGTTCATAACCATAAGACGGATGCAGCGAACCGTTGACGAGTTCCAGCATATAGTCCTCTGAAAACTGGGTGGGTTGTTCGTATGTTGATTTAATTCGATCCAGCATCGTCAGCATAAACAGTTTGCCCACATCGTGAAGCAAGCCGGCAAAAAATACTTCCTGGGACGGTTGGTCGAATTCAATTTTTCGACCGATCCAACTGGCGGCAACAGCACAGCCCACAGAATGTTTCCATAGTTTGCGCATCAGCTGATGAATCGTCTTGTCCTTTGCTTTATAGCGTCCTCGCTGCGTGACCATTATGACTATTTTGGCCACTTCCTGAGTACCCAGCCGTACGATGGCGTTGCGCACGGTCTTTATTTCGGACAGGCCTTGGTAATAGGACGAATTGGTCGTTTTAAGAATTTTGGTGGTTAGCGCCTGATCGCTCATGATGAGTTTTTCAATCAAGCCGGTATCGGGGCTCTTTTGGGTGGCCTCCTGTTGGATTTTCATGGCAGTTGCGCTAAACGGGGGCAACTGTATTTTGCCGGATTCCAGGGGCATTTTGAGCTTTTCTAAAAGTGAGCTATGATCCTGCATATCTATACTCCCAATAATCGTTTCAATTGGACAATTGGATGAAACAGTTGACCTATTTGGCAGATCAATATTTTTTCAAAGCGCCATATCACTAAGAGATTGGCCGCCTTAGTGCTTATCGATTTGGAGATGGCATGTCACCCAGGATGATCTCGACACGTCGGTTTTTTCTGCGCCCCTTGGGGGTGTCGTTGGAATCGATGGGGCGGTACTGCCCGAATCCCATGGTGGAGACCCGTGATGGGTCGATCAACCCTTGGGCCAAAAAGAAGTCGGCTACGGACGCAGCACGGGCCATGGAGAGTTGTAGGTTGGTTTTGAACTGACTGCCGGCTTTTAAAGGAACATCGTCCGTGTGCCCGGCAATGATAATGGTTTCCTGATTATCTTTAAACACGTCTGCTATCTTGCCGAGCAGGGGTTTCATGGCTTCCCGAATGTCTGCTTTTCCAGAATTGAAAGTACTCTCACCCATCAACCGGATACGCACCTTGTGGACATCATCAGAATCGAATTCGATCAGGTCGGCATACGGTTCGAAGCTTCCCTTGATGGCCTCGCGAACCTGCTCGAGAATATCGGTTTCCTTGGATAGGGTAATCGCCTCCTGATCGAAGTTTTTAGCAATGACTTTTTGTCCCTGGGGGTTGTCAAACACCTGTTTTTCACGCTGCACACCAAAGGCATTCTGCAAAGAGCCGGAAAGCTCCTTGTATTTCTGACGATCCATTTCAGAAAAGGAAAGCAACAGAACGAAGAAGCAGAGGAGCAGGCTCATGAGGTCTCCGAATGTTACGATCCACAGGGGCGCCCCTTCCTCGACAACCTCTGCCGGTTCCAGACCCGGTTTATTCATTCAATCCCTCCTGGGCCTTATCCTTTGAATCGTTTTTTACCCTTTCTTTCGGGGATAAGTAGATTTTGAGAGATTCCTCCAGAACCATGGGCGCCACTCCCCGGCTGATGCCGACAGCCGATTCGAGGACAATACTTTTGTTGATGCGTTCCTGCTGGCTTCTCAAGGACAATTTGTCAGCCAGCGGCAGGCAGACAAGGTTCGCGATCACTGCACCGTAGAGGGTTGTCAACAGGGCCACCGCCATGGCAGGCCCGATGGCTCCAGGCTCGGACATGTTGGCCAACATCTGCACAAGACCGATCAGGGTTCCAATCATGCCAAATGCAGGTGCTGCCGCCCCCATGCCTTTGAAGACGTTCTGCCCGGTGGTGTGGCGCTGAATGGTCAGGTTGATATCCTTGTTGAGCATATCTTCAATCAACCCTTCGTCAAAACCGTCAGAAAGATACTGGAGTGCCTTGGATGAAAACTTGTCTTTGCTCTCCACTTTTTCCAGGGAAATCAGGCCCTCTTTCTTGGCTATCCGGGTAAAGTCAACCATCTGCTGAATGATGGTTTCCGGGCGCTCTATCTTGTAAATAAAGGCTTTCATGCCTACGGCGATTGAATTGATGACATCCTTGAGGGAAAATTTGATGAAGCAGGCTGCCAGTGTTCCGCCGACAACGATCAGCAAACCGGGGAAGTTGATAAAAATGATCGCACTCCCGCCCATGAGAATGGCCGATAATACAAGTCCGGCACCGCCAACTAATCCGATGATGGTTGCTATATCCATGGATCTTTATCTACCCTATTGCTTGTATACGTAAAATTTATTAGGGACATATCCCTTCTCGTTGTATTGACCTAGTTTATCGATCATGGCCGCTGTTATCCGGGTCTGTCCGGGCATGGCCATGGCACCGCCCTTCATGCGCACGTTGCGCGCCAGCATCATTCCTTCCACCAGTCCGTCAAGTCGTACTTCACGAAATTTTTTGCGGGCCGCCTTCATCACGTTGTCCATATTCAGACGGATTAGGTAGTCATATAGCGTTGGATCGATCTGATAGCCGATGAACCGTTGAAGCTTCGTGGGGGCGTCTTCCAGTGAGCACTTGCCTCGATGAATAAGGTTGTCGTATGTAGAGACGGCCGTAATGATTTTTGCCAGCATCGGAATCTGGTTTCCCGTCAACGCATCGGGAAAGCCCTTGCCGTTATGCTGTTCATGATGCATTCTTACCAGAGCGGCAACCGAACGGAGCTTATCGTTTTCATTCAAAATGCTTTCACCTTGTATCGGGTGCGATAAAAAAAGAATACGTTCATTGGCCGTCATCTCGGTCCGGCTTTTGGTCAAAATACTGGCCGGCACACACACCATCCCGATGTCATGGAGCAACCCCGCCGCCTGAATGGTTGGATAGTCATCCGTCGAAACGCCAGGGTGTTGCTGAGCCAATTTGACAGAAACTTCGGCCACTCGCCTGGAATGGTCACCCAATTCTTCATCGTAAACGTTAACCAGGTGGGACAGCGTGCGCACGGTTGGATAGTATGCCTTTTTCAATGTTACCCGATCACGGTCGATCCGGTGCTCCAATCGGACAACCCGAGCCCCGATAGCGATGCGGACGGTCAGATCAATGGGGTTGACCGGTGTGCGAATATAGTCATTCACGATGGTCCCAAGGCTCCGGATGAGCTCGCTATTGGCTTCCTGGTCGCTGATCAGGATGGTGTAAATATTTCTATTGAAACCACCTTGATAGATGCGGCGACAGAGTTCGATACCATCCATCGCCTGCATGCTCCAGGCAGTTACAACGATATCGACGGGTTCGACCTCCATCAGTTCCAGTGCATCAGCACCATTGTACACCAGTTTGAGATCGTACTTGTTGCTGCTCAGCGTCTCCTCATAGACGTTAAGAGCTTTCGGATCATTATCGACAATCAACACGTTCATAAAAACAACCTGTTCGGAAGGTGACACTTCTCTTGAAAAGACCCATTGACAAGACTGTACACTATGAGTTCTATCGGCATTTTATCTGTAAACTTAAGCAGAAATTGTCTGGATAATGGCGATGGTGTATCAAAGAAAGGGCGATGGTATGTGGAATCACATCAGGCAAACGTATCGATAATCATGCCTTTGTCGGCGTAGAAAGCCGACCACCAGTCATTTTGAAAAGATATCCGGCAATGCAGCTTTTTGAAAAGATGTTGAATGTCAGGGTTAAGATCTTTCAGTCTGCAAATTTCGGCTCCTGAATATTCCGGTTTTCGGTGATTCATGACCGGGTGACGAGAAGGGCGAACGCGCTGCACGATGGCCTGATAAAGCACCAGATCCTGACAGCTTTCAGGTTCCAACGGATAATTCGCCTGTCTGTATTTTCTAGTGGTCAACAATCACTGTCCCCGCGTCGCATGGTTATGATCTTCCCTTTGGCGCTATCGACACGCCCCTCACCATTGCACAAAATATGCCTGGTCGTCATTATTTGCTCATTTTATTGGTTTTTGACTATATGTTGTATATTCAGATGAATTGAACTACATATGCCTGGGAAATCTATTTCGCCCATGTATGTAATTACATACCCAAACAGTCACAACGGGTAGTAAAACCAATCTGGTTTTGTTATGGTGGCCTGAAACTGCTATATTTTCCACAAACTGAAGGAAAAAATGATGAATACCGAATTTGAAGTGGGCATGTATCGCCCCCCGAGTGAAGGCGGGAGCCACTCCCTGCTTGTCAGGGTCACCCGCAACTGCCCCTGGAACCGCTGCGAGTTCTGCGCCATGTACAAAACGGAAAAGTTCACACTGCGGACACTGGCGGAGGTAAAAAGGGACATCGACAACGTCGCTGCCATCTGCCGGGAACTTTCAGGCCCTGCACTGGACCCGAAGCACATCACCCGGGAGGCCGCGCTGCAATTGCTGGAGCGGAATCCCTGGCTGAACAGCCATCATGGATTCAGCATGGTTTTCAACTGGCTGGCATCGGGCGGGAAAACTGCCTTTCTGCAGGACGGCAACAGCCTGATCATGAAAACGGACCCGCTGGTGGACATTCTACAACATCTGCGCAGGACATTTCCTTCCCTGGAACGGGCGACAACCTATGCCCGGTCCAGGACCCTGGCCCAGAAATCACTGGAGGAACTTACCGCCATCCGCAGGGCAGGCCTCGACCGGCTGCATGTCGGCCTCGAAACCGGCGATGATGCGCTGCTGAAAACCGTTAAAAAAGGCGTTAACGGCGAAGGCCACATCAAAGGCGGCCGCAAGGCCATGCAGGCCGGGTTTCAACTGTCCGAATACTGGATGCCGGGGCTGGGCGGCAAAGAAATGTCGGACAACCATGCCCGACATACGGCCCAGGTCCTGAATGAAATCAACCCCCATTACATTCGCTCCCGCCCGTTTTTTCCAGCCCCGGGCACACCCCTCAGCGATCGCTACGACAGCGGTGAATTCACCCGCCAATCCCCGCGGGAACAGCTGGTTGAGTTGAAAATCATGATGGAATCCTTGAACTTCACCTCCCGGGTCTGTTTCGACCATGCCGGCAATTACTGGCGCAACCGGCAGGGCGGCCTGCTTTTCAGCCAGAGTTACGAAGGCTACAAATTCCCCGAGGAAAAGCCCGAAGTGCTGCGCCTGATCGAAGAGGGGCTGGAGGCCAACTGAACACCTGGGTAGATTTTCTCTTCAATTCTGGGAAATGCCCGGAAGGGACAGACGAGGACACTATTTCGCAGATTGAAATGCTGAATATCCAATTATCGATATCCAATTTCCAATAATGAATTAATTTTGCCAACGGCTAAATGCCGGACTTGGACATTGGTTATTCGTTATTGGATATTGGACATTCATTTTTCGGATTTAAAAACCAGAATATTATCAAGGAGGCACGCAATGAACATCGCATTTATCGGGATGGGCACCATGGGTGCCGCCATGGCGCTCAACATTCTCAAGGCCGGGTATACGCTGACCGTTCACAACCGGACTCGGCAGAAAGAAGCTCCGGTTGTCCAGCACGGAGCCCGAGCCGCCGGGTCTCCCATGGAAGCGGCCAGCGATGCAGACCTGGTCATCACCTGTGTCAGCGACACGCCCGACGTGGAGGCGGTCGTCCTGGGCGAAAATGGCATCATTCAGAGCGCCCGGCCGGGCACGGTAGTGGTGGACATGTCAACCATCAGTCCGGCGGCGACCCGCAGTATGGCCGAAACCCTGGCCCGCAATAAGATCAGCATGATCGATGCCCCGGTTTCAGGCGGATCCGAAGGTGCCCAGAATGGATAAAAACCAAACACAATTCACCGTCAAAGATGTATTAAGAACAGAAGTTGCCCCCGCCCTGGGGTGCACGGAACCGGTCGCCATTGCCCTGGCCGCATCTGCCGCGGCATCCCTGCTGGATGGCGCCTCTGTTGAGTCTATCGAAATCTGGGTCGATCCCAATATTTACAAAAATGGAATTGCGGTGGTTATCCCGGGCACTCAGGGCCACAACGGGCTCGACCTTGCGGCGGCCCTGGGAGCCCTGGGAGGGGTACCGGAACGGCGCCTGCAAGTGCTGGAATCCATCGATGATGCGGTCGTTCGGCAGGCCAAGGCCCTGATAAAAAGTGGCGGTGTGCGGGTCAATCTTCTGCAGGACCAGCAAGGGCTCTATATCAGGGCTGCTGTAAATAGCTCCGACAAAAAGGCCGAGGGCGTCATCCGCGACATGCACGACAACCTCGTTTCCCTGAAACTCAACGGGCAGACCATCAGCGACCATCCACTGTTGCCCCGCGAAACCGGGCCGGATGGCAAAACAGAACTGCAGCAGGTGGAAACCTGGTTGAAATCACTTTCGCTGGCCGAGCTGCTGGAACTGGTGGATGATCTCGACAGCGAAGATCTCGACTTTCTTGAAAAGGGCGTTCAATACAACCTGCGTCTGGCCGAATACGGGCTGAAACACGGCTCCGGCTTAGGGATCGGCAAAACGCTGGACCGGCTGGTCAGGCAGAGGATGATGAAGCTGGATATGGGGCTGTCGGCCAGGATGCTCACTGCCGCCGCTTCCGATGCCAGGATGGACGGCGTAAGACTCCCCGCCATGAGCTCCGGCGGCAGCGGGAACCACGGTTTGACCGCCACCCTGCCCATCTGGGCCGTAAAAGACTACGTTGAATGTGACAAAAAAACGGCCCTTGAAGCTATCGGGCTAAGCCACATCATCACCGCGTACGTCAAGGCACACACCGGCAGGCTTTCCGCCGTCTGCGGGTGCTCCATTGCGGCGGGTGCGGGGGCCGCCGCCGGCATCTCCTATCTTCTGGGAGGCGACGTCCATCACATCGCCGGGGCCATCACCAACATTACCGAGGACCTGGCCGGCGTCATCTGCGATGGTGCCAAAGCCGGATGTTCCCTCAAGCTGGCCACGGCAGCCGGCACGTCTGTTCAGGCAGCCCTTTTTGCCCTGCAGGGGGTGCAGGTCAAAGCCACCGACGGTATCATTTCCACCTCGCCGGAAAAGACCATGGAAAACATCGGCATCCTGAGCAGTCAGGGCATGATAGAAACCGACAGAACCATTTTGAAAATTATGCTGGCAAAGCAGTTTGCCGACATTTGAAACATATAATCGCTTTTTTACCGTTATCGATACCCTGAAGTATGAAATCTTAAATAGATCCGTACAGAAAACTGTTTCAAATGTATAATCACATTCGTGATGGTAGATCCTTTTTTTTACAGAAATCCGGATAAATTTCCAAATCGGTAAATATCCCAATCTGCCACCCAGAAAGGCAGGGCTAAAACCCGACACTACAAAAACAATTGAGATTTGGAATTCACAAACAATCAGCTTGACGACAATATAGCCCAGGGCTTTCGCCCTGTTAGAAAAACACATCGCTAAAAAGCGCGCACGGTTGATAAATCTTCAAGCCCGGCCCCTTAATACTGGGAGCCTGTTGTTAATAACCACTGCCAACGATTATTATGAGGTAGCTATGGAAACAGCCAAGGACATGCTGAGGGGAAAAATCAAGGATCTCGTTACCGTCCCCGCAGGGACGACCCTTTTCAAAACCCTGGAGATGATGAACCAACACAGGGTCGGGGCCATTCTGGTCACCCACGACAAACAGGTCGTGGGTATCTGGACGGAACGGGATCTCATGCGCAACGCCATCGTAAAAAATTTCGACCCCAAAACCGCCCTGATCGACGACTACATGACCACCGATCTGGTTTCTGCTCCGCACACGGACACGGTTTTCAATCTCATGGACAAGTTCCTGGGCCGCAGGATCCGCCACCTCCTGATCGAGGAAGAGGGCCAGTATATCGGCTTGATTTCGGGGGGTGACGTGATGAAATGTGTCATCCATGCAAAGGATGCCGAGCTGCGGCAGCTCAATTCCATGGTAAGCTGGGACTACTATGAAAATTGGAAGTGGAAGCCCTGAATTTTAAATGTTGTCAACCGGCGGTTACCCTGGGCGGACTCACCATGGCTTCCCCCGAGATCAGCTGGGTGCCGTCCTGATTGTAGCAGTTTGTAGCCAGCCTGACCCTTTTTTTATCATCGATTTTCTCGACGACTTCAACCCTTGCCGTCACGGTGTCCCCGATACGCACCGGGGCCAGAAAATTGAGTTTCTGGCTCATGTAAATAGTCCCCGGCCCGGGAAGCTGCATACCGATGACCGCCGAAATAAAGCTGGCCGTCAGCATGCCGTGGGCAATGCGGTGCTTGAAAAAGGTGCCCTGGGCATAGGCCTCATTGATGTGGGCCGGGTTCAGGTCACCGGAGATACCGGCATACATGTAAACATCCGCCTCGGAGATGGTTTTTGAGAATTCAGATGTATCACCGACTTCGAGCCGAGCATAGGGTTTGCCAATCATAGGTATTCCTCTACCTTTTTAAACGCTGCATCCACGGTCTTTTTATACTCTTCACGCCCTTTTTTTAAAGCATCCACCCAATCCTTAACGGCCTTTTTTCCCTCTTCCGGCAGCCAGGTCGCCTGGATCAGCAGGGTGTTGGCCAGTGTCTCGTTCTGATCCTGCACCATGACCATGGCATTGAACGCATTGTTGAAAGCGCCTTTGTTAAACTCCACCATCTGTTTGAAACCAAAAGCCACACTCTCCTTGAAAGCCTTGAGGCTTCTCTTGCGATTACCACTCCACTGGCTCAAGACTTTTTTGCCTTCGTCGGCGCCCCAGGGTGAAAGCTCCAGGTAAGATCCGGCTGTTTTTTCTCCATATCCCTGAAATTTTTCCAGAAGATTTACGGTACTGTTCAGATCAGACAGTGACGTTTTGTTATCCGTCATGGTGGTTCCCCTTCTCTCTTATTCAGTTTCCTGCCGGGATGACGCATCGATATCGATAATTTTCTCTCCCTTGCCGTAATCCTTGGTCCTGTATTTTGCAATCTGCATCAGTTTCTGGGTAATCGTTCCCACCCGTAAGGCCTGGCCTTTCAATTTGGCCAGTTTCTCCTGCAGGGGATCGTTCTCGGAAACACTCATGGAGATGATATCCGCGTAGCCGGTTATGGCCATGACCGGCTGATTCAGTTCGTGGCACACCGCACCGGCCATTTCCAGAACCCCCTGGAGCTTTTCGCGCTGCAGGCGCTCCTGCTCCGCCCGTTCACGTGCTGCCTCGGCTTCCATTTCCTTGGTCACGACGGTAAGACACCCTTTGGAAAGAAAAATATTGTCGGCTTCGAATTCTTCGATGACGGCCTGGTCCTTGAACCAGAGGAATTTTTCCACCCCCAAAGATATCTTGTAGACCGCTTCCACGTGTCTCGACCGGGTCCCCTCATCACGAATTATTTTTCTCTGGTCTTTCAACGCCTGACCGCTGACCACCTCTTTTTGAATATCTTCGGAAATCGCCTGGTATTTGTATATACGTCGGTCCACGATGCTGTTCCGAAACGCCTCAGAAAGGACATTGCAGGTGCAATTCATGATTTCCAGGAAGTTTTCACTGGCAAACTCATACCACATCACCTTCTGCTGATCTTTCCAGGCGGAAATATAGGGAATTGCCGGACTGCCCAAACGGTCGAATGCTGCCATGGTCGCCAAATCTTCTTTCAGCTGTTCCTTCAGCGACCCGCTGTAGTCACCGGTCAAAATCTGACCGCAATAAGAACTCCCATCCTGATTGTCACCGATGTTCACACTGTTGGCCATTGCGTCATTCCACCTTTTTCCTTTTGCAGGACACTAAGGGCTCGCTCAAAAATAACGTCACATTTTCAACGCCCATCCATCCCGCTCAGCGGTGTTACGAAAATTCGACATATGCCAGATATTCCTGCATTTTCGTGCCTTGCTGAACAGGCGCCTGAACGCTGAAAATTTACGAACTTATTTCTGCGCAAACCCTGAGCTGCGACATTGTTCTTTTGGGATCGTTGGCATTTTCCATGCCAACGGCGAATTAATCTACCTCAATATAAACAAAATGGCTGATTTTACAACACATGAAATGTAGATTGACATTTTCGCCATTTCATGTTTTCTCACAAAATCCACCAAAAATAGATCCTGAAGGAAGCTTTTATGAACAGCTTTATCCTGTCGATAGCACTCATTTGCTGTGGCGGCCTCGCCGCTCTGGCTGTCTGGCGCCAATTCATTTTCATGAAAATCGTCGCTGTTTCCGCCATCAGCGTCGGATGTACCATAGGGTTGATCGATGCCCTTACCAAGCTGTTGCACCCGGGTACATATACCCTGTCCCTTAATTATCTGCGCTCGTTTTCCCTCTCATTTCAAATTGACGGACTGTCTGCCTTTTTCCTGGTGGCCATTTATGCCGTCTCCCTGCTGGCCGCAATCTACAGTTTTCACTACCTGAACAATAGAGAAAAGGCCCTGCGCTCGGCAGTCAGCTACCTGTTCTTTGCGCTGTTGATCGCGTCCATGGCCCTGGTGGTGACGGCGGCCAACATGATCACCTTCATGCTTTCCTGGGAAATCATGTCCCTGTCATCCTTTTTCCTGGTGATGTACGATCATGAGTCTGCCGAGAATCGCAGAGCCGGTTATCTCTATTTTGTCTTCTCACATGTCGGTGCCATGTTCATCCTGGCATCTTTCGGTATTTTTTACGGGCACACCGGCAGTTTCATGTTCTCTTCCGGCAGCGCCATCCCCGATTCGGCAAAACTCACTATTTTGATACTTTCCTTTGTCGGCTTCGGTTCCAAGGCCGGCGTGTTCCCGTTGCATATCTGGCTGCCCCATGCCCACCCGGCCGCCCCCAGCCACATCTCCGCCGTCATGTCCGGTGTGATGATCAAAACCGGAATATACGGCATTGTACGCCTGTATGCCTCGCTGGGCCTGCACACGCCGCTGTTCGGTGAAATTGTACTGGTTGCCGGCATGGTTTCCGGTATCCTGGGCGTTGTCTACGCTCTCGGTCAGCACGATATCAAACGGCTGCTGGCCTATCACAGCGTCGAAAATATCGGTATTATTCTCATCGGAATCGGCATCGGCATGATCGGTGTATCCTTCGGCAATCCGGTCATGGCTGTCCTGGGGTTTTGCGGGGGCCTTTTACACGTGCTGAATCATTCGATATTCAAATCACTGCTGTTTATGGGAGCCGGCGTGGTAATCCAGAAAACAGGAACCCGCACCATCGATATGCTGGGCGGGCTGCTCAAAAACATGAAGATAACCGGTGTAACGTTTCTGGTGGGTTCTCTGGCTATTTCCGGTCTTCCACCTTTTAACGGATTTGTGAGCGAATTTTTTATTTACCTGGGCGGGTTCAGAGGCGTCGCTCTCGACAAAACGGCTTTTGTGCTGAGCATCATGGCCATTGTCAGCCTGGCAATTATCGGCGGCCTGGCCCTGGCCTGTTTCACCAAGGTTGTCGGCGTGGTCTTTCAGGGGGAGCCCAGAAACCCGAAGGCCACAGCCGTGGATGAAAAAGGGCCCACCATGCTGGCGCCTATGCTGATATTGGCCGGTTTTTGTTTCATCATCGGGGTATTCCCGCGACTGTTCGTCCATATGGCCTTGAAGGCTATTCCGGTTTCCGGGCTGGGGTATGGCCGCATCCCCATGGAACCGTTTCTCAACATTACGACCAATATCACCCTGGCAGCCACACTGTTTTTTGTCATTCTCATGGCCGCCCTGGCGCTCCGCCTGGTGTTCTACAAAGGCAAAACGATCGGGAGTTCGGGAACATGGGGATGTGGATTTACCCAGCCGACCGCCAGAATGCAGTATACCGGCACGTCATACGCAGCTTCGATTCTTGAATTTTTCAGGCCGGTCGCCCCGCTGCAGGAAGAACACCCTGCCATTAGAGGTCGGTTTCCTGAAAAAACCCATTACCGCAGCCATGTCGATGACATTGCCGAACGTTACATGGTGCGTGTGGTCGTGAGTCCTGTCATGTGGCTGTTCGACAGGCTGCGCTGGATACAGCACGGTGATATCCATTTGTATATCGGCTACATATTGCTGGCCATTGTGGTCCTTTTGTTCTTCGTATAAATATTTCTGATGAATGAGATGAGGTTATGATTAAATCCATTTTTTTCTGGGTTCTAGCGATACTTCTGGCACCTTTCTTTTCCGCGCTGATCCTCAAGGTGAAAGCATTTTTCGGAGGGAAAAAGGGTCCACCGCTGCTCATCAACTACTACACCCTGATCAAACTTTTTCAGAAGGGTTCGGTTTACAGCACCAGCACAACCTTTGTCTTCAAACTGGGACCTATGGTATCCTTAAGTGCTGCGGTCACCGCCCTGCTGTTTCTTCCGTTTGCCGGTCATCCACCGGTTTTTTCATTCAAAGGCGACCTTATCTTCATCTTGTACCTGCTGGGCCTGGGTCGTTTTTTCACCATAGCGGCCGCGATGGATACCGCATCGCCCTTCGAGGGGATGGGTGCGGCCCGGGAAGCCTATTTCCCGATTATCTGCGAAGCGACCCTGTTCATGATCCTGATCCTGTTCTACATCCTGACCGGTGAACTGCACCTGGCAGCCTATTTTTCAGGCAGCCGGCCTTTTGAACTTTGGCAGGGGGCGGGTTCGCCCATGCTGTTTGTGGTGATTGCCCTTTTCATTATTCTTCTGGCCGAAAACTCCCGCGTACCGGTGGACGATCCCACCACCCACCTGGAACTGACCATGATCCATGAAGTCATGGCACTGGATCACAGCGGGCCGGACTTCGGGTTTATCGAACTGGGATCCTTCTTAAAACTGTTTTTTTACGCATCCATCGTCGCCCGGCTGATCATGCCCTTCGAATCCGGCGACCTGGCAATCAACCTTGGCCTGTTCACGGCATCCCTCGTGGTTGTGTACATGGCCGTGGGTGTCATGGAGTCGGTCATGGCCCGGTACCGGATGGACAGGGTTCCCAAGTTCATCCTGACCTCCTTTGCCCTGGCTTTTTTTGCAACCGTTATTACCCTGGAGTTTATCAAATGAATATTCCGGTCGACATGATATTGTCCCTTGTGCTGCTGTCGGTGCTGTTTTCGTTTGGTTCAAGCCGTCTGCCCGGACTTATCAAAGTTCTGGCATTTCAGGGAGTGATCGTATCCATCGTCCCGCTGGTTATCGGGCACGACCTGACCACCGGCGGGGTCCTGTTTACCCTGATCACCCTGATCATTCGCGGCATCGTCATCCCCTTGTGTATTTATCTGGCCATAAAAAAGGTCGCCATTCGACGGGAAGTCGAGCCCATCGTCGGCTATCACGCGTCACTGCTGGCAGGGCTGGGCCTGATCGTCGCTGCCGTGGTTGTCAGCCATAGATTCGAGGTGCCGTCCTCCAGTGCCAGCGTGCTGCTTTTGCCCACCGCCATCGCCCTATTGATGGCCGGTATGTTCCTCCTGATGGCACGCCGCAATGCCATTGCCATGGTGCTGGGATATATCATGATGGAGAACGGTATTTACCTGGTGGGAACGACGTTCTCGGTGCGCGCCCTGCACATCGTGGAATTCGGCATTCTACTGGATGTGCTGGCCGGCGTCATGATCATGGCCGTCATCCTTCAGAATATCAAGCAGACATTTGATGACGTGGATACCGCCCTGCTCAGAACTTTAAAGGAATAGGTACTTGATTCATGGTTGAACTCGTTTTTCTGATCCCGTTCATTACCGGCGTAGTCGCCTTTTTTCTGCCCCGCAGCATAGGACGCCCGCTTCTAGTCTTTACCGGAGCGATGCACCTTTTGCTCTCCATTCTGCTGTGGCTGCGGAAGCCCGAGCCGCTGTTCCAGGCCTATTTTGCCATCACACCGGAAGGGATGCTGTCGCTGCTGGTGATATCACTCCTGTTTTTCCTGATATCCATTTACACGGTTGGTTATCTCAAAGCGTCCGATATCAAAGCCGAAAACATCTTTATCGGCTCCATGCTGCTGTTCCTGTCCACCATGACCATGGTGACCCTTTCCGACCATATCATGGTCATGTGGATCGCCATTGAAGCAACGACCCTGGCCAGCGCGCCGCTGATCTACACCCACCGTACGGCCGTCTCCCTCGAGGCCACCTGGAAATATGTGCTGATCTGTTCCGTGGGCATTGCCATGGCCCTTTTAGGTTCGGTTCTGATCACCATTGCCATGGATGTGGGCCAGGTGGATGCGCCCGTCTCCTTTTCCGCGCTGACGGTGGTTGCAACCCGACTGGACCCCATGTGGCTGAAAGCGGGTTTTGCCTTTATCCTGGTGGGGTACGGCACGAAAATGGGCCTTGCGCCCATGCACACCTGGCTGCCCGATGCCCACAGCGAGGCGCCCAGCCCGGTTTCGGCGCTTTTATCCGGCGTACTGCTCAATTGCGCCTACCTGGGAATCTTCAAAACCAACAAAATCATGGTGGCTGCTGGCCTGGAGGATTTTTCCGGTCTTATCCTCATGGGGTTCGGCCTGGCTTCGATTCTGGCAGCAGGCACCTTTATTCTCAAGCAGACCGAATACAAACGCCTGCTGGCCTATTCGAGTATTGAAAACATGGGGATCATTGCCTTTGGCACCGGCGTCGGAGGGCTGGGTGCCTATGGCGCTATTCTCTGCCTTATTCACCACAGCCTGATCAAATCTTCGTTGTTTCTGACGTCAGGCAATATTCTCCTGGGCTACGGCAGCCGTTTGATTGAAAATACCGGCAATATGGTCAACCGGATGCCCAAAACTTTCGTTGCTTTTTTCAGTGGTTTTGTCGCCATTTCCGGACTGCCCCCCTTTGGGATATTCATCGGCGAACTGTTCGTCATCATGGGGGCCTTCAAAGCCGGGCACTACACAGGTGCCACCATTCTGATCCTCAGCCTGTGTGTCATCTTTGCCGGTTTTGCCAACCAGGCAATGAAAATTTCTTTTAATACCTCAGAAACGACGGTTGGCTTGAAAGAAAAAGCCAATCTGGTCTGGCCTCAGTACGCGCTGCTATCGACCTCTCTGGTTTTGTGTTTCTGGATTCCGGATATCCTTTACCGGACAATCATGAATGCGGTGACTTCCGTTGGTGGAGGTTTTTAATGAGCACGGCTTTTTTAGAGATTACCCATGGTACCGCCGTTCCCAGGGAACGGGTTCCCGACCTTGCGTTTGACCATTTTCGCAAGGAAGCCCTTGACATTGTAGAAGGCGGCGGCAAGATCGTCCAATTCTTCGCCTATAAGGACGGCGAGACCGTCAAACTGCTGGCGCTACTGCGCAATGGCAAGCTGTTGGTGGCCGGGTGTGATGCGCCCGAGACCTACCCGGCCATGAGCCGCCAATGTGAACCGTTCCACATGTTTGAAAGGGAAATCGCTGAGCAGTTCGGCATCCGGCCCGAGGGCCACCCCTGGTTGAAGATGGTCCGCTACCACCCCAATTTCATGGACAGGACCGACATCTTCGGCAACGACTACACTGATGATATTCCCGGAAACTATGACTACTACAGTGTAGATGGCCCGGAAATTCACGAAGTGGCGGTGGGACCTGTGCATGCCGGTGTCATCGAACCGGGGCATTTTCGGTTCAACTGCATCGGGGAACGCGTGCTGCATCTGGAAATTCAGCTGGGCTACCAGCACCGCGGCATTGAAACGCTCATCCCACAAGTTAAAGCCAAACGCCTGCCCCTGCTTGCCGAAAGTATCGCCGGGGACACCACGGTGGGTCACAGTCTCTGCATGGCCCAGGCCATGGAAGCATTTTCCGCGATTGAACCGGATAGGGGTGCCCGCATCATCCGAACCATCGCGCTCGAGCTCGAGCGGATTCAAAATCATGTCGGTGACCTGGGTGCCTTGAGTGGAGACGTCGCTTTTTTGCCGCCCATGAATTACTGCGGCCGTATGCGCGGGGATTTTTTAAACATGTCCCTGCTGCTTTGCGGTAATCGCTTCAGCAAAGGGCTCATCCGCCCGGGCGGTGTGCTTTTTTCCATGGACGATGAGGTCCGGGCAACCATGGCCCAGCGCATTACTGAAATCACCCCGCAGGTAAAGCATGTGATCGAGCTGCTTTTTTCCACATCCAGCGTAAGGTCGCGTTTTGAAGATTGCGGCACCGTCAGCCAATCAGATGCCGAACACCTGGGCCTGGTGGGACCTGCCGGCCGGGCCTGCGGCCTTCCCTACGATGTCCGGCGCTGTTTTCCCAGTGAGCACTATCCCGAACTCGATATTCCGGAAAATGCCGAACCCAGCGGTGATGTCTACGCCCGGGCCAAAGTCAGGGCGGACGAAATCCTGCAGTCCATCGACATCATCCAGTCCCTGCTGAACGATCCGGTGCAAACAGATTGCGTGAAACCGGCTGAACTTTCCATGGCGCCCGATTCTTTGGCCGTGACCCTCAACGAGGCATGGCGGGGGGAGGTTTCGCATTGTGTTCTTACCGACGCGGCAGGCAGCATCATGCGCTACAAAATCAAGGACCCTTCCTTTCACAACTGGAACGGTTTGTCCCTGTCTCTGCGGGATACCGGGATTTCGGATTTTCCGCTCAACAACAAGAGCTACAACCTGTCGTACTGCGGGTTTGATCTATAGGAAATAACGATGCTGAATACGCTGAAAAATAGATTTGAACAAGGCTACCGAACCACCCAATACCCCCGGGAAAAAATCGAACTGTGGAAGCGCTACCGCGGGCGTCCGCAGATTCATAAAGACGCCCCGGCTGACCTGGCTCAGGCCTGTGCCGACGCCTGCCCCCAGGATGCCATCGCAGCAAAAAAGCATGTGATTGACATGGGACGCTGTGTTTTCTGCGGGGCCTGTGAACGCCTCTCTAAAGGCAGGTATGTATCTTTTACCCGGGATTTCGAGATTTCCGTTTCCGAAAAAGAGCACCTGGTCACGGACGGATCGCTTCCCGACCTGGCTGCGCATGCCCGGCAGCATTTCAAAAAATTATTCGGCCGCTCCCTGCAGCTGCGCCAGGTATCGGCTGCCGGCTGCAACGCCTGCGAAGCCGACCTGAATGTTCTGGCGACACCCTTTTTCGATCTGGCCCGGTTCGGGATCAATTTCGTAGCTTCACCCCGTCATGCCGACGGTATCGTCGTTACCGGCCCCATCTCCCGCAACATGAAAACGGCTCTTTTTCAAACCTACGAAGCCGTACCCGACCCCAAGATTGTCGTCGCCGTAGGTAGTTGTGCCTTAACCGGCGGCCCCTTCAGGGGCAGCCCTGAAATCACCGAAGGACTGGACAGCCTCCTGCCGGTGGATCTTTATATCCCGGGATGCCCACCGCACCCGTTGACCAACCTGCACGCGCTGCTGACATTCTTTAAATAATAATAAAAATGGCTTTTCGGCGACACGCCGAAAAGCCATTTTTATTATGGTCTTATGATGATGGTGGGGTAGAGACCTTCCCTGTCACCCTTGGGATAGGGCTGGATCGTGTTAAAGGAAATGTTCTGGTTCTGCTGGGCATGGCCCTTGTTCGAGTGCCCGTTGAAAAAAGCGCCGTTGGTTTCCAGAATATGGTGGATTCTCTCTTTGAAAGCCGTAACAAATTCGGCACCCTTGCCCTCGAAAATCATATCCCCCTTTGAAAAGCGGGTATCGATTTTTGAAAAAGCCTTCAGGGGCAGGCTGCATTTCTCCAGGTCTTTTTCGTCCGTCACCAATCCCCAAACCAGGTGACCGGCCGGAATCGTCAAGGGTTTACGAATATCGATGATGGTGTGGGGCATGATGATGCTCTCCTTGCCGATGGTCAGCCGCGATTCCGGCCGCCCCCGCAAAAAGCAGTTAAACCCGACAAACACATCCATGCCCAGATCTGCCTCGATAATCTTAGCCCCGTGGGCAGTGATGTCGTTGCCTTCCAGCCTTGAGTTGATGATATAGCTCTGCTCCTGGGCATTGGCGCCCTTGCCCAGCCAGGCATTCTGGAGATAGGCCCTTTGCGACACCAGTACATTTTCACTGATATGCGTTTTGGGTTTGATGACGGCAAAGCGGTCAAGCGATGCGCTGCTGGGAATGGATACGGAAGGTTCCAGATTGACCACGTTGAAAACCCGCTGGAAAGCCTCTTTGCGATCTTCCACAAAGTCGATAAAAATACCCTGGGGGGGGCTGCCGGCAGTAAAGTAAATATAATTCTGCAGGCGCTGCAGGGGAAATCGGTACAAAAAATTGAACACATCCGGGCTGCGCACCCATACCGTACCGGGTTCAATGTTCAGATGGCTCACTTCGCCCGCCTGTATGTATGAAAAAGTGCCCACGAGGCAGTCCCGTATGGTTGTAAGATCGACGGTTGAAAACGGCCCCAGAAAGCATCCATCCGAAGGAGAGCCGTGAATATTGGCATAATGGGTGGCTATGGTATCCCGGATGAAAAATTTTTCCAGTGTTTCCGGGTCGTGGGAAAAATTGTGCACCAGCGTTTTGATCAGGAAGCTGTCCTCGATCTCGATCGCTTCATCCTCATTCACCGGTATTTCAAAGTTCTGGTATTTGAACACATCCGCTTTCTGCTTGAGCTCGTCGCCCCGGATGTCGCTTTTGTAGAGCAGAGAGTTGTTCACGCTGCATTTTCCCAGAAAATAGCTGCCGGACAAATTGGAGTTCTTGAATTGAAAATTCAATGGGTGGTGCGGTGTAATGCCGTAAAATGCGTAGAATTTGGTCATCTGGTTGGGCGGAATGAGCTTTTGAACCAGGGGATTGACATCATATTCAAGCTCCCGCAGGTTTATATTGACGCGCTGGGTAATCCTATCCAGTAGTCTTTCCAGTTCTTTCATGATATATCCCCTTTATTCAGTTGCTTCGACCTCTTTCATGACATGAAAAGTCGCTGCGAAAACATCCGACATCCTCAGCACACCCACAATTTTCTTTTTATGCGTCACCAGCAGCGACAGATGGTGCCCGTTAATCAACTGGTGCACGGCTGTATCCAGGGAGGTCTCTTCATTGACGTATTCACCCTCGGAAGGGGTTTGCATAAAATCCTCAACCTTGAGCTTGGCGGCCTTGGCAAAAACGTCTTTCACGGGCGGCGCTGTCTGGCGGTATCGTTCCTGCTGAAGGGCTATGGACTTTGAACTGAAACCGAATTTTTGGATATCCTTGATCCGTTCAAGCATTTCATCCTGCGGCTCAAGGGACCGTAGAAAATCCAGCTGGCTCAGTTTCCCGACCACCTGCTTGGCATTGTCCAGAACCAGTACGGCACGATGCCGGTAATGCGTGTGGTTATATTCCTCCTGGGCTTTTTCCAAAGCAATCACGGCTTCGGAAAGCATCGACCCTACGGAAACGGTTGCGTATTCCGAAATTGGAACCATTAAATCCTTGACAAGATATTGTTTCATTTTTCCTCCAACGCTATTATTATCTCCGGTGTATCTTCCATAGCCTGAATGGCCCTTGACATTTCAATCTTGTCCGGGTTTTCGATACTCTGGGAAAGCAGCGTCTCCACAAGTTCTTCCTGTTCGAGCAGAAATGTCCGCCCGCCCCGGGTCTGGATATAGGCCGCCCAGGGGACGAACTTGGTCAACGGAAACAGCTGCCCCGGCCTGGGGGAAATGTCGATGTTGATGCCGGCGATGAAGGCCAGGTTCTTCCCCTGGTAACCATCTTCGGTAATAATGGTACGGTAGGCACGGTCGAATTCGATCTGGGTGTTGGCCTGGGCCGCAGCCAGAGCCGGAAACGTCGACGTGACGATCCTGGCCATGCCATGGCTGAGATTGCGCTCCAGCTGATCACGCCCCTCCAGGGCTGCTGACACGCGCTTTTTATAATAAAACAGATTAGCCGTCAGGGCATCGCCCATGGGTGTGCGCTGTTCCTCCTGCCAGAAGGCTTTGGGCAGTCTGTTTCTCAAATCGGGATTGATGCGAAAGGCCTTGGACGTGCTGAACACATTGAGGGGTTCGGGAATACTCCCCGCTTCCATGGCCACGAACTGATCGATGTTCAGAAAAATACCAGCTTCCCGCTCATGGTTGAGCAGCAGGTTGTCGATCACCACGGCGACATCATCACCGATCCTGGAAAAGGTGATATTGTTCCTGGCAAATTCATATTCCTTTAGATACCAATCCATCACGCCAAAAATTTTGCCGCATGAGGCGGTATGGCGATGATCATCCACCTGCAGACGCCGATAGGTCCCGAACTGGCCGGTTTCCGGTTCGTAGCCCACATGGCTAGCCTGGATGATCACCAGGTCCTTGCCGTGATGGGCATGCGGGCCGTGGCGATCGGTGGCGACAATCCCGCCCACCAGACCGTGGTTGAAGGGGAACGCCCCGAAGTGTTTGGTAATCAGGATGATGGGAAACCCCTGATTTTCATCCGAGCAGAAAGCCCGGGAGGGCATGATACGGCCCTTTTCAAAACCGTAAGATTTGCACAGGTTGTAAAACCGCGGAATGAACACGCTGTAGCGCATCATTCTGTCGCTGATCCTAAAATCACCCATCATGTAAGGCACGCCATAGCTCCTTTGCCGGTAGCTCACATTTTCCGAAGGTGATCGTTTCAAATTTTAAAATTTGAGGCCCGACGTATTCTGTTTAATCGATGGGGCAATTCAGCATGGCCTTGCGGGTCACCTCGAATACATCCCCGAATCTAAGGATACCGGTAACGGTTTCCCCGTCTTTTACGATCAGGGGCTGGTGCACGCCCATGACATATTTGTGCAGGGCCATTTCGATACTTTCTTCTTCACTGATATAATCCGCTTCCCCGGGGACGTGCATGACTTCGGACACGAACTTGTGAGCACCCCTTGCGCAAACATCCTTCATGGGCGCCACCCAAAGGTTGAAATCCTTCACCGCTTTCGACACGAAATCAGCTGTCAGGACACCTGCTGAACGTTTCTTTTCCAGCTTTTGATAATTAGGCTCCAGTGCTTTGAAAATGTCCAGCATGGTGACCTTTCCCACGAATTCACCGTTTTCATTGGTCACGATGGCATCTCTATGGGCGTGCTCCGCTTCCGACTTCCTGGCATCGTCCAACGCCTGGATCACATGGATAAGTGTGTCTGTTTTTTTAACGGTCACATATCTGGAGATGGGAATCATCACATCTTTTGCTAAAATATCAATCATGCTTCACCTCATTTATTCCATAGATTTTCTATCCGGTGCAAGGCATCGGGGATATCACCCGCCCGCCGGAATAGTCACCGGCATCCCCATCAGGGGCCAGAGAATGAACACGGCAAAACCGGTCACGATCATCAAAAGGATGCTGGCCGGTATCCCATAGAGAAAAAATTCCCCGGTGGTAAACTGCCCGGAGTCATAGGCGATGGCATTGGGCGCGGCACCCACCAGAAGCAGAAAGGGCATACCGGCCGTCACCAGAGCGGCAAACAGAATAACCTCTCCGGAAACACCCAGGTAAGGCGCGATAACCAGGGCCACCGGCAGCGATATGGCGATGGCGGCCACGTTCATGATGACGTTGGTCATGACCATGACAAAAAAGGCAATGCTCATGACGAATATGAACCAGTTGGCCTCCTGAAACATGGCCAGCCAGTTAACCGCCATCCAGTTGGCGGCCCCGGTCTGCCAGAGGCAGTTACCGATACTCATGGCACCGGCAAACAGCAGGATGATGTTCCAGGGAATGGCTTCCAGGTCATCCAGATCCATGATGCCGGTGATAAAAAACAGGATTGTCGAAACCAGAATAATGGCGGTTTTATCGATGGGATAAAGTGCCGGAACAAATTGTTTGGCCGCCATGACCAGAATACAGCCCCCCACAATCACTGCCGCCTTGATCTCGTTGCGGGTCATGGGTCCCAGATCGCTGTTGAGTTGTTTTGCCTTTTCACGCAGGCCGGGGATGGTGGCTTTTTCCGGTTTGAAAAATACCATGAAAAATCCCCACAACAGAAAGGTCATGAGCCAGCCGATGGGGAACATGTACCAGGTCAACTGAAAAAAGGAGATGTCCACCCCCATAATATCCTTGTAAAACCCCAGGGCCACGGCACCGCGGGCAGCGCCCAGAAGGGTGACGATGCTCCCTGCGCCGGCCACATAGGCCATGCCCATAAAAAGCCCCTTGCCGAATTTGGTCTTTTTGTCCCCTTCTCCGTAAAGCGCATAAATCGAGATCAACAGGGGATAGATGGTGGCGGCCACCGCCGTGTGCGCCATGATGTGGGCCAGCGCCGCCGTCACCACAAAACAGCCCAGATATATCATACTGGTCTTTTCCCCCACGATAATCAGCATTTTATAGGCCAGGCGCTTGGTCAGGCCGGTTTTGGTAAATACCAGGCCGATCATGATGGATGCAAAAATAAACATGACCGAGGGCACCATGAAATCCGTAAAGGCGTCCCGGGCCGGACGAATCAGAAACATAGCCTGCAGCACGCCGATCGCCAGGCTGGTGACCCCGATGGGCACCACTTCAAAAACCCACCAGGTGGCTGCCAGCAGAAATACGGCGATGGCGCCTTTACCCTCGCGGGACAGCTCGAAATGCTTGCCCAGCGGATCCACGGCATCCGGCCAGATCGGTGAATAATAAACCAGGCCGAACAGGGCTAGGCCCAAGAAAAGAAAGCCTGTTTTTTTCCAGTCGATGTTACCTTTACCCATTGTATCGGCTGAAGACTCACGCATTAAACTAATCCTCCTTCACAGATTAATAAAAAAAACTGCCGATCAGGTTTGACCGGCTTTAATTCCGTATATGTTGTTTAGAAGCAATCCTTCATGGTGTGGTAGACTGCCGCAAATACGTCCGTCAGCCGCAGAATCCCGAGAATCGAATCTCCTTTGGTAACCAGCAGCGATTGATGACGCCCCAGCACAAACTGATGGATGGCCTCGTCCAGGGTGGCGCTTTCGGCAATATATTCCCCCTCGGAGATTGAATACATGTACTTTGTGACATTCTGCTCGCCTGCCTTGCGGCAAATGTCCTCCAGGGGGCTGTCGAAAAGCTGATACTCCTTGAGCATGGACCGCATGAAATCCTTGGTGAACCCAAAGCTTCGCAGTCTGCGGCGATCCAGCATCTCATGATATTTGGGCTCCAGGGCCTTGAGCACATCCAGATGGCTCAGTTTTCCGATAACCTTGCCGCTTCCATCCAGTATCAGGACAGCCCGGTGGCGATACCGGGTGTGGTCAAAATCCTCCTGAGCCTTTTCCAGCGCATTAACAGCATCGAACAGCGTGGCATTCTCGGATACCGTTGCATACTCTGAAATCGGCACCATCAGATCCTGTACTTTATATTTTTTCATGCTCCTCCTTAATTCTTATACCCAGGATATGCGCATACGCTTCAATATTGGCTGAAAAAACCAAATAACCCTAAACCTTTTGATTTTAGATTAGGGGCTTGCACAGCATATATGAAAAAATGACTATTAGCGTATTTCAATAACAAATTCAACTCATATCGGAATCGTGGGCATGGAAATCCCTTGCAAAAGAAATATTCTAAAATTTATATGTAATTCCGGATGCGCAGCAGGATGGGGACAAGGTTGTCAGGCAGGCCGTTTGCCAAGATGGATTCGTAACCAATCGAATCCGCCATAACGAACGGCCTGCCAACCTTAGGGTTTGAAGGATCTCAAGCGAGGCGTGCCATCAGACGGGCGGTAGCAAAGCCCTTATATTCCATATTTTTTTATGATATCCATCACTTTCTTTTCCTGTTGTTTTGTTACAATCAACAGTTTTTCGGCTTTGGCCTGCTTTATCTTCTGGGACAGCAGCTCAAGATCTACGGGCTTTTCAAGAAAATCAGCCGCGCCTATTTTCATCGCTTCGACACCCTTTTCCACCGTCGCATAGCCGGTCAAAAGAATGATCTGCGATTCCGGCCGCTTGGCTTTTATAGATTTCAACGCTTCCATACCGTCCATCTCCGGCATCTGGAAATCGAGGATAATGGCGTCAAAGGTCTCGCTTTCCATTTTTTCAAAGGCTTCTTTCGCAGATGAAGCTGTGGTCACCTCCATATCGCGCGCCCTCATTCTCTCGGACATCGCTTCTAAAAAATCCTCTTCGTCGTCGACGAGCAATACTTTTTCAGACATTTATTCTCTCCTTTTTGACTACACCTAAGTTGAGGGGTTCAAATCCCAAGAATATTGAATTTACCCCAACGTTGCAAAAGCCGGAGGGCTTCAGAGTCAAGGCGTCTGAGGGTGAAGTCGTAGTTTTTTACTTCGAACCCTCAGCAACACAGAATCTGAAGTTCTCCGGCTTTCCCGCAGGGTAAACAACATGGCAAAATAGACGCCATCTATAGAATTCACCTGGGG
>Ga0164313_10000045_pt1 | contig 68516 bp, 59 predicted proteins | sample GuaBasSedimGuay4_FD_113735 | JGI IMG/M metagenome (GOLD analysis project Ga0164313, IMG submission 113735) | Subseafloor sediment microbial communities from Guaymas Basin, Gulf of California, Mexico - Guay4, Core 4569-4, 0-3 cm | ecosystem: Environmental > Aquatic > Marine > Hydrothermal vents...
TTCCGGCTTTCCGGTGCCACCATGGGCGCCGAGACCGGAACCGACAATCTACGCGGGGAATACTCCAGACGTTGTGCTCCGGGAATCGGTGCTGGAGGGGAACCTGGTTTAGAGGCTGTCTTAAAAGTGCTGAAGCATGTCGCAGAGATTGATTTGGGGTGCTGGGCAAGGCAGGCGCGAGGCGCCCAGGCCCAAAGGCCTTGGTCCTCGTGCCTGACGCCGGCCACGACCCAAAGCAACTCTGCCCGAAGGGTTTGGCCAGAAACGACCCCGGCGCGGCGTTCCATCCGAAAGGGATAGCCCTACTGGTCCCGCGGCCGCGGGACCATTTAGGATGTGCCTTGCGGCGAGGCCTTTTCTGGCCAAACGACAGTTTTCATCACTTTTAAGACAGCCTCTATGAGACCGTCTCAAGAACGGGAAGAAGGGTTGCTGGAGGCGATGACTCCAAGAAAACGACTCCTCAATACCTTGCAGGGGAAACCGGTGGACCGGGTTCCGGTTCACCCTCAGCTGCCGTTTGCACTGGGCCCCGATGGGTTTCGCCCGGGCGCTTTCCATGGTTACGGAGACCATGACGACTGGAGGGAGCAGGACCCGCTCTACAGCGAGATCATCGATCGAGTGGAGAAGGAGTGTGACAGCTTTTTCATCTGGCGGCCTCCCTGCATGCTCTCCGAACCCTTCTTTGTTCCGCTTTCCATGACCCGGTCCGAGCCGCCCGTGGAAATAGACGGAATGATTGTCACAACGAAAGTCCTGGAGACGCCGGGTGGGAGATTGAGCGCGGTTTCCGCAGTACGGCCCGGAACCGGACACACATGGGAAATCGAGCATTTTTGCAAATCCCCGAAAGACGCCAGAATGCTGATGGAGCTTCCATGGGAGGGACATCCGCCTGAGATCGGAAACTATCATCAGCTCAAGGGATGGCTGGGAGACAAAGGCCTGATCTGGGTGACGATACCGTCACCTCTTCTGGTTGTCTGCCGGTTGTTTGACCCCATGGAGTTCCTGATGATCATCCGTGACGAGGAGGCCCTTGTTTATGAATTGATGGATCTCGCGGCTGAGCGTATCGGCGCCAACCTTCTCGCTCTCCTTCAAGCCGGGGTCGGTCCCGTAATCCGATTCGGCGGCGCCGAGCACGCCACCCCTCCAATGATGTCGCCGGAGGACTTTGATCGTCTGGTCGTCAATTATGACAAACCTCTCATGGATATGTGCCGGGACCATGGTTGCTTCGTTGCGGTTCATTGCCATGGGCACCTGCGCCACGCGCTCCAACGGTTTCGCGAAATGGGCGTTGATCAGACCGATCCGGTGGAGTCCATTCCGGACGGCAATCTGACCCTGCGCAAGGCGAGGGCAATCGCTTCGGACAGGATCACCCTGACCGGCAATATTCAGATGCGGGAACTGCACACCGAAGAACCGGAAGCGATTGAAAAACGTGTCCGTCAGATCCTCGATGAGGCGGGTCCAGGAAAACTGGTTGTATCCACAACGGGTACACCTCTGGAAAGGATCACGCCCAGACTTGCCGCCAATTACCACCGCTTGATTGATACTGTGCTGGAGTTCGGGCGGACATAATCGATCGGTGAAAAAGACATTTCGGAAGAGGGCCGACCCCTTCCGATCCTGGTATTGCAGGGGAGGTGCCGGGGCACCGGCCATCACAATCAACAAGGGGTTGTTGTCCAATGCAGCAAGGCCACAGATCTGGACAACAACCCTGAACGGATACCGCGTCAGGCGGCCCTACTTCACATCCTTCACTTCGAGGGTGATTTTGCGGATCTTGCCGGTAAAGCGGGTCTCGTCGCGCCCGATACCGATGTCTTCGGCGACCGGTGTCTGGTTGTCGAGACCAACATCAGCCGTCTCATCCGCCGAGAAGATCAGGGGCTGGGTCTTTTCGATCCGACCCTCGGCGACAGTCTCTCCGTTGAAGGAGAGCGTGGCCAGGCCACCCTTGCCGAACCCGCCTCCATCGTAGGCGAAATCGAGCACGACCGTAGCGGCCCCGGCCGGAATCGCATCGGGCGATGCGACGGTATAGCGCTCGAGCCCGAGGAAGTTGTAGGTGTAGACCGGTTTGCCGTCCTTCATGTAGAGACACCAGCCACCGAAGCGGCCACCCTGAGCCAGAATCACGCCATTCGCTCCGTTCTCGGGAATCTTGACCTCGGCCGTGATCGTCTTCGAGCGGTTCTTTACGTTGATGAAGGTGTTCTCGAGCATGCCGTTCATCCCGTCGTAGAGTGTGAGCGACATTCGGTCTCCCATGAGATCCGGGCGCCCCGCAATGGCGGGGTTGACGCGCTCGACCGTGCGGTCATCTATCGGCAGGGCGTGGTACTTCTCCGCCTCACTCATGAAAAGGGCCTTCAGTTCGCGGAGCTTCTCGGGCTGCTCAGCGGCCAGGTTCCTGGTCAGGCTGAAGTCCTCCCGAACGTTGTAGAGGTCCCAGATGTCGGATTCGAGCGGTGCCTGCTTGCTCGTCTGCCAGGGAGCTCGGTGCAGCGTTCGAGCGAGCCAACCCTCGTGATAGACGGCCCGGTTGCCGAACATCTCGAAGTACTGGGTGGTGTGTTTCTCAGCGGCTCCGGCGTCGTCGAAGGAGTAGTTCAGGCTGACCCCCTCGATCGGCGTCTGTGGAGTTCCATTGACCGTGGTGGGCTCCGGCAGACCTGCCGCCTCGAGGATGGTGGGGGCGATATCGATGACATGCGAGAACTGCGTGCGCAGTCCGCCCTTGTCCACAATCCCGTTCGGCCAGTGGATGACCATTCCGTTGCGCGTGCCACCAAAGTCCGAGGCAACCTGTTTGGTCCACGAGAAGGGTGCATCAAAGGCCACGGCCCAACCGGCGGCCATGTGCGGAAAGGTGTAGGGCCCACCCCACTCGTCAATCAGCGGGATGAGATCCTCGACCTTCTCCGTGACTTGGTTGAAATAGGTCATCTCGTTGTACATGCCGACGAAGCCGCCCTCGGCGCTCGTGCCGTTGTCGCCAGCGATGTAGATAAACAGGGTATTGTCCAGCTCGCCGATATCGTCCAGCGCTTCGACGAAGCGCCCGACCTCATGGTCGGTTTGTTCCATGAAGCCCGCAAACACCTCGGCCTGTCGAGCAAATAGCCGGCGATTGTCAGCCGGCAGTGAATCCCAGTCCGCGATGTCCTCAGGCTTTGACGCCAGCTTGGTGCCGGCAGGGATGATGTCGAATTCCAGTTGGCGCGCGGTCGTCTCCTTGCGAACATGGTCCCAGCCCTTATCGAACTGTCCTTTGTATTTGTCGGCCCACTCCTGGGGGACGTGGTGCGGTGCGTGGACGGCGCCGGTGGCGTAGTAGACAAAAAAGGGTTTGTCCGGCGTCATCGACTGTTGGGCCTTCACCCAGTTGATCGCCTGGTCGGTCATATCGATCGTAAAGTGATAGCCTTTCGTGTGTGGTGGGGTGATCCGGGTGACGCCGTCATAGATCAGCGGATACCACTGGTCCGTCTCGCCCCCGATGAAACCATAGAACTTGTCGAAGCCCTGGTGAGTGGGCCAACGATCATAGGGCCCCGAGACGCTGGTTTCCCAAGCGGCGGTTTCATGCCACTTGCCAAAGGCTCCGGTGCTGTAGCCGTTGAGCCGGAGCATCTCGGCCAGGGGCGCGACGCTGTTCGGGATCTGACCGGTATTGCCGGGGAAGGCCGTTGCGGTCTCCATGATCGAGCCCGTGTTGGTGGTGTGATGGTTGCGGCCGGTCTTGAGGGCGTTCCTGGTCGGTGAGCAGAGCGCCGTGGTGTGAAAATTATTGTAGCGCAACCCCATAGAAGCGAGTTTGTCGAGAGTTGGCGTCTGGATGGGACCGCCGAAGGTGCTGGTCGCGCCGAAACCGACGTCGTCGATCAGCACGATGACGACATTTGGGGCTCCCTTGGGCGCTTTGACCTCGAACCTCGGCGGTGGCGCGGCGTTGCGCACGTCGAGTTCGCTATAGGTTGGTCTTTCGGGCTCCTGGAGTGGCAGGTTCGTGCGATCAAGCGCCTCCTCTGCAGAAGCACCCCCGGTCAAACAGGCAAGGACCGCCGCGAATGCGGAGATTGTTTTGGTGATAGAATGCTTCATCGGAGGATAATGGTTTTGGGTTGGCTGTTGATTCCTTCTGTTGACCGGGGTTTCGAGCAAACAGATTTATCAGGCCGCGAATCACGCGGTATCAGATCTGAAGTCGCACCGGGTCAGTTGGTTTTTTTCGTGTGTGATTGGAATGACTTGTGTCATCAAGGCTGAAACGAACCGGGTCGGCGAAGTGAATCTGCCCATCACAGAAAGTCAAGAATCGCGGAAGAGGGTGGACTGTTGCCTTGACGGCGCTCCGGTGCAACCGGTGGTTGGTCAGCCGGAGTATCCGTCCGGGTGGTCGCGATGCCACTTCCAGGCGGTTTCGACGATTGATTCAATATCGCTGAACTTCACTTTCCAACCGAGGTCCTGCTTCGCCTTGGTGGAATCCGCATAGAGCGACGGCGGATCGCCGGCGCGCCGAGCCCCCTCGACCTGCGGCACTTTTTTTCCGCTCACGACTTCGATCGCGTTGATGATCTCCCGGACTGAGTACGGGCGACCTGTTCCCAGGTTGTAGAAGAGCTGCGTGCCCGGATCGCTCAGTTCCTCAAAAACGGCGATATGCGCCCGGCTGAGATCGTCGACATGGACGTAATCGCGCAGGCAGGTTCCGTCCGGAGTCGGGTAGTCGGTGCCGAATACGGTGAAGTCCGGCCGTTTTCCCAGGACCACATCGATGGCCAAGGGGATTATGTGGGTCTCCGGATCGTGGGCTTCGCCGATCGATCCGTCTTCGGCCGCGCCGGCCGCATTGAAGTAGCGGAAGGCGGCAAAGCTCAGGCCGGTTGCGCGGGCGATGTTCTTGAGGGCATTTTCCACGTCCAGTTTTGTCTGGCCGTAGGGATTGATCGGCTTCTGGGGAAGATCTTCGGTGATGGGGAGGGTTTCCGGAACGCCAAAGGTGGCGCAGGTGGATGAAAACACGAATTTCATGACCTTGTTCCGGATCATGGTCCGCAGGAGGTGGAGGGTCGCGACGCTGTTATTGAAGTAGTATTTCAGGGGATCCTCGACCGATTCGCCGACATAGGCAAAAGCGGCAAAGTGCATAACCAGATCGATCTTTTCCTTCCGGAGAATCGATCCGACCGTTTCCTCGTCCCCAAGATCAGCATCGTAGAAGGCGATTTCAGGAAGCAGGGCGGCCCGGTGCCCGAAGACAAGGTTGTCCAGGACCACAGGGCGGTGACCCGCGGCGGTCAGCTGTCGCACGCAATGACTTCCGATATAACCCGCGCCACCAACGACTAGAACGTTCATGGAGCCAATTTACCCCGAGGCGTCTGCGATTGGCTAGTCTGAATCGCAGAGGCCTCCGGTTGACGTGACAACCGGATGAAGCATCCATGAGGGTAAAGAAACGCCGCTATTGAGTTGACCCGGGGGACATGAGGGCAAAAAGGTTCCACCTTTGCATCCTCACTGCAGTCGCATCTGAAATCCGCCTCCTTCCATGGAATTGAGTAGAATTGTGATCACCGGCATCGGGCTGACCTCGCCGAATGGCGATTCTTTGGCCGAATACCGCCGGAATCTTCTGGATGGCATATCGGGCATTGAGTGGATTGACAGGCGTTACATGGGTCGGGTCCCGGCCGGAGTCTGCCATTTCGATCCTCTTAAGTACCAGAAGAAGAAGGCCCTCCGCATCGGTACGCGGGCGGGCAGTATTGCGATCTACTGCGCCCGGGAGGCCATTGCCGACAGCGGTCTCGACCTTGAGGCTCTGGACCGGTCGCGGATCGGGATCTATGTCGGAACGACAGAACACGGTAACGTGGAGACTGAGAACGAGATACACAATATCTCGCAATTCGGGTTCGACACCCGCTATTGGTCGCATCACCACAACCCCCGAACGGTGGCCAATAACCCGGCCGGAGAGGTATCTGTCACCCTGAAGATCACCGGACCCGCCTACACCATCGGCGCGGCCTGTGCGGCCGGCAACTGCGGCCTGATCCAGGCGACCCAGATGCTGCAACTCGGCGAAGTGGATCTGGCCCTCGGGGGCGGCGTATCTGAAAGTATCCACACATTTGGCATTTTTGCCGGATTCAAGAGCCAGGGCGCGCTCGGTATGCATGAAGACCCCACCAAGGCCAGTCGGCCGTTTGACCGGGATCGCAACGGTATCGTGGTCAGCGAAGGAGGATGTCTCTACACGCTTGAGCGTCTGGAGGACGCCAAGGCCAGGGGAGCCAGAATCATGGGCGAAGTGGTTGGTCACCACATCAATTCCGATTCGACGGACTATGTGCTCCCCAATGCCGAGCGGCAGGCCGAGTGCATGGAAGCCGCCCTCAAGCGTGCCGGCCTGCAGCCGGGTGAGATCGACATTGTGAGCTCCCATGCCACGGCCACGCCGCAGGGCGACATACACGAATGCGAGGCCATCCGGCGGGTTTTCTCGGACTGCCCGGACACCTCTGTCAACAACACCAAGAGCTTCATCGGACATACCATGGGGGCGGCCGGTGCCCTCGAATTGGCCGGAAACCTGCCTGCCTTTGAGGACGGCCTGGTTCACCCGACCATCAACCTTGAAAACCTGGATCCAGAGTGCAATTTGCCCAACCTCGTGGTGGGTCGACCTAAAGCGGCAAAACGGGTTGACGCGATTCTCAATAACTCCTTTGGTATGCTCGGAATCAACTCAGCAGTCATTATCAAACGCTTTTCAGACTGAAGAACGAACAGACCCGTATGACGAAGGACGAATGTAAGAAGATAGTTATCGAGATCATCGCGGACATCGCTCCCGATGAAGATCTCAGCGACGTCAAACCTGATGTGCGCCTGCGGGACCAGCTTGAGCTCGATTCAATGGATTTCCTCGATATCGTAATGGAGTTACGCAAGCGCTACCAGATCGAGGTGCCTGAGGCGGACTATATCCAGTTGGCCTCCCTGGACAGCTGTGCCGAGTACCTCACGCCCAAATTCGACGCCCTGGTTTGAAATCGGCCCGGCTCTGAATTTCGGTCCAATCCGGTCCGGCCATCGCCGTCTGCTGAAACATTCGGGATGAGCAAGGTCGATGTCGCCATCATTGGATGTGGTATGTCCGGACTCGCAGCGGGCATCCGTCTCGCGCACTTCGGACGGGATGTCTGCATCTTCGAGCGCCACAATGCTCCCGGCGGGTTGAACAGTTTCTACAGCCTTGGCGGCCGCAAATTCGACGTGGGCCTGCACGCCATGACGAATTTCGTGCGTCCGGGCGTTCGCGGGAGTCCGCTGGGCAAGTTGCTGCGACAGCTTCGTATTGACCGTGATGAATTGGACCTGGCCGAGCAGCGTCGATCCCGTATTGCCTTTGGTGGAACAAATCTGCTTTTCAGTAACGATTTCGAGCTCTTTGAATCCCAGATCGCGGATCGCTTTCCCGGGCAGATGGACGGTTTTCGTCGCCTGATCCGGACCGTCCGGGACCACGACGATACCAAACTGGAGCAGGAAGAGATCTCGGCCCGGCAGGTCGTCGGAACCCACCTGCAGGATCCGCTCCTGATAGACATGCTGCTCTGTCCGTTGATGTACTACGGTAGTGCCTCGGAACTGGACATGGACTGGACGCAATTCGTGACCATGGCGAAGTCGATCTATCTCGAGGGATTCTGCCGACCATTCGACGGCGTGCGCGTGGTGATACGGACGCTGCTGAACCGCTATCGGCAGGCCGGGGGGCAGCGCCGGATGAAATGCGGGGTTCGCAGGATTGAGACGGGTGACGGGCGGGTTCGAAGGCTGCTGCTGGACAACGGCGAAGAGGTCGAAGCCAACCACGTGATCTCCTCCATCGGCCTGGCGGAAACCGGCAGGCTGCTCGATCCGCCCGGTGACAGTCCAGTCACCGACAAGCCCGGGCAACTTAGTTTCATAGAAACCATGACCGTCTTCCGGGAGCCGACCGAGGTCCTGGGATGGGGCGCGGATACCATAGTCTTCATCAATCACGGAGAGCGGTTCGAGTATGCCAGACCCGACGATCTCGTGGATCCAAGGAGCGGGGTCATTTGCTTCCCCAACAACTTCCAGTATGGTGACCGGGTTCCGAGTGAAGGGGTCTTGCGGGTGACCGCGCTGGCCAATCCCGAGGGTTGGATGACCCTGCCTGAAGATACCTACCGGGCAGAGAAGGCCGAGTGGTTCAAACGGATCCAGGAAAGTGCGCAAAAGGTGCTGCCGGCGCCGGCATTGAATCCGGCCGGATCGAGCGTTGCGACCGATATGTTCACCCCGCGAACCATCCGCAAATTCACCGGGCACATCAACGGGGCCGTCTACGGTTCTCCGCAGAAGACCCGTGACGGGCGAACCGGTTATTCGAACCTCATCCTTTGCGGCACAGACCAAGGATACCTGGGCATTGTCGGCGCCCTGCTCAGCGGCATATCCATGGCCAATCTGCACGTGCTCAAACCGCAGGTTTGAGCACGTGCAGATTGGAAGTAAGAAGTGTGAAGTAAGAAGGCAGAAGTGGTGCATCCGATTCTCAGCAATAGCGTGCCATGGCGCGCTGCTTTCTCGATCGAACTTCTGCCTTCAAACTTCTTACTTCAAACTTCCCCATCAGGGTATCCTTACTGCAAAGTAGCCGGTTCTACCCCGGTCATAGATGTAGAACTTGTTGACGCCGCGATAGAGCAATTGTCTGGCCTGATCGAGGTCTGAGACCGGGCGATCGTTGATCTCGATCAGCACCATGCCTTCACGGAGGTACTGCCGAAGCGGTGATTCAGGGGACACGGAACTGATTGCCAGGCCGGTCAGTCCATCAGGCAGCCCATAGGTGGAACGAACGGCCTCCGAAAGCGGCGCCACCTCGACACCCTCAAGCAGAGTCCCGCCCGCATCGGACTCCTTCCCCTGGTCGAGGTCGGCGATCACCGCCGTCAGGGCAATGGGCTCTCCATCCCGCACTATATCAAAGACCAGTTCCGTGCCGGGAAGCGTCTGACCAAGCAGCAGACGGAACTCGTTGGCGTTCGGCATGGGCTTGCCGTTCACCTTCAGCACAATGTCTCCATGCCGGAGTTCGGCCTGGTCGGCCGGGCTGCCCGGTTCGACTCGTTCGATCAGGACACCTTTGGTCGACGAAAGCCCAAATGCTTCGGCCAGGTCAGGGTTCAGATCCCCGAAACTGAAACCCAGCATGCCACGCCTGACCTCCCCATGAGCCACCAATTGGGCCATGATGGTCACGATCAGGTTGCTGGGAATGGCGAATCCGATGCCGATGCTTCCGCCGGATTCGGACAGGATGGCGGAGTTGAGGCCGACCAGGCGGCCGTCGCTGTCGATAAGGGCACCGCCGGAATTGCCCGGGTTGATGGAGGCGTCCGTCTGGATGAAGCTCTCGTAACCTTCCTCGCCGTAAATACCCAATCGTCGCCGAGTCGCGGATACAATTCCCTGGGTCACGGTCAGGCCGACACCCAGCGGATTGCCGATCGCAAACACGATGTCGCCGACTTCGATCGTATCACTGTCGGAAATCTGAACCGTCGGGAGCCCGCTGACGTCGACCTTCAGGACGGCGACGTCGGTTTTCGGATCCCGACCGACAATCCTGGCCGGGAGTTCACGGCCGTCATGAAGCTGGACCAGAATTTCATCGGCGGGACCACCGCGACCATCGCTGATCACATGGTTATTGGTGATGATGTAGCCGTCAGTCGTGACCACGACGCCGGACCCGATTCCTTGGGGCACGCGTCGTTCCTCGATGGTCGGATCCAGTCTTTCGGGCAGCGGCAGACCAAAGAAACGCCGAAGCATTTCCTCCCTGGGCGAGATCCCCCTCCCTCCGCGCACAATTTTGACCACTCGGGCGGTATGGACGGAAATGACGGCCGGCGTAGCGCGTTTGAGAATATCCGAGTAGCTCGAAATTCTGGCCGGGTCATTTCGCTCGATCGATGCGTGGTCGATGGTGACCCGGAACTCGGGCTCCCGGTCCGGTTCCTCCCCACAGGCGACGGGACCCAGCAGGGCACCAGCGCTGACCAGGGCGACTCGGGAAAATCTTCTGTACATACTCTGACGGTTGGTTGTCATCATGAATTCCGGAAACCATCGACGGCATCCGGTCGGATCGCAAGAGGCGAAGCAGGGTGACTTCTGCCCTTGTCATTTTCTTGGGTGACAATTTAGTTCAGCGGCAATGGCAAGAGACTGGCTAAAAGGCGTGCGCGACGACTACGACGTTATTGTCGTGGGCAGTGGCCTGGCAGGCCTGACCTCAGCCAACTCCCTGGCAAAATGCGGACATTCCGTGCTCCTGCTGGAGCATCATTACCAATTCGGCGGCCTGGCCACCTGGTTTCGAAGGCCGGGTGGACACATTTTTGATATCTCACTGCACGGATTCCCGATCGGGATGATCAAATCCTGCCGCAAATACTGGACGCGTGAGATCGCGGATTCGATCGTTCAGCTCAAGGGGATCCGATTCGTCAACCCGCAATTTGAAATCGAAACCACCTTTGATCGTCAGGACTTTACTCGTCTGTTGATCGAAAAGTTCGGTATTTCGGCAGAGACGGTCGAAGCCTTCTTCACCCATTTGAGGGGCATGAACTTCTACGATGACGACAAGCGCACGACCCGCGAGCTGTTCGAGGAATTCTTCCCCGGTCGCGACGACGTCGTGCGATTGTTGATGGAGCCGATCGCCTATGCGAACGGGTCGACCCTGGACGATCCGGCCATCACCTACGGCATTGTGTTCTCCAATTTCATGAGCAAGGGGGTCTTCACCTTCCGGGGCGGGACAGACGTCCTGATCAAGAAAATGGTGGCCGAACTGCGTCAGAATGGAGCCGACCTGCGCCGATGCGCCCTGGTTGAGAGGATCCTGATCGACGAGGGTCCGGACGGAACAAGGAGGATCAGCGGGGTAATCGCGAACGGAAGACGGATCGGTTGCCGTGCGGTGATGTCGAATTCGGGCCTCCGCGGCACGGTCCTGAACCTGGCCGGTCGGGAGAATTTCGATCCGGCTTATGTAAAGTCGGTCGAAAATGTGCGCCTGAACTCGAGTTCATGCCAGGTCTACATCGGTTTGAAGCCGGGCGAATCATTCGAGCAGATCGGCGACCTGATATTCACTTCGGAGTCGGAGAAATTCTCAAGCCGGGAACTCGTCGGTCTGCATACCCGCAGCCGCACCTTTTCCATCTACTACCCGGAGATCCGACCGGGGAAAGGTCGCTACACCGTGGTCGCCTCCCTGAACGGTCGCTACGACGAGTGGAGCTCTCTGAACGACGAAGAGTATGAACGGGAAAAGAAGCGAATGATCGAGGAAAGCCTCAATTCCCTGGAGCGCTTTATCCCCGGTATCCGTTCGAAAGTGGAGCATGTGGAAGCGGCAACTCCCCGAACCATCGAACACTATACGCGACACCAGACTTCATTCGGTACCAAGTTCGAGGGGCTCGGTTGCTCGATGGACCTTCCCAGGCAACTCCCGGGCCTCTTCCATGCGGGTTCGGTTGGCATCATCATGTCGGGCTGGCTCGGTTCTATGAATTATGGCGTGATCGTTTCGAACAAAGTCGACAGCTATATCACCAGCCTGCGCGAAACCTCAGGATCCGCTGCCTGCTGAACAACGAATTCACCACCCCCGCACCTCCGTGGACGACGTCAAGAAATACATCCCGCACCGCCCCCCCTTTCTCTTTGTCGACGAGATCATTTCGGCAACCGAGGAGAGCCTGATCGCACAGCGCCGGATCCGGCCCGACGAGGATTTTTTTCAGGGACATTATCCCGGGAACCCAATCATGCCCGGCGTGCTGATCGCCGAGTCCGTTTTCCAAGCCGGTGCGATCCACCTTGTCAATACGCTGAGTGACGGCGCGGTGCCTCCAAACGCCGTTCCGGTCCTGGTTCGAATCAGCGACGCACGTTTCCGACAGGTCATTCGTCCGGGTGATGTCCTGACCATCGAGGTGCGCTTGAAAGAGAGGATGGGAAAATTCTTTTTCATGCACGGTCGCGTAACCAGCGAGGGCCGGCGCGTCATGACGGTCGACTTCGGCGTGGCCATGGAAGCCGGTGACGAGGAAGGGGCCTCCGGATCTCCAGCATGAATTTCCTCGGACTCAAGGACAAGACCATCCTGGTCATGGGCACGGCCAATCGAAAGAGCGTCGCCTACAGGGTTGCGGTGACGTTGGAGGAAGCCGGAGCGAAGGTTGTGCACAGTGTTCGTTCGGAGGCCCGGCGAGAGTCGACGGCCCGTCTGCTGGCGGACCGGCCGGTTTACATCTGTGACGTCGAGCGAACCGACGAGATCGAGCGACTGGCTCAGGACGTGGCGCGCGATCATGGTCAAATCGACGGCATCGTCCATTCCATTGCATTCGCCAACTACGCTGACGGGTTCAAGCCCTTCCACGAAACCAGGCGGGAAGATTTCCTGCAGGCGACGGGTATTTCCTCCTTTTCGCTGGTGGAGATCGCCCGCGCCTTCAAGCCCCATCTGGCCCCAAAGGCGTCGGTTGTGGCCATAGGTATTTCGTCCGTGATCGTTACGGCCGAGAATTATGGATACATGTCACCGATCAAGGCGGCACTGGAGAGCACGGTTCGCTACCTGGCAAAGTCATTCAGCGCAGACTGCGAAGTGCGCTTCAATACCGTCAACCCGGCTCTGCTCAAAACCAGCGCGTCCGCCGGCATTCCCGGCTATCTCGAAAGTTACCTTTATGCCGAGAAGATGACTCTTCGCAAGCGGGCACTGGAAACGCAGGAGGTCGCGGACGTGGTCGCGTTTCTGCTCAGCGCGCGTTCGAGCGGAGTCAATGGTGCCGGGATCGTGGTCGACGCCGGGATGAGCCTGAACTACTTTGACCGGGAGCTGATCGAACTCGCCATGCGTCCCGAGAAAAAGGGGAATAAAGACGCAGACCGCCCGGCATGAAATTCCAGAACGTCGTCCTTGAATCCCTGGCTTACGCGCAACCGCCCGAGGTGCTTTCCTCGGAGCAGTTGGAAGAACGTCTTCGCCCGCTCTATGAACGTCTGAAGCTCCCCTTTGGCCGCCTCGAATTGATGACCGGAATCAAGGAACGGCGATTCTGGCCCTCCGACCACCGGCCATCTGCGGCCAGCGCCGAAGCCGGGCTGTCGGCCCTTGAGCGATCCGGCATCATGAGGGACCAGGTCGAGGTCCTGATCCATGCGAGTGTCTGTCGCGATATGCTCGAACCGGCCACCGCGGCGTTTGTCCACAAGGAACTCGGTCTCCGCGATGATTGTCAGGTCTTCGACCTCTCGAATGCCTGCCTGGGATTTCTCAACAGCATGGTCCTGCTCGGTTCGATGATCGACAGTGGCCAGATCCGATGTGGCATGGTCACGGTGGGTGAAAACGGGCGGCCGCTGGTTGAGAAGACCCTGGCCGAGCTGCTCGAGAAACCACTGACCAGAAACGGGATCAAACCCTATTTTGCCAACCTGACCATCGGTTCCGGCGCTTGTGCGGGGGTTCTATGTCATGAAGATCTGGCGCCCGGGGGGCACCGGCTCCTGGCCGGGGCGTGCCGAGCCGCGACCCAACACAGCAATCTCTGCCTGGGCGACGCGTCTTCCGACGGCCTCGCCATGCAGACCGAGTCCGAACTGCTGCTTGATGCGGGAGTGGCTGTCGCCGCAGACACCTGGGAAGCCTTCAAACTGAATACCGACTGGGACGAACAGACACCCGACCGAATTGTCTGTCATCAGGTTGGCAGCGTCCATCGCCGCCGTCTTTACGAGACCCTGAAACTGGATCCCAAACGCGACTTCTCCACCTTCGAAGCTTTCGGAAACACCGGATCCGCTGCATTGCCGGTCACGCTGGCGCGTGCAGTGGAGGAGGGTGCGATCAAGGTCGGAGATAGGGTGGCGCTCCTCGGAATCGGAAGCGGCATCAACTGTATGATGCTGGCCATGCAATGGTGATGGCCGACCGGACAATCAGAACACTCCCGGCATTCCTGCGCGCTCAATACCCGTTCGAGTCCCGCTTTCTGGATCTGGACGGCCACCGCCTCCATTATGTGGACGAAGGATCCGGACCGGCGGTGCTCATGGTCCACGGAAACCCCACCTGGTCCTTCTTCTATCGGGACCTGATCAGGGAACTCAGCGCAACTCACAGGTGCATCGCAGTAGACCACCTTGGCTGCGGACTGTCGGACAAGCCGGCGGACCACACCTACAATCTGGCCTCGCATATCAAAAGCCTGCAGCGCCTGATCACCTCGCTGAACCTGGAGTCGTTTGACCTGGTGGTGCATGACTGGGGAGGGCCGATCGGACTCGGAGCTGTCATGGAGGAACTTCACCGGGTAAACTCGGTGGTGATCATGAACACGGCCGCGTTCCGATCCCCGTGGGTCCCATTGAGGATACGACTCTGTCGCGCACCGATGATCGGCACCCTCCTGGTCAGAGGACTCAATGGATTTTGTGGCCCCGCAATCCACATGGCAGTGAACCGGCGTCCACTTTCCTATGATGCCAGGCGCGGTTTTCTCTTTCCGTATCGAAGTTGGGCAGACCGGGTGGCGATCAGGGCGTTTATCGAGGATATCCCGGATCGGGAGCGCCATCCAAGCCATCCACTCCTGACCCGGATCGAAGAAAGCCTGACCGATCTGAACCAATCCAAGGTGCTGCTCGCTTGGGGCGGGGCGGACTTCTGCTTCCACCACGGGTTCCTGGCCCAATGGCAGGAAATTCTCCCGGATGCCCGGACCTTCCTCGTCCCGGATGCCGGCCACTATCTGCTCGAAGATGCCGGCGCGGAGATCATCCCGGAAATAAAAAGTTTCCTCCGGCAGACGCAATAAGGGGATTTCAGGAGGATTCCCCCGGTCCCCGAGCAGGGTCAAAGCACAAGGGGACTGAGATATGGGTCCTTACGAGGGGATTCCGTTCACCGGGATGCCTCAGCTTCGAAGCAGGGGGGCGCACGGTTCGCGCCTTGCTCCGCACAGTTCATGATTTTCCTCCGCTTCGGCGATCATGAAGGTCGGCCAGTTCATTGAGGTAGTCCGCGCTTTCGCGCCGCAGTTTCTCCAGCTGGTCGGAGCGGTAGCGCCAGGACCAGTTTCCGGATGCCCGGCCGGGCGTGTTGAATCGAGCTTCGGATCCAAGGTTCAGGAGATCCTGAAGCGGGAGAACAGCCATCCGGCAGACTGATGCGTAGGCCGATCGTATGAAGTCCCAGGCAATCTCATCGCCGTCGACCCGAAAATAGCGTCGGACGTGATCCTGAACTTCGTTCGTCTCCGAATCGTACCAGCCCCGTGAGGTGTCATTATCGTGCGTGCCGGGATAGAGGACCGTGTTCCGGGTGAGATTATGGGGCAGGTAGAGATTGTCAGACCCGCCCCCGAACGCAAACTGGGTGACGGCCATGCCGGGAAGGCCGGCCTTTTCCCTGAGCTCAACCACCGAGGGGAACAGGTCGCCCAGGTCCTCGGCGATAATCCTGGCGTCGGGGAAGTGCTTCCTGATCGACTTGAGAAAGGGGAGTCCCGGTCCCGGTATCCATTCTCCAGTGACGGCTGTTTTCGCCTCTTCGGGAATCGACCAATAGGTGTCGAAACCGCGAAAGTGATCGAGACGGACCACGTTGAAGAGGTCGAAATTCGCCGCCAGGCGCCGTCGCCACCATGCATAGTCGTCGGCCTGCATGATTTTCCAGTCGTAGAGCGGGTTTCCCCATAATTGCCCGTCCGCAGAAAAATAGTCGGGCGGACACCCGGCCCGCTCGGCCAATACCCGGCGCTTTTGATCGATCTTGAACAGGTGGGGATCGGCCCAGAGATCGGCTGAATCGGGAGCCACGAAAATCGGCATGTCTCCGATGATGTCGATTTTCCGGCGGGTGGCGTACGAATGGATCTCGCTCCACTGTCCGTAGAACAGGTATTGGTTGAACTGGTGGGCCTCGATCTCGAGCGCGAGCTTCCTGCGCAGGGGCGACTTCAGGGCGATGCGGTAGTCGGCACATCCCATGGGCCAGGAGAGAAACGACCCGCCGCCAAAGTGGTCCTTCAGCGCCTGGAAGCAGGCATAGGGTTCCAGCCAGTCCGAATGCCGATCCCGGAACCGATCGAAATCCCCGTAGGGAAGTTCGAGGGTGCGGTCGCGCCGGTAAGCCTCGAAGGCCTGGCGCAGGATGGGCCGTTTGATCTGGTAGATTCTGCCGAAATCGACGTGATCACTCGACGGGTGGAAGAGTGGGGCGAGACCGTCCTCGGCCAGCAGACCGGCATTGGCCAGGGCCTCGACGTCGATCAGGTAAGGATTTCCAGCGAAGGCTGAAAACGATTGGTAGGGCGAGTCACCGTAACCGGTGGGTCCCAGCGGGCAAATCTGCCAATAGCGCATCCCGGCTTCGTGCAGGAAATCAATGAACGTCCGGGCTTCCTGACCGAGGGTGCCGATGCCATAGTCACCGGGAAAGGCAGTGGGATGCAGAAGCACGCCGGTCGAACGTTTCCGCAGCCAATTGAAAAGTGGTTTCATGGGAAAAAGGGTCAGAGATGGGACACCCCATCATTCTCCAACCAGCGTGTTTACTGGGAAGGGAATGTCCACCCCGGAGACGCCGCACCGGAAGGAGCGCAGCTGGTCCGGGCGCTTCGCTCTTCTTTCTTCACATCACGATTGTCGTCCCGATCGCCTTGCGGTTCCCGGTTTTCTGCAAAACGACAACCATCTCCAATTAATCCAAGGCCCTTATTTCTCTTGAGCGGTTCGGTTGTCGATCAGCCGGTACTCATCGGTCTGACCGACCAGGTGGTAGCGGAAAGACTCGTCTCCGAATAGACCCGCGTAGCTTCGTTTGCGGACAATGCAGACCACTCTATCCGGCCGCGACCATATCTCTCGAAAAGTGGCACCATCTACGAATCGACCGGAGTGATCCTCGCTTTTGCTCCCGAACTCCAGTTCTCCCAGAGATTCCACCGTTCCGGTCTGGGTGGCGGCATAGTAACTGAAATCGTAGAAGTAGTCGTGGTAGCAGAACACGGGAGTATCCTCCGGGTATTCGTCCGTGAACAATTGCGCCAGATCCCGGGTCGAGGGCCGCTGAACGATGGGAATAATGAAGGTCAGGCTGAAGTAGAATCCCACCGCCGTGAGCAGGATCACACTCAATGCCATGCGGGTCCGGCCTCGTATTGAGCAGGCAAGGACACCGATCATTGAGGCGGCAAACAGGGCACCGGACAGAAGGGCGGGCACCAGGACGGCCTCCTGGACTTCCCTTGGCCGGTCGAGGAAGGCAACAGTTGCGGCGGCTAGAAGAAGGAGGCAGATGCCAAGGTAGACCCGGAGTCCGATCTTGACCCGGGCAAACTGGCGTTCCTCCCAGACCCGGGCCAGGAAGACACCGATCAGAAGGGCCAGCGGCGGAAGCATGGGCAGGATGTAGGGCGGAAGCTTCGACCCGGAGACCGAAAAGAAGAAGAGGATGAATCCGGCCCAGACGAGCATGAATCGAAACGCAGATTGCGTCTCGAAACGGAAGGCCGGATCGAGGTTTTTTCTTCGGAGAGCCGGCCAGAGAAAGCACACCCAGGGGAAAAGACCTGCCAGGGCAATCGGTAAAAAAAACCAGAAGGGCTGCTGATGACCGTGGACCTTCGAAGTGAACCGGTCGAAGTGCGAATGGATGATATAGAACTGAAAGAAATCGTCGTTGGCCCGGGCGGCCAGGACATGCCAGGGCAGGGTGATGGCCAGGAAGAGCAGGGCGCCCGTGAACAGGTGGAAGGGCCGGAGCCGACGCCACTGGTGGGTGAGGAGAAGCCAGAAGAAAATGACCGCACCGGGGAGAACAAACCCGATCAGGCCCTTGGTCAGGGTGGCCAGGGCCGCACCGGTATAGAGAAGGTAAAACCAGAACCGCCGGGTTCGACCCGGGGGCTCCCGTACCCCGATGATGAAGGCGAAAAGTGTCACCGATATCAGCGATGACACAATCATATCCAGTATCAGGATACGACTCAAGCCATAGTAGAGCAGGGAGGTTGCCAGCACAACGGCCCCGGCCAGTCCCGCCGACCGGCCAAAGAGTTTTCGCCCGGCAATATAGGTCATCAGGCAACCGGCCAGGGCAAAGAGCGCCGGCCACATCCTCAGGAACCACTCGCTCGAGCCGAGAAAGCGGATCGATACGGCATTGAGCCAGTAGAGCATGGGGGGCTTCTCAAAATAAAGGACGCCGTTGAGGCGTGGAATCACGTAATCACCGCGCTCGACCATCTCACGTGGCACCTCGGCATAACGTCCCTCATCCGGGTTGGCCAGGGGGTAGCTCCCGAGTCGGAAGCCGAAAAGGACACCCAGGGTGACAACGATAAATAACAGGTCGCGTCGCCATGACGCAGCCCCCACCGGTTTGATATTGGTATATTCCATCGAGCTATTGGAACCCATCCCAAGACCACAGGTGATGCTGGTGCGAGCCAAAAAGGGAGTCATCCCTTCGCAGAGGGAGCCGGTCGAACGTTTTGGGTTCTCAAACCCTTGGGCTGCCCCCACAATCGGGATGAACTCTTTAAACCGGCAATCAACCCTGGCTCTCGAATGACCGCGAAGAACGAATCTCCTCTGCCGCAGGCACCGATCCAGCCCCGGGATGATCTCCGGATGATGCTGCGAAACCACGTCGTTCGGCGCTCGCTCAAGTGCATGCGAGCGGCGGATGCCCGACGACAACGCGCGATCGAATCGGGCCGCCTGGAGGATTATCGGAGCCGGATCCGGGCGGCGGTTCTGAATTCCCACGGTGTCCTGCCAACCGGTCCGGACACGGAACGACCCCGCGCCATAGGAGTGAGCACCCATGAGAAGGAGGGTTATCGGATTGAGAACGTGCTCTTCGAGTCGTTCCCGGGATGGGAAATCAATGCCACCGTCTATGTGCCGCTCGATTTCAGGCCGCCTTTCAGAGCCGTGGTGGTCCCGGTCGGTCATTCCGGCAAACAGTTCAGCAACTACCAGCTCCCGTGCCAGTTCTTCGCCCGGTCCGGCTTCCTTACCATCACATTTGATCCACCCGGGCAGGCAGGCGAGAAACAGCACGGGAACGATCATTTCCGAGACGGCGTCCGCTGTTACCTGGTGGGCGAGACTTCAAGTCGGTATTTCGTGGCGGATGCACTCCGGTGTATCGACTATTTGGAGACTCGAACCGATGTCGATCTCGATTCGGGAGTGGCCATGACCGGGGTCTCGGGCGGCGGGACCACCACCATCTTTGCCGGTCTGCTCGATCCGCGGATCAGGGTCACCGGGCCTTCCTGCTGCCTGAGCCCGCTCGAAGACCTGGCCATCCGGCAATGCTACTCGAGTTGCCCGGAAGGCCGCATGTGGCGCCGCTATGCCGACGGTATCGACTACGTGGACCTGATATGTGCCGGCGCGCCCAATCCGGTTCTCGTCATGGCAGGGAAGGGCGACGAGGTGTTCCGGATGGAGGACACCGAAGCCCTGGTCGGGACAGCGAGCGATTTCTATCGGGCCAGTGGCTGGCAGGATCGTTTCGAATTCTTCGCCGACGACAGTGGCCATGCCTATACGCTGACCCAGGCGAGGCGCTTTGTCCGATTTCTGGACCGGTGGTTCGGAGGGAAAGACACGGCCGCCGACCACATACGACCCGATCTTCCGAGCGAAAGCTTCCGGATGAATCCCGAGTCCGAGCTGCAGTGCCGCCCGAGTCAGGCGGTGAACATGATGACCTTGAGCCGGGACCGTGCCATTGACCTTCGAGTCGAACGGAAGGCACGGGCAGGCGATCCGGGAGATGCCGCCGCGAAACTCTGCGGGTGGACTCCGGGGTATTGGGACCAGGTCCGGGTCGAAGTCGGCGGTCCATTTCCGGCCTGGGTGCACGATTTCCGTCAAGTCCGGCTCCTGACGGAAAAAGATATTGAAATATTCGGATCGCTACTCACGCCAATCGCCCGGACAGGCGCTCCAACCGTGCTTCATTTCGATGATCAGGGCAGAAACCGCCTTCTCGAGGCCGGAGGTTTACTTGGGCGGGTCATTCGATTCGTCGATCGCGAAAATCCGATCTTCGCCTGTTTCTCGGTGGATCTGCGAGGGTGGGGCGACTCACGACCGTGCCTCTTGCCCTTTGAAATCCCCAGTTGGGGCTCAACCAACCGTTTTCTTGCCTATTCGACCGCCGCCCTGGGCGACGGGTCCATGCATATGCGGGTTCGCGACGGCCTGGCGGCCCTGGCGTTTCTGCGGGCACATCCGTTGACCAGCGAATCGCCCGTGATCGTATCGGGATGCGGATTGGGGGGGGTCGTGGCCTCTCATGTGGCTGCGATTGATCGGGAGCTCCGAGGCGTCGTAATTTGGGACTGCCTGCGGTCGTTCGAGGACCTGCTCAATGCAGATGACAGCCAGTGGTCGCCTGAGGTCTTCATGCCGCAGACCCTCAATCACTACGATCTTCCGGAATTGCTGGGAGCGGTCACTTGCCCGGTTCATTGCATCAATCCACTCGACGCCATGAAGAGGCCTTTCGCAGACCCTGATCTCCGGGAACTGCAAGAATGGATTGGCAGTCACGTACGGATCGAGAATGGGGATGAGGAAACGGTCTGCGCAGTTTTGCAGGAACTGCTGGAAGCTGCGGACCTAAATAACAGACAACCCGCATCATCTAGATGGTGATGGGTGCCGCAGGAGAGGTCTGTACGCCCAAGCGACACCAACACCCATCAGCAACCCTGAACATTTTGTCAAAAACTGAAAAGCAGGGTATCCCTGATCCAACCCCTCAGCGACCCAGTCGATAACCAGCCGCTCAGCCCGACACCCCTGAACATTATGTCAAAAACTGAAAAGCAGGGTATCCCTGATCTTCAGTATTAGACATAATGTATATTGTGCGAAGTAAAGGCCAGGGCGGTAAAATCGTGGAAACCCTGAAGAAAATCCAATCCCGGGTTACCTTGTAGGTCCCCAGCGGCGGGTAAATGGATAATAGATGAACAGCGGCCGACCAACCACTTCAGCGGCCGGCACGAATCCCCACATCCGACCGTCCTCGCTGTTGTTTGAATTATCTCCCATGGCAAAGAAGTTCGCTTCAGGCACGGTCACGGTCTTTCCGGGAGCCAGGCGACCGAGCGCCGCGTAGCCCTGATAGCGTTTCTCCTGTCGGGCATTGTATTCAAAAGCGCGTGAACCGGATATGGCTTCACCGTTCCGATTGAGAACCGGTTCGCGGACCTCAAGGGTATCGCCCGGGACACCCACCAGTCGCTTGATATAGTATTTGTCGCCCAGGCCGGCAATGTTGCGGGTCCGGAAAACAAACCCGTCTCCGACGTCCGGCCGGATGAAATGGTAGCTGATGCGATCAACGAAGAGTTGGTCTCCGGTCAGGATGTCAAACGAGACCATGCGGTCTCCCTTTTTCACCATATGGCCGGTGGGCAATGCAACCCGTCCATCGTCGGATCCTAAGAAATCTCTCTGCCTCAAGCGGGTGCCCAGGTAAGATCTCCAAGCCTCGCGATCGCCAAACCAGATCTCGGAAAGAATGGGCTCCAATTGGAAATCCGCCGGCACCTTGATCGAAACGATCTCGTTTCCGACCTGGAAGGAATATTCTTTCACCATGGTTCGCAGAACCAGCCAGCGCCTTCCCGGAACCATCCGGTAAAGCTGAACGTTGTCACTGCGATTGGATCCGATCAGCCACAGCACTTCTCCGTCGGCGGGCGCATCCACCCGTCGCGAAGTGGCGCCGTGAGCGACGAAACGGAACCCTCTCCCCAGGACACCGGGCTCATCGTCCTTTGTGGCGTAAATCTCGTCGGTCATGCCGTAGAACGACGGCCACATCGAATTGGTTGGAATCTTGAACGGTTGCAGGATGAAGGCCCGGATGCCGAGGAAGAGAATGGCCGCAACCAGGAAGAATTCGACGTATTCGACAACGGTCGACTTCGGATAGAACGTGCCTCCTGATTGGCGCAGGCACGGCTCGAGTCCCTCGATGGCGAGTTTGAGCATACTGGCATCGGCCCGGGCCTTGAGTTTCTGCCGCAGGTTTCCGCGTTCCTGGGCCAACGACGCCAATTCGGGCTCGGTCAGTCGGTCGCGACGAAAATGATACACCTTGTCAGCCAGGTGCAGCCAGTTGCGGGCGTTGCGCCGCATCCGGGCGTTCTCAGAGAAATAGTAAAGAATCACGGTTTCTTCGTTTAGGGCACTTCGATTAATTCGAGACGGTCAGCGCGGCAAGGATTTGGGCTTTGCGGTCCCTGGTTTTCTGCAAAACGATGACATTCTCCAATTCATCAAAGTGCCCTTAATTGGACTTGAGCACCTGAATAAAGGCGTCGGGCGGTATTGATATCCGCCCGACCTGCTTCATCTTCCGCTTACCTTCCTTCTGTTTTTCCAGCAGCTTCCGCTTGCGGGAGATGTCGCCGCCATAACATTTCGCGGTCACATCCTTGCGCATGGCGCGCACATTGTCCCGGGCCACGATTTGCCCGCCGACAGCCGCCTGGACGGCAATCTTGAACATATGAGGCGGTATGATCTCGGCCAGGCGTTCGCAGATTTCGCGACCCTTGTACGGGGCCTTGTCCCGATGGACGATCGAAGCAAAGGCATCGACCGGCTCGCCGTTGACCAGGATGTCCATCCGGGTCAGCGGCGAGGGCTGGTAATTGCCCAGTTCGTAGTCCATCGAGCCATATCCACGGGTCAGGCTTTTCAAACGGTCGTTGAAGTCCACCAGAATCTCGTTCAACGGCAAGGTGCAGATGAGCATGAGACGCTGGGTGTCGAGCGTCTCGGTATGGTCCACCGTACCGCGTTTGTCCATGACCAGGCCCATCATGTCACCCAGGCATTCATTCGGCATGTGAATGGTGGCTCTGATCGTGGGCTCCAGGATGGCCTCGATCGAACTTGGATCAGGCAGGTTGATCGGATTGTCGATCTCGATCTCCCCTCCCCCCACAAGCTGAATCTTGTATACAACACTTGGATACGTGGAGATGATGTCGACGTCATATTCACGTCGGATGCGTTCCTGGATTATCTCCATATGGAGCAATCCGAGAAAGCCGCAACGAAAGCCGAATCCAAGGGCGACCGACGATTCCTGCTGAAAGACAAAGGCCGAGTCGTTCAATCGAAGCCTCGCCAGGCTCGCCTTGAGCTTCTCATAGTCCGAGGTCTCCAGAGGATAGAGCCCGGTGAACACCATCGGGCGCACCTCCTTGTACCCGGGCAGCATCTCCACCGCCGGGTTCCGGACTGATGAAATCGTATCGCCGATTTTGATGTCGGCCACGTTCTTGATATTGCAGACCAGGTAGCCGACATCCCCGGCCTCGAGCCGGTCGACCTTGGACATGCCCGGCGTGAAGACGCCGACTTCCTTCACCTCGGTCCGGGAATTGTCGCTCATCATGACGATCTGCTCGCCCGAGCGCATGGAACCCGAGAAGACACGGACGTAGATGATGACGCCGCGGTAGGCGTCGTAGATACAGTCAAAAATCAGGACCCGGGTCTCCTCGCAATCGGTCCAGCGCGGCTCTGGAAGACGGGAAACGACAGCCTCCAGTATGTCCTCGATCCCCTCCCCTGTCTTGCCGCTGGCCAGGATGGCCTCCTCCGACGGGATGGCCAGGATATCCTCGAGTTGTTGGGCGCAGAGATCGAGGTTGGCACTGGGCAGGTCGATCTTGTTGATGACCGGAATGACCTTCAGCTCCTGGTCAAAGGCGAGTTGAGCATTGGCCACGGTCTGGGCTTCAACCCCCTGAGCAGCGTCGATCAGCAGAATGGCGCCCTCACAGGCAGCCAGGCTGCGGCTGACCTCGTAGGAGAAATCCACATGGCCGGGAGTGTCCATGAGGTTGAGCTTGTAGACCTGGCCGTCCCCGGCCGTGTATTTCATGGTGACCGGGTGACTCTTTATGGTGATGCCCCTCTCCCGTTCCAGATCCATCGAGTCGAGGAACTGTTCCTTCATCATGCGCTGGGTCACCGTATGGGTATGCTCGAGCAGCCGATCCGACAGGGTTGTCTTCCCGTGATCGACGTGGGCGATGATGCAGAAATTACGTGTGTGTGTGACGGACATGGTTGCGGTTGACCGGGTTACTGACGCCTGGTCGGGCCTGGCATTCAAATAGCGAGGTCGGGAGCCTCCGAGAACGATCGGGTCACCCATGACTTGTCGGTGCGCCGGGCGAGCCCGGACAGGACGGAGCCCGAACCGAGTTCCCAGAATGTGTCAATGCCCTGAGCGGCCGCCTTCCTCATGCAATCCTCCCATAGCACCGGTGAGACCACCTGGCGAATCAGGGCTTCCCGGATCGTATCCGCCGACGACACGGCTGCCCCGGTGGTGTTGCTGAGGACAGTCATTTGCGGTTCGGAAAATGGTATGTCGACCAGGAAGCCCGCAAAGGCTTCCCGGGCAGGCTCCATGAGGCGACTGTGGTAAGCGCCGGCCACGTTGAGCGGAATGACCCGCCTGAAACCGCGTTCCCGTCCGGCATCGACGGCGGACAGCACGCTCTCTTTTTCGCCCGAGATTACGATCTGTCCGGGGCAGTTCAGGTTCGCGATCTGAACGTTGCAGTCGTCGCAGAGGGCCTGAACGGCTTCACGGGTTTCACCGATGATGCTGGCCATTGTACCGACGGTCTGCTCGCAAGCCTGTTGCATCAAACGGCCCCGTTCTGCCACCACCCGAAGCCCGGTTTCGAAGTCGAAGACGGCCGCGGCGGTCAGGGCGGTGATTTCACCGAGGCTGAGCCCGATTGCCATGACGACATCGTCGAGGCGGTTCTGCTTTTTGAGACTGGTAAGAAGGGCAAATCCGTGCACGAAGAGTGCGGGCTGGCAGACCCGGGTCTCTACCAGGGTTTCCTCGGGCCCGTTGAAGCTGATCCCCGACAGGTCCCATCCCAGCACCTCATTGGCGCGATGATAGAGTTCTTTTGATGATGAGTCATTGTCATACAAGGACTTACCCATGCCCACTTTCTGGGCGCCCTGTCCTGAAAACATGAGTGCTGTTGCCATGAAACCTAGCAAGGTGAACGGAAGGATACGGCGGGTCGAGACCGAAAAATGGGTCGGATCCTGACGCAGGAAGGCGTGGCTGGTCTACCTCCCAGCAGGTCACGGCGCATCCCGCGATCGCGGGGGAAGACGGACGGCCCCCTCCGTCGCTCAAGCTATGGAGGGCACGCGGCGGTCCGTCCCTACCTCAATCTGAGGGCCCGACCATCAACCGATGATGCGGCGTCCTTCGTTCAGGAAGATACCCTTCAGGTTCATCTCGAGAGCCTTTGCATTCGGAGATGCCTTCATGGCGTCCGATTTGGACACCTCGCCGGCCTTCACCAGGCGAAGAAGATCCTGGTTGAAGGAGTGGGACCCCGAGTTGCTGGTGACATCGAGGAGGGATGGGATCTTCTCGAATTCGCCTTCGAGGATCAGGTTGCCCACCAGAGAGTCAGCGACCAGGATCTCAAGCGCGGGAACACGTCCCCCACCCTCGAGGGCCGGAAGGAGGCGTTGAACAATAACGGCACGCAGGGACGCCGCCAATTGCCGCCGGGCTTGGATCTGTTGTTCCGGAGGGAAGAACTCGAAGAGGCGGACGATGGCCTGATGGGCGGTGCCGGCATGCAGGGTGGAAAGGACCAGGTGGCCGGTTTCAGACGCAGAAAGTGCGGTCTCAAAGGTAATCCGATCACGCATCTCACCGATGAAGATTATGTCCGGGTTCTGGCGGAGAACCGCCTTCAGGGCCAATTCGTAACTTGGGGCATCCACGCCGATCTCGCGTTGGTTGAACAGGCTCTTGTTATCCGTAAAACTGAATTCGATCGGATCTTCCATCGTGACAATGTGCTTGTCCGCATTGTGGTTGATCCAGTTGAGCATGCAGGCGAGCGTGGAACTCTTGCCGGCACCGGTGGCACCGCAGACCAGAATAATACCGTCCTTGGCGCCGGAGATATTGATCAGCGTCTCCTCGGCCAGATTGAGTTCGCTGAAAGTCGGAATCTGGCTCTTGACGTATCGGAAGACGATACTGATGGATCCGCGCTGCTTGAAGCCATTGACGCGGAAACGGCCGATATTGCCGAGACTGTAGGCAAAATCGATCTGCCCCTCGAGTTCCATCTGCTCCCTCAGAAATTCGGGTACATTCTCCTCAACAAATGATGCAAGAAGCTCCATATCAAGAGGTTCCATCTCAACAGGCTTCAGTCGTCCATTCAGACGGAGAAACCCGGGTTTGTCGGACTTGATCAGGATGTCACTGGCCCCGTTCTCAACTCCGAGTCGGAGGAGATCGTCGATAATCTGATTATTCATCACTTTCACCTATCGGAATGGGGAGGAAACACCTTAGGGCACTTTGATGAATTCGAGACGGTCAGCGCGGCAAGGATTTGGGCGTCGGGCAAGGCCCTCCTTCGCATAAAGCTTCCGTCTTCGCTTGGCTACGCCGTGACATGCCGGCGGGTAGACTGGTCGGGCCCGTGGGCATACCCGGTGGGTATGTCCCGGCCCGGACAACGCAGCCCCACGTCCAAATCCTTGTCGCCCTCCGGGTTATGCAGAAATTCCACGCCCGCGGCGTTGGTTGGATCGAGGATAGCCCTACAGGTCCCGCGGCCGCGGGATCGACACGACCGCCTTGCGGTTCCTGGTTTTCTGCAGAACGCTGACAATCTCCAATTAATCAAAGTGCCCCTTTATGGATTATGAATGCAGAATGATGAGTGGGTTGGATCTGGAGACAGGAACTTTCCCGGTTCGGAAGGTTGGTTTCCACATCAGCGCGCCCTTGGCACAAGTCCCACGCAAAAACAAATCTTGGAACCTCACGCGGTTCTGTTTTCCATGACACCTCACAAACGCCTGCCCCTTTTTGCTCCAATCTCCTTTCAATCATGAGCGCACCATCATTCACCGGCACCCTGACCGCACTCATAACTCCTTTTCGCGACAGCCATGTCGTTTTTGATGACCTTGAGGCCCTGGTCAACCGGCAGATTGAGGCCGGAATAGACGGGCTTGTCCCTTGCGGGACGACCGGTGAATCCCCGACGCTCAACCACGAAGAACATATCGATGTGATTCGAGCGGTCGTATCCGCGGCCCAGGGACGGGTTCCGGTCATCGCCGGGTGCGGGTCCAACTCGACCCGCGAGGCTGTCTGCCTGACCCGCCTCGCCCACGAGGCCGATGTGGATGGGGTCCTTCAGGTGGCTCCCTACTACAACAAGCCGAGCGCCGAGGGTTTATTTCGGCACTTTTCGGCCGTGGCGGAGCAGACGGACAAGCCGATCGTGCTCTACTCAATTCCTTCACGCTGCGGAATTGAAATACCCGTCTCAACGGTTGCCCGCCTGCGCAGTGCCCATCCGAACGTAAACCATATCAAGGAGGCGGGTGGTTCCTGTGACCGCATGGATCAACTGACTCAAAGCCTGGGCGACTCCATCACGATTCTCAGCGGCGATGACGCCCTGACCCTGCCCTTCATGGCCATGGGGGCCAAAGGAGTGATAAGCGTCGCCTCCAATCTCTATCCCGGTGAGATACGCAATATGGTTCAAGCCTTCGCCCGGTCGGATATTGAAACGGCGCTCAAACTGCACCAGAGGTTTTATCCCCTCTTCAAGGCCCTCTTCTGCGAGCCCAATCCCGTCCCCATCAAGTGCGCGATGCACCACCTCGGCTTAATCGGCGCACTGGACGTGCGCCGACCCCTCTGTGAAATGACACCGGAAAACCGCTCGGAGCTCCTGTCAGTCATCGAAACAACCGGTCGCCCCGCCTGAGAGACGGTCATAGAAGTCTCTGAGAGAATACGACATGCAAAGTATGAAGATCACTATAAACGGATCAAACGGACGGATGGGCCAGGCAATAGCTGCGGCGGCCGATGAAGAGGGAGTTGAGGTCGTGGGCCGATGCGACCTGGGGGGAGACCTCAAAGCTGAGGCACGGGATGCAGATGTCATCGTCGATTTCAGTTTTCACGAGACCACCGAAGCCGTAATCGAGACGGCAAAGGAGATGGGGAAGCGGCTTGTCATCGGGACCACCGGTCACACCGACAAACGTCGGACAGACCTGCGGAAGCGGGCCGGTGAAATCCCCACCGTCTGGGCCGGGAATTATTCAATCGGGGTCAATCTGCTCTTTTTTCTGACCCGGCGCGCCGCATCGATTCTCGATGAAACCTATGATGCGGAGGTCGTCGAATTGCACCATCGACTGAAGAAGGATGCGCCCAGCGGTACCGCGGCCGATCTCTATGAGATCATCCTGAAAGAACGGGGGCTTGGTTTTGAAGCACTCCGGCACGGCCGTTCCGGGGTAATCGGAGAGCGTTCGACCAGGGAAGTGGGCGTGCATGCCCTGCGCGGCGGGGATGTCATCGGAGATCACACGGTCCTTTTTGCCGGACCGGGTGAACGTATCGAGTTGACCCACCGGGCTTCCAACCGGCGGATCTATTCTACAGGTGCCTTGCGAGCCGCACGTTGGATCATGGACCGGACGGCAGGTGTCTATGACATGCAGGATGTGCTGGGATTCAGGAGTTGATCGATGATCGTCAGCATTGAAGGCATCCTGATCTCGGCCACCCCGCTTCAAGCCATCGTTGAAGTTGGCGGGATCGGGTACGAGGTGAATATCCCGGTCACCACGGCGGAGCACCTCCCGGGCACCAGCCAGACGGTAAAACTTCATACCCACGCAGTCTACCGCGACGATGCTCAGACTCTCTACGGGTTCACAGCCATCGAAGAGCGCGATTTCTTTCGGTTGATGATCGAAAAGGTCTCCGGAGTCGGTCCCAAGGTGGCCTTGAGCATCATGAGTAAATTGGCTCTGCCCGTGCTCCGGTCGGCCATTGTCAACGGCGATGTCAGCCTTCTCGCCAAATCGCCGGGTATCGGAAAGAAAACGGCCGAACGGCTGGTGGTTGAACTCCGCGACAAGCTTGGTCCCGCCGGCATGACGACTGGCGGTTCTGTGCCGGGTGGGTCATCCGCAGGTCTCGCCTCGGCAGATTCACCGGCCGGGCGCCAACGGGACGCGGTTCTGGCTCTGACCGCACTCGGATACAAGGTTGCCGACGCTGACAAGGCGGTTCGTCAGGCAATGCAGGAGTTGGGATCCGACGCCACAACCGAAGTGCTGATCAAAACAGCTCTGGGGTGACCTGAATCCATCACCCACACACCACCGCTTCGCGGCAGGCGTGGCAGATCCCCGCTACTTCTGAAACTGAAACCCGGCCGTCTGGTAAGCGCTGGTCCGATGGTTGCCGGATGGAAGACCTCGGTAAACACGGTATTCACCTTGGAGCGATACGCTTTCCGGGTAGGTGATCCGAGGCGGCGTATCCCACCGAATGCCATCGAATGCGGGCCAGGCCACCGGTGCGACCCTTTGGTTCAGGAACTCTCCGCGCAGACTGATCTCAGGATTCCAGGCGGCGGGAACCAGGGTTCCATCACTGCTTGGCACAAGTACAAAGGTATCGGTATCTGCGTTGAAAGACTGTATCATGGGCGGCACGGCGACGACTGAGGTTGACCCTGTTCCCTGCACGGGATTCAAGGCGATCTCTTCCATTATCTCTCTGCCGCCACCCGGCTGCATCAGCAGCACAGAGCCGGTCACGAGAACAATCGCCGCAGCCATGCCACTGGCGACAATCGCCAGGCGACCTGATCTCGCGGCCGGAAACCACCCCAGAACACCCGTTCGGCTTCGGTCCGGGATCTTTTCCGGGGGTGCATGCATCCGGAACCGTTCGTAGATCAGCCGAGATCCGCGGTGCAACCGGCAATACTGATTGTAGATTCTCTGCGCCTCCGCATCTCTGCTGATCATCTGTTCGAGTCGACGAACACCCTCAGGGTCGATCTCACCATCAACATATAGGTTCAGCAGTTCGATGAACTTACGTCGATTCATTGCAACTCGTTGCCCATCTTCCCGCGCAGGCTTTCTCGAGCCCGAGCGATACGGCTCTTCACTGTTCCCACACTGATATTCAGAATTGAGGCGATTTCCTCGTAGGAGTGGTTCTGCGCGTTTCTGAGGGTCAGGATCTCACGGTGCTTTTCGTTCAACATCTCCATGCACTCGGCAATCCGGTCGACGAATTCCTGAGTGATGGTCGCATCCTGCGGCGTTTCGGTTCCCGCCGGGAAGACTTCAGCCAAAGTCGTCTGGCTGTCCGCGGTCAGGGGCTGATCGAACGACACGGAACGATCCCGCTTTCGCCGCCACCAATACCAATACCTGTTGCGAGCCAGGTTCGTGGCAATCTGGTAGAGCCAGGTGGAAAACGACGAATCGCCTCTGAATTTGTCCAAGCCACGATGCGCCCGGATAAACGCATCCTGGGTCACTTCTTCGGCATCCTGGGTATTCCGGAGCAATTGGTTCACCATTGCGTAGATCCGATCCCAGTACCGACTGACCATTTCGTTGAATGCGCTCTGGTCCCCCGATTTGAAACGATCCACCAAGAGGCGATCAATCGCTACTTCCTGTGCCTTAAGTGTCATACGCTCAGCACCGGTTTGACGCGTGTATTCCTGAATTGTTCCCAAGGAGTGTTCCTATTTTTAGTGTGATAACAAGTTCAGACGATCGATCCGTCGTATCGGTTCAATCTTTGCTCAGGCATCCGGTGAGAGGCGTCGCAATCCGGAGAATTCCCGTACGGCGCCCCATCAGGCAATATGAGGGCAGGGGCGGCCATGTGACAGGGGTGCTGAATTCCGGTGAGTTCATCAATCCAAGACGAGTTACTACTGGATACGCACCCAGGCTCACCAAAGTTTCAGAAATCCACCATCCCAGTGGATGAACCAGGAGGCCGTCAGGTGAAATCTGAGCGGTGCATGGAAGGCGGGAGAAAGCTGGTCTGCGCCCTCCGAATATCCGTTGCCCCTCGATGGCCGGTCGGTTCGGGGGGCAAACCCTCTCCTGCCAACCCCGTAATTTCAGGGTGCCCTAAAGCCCGGTCTTTGGAAGCCACTGCTTCCATAATCCCCGCCGCTTGTCCTGGGCAATGGTCTGCGCCGCCTCATAGGAAACTTCATCCGGCGCAAGCTTGAGCACCCAGACCGCGTAACCCTCTTTGAGAAGTTCTTCGGCCAGATCCCGGTTTCCATCGAAGAATACCCGGCACAGGAGGCGCCCATCGCTGGTCCTGGCCTTCACGTTTGCGGTGACGATTTCTCCCTCCACGAGGCGGGCCGTGTATTTCCGCGCACGTTGTCCCGTCTTGTTGTTAATCTCAGGACTGTCGATTCCCCAGAGATTGAGAGGGATCTCACGATTGTCTTCGGTGCGGAGGAGAATGGAGTCACCGCTGGTCACCTCGACAATCACGCCAGTCAGTGTCTTGGAAGCGGTGCCGGACGCCGCCTGACATGGGTTGCCGAAAAAGCCCAAAACAACAGTCATCGCCACCAGGCATGGAAGATTACGAATCAGAAAGGTCATATCACGGGACGAAACGTCCGTGAGCAGCTATAAAACGGGAATGCCCATCTTCGCGAGACAATTGAATACCCTTGTCGTGTCTCTCAGATTCGCTTGTCGAATATGGAGCCACCATGGGACGATGGGAGGGCGGGCAGGAAGGAACCATCGCGTAGCCGACCTGGCTCTGCGGAACGTCGGCACCCTCCTTCCCTGAAGCTGAGGCCCCACAATAAATGGATTCCTCTTCCATGGGTGCCTGACATCACCATTCGGTCAGGCTCTCTTTTTGCCCTCAGTCGCGTTACCGGCTGCTTCGATTCGTTGAGCCCGGAACATGGCGTCGGGTGCGAATATGCTCTTAGGGGCCGTAACGAAATAAGTTATCAAATATGCGCAGGATTTTCGGGGAGCAACAAGGCGGGTTCGGGCGAATAGTGCGGGCGATTTGAGCCGGAATCCAGCACCATTGCCCGCCGAAAAGACCAGTAGATCTGTGTGAGTTATTTTGTTACGGTCCCTTAGCGCTCCCCTTTCCTCTCGCCTAAAGGTCCTCTTCTGTGCACCTTCCTGCCCGTCTCTGCAATGTCCACTTTTTCGCCCAGACACGTCCTATGCCCTCGAATCTCGTGATGACAATCATCGGCCCCGACCGTTCAGGTCTGGTCGAGTCCCTGGCATCCACCATCGCCGCCCATGGCGGAAACTGGCTGGAAAGCCGGATGGGACACCTCGGCGGTCAATTCGCCGGTATCCTGAGTGTTCAGGTTCCCGAAGAGTCGATTGAACCCATGACTCGGGCACTGCGTGAACTTGAGTCAAACCAGGTAAGTGTTGTCGTGAACCGCGGCGCTTCATCCGAGGTTGCCGATTCAACGCAGACGGCTTTGAATCTCGAGGTCATTGGACACGATCGCCCCGGGATCGTGTCCGAGATCACCCGGGTGCTTGCGGGATTCAAGATCAACGTCGCCGAACTCGAGACCGAATGCCTGAGCGCACCCATGAGTGGCGAAATGATGTTTCAGGCCCGGGCCCGGATTTCCCTGCCGCAGTCCTGTGATGAGGGCGATGTCCGGGCCGAACTCGAACACATCGCATCGGACCTGATGGTCGAACTGCGGTTGGAACCGGAGTAGAAACAGGCACGAACGGCGGGGTCATTCCTTCGAATGGCATCCTCTATACGGCCCATCACCAACCAACGGGAAACAGGCACGAACGGCGGGGTCATTCCGTCAAATCATGCATGCAATGCAGGATTTCCGGTTTGACCCCTGCTTCAAACCCTCCATTGCCATCGCCAAAGAGAAAGGCCCGGACGAATCCGGGCCTTTCTGATGAGATGGCGGAACAGGTGGACTATCCTTTTTCTACCGATTCCCCTGCCTCTTTCCAGCCCTCGATCCCCCGAGAATAATGGGCAACATTGGTGTATCCCAGATCAACCGCCACCTTGGCAGCTCTCTGGTAGGCACCACAGTGCACATTGGCACAATAGGCGACGATGAGCGCCTCCTTATCGGCGGGCAATGCACCGGCCAGATCCGCCTTGTTTGCCTGAAAATCGATTGCACCCGGAATATGGCCCTTATCGTAACTCCGGGTGCCGTTCACGTCGATCAGGGTCACCGTGCCATCGGCGATCGCCTCTTTCAGTGAATCATGTGAAATATCAGTGTATCTGCCGGAACCCGCCTGGGCGGTAACGACAGTGGCAAACGCGACGACGATTGATAGGAGTGATTTCATACTTTACCGTAAGATGTTGGTTTTCAATGACCCTGAGTCTGCCGACCAGAGATCGGGCAGGTAAGCTCTCCAGTTTGAGTAATCAGATCACTCGCTATTCCCCCGATCCCGCCGAACCGATCATTTTTTTTAATTACGAACATCGGAAATTATTGCGTGACAGGAGGGTTCTTCGAGCGGGCGCTTGCCCATCTGCCGACTTGGGTAGAGAATCCCGGGGTGATCCGGTCATTCATACGCAATTCCATGGGCCTGATCGCGGTTCTCGCTCTCTCCCTGTCGGTTGGGCATTCTCAGGTTGAAGATGAGATCCTCATCGGAAAAGTCCTCGCCGTCGGCGATGGCGACACCTTTTACCTGCGCACGCATGACGGGCGTGAGTTGTGGATCGCCCTCTGGGGCGTGGAGTGCCCGGACGTGGGCGAAAAAGTAGGACAGAAGGCCCGCAGGTACGCACAAAAAACCGTTCTGGGAAAGGAAATCGGTTTCCAGATGAAGGTTCCGCGAGAAGAAACCGAGCGTTCCTATGGCAGGGTGGTCCATAGGGGCTCGGAGGATCTGGCCCTCTATCTGTTGCGCCACGGGATGGCGGTCTACCTGGAGTCCGTCGCCCCGGAGGCCATCGAATATGCAGAGGCCGAGAAACTCGCCCAGGAAGAACGTCTCGGTGTCTGGAAAATGCTGATGCCCGAAGACGAAGAAGAAGAGGGATGATAAAGGTTGGACCGGCCCGGGTGGTAACCCACCCCGTCGCTGCCAATCGGCTCTACAGGACCTTCCTGCCCTTCAGATCCTTGATCACGACATTCACCAGACCTTTGATCGCCTTGTTGGGATCATTCATATTCTTGCTGTCAATCATGGCTGTATAGACCAGCGTCTCGCCCTTGACCGCGTAGATGTTTGTTTCGACCCGGATCCGGTCGACGTTTACGACCCGGGTCTGGTCCTGGACGGTGAAACGCTGCGGAGCATAATACGAAGTCCACGAATAGTAGGTTGCGGTCTGGACGACATGCGTTTCGCCACCCTCGAGTTGCGGGCCTGATTCCACATCCCTTATTTTCCCGAGAACGACGCCGTCAAAGCCGAGTTCGATGATCTTCTGCTTGGCCGCTTCGAGATCTTCGGGTTGGGAATCCTCAGGTGCCTGTTCGGTAAAAATCTTGTAGGCAGGCATGCAACTATAGCCGGCCTCCTCCAGCGTGGCAACGAAGGTGTCTTCCCAGAGTTTCACGTTCTGGGGATTCTGGCCGAGGCCGACGATGAGGATACTCTTGAGAGGGCCTCCCCTGTAGTCACCGTTCAACCACGAGTTGTCGATCTTAACGCCGGAGTTGCTCGAACACGCGGTCAGGAAAAAGACGGCCAGGGTGACCGGTATCAATCGAAAATATTTCACTTTCAGTGGAGGGGGTTCGGTTTTAAGTTCCAGGGACTGGCGTCACTACAGCATTGCCCGGTCCGGCGTGGACCGCAACCGGGAACCGGGCCAGGACCTGCTGGATGGTGGTACGCACTCGATCCATATCCGGCCCATCCTTCTCCATGCGACCGGTTGCCCAGCCCACCCAAGCCAATTCCTTGGTAAAGGCATCGTAGGCTTCGATCGCAAGAGTTCCTTCATCGTATTCGTCGACGGTGACGGTACTGCCAAAGCCGACACCCACTCCGTATCCGCCGTATCCACCATAGCCGCCGTAGCCACCGTAGGGATATCGGTGTGCCCACCCGCCGTGGCCGTAGGGATATCCACCCATTCCGTAGTACCCGCCGAATCCGGAATCAGTCACGCTCATCTTCGGAATGGAATTACCTTGGATATTGATCGCGATGTCCGCTTTTTCCACGTCCCCGACCGGGATATAGCCCAATCGCTGCATATTGTGCTGGATCTCCAGCACGATCGATTCACCGACGCGCAGGAGAGCCCCGGGATTCGTGCCCTGCATGCTTTCCTCCGTGTAGGGAAGAATGGTGAACGTCCGGAACTGGGCGAAGTCAACCGCTCGATTGACCTGACTGTCGATCTTGGGCGGTGAGGTACCGCAGCCGGCCATGAGAAGGACAAGACCGGTCAGCGTGAATCCCTGGATAAAAAAGCGCATGGTGGAATCTGGAATCGGGCCGTTGCCCGCTCAAGCCTATTCTCGGGCAGGTATTCTGATTCAGCCGCCGGAATCTTGCGCCGGAAACTGTGTGATGATGTCGCTCAGGGCCGTTGCCGCACCCTGGAAATACTCCAATTTGTCCGGTTGGTTCTGGTATCCCTTGCTTTTTGCCCAGCCAAGCCAGGCGATCTTCTCGGTCTCGAGAGCGTAGCAGATGACCATGATTGTGGTCGACTCCTCATTCACACTGGACGTTCCCCAAGGTGTGCCCGACAACCATGTTCCCGATCCATAGGTGCCGAACTGCGCCCCCGCGATACTCGTTGTCGGGACTGCTCGACCGCGGGGAACGAGCACGAAATCGGCCTCCTCCAGCGTGTCGGCTTTGGTGTAGCCTTTCTCAGTCAGGATTGACTCGATATAGCCTTCGATCGTCGAAAGGATCTGTCTGGCAGCATCATCCAATGCCGGATTGTCCCGGGGGAATTCGTCGACATAAAACGTTTCGAACCGGGACACATTGATCGAAGGATCACCGGAGAATTGAGCCTTGGGGGCCGTTTGACATCCTGCGAAGAACAGGGCGGAGACGAGAATTGGAAACAGGCGAAGGGAATACTTGATCATGATGGTGCTGGGCCGTTCTGAGCGTGTAACCGGGCTGCGTCAAGAGCCGCTTTTCCAGTAAATTGGCTTGCCGCGACCCGCAAGCAATCAAAGCGTCGATCGCTCTGCACATCGACACGGCATCATTGCATTCCCAATCATGAAATCCAAAAACGGCCCCGGAATGGTCCGCCGCATTATCAGGGAGCCCTTGATTCAATTTCTGGCCATAGGCGCCCTGCTCTTCGTTTTGAACGGCACCAACCGGTTCCGCAGCACGCCCATGCCGATCGAAACACCCGCTCGCGTGATCACGATCACTGAAGTTGACCTGGCCCGATTGGAGGAGTTGTGGGTCATGCAATGGAGGCGTCCGCCGACACCCGAGGAACTCAAAGGATCCCTTGACGGGTATATCCGCGAGGAGATCCTTTATCGCGAAGCATTGCTGCTCGGGCTCGAAAAGAACGATACCATCATCCGGCGCCGCTTGTCCCAGAAAATGGAATTTCTGTCCAGCGACCTGGCCGATATGTCCAACCCGACCGCATCCGAACTCGAAGTGTTCTATCAGGACAATGCCGAGGACTACCTCGACCCCACACGCTATACATTCACCCAGTTCTTCCTGAGTCCGGACCGACGGGGCGAAACGGCGACCGACGACGCAGGACGGCTCATTGAGGATCTGAATGCAGGAAGTCTTTCAACCGTAGAGATCGCCGAAAGAACCGATCGGTTTATGCTGCCGAGGGAGTTCATCAACCAGTCAGCGACCCAGATCGGTCGAACCTTCGGGACCGGGTTCGCGGATGGGTTTGAAAATCTGCCCATCGAAAAATGGACGGGACCCTTTCGCTCAGGCTATGGTCTGCACGTCGTTCGGATCGAATCAAAGACCAAAGAAAGTCAGCCGTCACTGGAATCAATCGAAGACCGCGTCCGTCAGGATTTCACATTCCGACGTCGCAGAGATATGAATGACGCCGTTTTCGATAAACTTGCTCAATCCTATGAGATCCGGTTTGACCTGCCGGACGATGCACAGGTTGTGGATCCTGCGGGTCCGATCGAAGACAACGAACTGTCTCAGGCTGAATAAGATGGCGCACTTCCGGAATTTCATTCTCCCGGTCCTTGGCCTGGTAATCGGGGCAGCCGGGACCATGCATGGGCACGAGGTCCGCCCGGCCTATCTAGAGTTGGCCGAGCAACCGAACGGGTTGATCGATGTCACTTGGAAAGTCCCGCTCTTTCAAGGCCGTCCGGTCCAGATCGAACCACAATTCCCCGACAACTGGCAGGATGTTTCCGGAAAGACGGTCAGCCGGCTTCCCGTTGCAATCGTTCAGCGATGGCAGGTCATGCCCGGACAGGACGCACTCGACGGTGCAAAGATCACCGTCCTCGGTCTGCCGACCAAGATCCTGGACGTTCTCTTCCGGCTTGAAACGGCCGATGGCGAGGCCTCGGTCGTCATCCTTCGACCCGAATCACCCTCCCACGTCATCTCTCTCGATTCGCGTTCCGGGAGCACGTGGAATTACGGTATACTGGGAATCGAGCACATCCTCCTGGGCATCGACCACCTGCTCTTTGTTCTCGGTCTGCTGCTCATCGTGAAGGATCGCTGGATGTTGCTGAAGACGATCACCTCATTTACCATTGCACACAGCATCACCCTCGCCCTGGCCACTCTGGGCTATGCCTCCGCACCGATCGAGCCGCTCAACGCCGCCATCGCGCTGAGCATTCTCTTCCTCGGTCCGGAGATCGTCCGGTCATGGCGGGGGGAATCCAGCTTCACCCTCAGACACCCATGGGTGGTTGCCTTCGCTTTCGGGCTGTTGCACGGTTTCGGATTCGCAAGCGGCCTGTCCACCACCGGTCTGCCGCCCTCGGAGATCCCCCTCGCCCTCTTGCTCTTCAACGTCGGGGTCGAAATAGGCCAGATCGCTTTCGTCGGGTTGGTCTTTGCGATCCTGTCCGCGTTCCGACGCATCGAGGTCAACTGGCCGTTGTGGGTGCGCCGCATCCCGGGATACGCAGTCGGCGCACTCGGCGCCTTCTGGACCATCGATCGGGTCGCCTTTATGATGCGGATGTAAGACGCATTCATCACTTTTTAGACCGCCTCCAAGAACGCCCAGGTCATCACGTCCCCAACGGCACGTGCCCAGAACAAGCACGACCCTGGCAAGGATCGCCACGAGTGGAAGGAAACAGGATAAACGTGCAGACATGGTCTTTTTCCCGACTTCAACGTTGCTCGTCAGTCACGAATCTACGGATTCGCTCCTTCCTCGCGCCTTGAACTCCGAAAAAACTCCACGTCCATAAGTGCCAATCTGTTTGGCGGACTACACCAGTCATCGACGGAACCAAGACGGGGACTGTCGGCATCCCAGGCGCCAGCGGCGCTGGGTTCATCCGAGACCGCCAGTCAAAACGAGACTTGACGTTATAACATAAGTAATTACATTTCTGGCATGACACTGAAACTCAAGGTTCGCAGGGTGGGTAATTCGCTCGGTATCGTGCTGCCCAAGGAGGCCCTTGTACAGCTCAATGTGCAGGAAGGTGACACACTTACTCTGACCGCTGCTCAGGACGGAGTCAGGTTGACAGCCACAGACCCGGAATTCTCAAGATCAATGGCGGTCTTCGAGTCTCTCAATCAACGTTATCGAAACACTCTTCGTGAGCTTTCCAAGTGAAGGAACCCTATTGGTTTTCGCTGGAAGAGTGTCTCGCGGTGCACGATATGATACTGTCTCAATACGGTGGTGCCACCGGACTCAGGGACGAGGGTCTGCTCGAATCCGCACTCGCCCGCCCGCTCAATCGCTTTTCATACGGTGAAACCGACCTCTGCGTCCTGGCAGCTTCGTACGCTTCAGGTATCATTCTGAATCATCCCCTCGTCGATGGTAACAAGAGAACAGGGTTCATGCTTGGCGCCGCGTTTCTGGAAAGGAACGGTCTCACGTTCACCGCCGCTGAAGCAGACGCTGTAATGCAAACGCTCTCGTTGGCCGCAGGCGATTCGACGGAGGAAGATTACGCAACCTGGCTGCAATCAAACAGCAGATGACTGGATGGAGGGTTTCTTTTCAGGCAGCCCTCATCTCAACCTGAAAACCGGATGCTCTGAATCCTCAGAGCATCCGCGATATCGGGGCCATTCTCGATTGACCCCTGATTAGGATTGCAAATTTCGGCATGACTATTTTTTATAATTATAAAATCAAAGTTTCTCTATCATGAAGACCCGAGTCCTGACCCTCCTGGCGTCCGTTATCTCTGTCACTGCCCTGCAGGCGCAGACTTACTACGAGAACGACTTCGAGTCGGACACGGTGGGGGCACAGCCTGCCGGCGACATCACTTTCTCACCTGGAAGCAATACGGCGGAAAACGGGGCGGTGGTCATCGACAGCGCCTCGACGCCGGCCAATCCACTTACCGGACAGTCTCTCTACGTGTATGACCTCAATGGTGACGGCGCCAGTGGCGTGTCCACCCATATGCGTTTCCCGTTCAACGGGGGGACCAACGTCTCGAATGTCCGGGTCGATTTTGATTTCCAGCGCGGGTACGCTGCGGCGTCGGTTGATGACACGGACACCCGGGTTCATTTCGCCGTGGCCCGGGCCGGTGACAAATTGAACAACTCCGATTTCCGTCCCTTCGAGATCAGGATCCTGAACAACGGGAACCTGGTTGTTAATTCGGTCGCGGGTTCCGTAACCGAGGGCGCTTACCTGACCGACGCGCCCAATCATCTCAGTGTGCTTATCAATTCACATGATACCAACCCGGTCGACTACGACGATTCCGAACTGGGGACGGGTACCCTGGCGCCGAATAACCTCCATGTCTTCCTGAACAATACCCTGGTGGGCGAGTACACCTTCCACCAGACCCCCGATCCCGCCAATGCGCCCCAGATCGACTTTTACGCCGAGGACAACGATCTCGGTCAATTCGCGTTCTACCAGGACAGCAAGCGCCAGGGAGGACTGGTCATCGACAACCTGGTGATCAAAAGCCTGGTCGCTGAGATCGGAGGCCTGCCTGCTCCAACCGAACTTTCCGCCACGGCGGATTCCTCGATCCAAATCAGCCTGACTTGGACCGACAACGCCGATGCCGAAGATGCCTACGTGGTTGAGAGAAAATCGGGATCCGAAGATTTCGCCGTTGTGGCCGAACTCGACGCCGATGCTGAGGCCTACACCGACGGAGGCGTGCTTCCGGAGATCACCTACACCTACCGGGTCAAGGCGACCACAAGTGCGGTCGAATCGGACCCTTCCAATGAAGCGGAAGCGACCACGCCCGAACAGGTCGAACCCCTGATCATCGGGACCGATACCCAGGAGCTTGTAGTAGCCGGCAACACCACGTTCGCGTCGGTTACATCCCTTGGCCGTGAACCGCTGACTTACCAGTGGTACAACGGTCAATCCGGCGATACCTCCGATCCGATCGGGGGAGGCACCGGTTCGTCCGTGACGATAACAACCACCAACCAGGATATGTCGGTCTGGGTAAGGGTCACCAATTCAAGTGGTTCCTCCGACAGTGACTCGATCGCAATCAAGGTCCACGAACCGATTACAACGGTCGTGAACAACGCAGCGGAACTGGAAGAGGCAATTTCAACCGCCCTGCTTGGAGACACCATACTCCTCAAGAATGGGACCTGGGAAAATCTCGTGATCCAGTTCACTGCTGAGGGCAACGAAGCCGGTAAGATCACCCTGGGCGCCGAGACAGCGGGCAGAGTCAGCCTGACCGGCGAATCCCGGATCGAAATCGGCGGCCGACACCTGGTGGTCAGAGACCTCAGTTTTGAAGGCGCCTATTCCGGAAATGACGACGAAGTCATCCAATTCCGCCAAGGCAGCGGCAATCTCGCCCACAACTGCCGGGTGACCAATATCAGTATGGTCGACTATGTCCCCGAGACCGGCGCCAAGACCGTCTGGGTATCCCTCTACGGAACCAACAACCGGGTCGACCACTGCTATTTCAAGGGGCATGACGTGCTCGGTGTCACCGTGGTCGTTTGGCTGGGCGACAGCCCGAACGACCACCGTATCGACCACAACCACTTCGCCGACCGGATGAGCGGCGGCGGTGAGAATGGCTGGGAAACGATTCGGATCGGAACGAGTGAGAACTCGATGAGCAATTCGCGCACCACGGTGGACTACAATCTCTTCACCCGGGTCGACGGCGAGATCGAGATCATCTCCAATAAATCCGGGGAGAACATCTATCGATACAATGCGTTCGTGGAATCCCAGGGAACCCTCACCCTCAGGCACGGCAACCGCTGTACCGTTGATTCCAATACGTTCATCGGAAGGAACCGCGCGGAGACCGGGGGTATTCGGGTGATCGGTGAGGATCATCTCATCATCAACAACTACTTCCACGGGACCACGGCGCGTGACGGCGCGGCCATCACGGTATACGCCGGAGTGCCCAACTCGCCCCTTAACGAATACTTCGCCGCTCACGGTGCGACCATCGCATTCAACACATTTGTGGACAACCAGGGCGCCCTGATCGAGATCGCCGCCGGTTACGGGGAAAGAGACCGCACCGTGCTTCCGATGAATATCACGGTGGCCAATAACCTGATGGCACAGACCGAATCGGGAGAGACCTCATATGTCATCGGTGAAAATCCGACCGACCAGACCTGGAAGACGAACCTGATCCACAACGGCGAGGCCGGAATCGAAGTTGAAGGCGGTTTTCTGATCGGCGACCCGAAACTCGCAGTCAACCTGATCCGCCAGCTGATCCTCCCGGGTGTTGACGGAGCGGTCGCGGATGCGGCCACCACCGGGATCCTGACCCTGGCCGCAGATATCGAAGGACTCGGACGCGGTTCGACGCCCGATATTGGTTCTCATGAAGTCACGTCAACCGGTGCGCCGACCCAGGTCGGACCGGTGACCGCGGTCGATACCGGCCCCTCCTATCTCGGTCCCCAGCGCGACCCCAATGTGCCGAACCTGCGCCTGATCAACAACTCCACCCGTGCCATTTCAGACATCGGAGAAGCCCTGATGATCAACGGTTTTGTGATCGGCGGAGATAGTCCCAAGTCCGTTCTTGTGCGGGCGGTGGGTCCCGGCCTGGCTCTCTACAGCATAACCGACCCGATGCCCCAACCGGTATTGAAGCTGTTTGATTCCGACCAGAACGAAATCGCCATGAACACAGGTTGGCAGACCGGACCCGAGGCGGACCTGATCGAAGCATCCAATCTGGTGGGGGCATTTCCTCTGCAGGGTGGTTCGCTCGATTCGGCCCTTCTCATCGGGCTTCCTGCGGGTCCGTACACCGCGCAGGTGACACCGGCTGAAGGAACAGTAGGGACCGTTCTGGTCGAAGTCTACGATATCACCCAGGGCAGCGGGACGATGACAAACCAATCGTCACGTGGATTTGTCGGCGACGGGCAGGAAGTCCTCATCACCGGATTTGTGGTTGAGGGAACCGCCCCTCGACAGGTGCTCGTCCGCGGAGCCGGGCCCGCCCTGACCGACTTGGGAGTGACCACCGCAATCGCTGATCCCACCCTCGCAATCTTCGACCAGGAAAGTGGGGAGATCGCGGAGAACGACAACTGGTCGGACAACTCCAATGCCTCCGAGATCAAAACGACCGCCGTAGAGGTGGGAGCGTTCCCGTTCGCAGACGGATCGGCCGATGCCGCCATTCTCATGACGCTGGAACCGGGGCCCTATACGGCCCGCATTTCCGGTGTGAGTGGCGGAACCGGCACGACATTGGTGGAGGTTTACCTGGTGGATTGAGAGGTTACCCCGGGGCCCGTTCGAAGTGGCCATTTCAAAACAAACCGTAGCAACTGTGTTGCCCGAGCAAGCTTGTTTTACGGATATCGCTATGTCTGCAACCCCTGCGGCTGCCCGGAAGGACAGCCCTCCACAGAGAATCCAGTTGGAGGGTCGTGCTCCCGCGCGACCGCCCGAAGTCCAAACACTCAAACAAACCATTGCACTACGGTTTGTTTTCCCTCCAAAAACAATACGTAGTGTTTTCGCCTGGCGACGAGGCTTTTCTGGCCAAACGACACATTCCATTACTTTTTAGAGAGCCTCTAAGGCACTCCACATGAACGAAGACGATTACCGAATTAACGCCATCTACTACGACGAGGCCTATGATTCCGTCGGGGCCACATCCTGCTGCCGGGACACATCCGCCGAATGATCGCATGGTATTGCAAAATGCCTGCGCATTGATAAACAGCATCTCAGATATGAGGACGTTTCTTCGGGAGAGAAAACCCGGGTCGAAAACCCGCAGGATCTGGATCGCGGCGTTTGGCGTATTTGCGATGGTCTGCACAGGCTCGAAGGCATCCGATCCGGACCCGAAAGAACTGATCCGTGCCGCCATGGATCAGTGGCGAGGGACGACCTCCCGGTCGGTAATGACGATGACCATTCATCGCCCGGGTTGGGAACGGAAGATGTCGATGCGGGCCTGGACCGAGGGCGACAAGAAGTCCCTCGTACGAGTCACCGCACCCAGGAAGGATGCCGGCAACGGCACGCTCCTGGATGACAAGAATATGTGGACCTTTTCACCCAAGATCAACCGGATCATCAAGGTGCCGTCGTCCATGATGAGTCAGAGCTGGCTGGGCAGCGATTTCTCAAACAAGGACATCAGCAAGTCCACCGACATCATCCACCAATATGATCACACCCTGGTCGAAATCCGAGAGAATGACGGTCACAGCGAATACTTGATCGAGGCGATTCCCCACGAGGATGCCGCTGTTGTCTGGGGCAAGGAGGTCCTGGTGATCCGGGACGACAAGGTCCTGCTCAAAGAGGAATATTGGGACCAGGGGGGACTCCTGGTCAAAGAGATGGAGACAACTGAAATCGCAGAGATGGGCGGTCGGACGGTGGCCAGGACCATGCGCATGAGCAAGGTGGACGCACCGGAGAAGTGGACGGAGATGACGGTCGACGACATCGAATTCGACCTCGATCTGGCGGCCAATGTCTTTACGCTTTCGAACCTGCGGAATCCTCGCCAATGACGGTTGTAATCCGCCTTGCCTGGCGCAACCTCTGGCGCCATCGCCGCCGCACCTGGCTGACCATCGGATCGATGGTTTTCTCGAACATCCTGCTCGTGTTCATGATCTCCCTGCAGTTGGGATCATACCGGATGATGATCGACAATTCGCTGCGCGCCTTCACGGGGCATTTCCAGATCCAGGCGCCGGGATACAACGAGGACCCGAAGCTCCGTCTGACGGTGCCCAGTGCGATCGAAGCGTCGGCACGACTCCGAAATGAGCTCGAGCTGGATGGAGTCGCCGCCCGCGGAATCGGCTTTGCGCTACTCTCCAGCGATGAACGTTCCTACGGTGTTCAGATCGTGGGCACCGAGCCCGGGCACGAGGCGTCTGTATCCACGCTTCCGGGACTCATGCTGGAGGGCCGTTACTTTACCGACTCCCGGGCGGACGAAATCGTGATCGGCAGTGTTCTGGCCCGCAATCTGAAGATCGGGGTCGGAGATGAACTGACCCTGCTGGGTAGCGGCAAGGACGGCAGCTTCGCTGCTGCGGTCCCAACCGTGACCGGCATCTTCGAATCCGGGATGATCGATCTCGACCGCGGCATGGCCCAGATGCCGCTGGGTACGTTTCAGGATGTCTTTGCCATGGGGGACGCGGCCAATTCAATCGTTGTGGTCACTCCCGATGTCACCGCTCTATCGGTTTGGCAACCCGGGTTTGACGCCTTCCTGGCCGACAATCCGGATCTGGTACTGGTGGACTGGGTGCATCTGCAACCGGGCCTCAGGGAAGCCATTCAGGCTGACATGTCCAGTGCCTGGTTCATGTACGGAGTCCTCATCATACTGGTCGCTTTCAGCGTGTTGAACACACAGTTGATGTCGGTCATGGAACGGACGCGCGAATTCGGAACCATCCTCGCCCTCGGCCTTCGACCCGGCCGGCTGAGCCTGCTGGTCATGGTTGAGTCCGCGTTCATGGCCGCGATTGGACTGATCATCGGAATACTCCTTGGGGTCGCCATTTCCCTCTACTACCAGAAGGTCGGTTTTGCCTATCCGGGCATGGGTGAGATGGCGGATAAATTCAACCTGCCCGATCGCATGTACCCGAGTCTTTCAGCCCTCTCCATCCTCCTCGGGCCGATGGTTGTTTACCTCGGCTGCCTGGCGGCGGCTCTCTACCCCGCCCTTCGTCTGCGACGCCTGGAGCCGTTTGAGGCCATGAGGGCCGTCTGAATGGGATGTCAGGTCCATCCACAGCTCTACGGTCGGCCCGGAGGTCCACCCCTGCCATGAACCTGCTTCGTGTCCTGCTCACCCTGTCCTGGCGGAATCTGTGGCGAAATCACCGCCGGACCCTGGTCATGCTGGCGGCGATCACCACCGGGGTCTGGGCCATGATTTTCATGACCGCGCTGATGCGGGGCATGGTTGACGACATGATTTCCGACGGTATCGGGAACCTGCCTGGTCATGTGCAGGTGCATCATCCCCTGTTTCGCGACGACCCGAGCATCGTAAACAGTTTTCCCCGTCCGGAAGGCCGGTTTCTCGACACTCTGAACAGTCCGATAGTCGTGGCATGGACAAGTCGGATTCGGGTACCCGCGGTGATCTCAAGCGAACGCGACACCCGGGGTGTCACCCTGATCGGTGTCGATCCTGAATCGGAGCGGAGAGTCAGCTTCGAAGCCGACCAGATCATCGATGGACGTTTTCTCAACCAACCCTCCGACAAGGGACTCGTGGTGGGCGCGAAGCTTCTGGAACGCCTCGAAACGAAGATGGGCCGACGTCTGGTGGTGATGAGTCAGGACCCGGAGAACAATATCGTTGATCGAGGATTCCGCATCGTCGGAGTCTATAAGGCCAAGCTGGAGGCCCTCGAGGAGACATTTGTATTCACCGGTCGGGAGGTCCTGGAAAACATGCTCGGGATTCCCGGGAAAATTTCCGAGGTTGCCGTGCTTGGCCGGGACTACCGGGACATCGAGTCGCTCTATCGCACAGTCGCCGAGGCCGCGGACTCTGACCTCGAAGCACTGCCCTGGTACGAGCTCGATACCTATCTGGGAACCATGCTGAACGTGATGGACGGTTTCGTCCTGGTCTGGATGGTCGTCGTCTTTCTCGCCCTTTCCTTCGGCCTCGCCAATACGCTGAGCATGGCTGTCTTCGAGCGTGTCCGCGAGATCGGCCTGATTCAGGCCCTGGGCATGCGCCCATCCGCCATCATCACGCAGATCCTGATCGAGTCTTTCTTCCTCCTCGCGATCGGGCTGGTCATCGGCAACCTGCTGGCCATCCTGTCCATCAAACCGCTCGAGGGCGGTATCGATATTTCCGTCGTGGCCAAGGGAATGGAAATGATGGGTTCGGGAAGCATCCTATACCCGGCCCTTAAGCTACCCGATATGGTCATGGCCAATATCGTCGTTATCGTCCTCGGATTCCTGACCGGTCTTCTGCCCGCCTGGCGCGCGTCACGCTTTGACCCCGTGGAAGCCATCAACAAGACATGATTGAATCAACCCGGCAGCTATGGTTCTTACGGCTGGGCCGGAGGTCCAGCCCTACCCCGGTTATCGCATCTCATTTGGTAGGGCGTGACGTCCCGGCGCGCCGGGACGTCCTTATATACCGATCGGCGCTTCGTCACATCCTGGCTCCCTGAGACACTGACCTCTATAGAAAATGAGTGCAATCGTATGCCATAACCTTCGCAAGACCTTCACCCAGGGTGAAGAGACCATCATCGGTCTCGATGAAGTCGCCATCACGATCGAGAAAGGAGAATTTGTCTGTCTTTCGGGCCCGTCCGGATCCGGCAAGACGACCCTGCTCAACGCCATGGGCGGCCTCATTACCCCGGATCACGGTTCAATCATGATTGGAACGAAGCGAATCGACCAGCTCGGCAAGGGAGCATTGGCTGATATGCGCCTGGAAGAAATCGGCTTCGTCTTCCAAGCCTACAATCTGATCCCGGTCCTGAGCGCCCGCGAAAATGTGGAATTCGTGATGCAGGTCCAGGGTCTGACGGCCCACGAACGAAAACAGCGCTCAGAGACCGTGCTGAATGAGGTCGGTCTGGAGGGCATGGCAGACCGCCTGCCCTCGCAGATGTCCGGCGGCCAGCAACAGCGGGTCGCGGTGGCACGCGCGATCGTGGCCAACCCCACCCTGGTCCTTGCTGACGAGCCGACCGCAAATCTCGATTCAAAGACGGCGACCCAGCTCATGGATGCCTTTGTCGATCTGAACCGGAAACACGCCATCACGTTCGTGATCGCCACCCACGACGAGCGCATCATGGCCTATGCAAAACGGTTGATCCGGATGCAGGACGGCAGGATCGTGAGCGACGATGCGCAGGAACCCGGGGTGGTTGTTGAATGAATGCGATTTCTCGCGCCCTCCTTCTCTGCCTTCTCCTGCTCCCGTCTTCACGTGCCCAGACTTTGAATACTGGGGGGCATTTGAAATACCGCTTTCAATATACCGACTATCCGACGGACAGCTATTTCCAATCTCTGACCGGCAGTTCTTCAGCCGACCACGCCCTCAGTTTCCGCTATTATCTGGGCGCCCGATACGAGGGTTGGGACGCCCGGATCGACTACCAGTTCCAGGCGATCTACGGCGATACCGTCCAATTCTCGCGGGACCTCCCCGATATCCCTTTGATTCCGGATCGCCTGCCCAACGATGATCATCGTCTCTTCAATCTGACCCACATCATCACCGACGTGGACAAACGGGCTGCCCTTTACCGGCTCGATCGACTCTCTGTGGGATACACCACCGACCATGCGGTCATCCGTTTCGGTCGACAGGCTGTCAGTTGGGGCAACGGGATGATCTTTGCCCCGATGGACTTCTTCAATCCTTTCGATCCGGCCGCGATCGACAAGGAATACAAGACAGGTGACGACATGCTTTATGGTCAGTATCTCCAGTCGAATGGAAACGACCTGCAGGGTGTATGGGTTGTCCGGCGCGATGAATCCGGCGCTGTCACCTCGGAAGTCGACTCGATCGCGCTCAAATACCATGGATTCGCATCGGACACCGAATACGACCTCCTCGCAGCTCGACATTTCGGCGACGAGATCGTGGGTGGCGGCGTCATCTTCAATCCGGGTGGCGGCGTTCTGCGAGGAGACCTCATGCTCACCCGCACCGATGGCGACACCGTGTTCAGCGGAGTCGCCAGTTATTCCTATTCCTGGGTCTGGTGGAACCGGAACATCAGTGGCCTGGCCGAAGTTTTCTACAACGGGTTTGGCCAACCCGGCGGCGACTACAGCCCCGAATCGCTGGCTGGGAACCAGGACCTTCTGGAGCGGGTCGCCCGGGGAGAACTCTTTACCCTCGGGCGCGAGTATCTGGCCCTTTCAGCCATGGTTGAAGTGACCCCTCTGTGGATGCTGACGCCGAACGCCTTTATCAACCTCTCAGATGGCTCAGCCATGTTTCAGGTCGTCAGCCAGCATGATGTCGCCCAGGACTGGCAGGTTCTGGCTGCACTTGACGTTCCGATCGGCCGTCCCGGAACCGAATACGGAGGGATTGAAACCGGCATTGAGAACAATGGGGGACCGACCTATCTGAGCACCAATTGGAGCTTCACCTTCCAACTGGCGTGGTATTTCTGATGCGGATTTCCCTCTCACCGAACCCAGAATGGGATTGGGCAGGTCTCTTTTGAACAGAAGCACGCCAAGATCACATAGGGGGTGGAATTAGGAATTAGGATTTAAGAATTTTGATTTAAGAATTGGATACAGGGGTGGGCTTCCAGGATTGTTTTTGGACAGGATCTACGGGACGGGAGCTGGAATTAGGAATTAACCCTAACGTTTCAAAAAAACCACAGAGGACACAGAGAGCACAGAGGCAGGAAGAGTGAGATTGCCTGGATTCTCTGTGCTCTCAGTGTCCTCTGTGGTTAATGAGTGACTACCCTCTGTATTTTCACTTTTTGTGACCTTATGATCTCAGCTATACTCTGAATTAACTCATTGCAGATCCAGTCCTTATGGACAATTCAGTCTGATTTATTGAGACTATGAGGTTAAGGTGAAGGACGCTGGATCCCTGCCTACTCCCCGATCCCGTATTTCGTGCGCAGTTCGGTTTCGACCACGGCCACGTCGAGTGCCTCCGGATCGCCCGGATCTTCCCGGTAGCACTTGATCTCGTATCGGTATTGGCAGATGAACCTTGTATCCACCGTTCGCGACCCGGTGAGAGTGTCTTGACCACCAGCCCAACTGGAACTGGTTTGTGTCGTTTGAACACCGCTGAATGATGTTCCCTGGAGATTGTGGCCGCTCTCGTCAACCTTCTCGGTGACAACGAACCATTGGAAGGCGGCTTTCTGAGCGACCTCGGCGCTCCTGAGAAGAGTCAGGTCACGAACCGTGCTTCCGGTCATTTTTCGGTCACCGGTATAACGAATCGCCCAGGTATCGATACCTCGCCTCAGTTCAGAATACCCACCGTCGATTCCTGCGACGGCACCCACCTCGCCATAGTGAACATCGGTCGGAACCGTAGAACATGCAGTCAGGAATGCGGCAACAGTAAGGACAGAGATCACTTTCATTGGGCGAAATATCAGGGAAACCATGTACAGCGTCAACAATCGGCGTGAGATTTCGTCCTTCACGCCATCCAATTTACAATTCCTGATGGCGGATGTTTCAGGCAAGGACTCGGAATCCGTTTGGGATCGACGGACCCACCGGGACCGACCAAGATGAGGATACCCCATTTGCCGCACCGCGGCATCGCCCCAGCTGTGGACCCCTCACCTGACAGACACCGCCAGGGTCTGATCACGACCCTTCAGACCCTGATTGCACTGATTGCGTTCGCCGCAAACTCAGTTCTCTGCCGCATGGCGCTTGGAAATGGAGCCATCGACGCCGCCAGTTTTACCTCTGTCCGATTGCTCTCGGGAGCCGTCACACTCCTGGTAATTCTATTGCTCAGCGGTGGCCGGTCTTCTGCCTGGTCCACCGGCGGCTGGCTGTCCCCATTTCTGCTCGCGGCCTATGCCATCGCTTTTTCCTTCGCCTATCTCACCTTGAGCACCGGTACCGGGGCGTTGATTCTCTTCGGATCCGTTCAGATGACCATGATCCTCTGGGCGCTGAGATCCGGGGAAAGGCCCTCTCGATTCGAGTGGGCCGGTCTGCTGCTGGCTTTCGCCGGAATGGCCTATCTTGTTTCGCCGGGATTTGAGGCACCTTCTTTCGGCGGTGCATTCCTGATGGCGGTCGCCGGGGTTTCGTGGGGATTCTACACTGTGCGTGGGCGTGGCCGGTCGAACCCCCTGGCGGCGACAACCGGAAACTTCATCCTGGCGGTTCCGTTCGCGCTGGCGACGAGTGCGCTCACCTTCAGATCGGTGGAACTCTCCACCTCGGGCCTTGTGCTGGGCATATTGTCGGGATCACTGGCCTCTGGATGCGGTTATGTTGTCTGGTATGCCGCCCTCAGGCACCTCACTTCCACCCGGGCCGCTGTGGTTCAGCTCTCGGTACCCATGATCGCTGCAATGGGCGGAGTTCTATTTGTGAGCGAAGCCGTATCGTTTCGGCTTGTTCTTTCCAGTGTGTTGATCCTGGGGGGCGTCGGTTTGGCTATTGGAGGGCGTAGGCCGAAGGGAACAAACCCTGAGGAGCTGTTGCCCAAATCGACAGAAATATGAGGTGATCAGAACAGAGTAATCTTCGTCGTGGTTTCCCATATCGACGGCGTCGGACATTCTGACACTCATGCGCACAGCATTAAGCAGATTGTAGAAATAGGCGCTACCCGACGCACTCTTGTGATCCAGCGATCAGTTCAAGCACCAAGGCTGAAAACTTCCCAATGGTGCCGGATCTATCGCTTTCCGGCAACAGCCTGCAAACTCTGACCCACTTCGCCGGGTCGACCGCAATTAGCACGTCCAGACTCCATGTCATCCTCCAATGGCCATGGTCGCTTCATATTTTGGGAGTGCTTCCAATCTACTTTTGCTTCTCTTTCTCAAAGAGCTCCAAGTATTCGCCATAACCCTCCACTTCCAGCTTCTCGACCGGGATGAAACGGAGCGATGCCGAATTCACGCAATAGCGAAGCCCGGTCGGTCGCGGACCGTCGTCGAACACGTGCCCCAGGTGGGCGTCGCTGGTCTTGGACCGGACTTCAGTTCTGACCATGCCGAGTTTGCGATCCACCTTCTCCTCGACCTCTTCCGCGTCCAATGGCCGGGTGAAACTCGGCCAGCCCGAACCCGACTTGTATTTATCGACCGAGGAAAACAGCGGTCTGCCTGAGATCACATCGACATAGATGCCCGGCTTCTTATTATCCCAATACTCGTTCTGGAAAGGCGGTTCCGTTCCGTCCTGGCAGGTTACATAGTACTGGAGATCGCTCAGTTCCTTCTTCAGCTCAGCCTCGCTCAGTTTCGACCGATCCACCGTCATCTCCTCCTCATCCGACCCCGGATCAGCCTTTTCCGAGTTGTCCACGGCCAACCCCACCTGGGCCAACACCGGCAGCAAAATAACTGACGTTGTCAGAAAGAAACCAATTCGAAGATGGGCAAACATGCTCATGGGATGCCGGAAACCTTCCCCTAATTCCCGTTCATTGCAAGTCAGGCAGGATGAGTCCGGAAATGGAGGAATTCAGGGCACCTTGAACAGTTTGAGCATGTCAGTCTCCTCTTTCTCAAGGCGCCCTTGACTGTTGATGGATTCGCCCTCTCCTACAGATTCGCTTGAATGAAAACCCGAAACTTTTGAAAGCATGACGAATCCACTCCGCATCCTGGTATTCGGCGCCCACCCCGATGACTGTGAATTCAAATGCGCCGGATCGGCTGCGCGGTGGTCGAAGGCGGGGCACGTGGTCAGATTCGTCAGCGTGACGGATGGTCGGAACGGGCACCACCAGATTGAGCCCGACCGACTGGTCACCATCCGGTCGAAGGAAGCCGCCGCCGCCGCCGGGGTCCTCGGCATCGAATCGGAGGTGCTCCCCTTCCCCGATGGCGCTCTCGAGCCCAACCTCGAGCTACGGCGGGAGATCATCCGGATCGAGCGGGAGTTTCGACCGGATGTGATCATGACCCACCGACCGAACGACTATCATCCCGACCACCGCTACACCTCGCAGGTCGTCCAGGATTCGGCCTATATGGTGACGGTGCCCCATGTGCTCCCGGGAATTCCCGCCCTGCGCCGAAACCCGGCCATCTTCTATCTCTCGGACCACTTTCAGAGACCGTATCCATTTACGCCTGACGCAATAGTCCCGATCGATGATGTGTTGGACGCGAAGATCGACGCATTGGCCTGCCACGAAAGCCAGGTCTTTGAGTGGATACCCTACATCAAAGGCGGGAACGAAGTTCCAGATGAAGCGACGGAGCGGCGGGAGTGGCTGGCTGACTGGGTCAGCGGCGAAGGCCGGCATCTTGTCAGTCGTTTTCCGGTCACAATTCGCACTGCGTTGGACATGAAGTCGGGTGCCCGCGTCGAAGGAATAGAGGCCTTTGAAGCCTGTGAATACGGCAGCCTGCTTTCGCCCGACGATTTCCGGAGACTGTTCGGTCATGCCCCCCTGCCCCGACAGTCCTCTGTTTGATATCGCCGATCCGTGGAATTGGTGATCGGATTGGCATCCATGACGAACCGGCGAATCTGACCCTATGGCCCACCCCAACATCGTCCTCATCGTCACTGACAACCAGGCCCCCTGGACCCTGGGCTGCTACGGCAACGAAGAGATCAGGACTCCCGCCATTGATCGATTGGCGACAGATGGTATGCGGATGACAAATACTTTCTGCTCAAACCCGGTCAGCTCCCCCAACCGCGCCACTCTTCTCACCGGCCTCATGCCGTCGCAGCATGGCGTCCACAGTTATCTCTCGACCGAAGAACCCGATGCCCAGATGGGCCCGGATGCCTATTGCACCATCGCGGAATTTCCCAATCTCCCCCAGATGCTTGCCGATGCCGGTTATGGGTGCGGCATGTCGGGCAAGTGGCACCTCGGAGACAGCCTTCACCCCCAGCTTGGTTTTCAGTCGTGGCTGGCCAAACCTGACGGCCATACGGCCACCTTTTACGATGTGCCCCTGATACGTGATGGCCGGATCACCCGTGAGCCTCGATACACGACTGAGGCGATCGCCGATCACGCGGTCTCATTTCTGCACCAAGCCGACGACCACCCCAGTTTTCTCTATGTCGGTTTCAATGGTCCCTATGGCCTCGACGGCGACACTCTGACCGGTCACCGGAATCGCCATGCCGCCTTCTATGCCGACCAGGAACTCGCCTGCTTTCCCCGAGAGCCAACCCACCCCTGGCTTCGCCAATACCGGGACCGCATGGACAACCCGACCGCTCGGCGAAGCTATGCTGCCGCCGTCAGCGGGGTCGACGACGGAGTCGACGTCATCATCCGGGCGATCAGCGAATTGGGGATGACGGAGAACACCCTCGTGATCTTTACTTCGGATCACGGATTCTGCGGCGGGCACCACGGTATGTGGGGCATGGGGGATCACTCGCGCCCCACCCATCTCTACCAGCAGAATCTGAGAATCCCTCTGCTGATGCGATATCCGGCCCGAATTCCTGCGGGTAGAGCGTGGCGAAAGATCAACAGCAACTATGACCTCTTTCCCACCCTGCTCGATCTTCTCGGACTCGCTCATCCCACACAGGAGAGCCCGGAATATCCCGGTCGCAGTTACGCCGATGCTCTACTGGGGAAGGCATGCAACCGGGAGCGGGAGATGGCCTTCCACGAATATGAGAACACGCGATGCGTGCAGACTCCGGAGTGGAAGCTTGTCAGGCGGCATCCGGACGGCCCGGATGAGCTCTACCAGATCGGGACGGATCCTGAGGAGCGTCGCAACCGCATCGACGATGCCTCCTGCCATGGGGTGGTTGCACACCTGGCCGAAGAACTCACAGTTTTCTTTGACCGGTATTCAGACCCTCAATATGACCGCTGGAAGGGAGGGCGCAGCAAAGCCGGGGAACTCGCCGATCTGGAGCCGATCTGAAAAATATGAGCACGAAAATCTACTACAATCCGCGCTGCAGCAAATGCCGCCAGACCCTGACCCTGATTCGGAAGCGCGGCATCGAACCGACCATCATCGCCTATCTCGAAACGCCACCGAGCAAGCGGGCACTTGGCGATATCATCAGGAAACTGGGCTCGGACCCGATAGAACTCATCCGATTCAAGGAGCCCGCTGCAAAGAAACTGGGACTGGGCCGCAAGGATGAGCGGAGCAAGGCGGAATGGATCGAGGTCTTGACGAAAAACCCGGAACTGCTCGAACGCCCCATCGTGGTACGCGGTGACCGGGCGGTTTTGTGCAGGCCGCCAGAAAATGTTCTCGCAATATTGTAGAGGGATTATTCTCGCGCAGAGACGCGGAGGTCCTGACCAGGTTTGTGAAATGATGCTCTATTTTTTGCGAAAAGGAACCCACAGGATTGAATGACCCAACCAGCTGAATCCACTTCGTGTCTGGGTGAGAGATGGGTTCTCCAACCATCACTCAGCTCGAATCATTCCCTCTGCGTCTCCGCGTCTCCGCGTCTCTGCGTCTCTGCGCGAGAAAACCTATCCAGAAGTTAATCAATCGCTGCGGGAGTCTTGATTTTATCGGACAATCCAATTGACATGAAAGGCTTTGGGCGCACGCAAGGCACGCCCCTACCAATTCAGACACATGAAAGGTCAGATCATAGCCATGGGTGGCGGGAGTTTCCTGATGGAACCCGAGAATCCGCTCCTCGACCAATATATCCTCTCGCAGTCAACGAGCGACCGACCCTCGATCTGTTTCCTCCCGCATGCGACGGACGATGCGCAACGCCAGACCGTCGCCTTCTTCAAGGCCTATTCAAAGCTTCCGGCTGAGCCCACTTATCTTTCCCTCTTTGCGCCACATACAGCGGATATCGAAGGGTTTCTTTTCGACCAGAATATCATCTATGTCGGCGGTGGAAACACCAAGAGCATGCTTGCTCTCTGGCGTGAGTGGGGTCTGGACCGGATCCTGACCGAGGCGTGTGAAAACGGCACCGTGCTGGCGGGGGTCAGCGCCGGAGCCAATTGTTGGTTTGAATCCTGCACCACTGATTCCCTTCCCGGCAAGCTCAGTGCCCTGCCCTGCCTTGGCCTGTTGAAGGGCAGCTTTACGCCGCACTACGATGGGGAACCTGAACGACGTCCGACCCTCCATCAAATGCTTCAGGAGGGACAGATAGTGGGTGGGTTGGCGGCTGACGATGGCGTGGCCGCCCATTTCATTGACGGGAAATCCGGCCCCGTGGTCTCGTCACGTGCCGAGGCTCGGGCCTATCGCGTCGCACTCGAAAATGGCCTGGTAGTCGAAGAGGTGGTAGAGACCCGTTTCCTGGGAGAATCTTAGCAGCAGCGCCGCTCTGTAAGCGTTCTTCCATTCATTCAGCGAAACGGCGCGTCCGGCGGCCACGCCCTACCTGCCTACAGATCCCAGCGCACGCCGAGCGTGGCCCGCCATGCGTTTATTCTCAGGTAGGTCGGATATCTGGGATCTGCCTCGTAGTGATCCATTGAGGCAGAACTGGTGATATTGTCGACCTCGGCGATCAACTTCACCCCGGACATCACCTCGTAGGTGGTGTCGATATCGACGCGGGTCCGACCCGCGTCAAATCTGTCGGTCCGGGGGGTATCACCGACATCCTCAAGCAGGTCACTGCTGCGCACCACCTCAACCTGACCGAAAAACCAGGCTTTTTCATAGGAAAAGGTAACCGTCAGTTCCTCGTTTGGCAGGCCGGCCAAGGGCAATGTCTCGTCCGGTCGGGTCGGATATTCAATCGAGCTTTTTCGCCAGATATAGTTGATATTGAATGCCATCGGCGAAAACCAGTCATGCACAACGCCCAGTTCCTGAGCCCAGGTCAATTCGAACCCCGAGACTGTGGCATCGGAACCGTTTTCCCGACGCCACCGCTCATACCCGGCATAGGGTCCGTCCGGTACAATCGATCGCTGATTGTAAACATAATCCCTCACCTGCTTCGCGAACAGTTCGAAAGAGAGGAGTCCTCTCCCCGGAGTCACCAAATCCATGGCGAGATCGATATTAGAGAACAGGGTTGGCTTGAGTTCCGGGTTGCCTTCCTCGACTTCCCTGTCCTCGCGATTGACGTGGCGGTAGGGTACAAGATGGTGATAGTGGGGTCGCTTGATGGTCTCCGTCCACGACCCGATCAGGGTGATTCGGTCGTTGAACCGGTATGCGCCGTGGATACCGGGAAAGAGGTTCCCATAGGAACTGGATCCCGTGTGGATATGAGTGGTTTCGTATTCGCCGTCTTCATCGATGATCACTTCCCGACCCGTGTAGTCGATGTCGGTCTGCTCATAACGCACACCGGCCAGGAACCTGAGCGGTCCCGTCTCATACGAGCCCATCCCGTAACCGGAGGTGATCCGTTCACTGGCATCGTAGGTGCCGGGATCGGAATTTTCGCGGGTGCGACGTTCGTTCAAGACAAACCGGTCATGGTTGGCATTTCGGAATTCCGGGGCCTCCGGCCAGCCGGCCGCCGGGTCCAGCCTGTATCGCCCGTCAAAATAGGCATCGTCGCGGTAGTCACTGAGGACGTCATTCAGCCGATAGTCTCCGGCATAGCCATCGTGCAGCAGGCTGTCCGCCCGTTGGTCAAGCTCGCGGGAACGCACTTTGCCGCCGATCTTCCAAAATCCGTTTTCCGGCTTCCCCAGGCCATGCTTGAATTTCATATTGAGCGTCCCGATCACGTCACCGCCTTTGCGTGACCATGCCTCGCTCACCATTTCATCGAACACGAACTCTTCGGGATCGTAGATCGTATTGCCGTCTGTCTGCTTGAAGGTCGGGAAATCACGATCCGCAAGGTCGTAGGACAGATCGACATCGTCCTGTTCGAAATTGATGATGAAAAAGTCCGGCTCGCTGTAGTCGAATCGTTCATACGAAAATCGGAAATCCGCATCCACTTTCCCGGTAACGAAATACCCGCCCACCGCCGATGTCCATTCCAAGCCTCTGTGTTCAAATGCCATCAGGTTTCGCTTGACCCGGGCACCCTCCACTTCGCCTGATTCGTCATCCACCCGGATGAACTCACCCTCATCGAATCGCAAATCCAGCTGCGGATTGTAGATCTTGCCCGGGTCCTGTTGGTAGTTGCCACGAAAATAGAGCGAAAGCGATTCGTTGACCCGGTGATCGAAAACGCCCGACAGCTCCAGTTCGCGTTCATGATTATGCCATTGATCGAGACGCATACGCGTGAGCGCATGAACCTCGCCGTCCGGGGTGTCAATCGGCGTCCAGTCCAGTGAACGATTGTAGGATCCGCGGATTTCATCGGTGGCCGTGAGGGTAAAGAGGGCACCCCATTGGCGTTCCTCGCCGAAGGCATTCCCAAGGGTCAGGGTGCCGACCGTGCTGATCGCGTCCACGGACGAGCGGTATTCGGCGGTGAGCCGGCCCTGGACGGTTCTCCGGGGCTGTTCAAAGGCCGGCTTCGACTGAACGCTGACCGATCCGCCGAGCGTGTCCGCGTCGATGTCCGGAGTGACCGCCTTGAGGACCTCAACCGTGTCCACCGCGGAGGACGACATGGACTCCAGCGACACATTACTCTTCTGTCCATCGACGGTCACATTTCCGAATCGCAGGTCCGGTCGACGCTGCAGGGCATCGGCTACTGTACCGTCTTCCTGCAATTCGACTTCGCTCTTTTCGCTGGTGATCGAATCGGTGGATCGGGTCGCCGGGTTGGCTTCCGAAGAGACCTCATTGTTGTCAATCGACGGCGAGGCGCCTTGATCCTGAGCAATGAGCGGGAGCCCGGCGACCAGTCCGTACATGGCAAATCCGATCAGGCTTTGCCCGATCATCGCCGTAAAATGGCGAAAGCAGCGCCTTGAAAAGAATCCTCTCACCATGGCACATCACCGGAAACACAAATAAGGGGCACCTTGAAAAAATGGAGACTGTCATTGTCAGGCAGAATGCCACGATTGGCAAGGCACCTTCGACGGACACACATGCTTTCCCCGTCGCCCGATGGACTTCCGGGTTCGCGTGCGACGCCGGGACACGATGGAGAACTCGGCCGGGCAGGCACTCCCTGCTCCGCTCCCGTTTCGTTCAGTCCTCGCCCAAGACCTCGTTGAGGATGGCTCCAGCCGCGGCCATGCCGCTCATGATCCAGGTGAACTCGCCGCCCAATATCACGAATCTTGCACCGAGTTCCAGGATTACCTCCAGATCCTCCTTCGAACCCACCGGTCGACCCCAGACCTTCCCGTGGTCCGCTGCAGCCCGGGCCACCTTCCGCTGAGCTTCCAACATCTTCGGATCGCCGGCTGCCGGCGAGCACCCCAACCTCAATGACATGTCACCGGGTCCGATGAAGAGCACGTCAACGCCCTCGACCGCCGCGATGGCATCGGCGTTCTCGAGAGCCTGGGATGTTTCCAACTGAACCGAGACCGACGTCTCCCGGTTGCAGTCTTCGGTATATTCAAAAGATTGAAACCGGAGCCCGCAATCGAGACCGACACCGTCAAACCCCCGATCACCAATCGGCGGGAACTTGGTCGCCTCGACAATGGCTGCTGCTTTTTCCGGGGTCGAAACATGAGGTATGATCACACCGGCCGCCCCATCCTCCAACAGGCGGTAGAGCCCGGTTTTCTCCAAGGTGGGCGGCCTCCAGAGACAGTCGATGTCCGCGATATGGTGAAAAGCGATCATGGCCTGAGCCTCGCGATGATCCCACGCCCGGTGCTCACCATCGATCCAAACACCGTCGTACCCGGCCAATGCGGCCTGCATGGGCGCATATGGCAGGTAGTGCCCGATATTACAGATCCGCGCCACTTTCCCACTTCGTATCTTCTCCAATACTTTTGACCGCCTCATGGGGATGGGGATGTGCCCGAATAAGGCCTGCAGGACAAGGGAATACGACTGTTTCCCGGTTGAAGTGAACGATTTCGAGTCGGAGCCAGAGAGTCAAAAAGAGACTTCTGACAACTGGACCCGGCCCTTAAGGGCACTTTAAGATCCAGTGATGGAGAGAATTCCGACCGCACGATGCCCATAGTCCCGTCCAGCTATCGATCGCCCTGGTGGCTTCCCGGAGGCCATCTGCAGACGCTGGCTCCTGCCCTCTTCGGAAGTCGAAGGAATCCCGGCTATCGAAGACAAAGGGTCGAACTGCCCGACGGTGACTTCCTCGACCTGGACTGGTTGCGCAATGGATCCTCGCATCTGGCAATTCTCGTTCACGGACTAGAAGGATCATCCTTCTCTCCCTACATGACGGGCATGGCCCGCGCGCTCCGAAGCGCGGATCACGCCTGGGATGTCCTGTCCATCAATCTGCGCGGTTGCGGTGGAGAACCGAACCGCACGCTCCGTTTTTATCATAGCGGAGAGACCGGTGATCTGAGGACGATCCTCAAAACCAACACAGCTCCTTATTCGTCGGTCGCCCTGATCGGATTCAGCCTGGGCGGAAACGTTGTCCTCAAATATCTGGGCGAAGCGCCCGATGAAGTCGATTCGAAGATTGCAGCCGCAATCGCCTTTTCGGTCCCCTGCCATCTGGCGACCAGTGCGGAAGTCCTGGCCCGCCCGATCAATCGGATCTACATGTTTCGGTTCCTGCGCACCCTGATCGCAAAGATCAGGCATCAGGCTCACCGACTTCCGCAAGCCATCGATCTGACCGGTATCGGAAGCATACGGACGTTCAAGGCCTTTGACGGACGCTTTACCGGCCCCCTGCATGGCTTTCGTGACGCGGAAGATTATTGGGCAAAGTGCAGCTCCCGCCAATTCCTGCCCGCGATCCGGATCCCGACCCTCCTGGTGAACGCTCGGAACGACCCCTTCCTGAGTCCCGAGTGTTTTCCGGAAGATGAAGCCCGAAGCCACCGCCGGCTTTTTCTGGAATGTCCGGCCTCCGGCGGCCATCTGGGATTTCCGGGCTGGAAAACAGGATCGCCCAGCTGGATCGAAGAGAGGGTGCTCAGTTTTCTGGATACGGTGGTGGAGAATCCCAAAACAGATCTCGATCCTCGACGGATTGAGTAGCAGACCTGCTTGGCAATAGAAACAAACCTTCAAACTTGGACACTTAGCTCCGCACGGAGGCGATCTCTTTTGCCAAAGTGCTCTCGGTCGATAACCTATTATTGTTGGCTTCGTTATGAAGCTCGGAGTAATAGTTCAGGGTTTGCTGATCATCGCATCGACCGCCATGATTCGTGCGGACGTCGCTGATCTGATGGCTGAAGCCAGGTGCGGGGATGCCCAAGCTCAATACCTGCTCGGTTGCGCGTGGATCCGCGGCGACATCGATGGGACCAGCGATCTGAAGGAGGCGATCGCCTGTCTGCGCCAATCGTCGGAACAGGACCATCCCTCTGCTCAGGGCCTGCTTGGCTTCGTGCTTCTCCAAACGACCCTTTCCGACGAGGAACTCACGGAGGCAGTGACCTGCATGCAGAAGGCCGCTGACGGAGGATGCGCCTTGGGTATGACCGGACTGGCCCTGGCCTATCTCAACGGCTGGGGTGTCGACCGTGATCTCGAAATCGCTTTCGAGTATTTCAAGCAAGCGGCCGAGAGCGGGGACCCGTTCGGTCAATTCGGTTTCAGCCAGGTCCTTGAGTACGGAATCGGCAGTGCTGCCGATCCTGCCGAAGCCAATCGGTGGCTGGAGACAGCGACCCAGCACCGATTCGACCCGGCAGAAACAGATCTGGGTCTGCATTGTTGGCACGGGACCGGCCAGGAGGTTGACGCCATTTCCGCTCTCATACATCTGACCAACACGGCGGATTCAGGTTATGCCCCGGCTCAATTTCATCTCGCCGCCCTCATCTGGTCAGGGGATGCACTCAGACCCGATCAGGGGAAAGCGATCCAATGGCTGAGAAAATCGGCCCAAAAAGAATATGCGCCTTCGATACGTGTTCTGGGTATTCTCCATGCAAGGGGAATTGGTCTCGAGCAGAATATCGATCAGGCGGAAACCTACCTGAACCAGGCATCGGACCTGGGGGACGAGCTGGCATCGCTGGCTTTGGCCAATCGGATATGGGAGTCGAAGTCTGACACGCTACCCGACGATGTCTGGCAGGCTCCCGAGATCCCGGACCGCGTATTGTTCGTCCGGGGCGGCGCACCTGACAACGACATCAACACCGTGGTCAATTTCCTGGCCGCCAGAGAACTGCTGGCCTCGAGCTACTAGTGGAGCGGCAACCGTGAAATGATGGGCGACTTCCATACGGCGGACGCGGAAGTCCGCCCTCCGAGGTTCCGAAGCGGACCGCCAGTCAGTCAGCCGGCCAGCGAACCACACCCATATGGTAACGCTGGTGTGTCTCCAGGCCTTTGCAGTAGTAGGCGGTGACGATCGTTCCATCGGCCACCTGGACACTCGAAGGATAGCCTCCATCCGTATCGGCATGGTAATTGACGATGACCCTGGGTGCGCCCCAGGTCTTGCCACTGTCATCACTCAGGCGAATTGCGACCCCGTGGAGACCCTTATTGCGCAGTCCGTAGGAGAGTAGTATTCGTCCGTCCTCCAGAGCGAGAAGGTGACCGGGAATCTGACCGATCATGGTGACGGGCCCCATAGGCAACCATGTCGCACCCAGGTCCGTCGACCGATGAAGCTCAAGGTGTTGGTTGATCCGGGTGCGTGCCGCGACCAGTAGCGACCCATCGGCCAGAACGAGCGGCGTCGTCTCGTTGCTGTTGATCCCCTCTATGGTCCCTTTCTGTTTCCAGTTTCGTCCGTCATCCTCGCTGGAATAATAGCGGGAATGACTTCCCCCGGTCGAACCACCGTAGATACATGCCCCCAGACCGCCGTCCGGATGCCTCACAATGTCTCCAAACGGGATCCCTCGATATCCCTCTTCGTCTGGCAGGGAGATCGCCTCGGCTTGTTCCCAGATCCGCCCCCCGTCTGATGACCGGCAGACCCAGGGCGCCAAAACTTTCCCTTCGTGGGGACTTGAATAATCGCCCGGTTTATTGCGACGGTCCCAGCCCGAGGCCAGGACGACGAGCGAACCGTCGTGGGCCAGACCCGCAGCCACATTCATGCGATTGGTCCCCGGGGTATGTGGGGCCGGAACGCCCCGCAGATGCCAGGTTCGACCATCATCGGTGCTGGCCCAACACTCGACGTCTCCTTCCCAGCCGCCGTGCGTGGGTTGATTGAAGATGGTGGCAAGAATCGTCCCGTCGGATAGTCGGGTCAGATTCGGCCAGGCGCAGACATTGTCGACAGCAATAAATCGTTCCATAATTTTTCCTTCCGATGACAGCAGAGATGATCCACGCTTCGCACGCGAACCCAAAGCCATCCAATCGAACGGATCGGCCTAGTGGAGCATCACGCATGAAATGATGGGTAAGGGTGGAGAGGGTTTATCCCTCGATGGCCAGTTTGATCGAGGCGTAAAGCCTCTCCTACAAGAAGAAAAATGGTTGATCCCTGAGTCGGAGGATGATCTCTCGGGACCCCATCATTTCACCTGTGTCGGTCCACTAGTGTCCGATCTCACATATGAGCTTGCCAATACCAGAGCTATTTTCGGCCTCAGAAACAGGAGACGCCCTCGAATGCATGAATAGGTGGGGATTCTGTGTCATCACCAAGATGATCGAGTCGCTGCCAAAACACCTGAAGAGTTACGCCGACGGGTATACGAGCCATCATGGCTCGTGGCGTGGGGACGACTGAATCGTGGAGGCCTACCAGGGTGAGATTTTCTCGGTCGTCTGTGCCTTGATCTGGGCAATTTCGGTGATCTTTCTGCGAACCGCGTCCGCCAGCGTGCCGGCGCTTGAACTGAATATTCTCAAGAACGCGATCGGGACCGGTCTGTTTGCATTGACGCTTATCATTATGGGTAGCGGTCAGTTCGCTGGGCTGACCGTTGGCACTCTCGGGTTGCTCGGCATTTCTGCCGTATTGGGCATCACCATCGCGGACACCTGCTTCCTGAAAGCTCTCAATCTGCTTGGTGCCGGTCGCAATGCAGTCCTGGATTGCCTCTACAGCCCGTTCGTCATCGTTCTCTCCGTGATTTTTCTCCAGGAGTCGTTCGGACTGAAACAGGCCATGGGATTCGTCCTGATTGTTGGTGGCGTCCTCATGGCGACGGCGAGTTCTCAAAGGGATCCCATCTCGAAATCCAAACTCTGGCGCGGCCTCGGCTACGGCAGTTTGAGCATGCTCTTCATGGCGATCGGGGTCGTAATCTCGAAACCCCTGCTTGCGGATACCTCACCGATTGCGGTTTCGGCCTGGCGACTCCTCATCGGTCTTCTGGGCGGGGTGGTCTGGGTCGTGGTCTCAGGTCGTTCGCGCCGTTCAATCGCGGTTTTCCGGGGCCCGCTGCCCTGGGTCAGTATCACCATGGGGGCTGTGCTGGGGGCCTGGCTCGCCCTGATGGTCTGGATGGCCGGATTCAAGTACACCGAGGCGTCGACCGCCTCGATCCTGAATCAAACTTCGGTCATCTTCATTGTTGTCCTCGCCGCCATCTTCCTGCGCGAACCCGTTGGCTGGAAAAAAGCCGGCGGCATTGTTCTCGGGTTCACCGGAATCGTGGCCGTGTTTCTCGCCTGAAGGGGCTGTTCGAAGGGGGCCTGGGGTCATAGCACCAACGAGACAACCGTGCGGCCGAAATCAGCCAATCTCGCATTGGCATGCACGATTACACGGAATGACCCCGTAGCAACTGTGTTGCCCATGAAAACCCTCTTTGAAGGTTTTCATGGGCGTGCATCACCGGACTGATCAGGTAGGGCGTGGCCGCCGGACGCGCCGCCCCACAGGCTGATTACTTTCCGATCGGCCTGCCTTCGACGGCGCGTCCAGCGGCCACGCCCTACCCTTTCCAGATACAGTGCAAAACAAACCGTAGGTATTCTCAGAAATCCGGGTAGTCAGCGAAGGCGTCGTCGGGGTCGCCAATCGGGGTGTCGTGGCCCCGTTTCCGATGTCGCCCATCGGCACCATCCTCCGAAATCACAATCGCCACCCGCGTATAAACAAAAACCCGTTCACCGTTGTGCACGATCGGCTTGAACCGGTAGTGCGAGGCCGCGATGACGGCGGAGAGGACGAAGGCCTTCGGTGGGTAGCCTTCGATCTCCACATTGTATCCACGCCCGTCCGGTCCCACTGCCATGGTGACATGGACAACTTCCGTCTGCCCGCTTCCCCGCAGCTTGTTGGGATAGGGAGCGATCGGTTCATAGGTTATCTCAGGTAATCCACCCACCTCGACCGGACTGTAGATAATATCCTCGATGACATCGAAAACGACCCGTCCAAGCATCGCGTTCGCCCTGCGAACGGATCCCGCATAAAAGCGAAACGGCAAAAGGACGCGCATCGGAACGATCCGCCCGTTGCGCAAACCCGGTTTGAATTGCCAGGATCCGATCACATTCAAGGCGGCGTCTCCAAAGGCGGCATGGGTGGCAGACCTTACTTCGGGTTGGTAAACCGATCCGTCAGTCTGAACGATGAATACCAATTCAGCGCGACCATCGAGCCCTGTCCCCTCCATTTCGGCCGGATAGACAGGCGACGGGTATTCTCGCGGCACCGGGTCCCTCCGGCTTCTCGCCGAAACGTCCCCGACCGTGATAAAGAGCAACCCCACGATGCCCGAAACCGCCCATTTCATGCGAGACACGTTAGCATGAAACGGGGGGAAAGGAAACCTTCTTTAGGGCACTTTAATAATCAGCAGTGCGATTCCTTCACCTGTCCCGCCTCAATTCCTCTGGAAAGAATCTTGCGAATAATCTCCGGTCGCTACGAACCGTCTGGAAGTGGCCTTCGACCGGTCTCACCGCGTCCTGGAGGTGTATCGCCCTCATAGACCCAGATTGTCATCTCAAAAGTGCAGTAGACCGGTTTGCCATCCTTCATCGGCGGCTCAAACACGTATCCGGCGGCACCGACCAGCGCGGGAATCAGGAAGATCGGTCTATCCATGTCGAGAACCTCCGGATTATAGACCTTGCCATCGGGTCCGATCGTCACGTTGACCGCCACCCGCTCGTCCAGCCCACTGCCCGCCAGTGCTGGTGGGTAGGGCGCCCGGGGTTTCTCGACCACAACCGGTCGTTCATCGAGGTCGCGGGTCCGTACAGGCTCAACATCAATCATCTTGAATACCTTCCGTCCAACTTGGGCATTCAGCTTGTTCTCGGGAGAGGCAGTGAACTGGAACGGAAGGGAAACTTTCTGCGAAATCGGTTTCCCATCAAACGTCGCCGGCTTGAAACGCCATTCCGTGATCGCCACCAGGGCGGCATCGCCAAACTCCGGTTCAGAGGCTTCGGTAACCATCGGATCCTCCACCAGACCCTTCTTATTGACGACAAAGGTGAGTTTCGCAACACCGTCCTTTCCGGACTCGATCAAGGCATCCGGATACAAAGGAGTGATGGTATCCAAGGGCGCCGGATTGGTATGCTGCCCCAGAAGAAGGATCGGCAGGGCAATGAAGGCTGCGACCAAAAAAGTGGACCGGAATTTCATAGCATGCATAGAAAGCACAATCCGTCCCCGGCAACAACCCCGGAAATCACAAGTGCAGAACTGGAACCCTACTGCCCCCCTGCCCGAACACCGACTTTCAGCCGCACGGCGTGACTCTCACCTTCGTTCAGGAAAGGAAGCGTGACCACCAGGCGCCCTTGAGTGTGATCGGCATGCCCATCCCCTGCATAGGGATTGTGTGGGAGAACCGGCCAGGATACGCCCGCTTCCCGCGGCAGAGACAGGTCCCAGACATGATGACGAATCCATTCGAGGCCTGTTTTCTTGAATTGCCCCTTTCCCAACTCGTCGGTCGTTCCGTCGGAAAATGCGACCGGGCTTTCCGGATAACGAATAAAGGTAAAGTGGTTGGCGACCGGCAGACCCGTCGGTGGCGCTTTGAGCAGGCGAGCGGTTATCTGGAGTGTGTCGGCGGAGAGAATCTCGGATGAAATCTCCGTGATCGCACCTCCTGTCTCTATCCTGAGGCTCCAGACTTTTCCGTCGGTTTCCTCGATCGCCGTCTTCTCGGGGACATAAGCAAGGTCTGTTTCAGGCGCCAGGTCCGATTTTCGGGTCGTCCCCCGAGGAGAGACGAGATCTGTGTCCCCGACCGTCATGGTGCTCCAGAGCGGCTGCAACTTGGTATTGCCGCCGCCAACGATGAGCCCCGCGTCCCGATGGTAGATGCTCACGAGATTCTGACGGTCCTGAATGAAGCGATTGGGCGTTCGCGGTGCGCAGTAGGCGGAGAAACTCAGCAGCCACGGGCTTTCGCGCACCAGAAGCGCGCGATCGCCCATGCGATGGCGGGACGGTGGGGTCGATGCCGGTCCCGGCCCTCCGTCCCCATCCGACAGACAGAGCAGGAGCATTTCGGCGTCCGTGATTTCTTTCGAACCCCGCACCTCCAGTTGCTGCAGGAGGTGGGTGAGAAGAGCCCTCCCGTGGTCGGAGTAATAAAGGCCCGGATGAGCCGGCATCAGTCGCGCAAGGGTGGTGACCCCACCGTCTTCGTTTCTCACGACCTCCAGCGGAGGGTAAGGGTTGCGTTCATCAACCGTCTCGATGCTCGATCCATCCGGATAGGTATAGTTGAAGTGGAAGGTATTCCCGCGTTCCAGGATTCGTCCGACGCCTTCCGCCCGACTGTAGTGGTAGAATATGGCCAAGGCCTCGAGGTAGACCCGGTTATAGAGGACCACCGGTCCCACGTGCTCCGTCCACCAACCGTATTCCGATTGGGCAGCCTCCACCAGATCCATATAGTCCAGCGCCTGCTGCTGCCAGTCCTGCCGTCCAAATCGTTTCCCGGCCAGATAAAGCCCGGCGGCATGATGACTGGGGATATTGTGCACCCACGGTATGACCTCACCTTCGGCCGGCGCTTTTTCAAAAGGCAATGGACCCGGATAAATCGAGCTGGCCGAAGAGAGTTCGGTCGCTGAAATCCCCGAATACCCCAGGAGCAGGCCTTCCTCCCAGATCTGCCGATCCTGATCGGAGAGTTCTTCCGCCAGCAGATCGTAGGTGATCATCCAGCGCAGGTAGGTCCAGGGCATATAGATCATGCCCCATTCCGACCCATCCTTTTTGTTGAAAAGGTACATGCCCTTCTCGTCATGACGCTCACGAAGAAACCGACCGCCGGCCGCGATGGCATGCAGAAGATCTGTGTTCCCGTGATAATGGCTCAGCTCGCTCTTGAAGAGCATGGCCAGGGTCAGGATGACATCCTGGTCCCGTACAATCCAGGGCTCAGTCCCGAACTGGCCGTTCGAACGGCCGGAAGCCAGAATCCCATCGACTTTGGAGTCAAGCGACCGGACCAGTCGATGACGGAATGAAGATAACTTTTCCGGGTTGGATTCAGATGACATTGCTCAATCTGGGGTCAGGCGTTGGGGATCCCTTCATTTGCGGGATCATCGCGTGCGGTCAAGAAATGGTCGTTCAATTGACGGAGCGAGAGAAAAGGCATCCTGAGTCAGGCGATATCGTTCGGCCGCCCTGCCAGCCACTCTCCTTCGCCTTCTCCGAACAGAACGGTTTCAGAGGATTGCCGCTTGCCACAAACCCGGGCATTGCTCGGAATGGCATTTAGATAAGCACCAACAGAAAGGATAGAGTCGAGGTCTTTAAGTCATGCCGATTCGCTCGAACCCACTGGCAGTCGCCACCCTGCACGCCGGCACAGCGGCGTGGCTACACTGATTCAAGTTGAGCTCCGGTTGTAGCAACGGCGCTGTGTCGCCGTTCCCGGATGCCAGGTGCAGAAGGCTGCAAATCCTCCTGCGCCCCCCTTAACATTGCCATTCAACTTTGACCCCTTCGAAGAGGCTGTCTTTCCCCATGCTCCACCCATTCTCAGAAACACATCTTTCTGATTTCTTCGGCAGTCCTAAAGATTAATCGACTGACCCGAATGGCACTAAGGGGCCGTCACGAAATAAGTTATTAAAGATGCGCAGAATTATCGGGGAGCAACAAGGCGGGTTCGGGCGATTATAGCGGGCTATCTGAGCCGGAATCCAACACCGTTGCCCGCCGAAAA
>Ga0164313_10000047_pt1 | contig 68007 bp, 65 predicted proteins | sample GuaBasSedimGuay4_FD_113735 | JGI IMG/M metagenome (GOLD analysis project Ga0164313, IMG submission 113735) | Subseafloor sediment microbial communities from Guaymas Basin, Gulf of California, Mexico - Guay4, Core 4569-4, 0-3 cm | ecosystem: Environmental > Aquatic > Marine > Hydrothermal vents...
AAGATAAACACATTTTGTCAGGAGATACAATCACATATCTGTTAGAGGACAAAAATGATCAACTTTGGATTGGGACAACTTCTGGTATTAATATGATTGACCAGAATTCTAAAAAAGTTGAAAAGACTGATCTCCCGGGATTGCACATTCATACAATAAATCAATTTAACGAAGAAGTATGGGTTAGTACAAATCGTGGTATATTCATGAAATCCAGGGAAGATACATTCTTTAAATACATTGCAATTCAACATGAGGATACACTTAATTTAGATGTTAAGTCCATTATCCAAGATAAAAGAGGAGATATCTGGGCTGGAATTGGAAGTAATTTGTTCAAATCAAGCAAACAGGATAATAACATAAAATGGGAATGTATCAAGTTGTCTTTCAATAATGGCCATAAGATTAATCAAATAGAAAAACTGATCCTGGACGAACATCAAAATTTATGGATAAGTTGTTCCAACGGACTTTATAGATTTAATATCCAGAATAAACAAATCACTCCTGTAATCAAATCTATCGACTCATCCCATAGTCTGGCCATTAATCCGGTTAAATCCGTACATATTGATAAGGTTGGAAACCTTTGGTATGGGACTTATGGAGAAGGTGTTTACAGGATTGATATCAAAACTGGCCGCTTTACAAATTATCGTAATAATCCCGGCAATCTTCAAAGTATTTCTGAAAATGTCATCAATAGCATTTATGAAGATAAAAGCGGAGACATTTGGTTTGGCACTTATGGGGCCGGCATTAACATATACAGACCAAAAGCGCATAAATTTGGCTTTATGAGTCACCAACCATTCAATTCAAATAGCCTGTCAAGCAATTTCATCTGGAGTATTATGGAGAGTGAAAATGAATTGCTCTGTATTGGGACCAATGATGCCGGATTAAATATATACGATCCGGTTACGAACAGTTTTCAAATTTTTAAACACACTTCTAATGATCCATTCTCAATTTCCCATTCATCAGTACGGAAGGTGTATCAAGATAGCAAACAACGTACCTGGATTGGTACCGACGGTGGAGGGTTAAATAGATTTTATCCGGAGACCGGACGTTTCATTCATTATAAAACTACACCGGGTAATCCTAAAAGTATTTCCAGCAATTCTGTTCGTGTAATTTACGAAGACCACGCAGGCAGGCTATGGGTGGGGACAAGATCGGGACTCAACTTGTTTGATGCCGAAAATGAAACTTTTCAACGTTTTATTCATGATGAACAAGATAGTTTTAGTATTTCCAATAATTTTGTGTATTCGGCCATTCTTCATGATAAAAATGGTAATTTATGGATAGGCACCTACGGGGGAGGGCTTAACCGGATGGATATTGCAACAGGCAAATTTCATCATTATTTAAATAATCCCGCTGACAAAGAAAGTCTCTCCGATAACATTGTTTTCTCTATCTATGAAGATCCTGAAGGAATACTTTGGATCGGTACAAATAGCGGATTGAATCGATTTGATCCGGCAAATGAAAAAATTCAAAGATTTGGATTACGAGAGGGATTGCCCAACGATGTCATTTACGGAATACTTCCTGACAAGAGTAACAATCTCTGGTTGAGTACTAATAAAGGAATATGCAGATTTAATCTTGACGATTACGGTACAAAAAATTTTACTGTTAACGACGGTTTGCAAAGCAATGAATTTAATGGCGGCGCATTCCATAATGGAAGAAGTGGTCGTATGTATTTTGGCGGTGTTTATGGCCTTAACATTATGGATACTGAACTTGATTATATTGAGGATAATCCGTCCCAAATGGTCATTACCAGTCTTGAGATTCATGGAAATGAAGTGACAACTAATCCAGACCTGATAGGATCCAACACTGAAAACCATATAAAGAAAATCGGAGACCAGTATTATTCTTCAAAAAGTATTTCCTATACAGATGAAATTATTTTAGATTATCAAAACCGCTTTTTTTCAATTGAATATGCTGCGTTAAACAGTACAAATACTGATAATTTACGATTCCAATATATTATAGAAGGGCTTGATAATAATTGGAATGATGCAGGCCGCAGAAACTTTATAACATTTGCCAACATGCAGCCGGGTGAATATAAATTAAGAGTTCGCTCAACAAATGTTGATGGATTTGAGGGATTATCACAAGCGTCACTTAAAATCATTATTACACCACCATTTTGGAAGACATGGTGGTTTTACCTGTTCGAAGCCTTGATTATTATTGTATTGCTTGGTTTTATTTATAAATATCTGCTTAAAATCAAAACGAATCGATTACTGATAGTACAAAATGAAAAAATCTTTCACGCCAATCAAAAGCTTTTGGATTCTGAGAACAACCTGAAGCAACTCAATGCTACCAAGGATAAGTTTTTTTCTATAATTTCCCATGACCTGAAGAACCCATTTACCAGTCTGCTTTCCATCAGTGAACTTATGTCGGATCATTACGAATATCTTGACGAGAAAGATAAAGAACAAGGTATAAAAAAGGTGCATGATTCAGCAAAACGAATATACAAATTACTTGAAAATCTACTTACATGGTCAAGAGCGCAATCAGGTAGCATCAGTTATACTCCTGCATATTTAGATTTGGAAGAGATAATTAATGATAACATTTTGCTCCATGCAGAAGCAGCTGAAAAGAAAAGCATCAAATTGGAGGCAAATATTTCTGCAAATATTAAAGCATATTGTGATCGTGAAATGATCAGTATGGTAGTCAGAAACCTGCTAAACAATGCTATAAAGTTTTCACCAAACGGAAAATCTGTCAAAATTGAGGTAGAAGATCTCAATACTTCCTGGAAATTGAGTGTTATTGACCAGGGAATTGGAATTGCGTTGGAAAATCAAGAGAAGATTTTTCAGATTGGAACCAAATTCAAAGCAGAAGGAACATCCGGTGAAAAAGGAACTGGTCTTGGCCTTATTATTTGCAAAGAGTTTGTCGAACAAAATGAAGGAAATATTTCAATAATAAGTGAAGAGGGAAAAGGGAGTACATTCAGCATTACAATACCCAAATCCAGCAGTGATGATCCCCTGATCACGGATTAAAACCCGGTATAAGCCTTATGCTTATTTATTACGCTTATACCCCCTTCTAAACCACCTCTATCAACTTTCTGACTCTATCAAGATCATATTTACTTTGGAAATTCATCCAAAACATGGCAGATATATCTAAGGAGTACTCAAGTTTCAATGCCAATTCCGCCGTAATATTTCTGCGGCCATGGATAAGATCTGAAAGCATCGATGCTGAAATCCCCATATCTTTAGCCAGGTCTTTTTGCTTCAATTCCCTGGCTCCAATTTCGTCACTTATTACAGTACCTGGGTGTATTGGTACTCCTGTCAGCATATCATTTGCGAGTATCTTACTCATAATGTTTTGAAATTTCAATGATTAATATCTCTAATTCTCCATTTCTATTAATCTTGAACAGTAACCGGTATTGTTTATTAAGACGTATCGAATATTGTCCTTTTCTACCACCTTTCAATGCCTCAAAATTTAGCGACCGAAAGTTATTCAGCTCATTTAATTCTGTTATTGATATTAGAATATTTACTTTTTTCTGATATTGCTTTACCACTGATACAGGTATTTTCTGTTTGCCTTTCAGATGATCGGGATCGGACTCATATAAGATAGCCAGATCTTCAGTTTCAAAAAATACCTTCATCTATATTATACGTGAAATTAATAAAATGTTCACTAATGTAGTGAATTATTTTTATAGAGTAAGTATTTTTTCGCGAAATCAGACTTTCTGTAGCCTCGCTAGGAATCGAACCTAGATCTAGAGTTTAGGAAACTCCTATTCTATCCATTGAACTACGAGGCCGGATAGGGTTGCAAAAATAATATATTTTTATTCATTGCGAAAATCTATCCTGAATAATTCATAAAAATAAATGAAATCAATGTAAGATATTGCAAATTAGCTACTTATGACATTTGATCCCATTGGCCAGTTTTAACAAGCATGTAACAAGCAACTAAAATCATGAGTGCCTTAGCCCTTGCAAAGTTAGATTTTAGTCATTTAATTTGTGCTCCAATAAAAATGCATATGAATAAGAACTTAAAACTTGGAATATTTGGCTTCGGTGTTGTTGGCCAGGGACTATATCATGTACTCGAAGAGACTAAAGGTATCAAGGCAGAAATCCAACGAATCTGTGTAAAAGACCCGGATAAAAAAAGACCACTTGACACAAGTTATTTTACATTCGAAAAGAATGATATCCTCGACGATCCGGAAGTTGATGTAGTAGTGGAACTCATTGATGATCCTGAAGCAGCTTTTGAAATTGTAAAAAGCGCTCTTAAAAAAGGAAAAGCGGTAGTAACAGCCAACAAGAAAATGGTTGCAGATAATTTTGAAGAACTATACAAACTTCAAAATAAATATTCGACAGCCCTGCTCTATGAAGGAGCTTGCTGCGCCAGCATCCCCATCATCAGAAATCTGGAAGAATATTACGACAACGATCTTCTAAATGCTGTGGAAGGCATTTTTAATGGCTCAACCAACTACATACTTTCGAAGATGTTCTCCGAAGAAAAAAGCTTCTCCGATGCATTACGGGAAGCCCAGGAGATCGGATATGCCGAAACTGATCCAAGCCTCGATGTAGAAGGATACGACGCTAAATATAAATTGTGCATCATACTCTCACATGCTTTCGGTATTTTCACTCAACCTGAAGCCGTCTTCAATTACGGCATAGGCAATATCTCGGATTTTGATATTCAAATCGCACGTGAAAAAGGCTTTAAAATTAAACTTCAGGCTATGAGCCGAAAAGCAGGTGACAAGGTTAATGCACTGGTCATGCCCCGTTTTGTAAGCAATGAAAGCGACCTTTATAAGGTAGACAACGAATTCAATGGCGTCATAGTGGAAGGTGCGTTCTCAGAACATCAGTTCTTTATCGGCAAAGGCGCCGGAGGATACCCTACAGGTTCAGCTGTGCTATCGGATATATCCGCCCTGACATACGGTTATAAATACGAGTATAAAAAACTCAACCAAGTTCTGGGTTACAAGCTTTCAGAAAACTTTATGTTGCAGCTTTATCTGCGCTACAAGCCCAACACCGAAATTGAAAAAAATCTTTTCGTCAATATAATTGAAGAGCACCGCACCCAGGACAATTGTTATATCATCGGCCAGATATATTTCTCTGAGTTGATAAAATCCAACTGGCTAAAGAAAAAGGATATGAATATTATTCTTACGGAAAGACAACCTAATGGTAAGTAAAACTTAACAATTACTTAACACCGAATGTAAAAACAATTATTAGATTTGTGCAGATAAAGATTTTTATTCCATAACTGAATTCTCATGCCCAAATCTTTAAATGATGACCTCCGCACCAAAGACCTGGCAAAGGTTGACTATCCAATGTTTGATCTGGTAAAAAAAGAACGGTTATTCATTGCAATCATCCTATTCCTGGGTCTGATCAGTCTGATTGCATATCCTTACCCCAGAATAGCCATGTGGATCGGCTTTGCCATAGCCGGCTATGCAGCTATAGCCAATGATAGTATTCAAACTATTGGTACTTTCATCGCTTCTAACAAAGATAAAAAATGGTATTACCTATGGTTGTTTATGGGCACTATCTTTGTTATAACCATTTTGCATTCCTGGTTTCTGTACGACGGCGATGTCAGCCATCAACGCCTGGCCGCGAAAGGATTTGACGTAGCTCCACAGTCATTTTCCTTTCTGGAACTGGCAGCTCCAATCATTTTGCTCATACTCACTCGTATGAGAATGCCCGTATCAACCACTTTCTTGCTGCTCAGTGTTTTCGCTACCAAGACAAGTGCCATCATGGGTGTGCTGTCAAAAAGCATGTTTGGATATTTTCTGGCTTTTATTACTGCATTTATTATCTGGATATTGGTTTCAAAATTTATCAATAAATACTTCAAAAACCGTGAGGCCGGATTTGGGTGGACCATTGCCCAATGGATCACTAGTGGAACTCTTTGGTCAGTCTGGATTATGCAGGATGCAGCCAACATCGCTATATTCCTTCCGAGAGAGTTATCCGCCTGGGAAGTATTTGCTTTTGTAGGTTACATATTTATAGGTCTTGGCCTGCTGTTTTACCTCAAAGGCGATAAAATACAACAAATCGTGGATGAAAAAACAGGCGTTACAGACGTACGTGCTGCAACCTTAGTTGATTTCATTTATTCTTTTCTTCTATACTACAAATTGTACGAAAGTGATATGCCAATGAGTACAACCTGGCTGTTTATAGGATTGTTAGGCGGACGTGAACTGGCGATTTCTTTTATGAGGAGAAAACCTTCCAAACGAAAGAAAGCTACAATTCGTGCGATTAAAATTATTACCAAAGACCTGGGTTTTGCATTGATCGGCATCCTGGTATCCATCGCTCTTACTCTCGCCATCAATACAGGTGTTCGCAAGGAAGTGTTTGATATAGTTAAGGCCTACTTCGAGTAAAGAGGGGCTGCTTACTGTTTACTGCTTACTGTTTACTGCTTACTGCTTACTGTTTATGCCGGCATTTTCACGAAAGATTATTGATGCAAAGCCATGTCATAAGACCCGATCCTATTTCAAGTGCTTTTTCATCTATGTTGAAGGTGGGTGTATGTACATTGGAAATAATGCCTTTGTCTTTATTTGAAACACCCAAACGATAAAAACAAGCGTCTATTTCCTGTGAAAAATAGGCGAAATCTTCTGAAGCCATCCATATATCGAGATCGACTACGTTTTCTGCCCCCATATAGTCAACGGCAAAAGCTTTTGTCTTTTGAGTCAGTTTTTCCTCATTGATTAGTGCCGGATAGCCTTTAATTATATTAAACTCACAGGTCCCTCCCATTCCTTCGGCAATGTGAACCGCCATTTTACGAATTCGTTTTAAAGCATCTGCCCGCCAGGTTTCATCTAATGTTCTAAAAGTACCTGCTACCTGTACCTCGTTGGGGATTATATTGGTAGCACCATCGGCAAAAATTCGTCCGATAGAAAGCACGGAAGGCATCAATGGGTTTGCATTTCTACTTACAACCTGCTGCAGGGCTACAATGATATGTGAAGTAATCAATACCGGATCAATATTCTTATCGGGCATAGCGCCATGACCACCCTTCCCCTTTACGGAAAAATAAATTTCATCAGCACTGGCCATATACAAACCGGATCTGATCCCAACCTTCCCAACAGGTATTTGAACCATGACATGCTGTCCCAAAATTGCATCGGGCCTGGGATCTTCCAACACCCCATCCTCGATCATTTTATAGGCACCGCCCGGTGCTTTTTCTTCACCCGGCTGAAAAATAAGTTTAATTCGACCGGAAAAGTGATCCCGCATTCCATTCAGTATTTCTGCTGTAGTCAACAATGATGCTGTGTGCACATCATGACCACAAGCATGCATTACTCCCTGGTTTTTTGATGTATAGGGCAATTCATTGGTTTCAATAATGGGAAGTGCATCGATATCGGCACGCAATGCAATCACTTTATTCCCCGGCTTTTTACCTTCAATCATCGCCACAACGCCCGTTTCAGCAACACCCTCCTTTGGTTCCAGGCCCATTGCCCGTAATTTTTCAGCAATATATGCAGCCGTTTTATATTCCTTAAATGATAATTCCGGATGAGCGTGCAGGTGATTTCTGGTTTCAACTGTTTGACTTGCCAGCTCAGCTGCTTTCCGCTTGATATTTTCTAGTACTTTATTCATCATTTCTCTCATCTATCAGATCGTCAACGCTAACGGTTTCAGGCACCAACATTGCCCCGGGGAAATATTCTTTTAATGTCTTGAATGTTTTATAGGCAGACACTCTATCAAAATACCTTCCAATCTGCACCTTAAACCTCAATTTGTTATACACAAGCAGAGGGTCGACGTCCGGCATTACCTCAAAAACTTTCATTCTAACTTCATTAGCCTCTTCCCTACTTCGTCCTGTATAAACCTGTATGGTATATATCATTATCGGTTTATCCGGGGTGTTTTCTATGCGTTCATTCAACACAATATCCAACTGCCTGGTAATATCATGCTCCGGAGGTATATATGGACTGTTATCCGGCTGGTCTAAACCGTTTTCCAGCACTTCCGTTTCATCCGCACGGCTGTCAGGTGGTCTGTATCCGGAAAGGTCTTCATTGTAGGTCACTGCCTTTTTTGATTTAGCAGCCCTGGGGGCACAATTATACTGCCCAATAACAATTCCGAAAATAAGTAATATTATAAATAATCGTGTTTGCATAATCAATCATCTTCAATGATCACACATCTGCTGTTAGCAACATCTTCCTCCACTTTCTTGAACTTAACACCTTTCTTAATTGTGCCATCCTGATATTGAACACTGACACGTTCGTTTCTGCCTGCCACTTTACTTGATTTTCTGGGAAGAGGGTTATCTATCGGAGGACGTTGTTTCCCTCCTGCATTACTGCTTTCCAACAATGATTTTGATTCCTCTTTTGATTCATCATATCGCTGTCTGCGTTTTTGCCTCCGCGCTTCATGAACTTCATCAGGTTCTTTCACCGGCAAATCAGCTTTCGTAAGGAAGGAGATAGATTCCTGGTTGACACGTGCGATCAACTTTTTAAATAATTCAAAAGCTTCAAATTTATAAATCAACAACGGATCCTTCTGCTCATATACGGCACTCTGCACCGATTGCTTCAAGTCGTCCATTTCACGCAAGTGATCTTTCCAATTGGTATCGATAATTGAAAGTGTAGAAATTTTCTCAAGGCTGAGAATCAATTCTTTACATTCGGTTTCAATATTTTTGTCCAGATTGGTTGATACTTGTATATGCTTTATGCCATCGGTAAACGGTACCAGGACATCATTAATTGTAGCACCTTTGGTTTTTTGAATATCTTTAAAAATCGGGAAAGCCCTGGTAGTGATCTCATCGTTCTTGAGATTATAATTCTCAAGGGTGTCGTCGTACAATTTATTAATCAGATCTTCAGCCTCAATTTCTTCAAATTCCTTTTTACTTAATTTGAAATCCAGGCCCAGAATAGTTAAAACATTCAACATAAGCCCATCGTAATCATTGGCATCTTTTGAATTGATAGCTATATCCTCAGATAAATAAAAGAGCATATTGAGAATATCCAGCTGCAACCTTTCTCCAAAAAGAGCATTCTTGCGCCGTTTGTAAATTACTTCACGTTGGGAGTTCATTACATCATCGTATTCCAGCAATCGCTTCCTGATTGAAAAGTTATTTTCCTCAACCTTCTTTTGAGCCCGCTCAATCGACTTGGTGATCATGGAATGCTGTATAACTTCACCTTCCTTCAATCCCATGCGGTCCATGAGTTTGGCAATACGGTCAGAGCCAAACAAACGCATCAGATTATCTTCCAATGATACAAAAAACTGACTCGATCCGGGATCTCCCTGACGACCTGCACGCCCCCGTAACTGCCTGTCAACACGCCTCGACTCATGACGTTCGGTACCAACAATTGCCAGTCCTCCGGCAGCCTTAGATTCAGGTGTTAGTTTAATGTCCGTACCCCGGCCTGCCATATTAGTAGCAATCGTTACCGTACCGGATTCTCCCGCATGGGCAACAACTTCAGCCTCCCTGGCATGTTGCTTGGCATTCAAAACCTGATGATCAATTTTGCGAATACCCAACATACGACTGAGAATCTCCGATATCTCTACCGATGTAGTACCAACCAATATAGGCCGGCCTTGCTTGGTCAGGGTGACAATTTCTTCCACGACAGCATTGAACTTTTCCCTGACCGTTTTATAAACCAGATCCTCCCGGTCATCACGAACGATCGGTCTGTCAGTTGGGATAACCACTACGTCCAACTTGTAAATGTCCCATAATTCGCCAGCTTCCGTTTCTGCGGTGCCAGTCATACCGGCAAGCTTATGATACATCCTGAAATAATTTTGCAGAGTAATAGTAGCATAGGTCTGAGTTGCATCCTCCACCTTTACATTTTCTTTAGCCTCAATAGCCTGATGTAAACCATCGGAATACCGCCTGCCTTCAAGTACACGGCCTGTTTGTTCATCAACAATTTTCACCTTATCATCGACCAGGATATACTCTGTATCTTTCTCAAAAAGTGTGTATGATTTCAACAACTGATTCACTGTATGAATACGGTCTGATTTCTCAGTATATTCACGAATCAAGTCTTCCTTTTCTTTCAGTTTGTCCTTCTCACCGAGCGTACTGTCATTCTCTAATTTAGCAATTTCACTTCCGATATCGGGAAGAATAAAGAAATTCTTATCTTCTCCGGATCCCGTTATCAGGTCAATGCCCTTTTCCGTCAATTCAATAGCATTGTTCTTTTCATCAATAGTAAAATACAAGGGTTCATCGGCATCAGGCATCATTTTTGAATTATCCTGCAAATAGTAATTCTCCGTTTTAAGAAGAATTTGCTTTACCCCGGTCTCGCTCAGAAATTTGATAAGTGGCTTGTACTTGGGCAGTCCCCGGAATGCCCTGAATAAAGGCACCCCACCTTCATTATCATCTTCCTTTATATGTTTTTTAGCTTCGATCAGAAACTGTGATACGATTTTCTTTTGCACTTCCACAAGTTTTTGTACCCGTGGCTTCATTTCATGAAATTGATGCTCATCACCCCTTGGTACAGGGCCGGAAATTATAAGAGGTGTACGCGCATCGTCAACCAAAACTGAGTCTACCTCATCGACCATTGTAAAATGATGCTTACCCTGCACCAATTCATCTACCTCCCGCGACATATTATCCCGCAGATAATCAAATCCAAACTCGTTGTTTGTTCCGTAAATAATATCACACTTATATGCCTGACGTCTGGCTTCAGAATTTGGCTCGTGCTTATCGATACAATCCACCTTCAATCCGTGAAACTGAAATAGTGGCGCCATCCACTCTGAGTCCCTTCTAGCCAGATAGTCGTTGACAGTCACAATGTGTACACCCCGTCTGGCCAGGGCATTGAGATATGCAGGCAAAGTAGCCACCAGAGTTTTACCCTCTCCTGTCGCCATTTCTGCTATTTTCCCCTGATGTAATACAATTCCTCCGATTAGCTGAACATCGTAATGCATCATATTCCATTTCATCTTGATGCCTGCTGCCAGCCACTCACTATCCCATATAGCCTTGTCTCCTTCAATCCTTACATTCTCATGTTCCGCAGCCATTTGCTTATCATACATGGTGGCCTCCACTTCCAGCTTTCCATGTTCCAAAAACCGCCGGGCAGTTTCCTTGACTATAGCAAAACCTTTGGGCAACACTTCCAATAATACCTCTTCAAGCTTATTGTTACGATCTTCTTCCAGCTTATCAATTTTATTAAAAACAGCTTCCTTTTCATGAATGTCTATAACTGTATCATCATCAATCTGTTGATGCAACACTCCAATCTGATCGTCTATTCCTTTTAAACGGTCATCAATCATTCCGCGTACCTCATCAGTGCTTGCACGCAGCTGATCATCCGTCCAGTCTGCCATTAATGCGAACTCCTTATTAATCATTCCTACGTATGGCAGGATCAGTTTAATATCCCTCGATGACTTTGTGCCAAACACTTTTTTCAATAAATTACCAATCATAATTCTATTGTCATATTTTAAAACGCTGCAAAGTTACGTTCTTTCTATCATATTTTTTTATATACATCTAAAATTCTCAACTTTAGATACTTGAGGAATTAATACCTATTCCGGTGTAGGTTCACCAGGATAATCTTTTTTAAACTGTTTCCAATAATCACTTACCGTGGCTTTCATATCTTTCCGCAACATAAATATCCCAAACAGGTTGGGCAGTGTCATCAGCGCAATAGTTATTCCTGATAAGGTCCATATTATTGTTGTATCAGTAAATGAAGCAATAAAAAAGCCTGCAACATATACAACCCTATACCATTTTACGGAACTCGTGCCAAAAAGAAATGTCATGGCCCTGTCGCCATAATACGACCAACTGATGGCCGTTGAAAAGGCAAAAAGCAGTAATCCAATAGAAACGATATACTGACCATAATCTCCTAAAAAACTACTTGTAAAGGCTTTTACGGTCAGCGGTGCACTGTGAATTAATGACCTGCCCCTCAACTTATATATGCCATCAGGATTCTGCATAATGCCATTGGCCACCAGAATTTGCCCGGTAAACAGGGAGGCGTCATCATACACTTTTACATCTTCAGCTATGGATCTGGCATGCAAAATGGAAACCTCATTTTCAATCCGGCCATTTTCCACTTCCAGTTTTCCTGAGAACATTTCCACAGAAGCCCCTTTGTTTAAATATTCTGACAACACCTCAATGTCTTTTGCGTTATGTTCGTCATAAATTCGGCCGAGTATTTCCAGATCTGCCTCCTGAAATTCATTCTCAAACTTTTCCTTCCAAACACCGGATGAAAGGATGACCAATCCGGTAAGCGAACAAATCACAATTGTATCAATAAACGGTTCGAGTATGGCTACCATACCCTCAGAAACCGGTTCGTGTGCCCTGGCAGCAGCATGAGCTATCGGTGCTGATCCCTGACCGGCTTCATTGCTAAACAATCCCCGATTCACACCTCTGTTAAAGGCGTAAGCGAAACTGGCCCCTAAAAACCCACCGGTTGCCGCCGTACCTGTAAACAAACCTGTTACTACAGATTCCAGTGATGGCAATATATTATCATAATTGTAAAAGATCACCAAAAGAGCTCCTACAATATAGATCAGAGCCATGCCTGGCACGAGTTTTTCAGTCACTTTAGCAATTCTTTTTATCCCCCCAATAATGACAAGCGCCAGGAAAAATGCCAGGATCAAACCCGTAATCCATTTTTCGAGACCAAAAGTTGTAAACAAGGAATTTGAAATGCTATTGATCTGTGGCAAACTTCCAGTACCAAAAGATGAAAAAACCGTGGCTACTGCGAAGATAACCGCCAGCCATTTCATATTCAATTTATTTTTCATGTAGTACATAGGACCACCCGCAATACTACCATCTGAAGCTTTCTCCCTGTATTTATGCGATAAGGTAACTTCAACAAATTTAGTCGTCATACCGACCATAGCAGTAGCCAGCATCCAGAAAATAGCTGCCGGACCACCAAGGTAAATAGCAAGGGCCACCCCTGCAATATTCCCTGTTCCAACCGTGCCGGACAATGCCGTAGCCAGTGCCTGAAAATGTGATGTATCACCCACATCTTCCTTCCTGTCAAACTTCCCTTTAACTATTTTAATCGCAAATTTGAAATAGCGGATCTGTGGAAATTTTAAATAGAAAGTGAAAAAAACGCCCGTTCCCAGCAGAGTCAATGCAAACCATTGCCCCCCTCCTATCATTCCATCCACATATTGTAATACCTGGTGTAGAGACTCCATATTGTATATTTAGGTAGAACTGGCAAAACTAACAATTTATCCGGTTCAAAGGAGTTAATCCCCTGATTATTAGCTAAACTTCAATAATAACAAAAACCGAAACTTGTTATTGCAGTTCGAATATTTAATTAAATTTGTATTAAAGAAAATCAAAGAGAACCATGGATACAAAAAAAACTGCTCTTTATAATAAACATGTGGCACTAGGCGCCAAAATCGTTTCTTTTGCCGGGTATGAAATGCCTTTAAAGTACGACTCTCAAATTGTAGAACACAATACTGTACGAAATGGTGTGGGTGTATTCGATGTGTCGCATATGGGAGAATTCATGATTCGCGGTCCACATGCACTTGAACTCATTCAGAAAGTCACTTCCAATGATGCCTCCAAGCTGTTTCCGGGGAAAGCCCAATATTCATGTCTTCCTAACGACCAGGGCGGAATCGTTGATGACCTATTGGTGTATATGATAAAGGAAGAAGAATATATGCTTGTGGTAAACGGGGCAAACATACAAAAAGACTGGAATTGGATAAGTGACCATAACCAGATAAAAGCTGAAATGGAAAATATTTCCGACGATATAACCCTTTTAGCAGTTCAGGGCCCAAAAGCTATACGTGTATTAAACAAGCTCACTTCCCTACCCCTTGAAGAAATGGGCTATTACACATTTTCTAAAGGCAATATTTCAAAAATTACAGATGGCGCTATCATATCGGCAACCGGTTACACAGGTTCGGGTGGCTTTGAAATATATATTTACAACGAATATGCATCCGCTATCTGGGATGCAATTTTTGATGCCGGACAAGAGGAAGGGATCAAACCGGTAGGATTGGCAGCCAGGGATACACTACGCCTCGAAATGGGATTTTGTCTATATGGCAATGATCTGGATGACAAAACATCCCCCATTGAAGCAGGCCTCGGATGGATCACAAAATTGACAAAAGATTTTACCAGTGCAGATCTGTTTAAAAAACAAAAAGAAGAAGGCGTAAGCCGGAAATTGGTCGGGTTGAAGATGATTGGGCGCGGTATTCCCCGCCATGGATACGAGCTTTACAACACGGAAGATAAACATATCGGGCATGTCACTTCCGGCACCATGTCACCCTCACTTGGTTTTGGCATCGGGATGGGATATGTAAAAACAGACTTTGCCAAACCCGGAACAGAAATTTCCATTCTAATCAGAAATAAAAAGATTACAGCCGAAATTATACAACCACCGTTTTATAAATCCTAACCCAATAAACCCGGAAGGGTAAAAATAATGTCTGATTCAATTAAAAGCGTAACAGTTTGTCTTTCACCTGAGCTGATTCATTTATATAACCTCCCCGGATCGGTGGTTGTCGTGGTGGATATACTCAGGGCAACCTCATGCATCGTTACAGCCATAGCCCATGGAATTGCATCTATTAAACCTGTTGCATCACTTACTGAATGTAACTATTGGAGATCGCGAGGCTATATTGGAGCAGCTGAACGTGGTGGCCAAACGGTAGAGGGATTTGAATTGGGCAATTCCCCCTTTACTTATATGGATCCCACTCTGGAAAAACGCAATATTGCACTCACCACAACCAATGGAACTGAAGCTATCATGCGGTCGAAGGCAGCAAATCAAATCGTGATCGGTGCATTTCTTAACTTTAATGCCCTTGCCAATTATCTTAAAAAACTTCCTTATGATGTCATCATCCACTGCGCCGGATGGAATGGTAAAGTAAACATGGAAGACACAATTTTTGCCGGTGCCCTGGTCAATGAATTGAAAGCGGAATTTAATACAGAAAACGATGCCGCTCTAGCAGCGCTATCATTATTTAATCTATCAAAAAGCAACCTAAAAGAATATCTCTCAGAAGCATCCCATTACAAACGGCTTCAACATCTGGGTCTGCAAAAAGATATAGATTTTTGTCTGGAGTACAACCGTTACACTGCCATTCCTGTCTTACAGAATGACCATTTGGTAAAAATGGGTTTCAGCGAAATGCTCTTTTAGTAGAGACGAGATTAATCAGTATGGATTGGTAATCCATGAGTTCTATAAAACAAACTAACTATTTTAAATTGATTTAAGAATATCGATTTCAGAAGTAAAAATGAATGGTGAAATGAACTCGCCTTTCTGGAAAATAAGTTTCTTTAACTTCTTAAATCGTTAATCTTTGTTTCGACATCGCTCAACATTTATGTTCGTAATTCAAAAACAAAAATACCTTTAAAAAATAAAGTAGTTGCATTAAAATTGCAGGGTTTTAACCGATAAACAGATAATAAAAAAAGGCCTTCCCCTTATAGAGAAAGACCTTTTATATGTTTTTATATTTAAATTATCTATTTATTCTGAACAGCTCTACGGGCCGCGTACATGACTTTTGTCGCATTGACTTCGCGCATCTCCTGTTGAACATCCACCACAATACCCATTTTAGCTTCCTCATCAACTTTTAGAGATATGGTTATCTGATCTCTTTCCGCTTCACCCAATTTGTCTTTTTCCTGTTGAATAAACTGAATAACGCCATCTATATCAATAAACTGGTCATTAGCCTGGATCTTCGGCTCTGTTCCAAATTTTTTGGGATCATTAGGTTTACCGATATAAATATAGCTCACAAGACTTTTCTTTTCCAGTTTCCTAAGTTGAGCCGCATGAGGTAGTCTTTGCTTTACAAGTATACTATCCTCACGTAACACGGTTGTCACCATAAAGAAAAACAGTAGCATGAAAATGATATCAGGTAAAGCAGCCGTTGGAATATTCTGGCTGGTTTTCGATTTCTTTTTAAATTTAGCCATTTTATTTTCCTATTTTTGAGGGTTCCGCAATTGAAATATTCATTGGAAATCCATTACGCGCCAGATTATAAAGACGTTTTTGATCGGGCTTGGAACGATCCAGATTTCTAAACTCTGCTGCTGTAATACCTGCACGTTCAGCATAAATTTCATAATATGCACCCTGCAGCTGATCCAATATCTCCACATACATATCATAGCTGGTTCCCCGGTCCGTTTTAAAAGACACAACAGCCTCTTTTGGCGAATCTGAATAGTCAGGACTTTGCTGAGACCTCACTTTTAAAGATGCAGGTAAAGAATTGAAGAATTTTAAATCCTCAGGTTTTGGCTGGCCAAAGTTGAGAACAAAATCTGTCACCATACTTTTTAGCTCAGTTATATCATCTAAAATTTCATCTTCTACCATAATCCTGTCCTGAGAATTTACATTAATCTTAAAAATGTTCCTCGCATTCTTTGTGATATCAGGAGGAGGTTGATTCGGATCCGGCTTCGGAGGTAACCGTAAAGTCAATCCCTTGTCTGTAGCAATCGTTGTTGTTACTAGAAAAAAGATCAATAGCAAAAACGCAATGTCCGCCATAGAACTTGAGTTGACTTCAGGTTGCTTTCTTTGTTTCCTGGCCATTATTTAACAATTTTAATAAATTCTGTGTAAATAATCCCTAAAACTGCACCTATGCCCATAATGTAGGTCATAATCAAAGCTCCACCCACTGCTTTAGACAAATCCGGGCCTACTTCAAATTTAGTATAAACCGGAGTTACCTCATTGCCTGAGATGGCATAACCTATTACAAATACAACCACAAGGGCCATTACCCCTATACCTGACATTAACAGGCTTTTAGGGTCACCCAAGGCACTAATCAATGGTAATATGATAGCTGCAACAGCTGCTACAATTACCAGAGTATATGCCAAATAAAGAAATATATCAAAAGTATCCATTAGATGCTATTTATTATTATTTCGAAACATGATGCTTAACGAGCAGGTCTACAAGCGAGATAGAAGCATCTTCCATCTGGTTTACAAGAGAATCAATCTTAGAGACCAGATAGTTGTAGAACAACTGAAGAATTACAGCCACAATAAGACCGCCAATTGTGGTAAGCAGAGCAACTTTAATACCTCCGGCAACCAATGCCGGATTGATATCAGATGCGGCTTCAATTGCGTCAAACGCTCCAACCATACCAATTACAGTACCCATGAATCCTAACATCGGGGCAATAGATATAAAGAGAGAAATCCAAACAAGACCTTTTTCAAGACGTCCCATTTCAACGGAGCCATAGGCGATAATAGATTTCTCAACCATATCAATGCCTTCTGACATCCTCAAGAGTCCTTGCGTAAAAATAGAAGCAACTGGACCTCGTGTGTTTTTACATATTTCCTTAGCACCTTCCGCGCCATCCTTTTCAAGGGCTGCATCCACTTTAGCTAACAATTTTTTTGTATTTGTTGTAGCCAGGTTTAAGGAAATGATCCTTTCAATGGCAATTGCCAAACCAAGAATCAAACACAATAATACGGCAGACATGAACTGCCATCCACCTTCAATAAACTTTTCCTTTACAGCCTGATGAAATGATAATTCTTCTTCCATCACATTTTCTTCTTCTAAAGAAACTGCATCATCAGTAACTGCTGCGGCTGTTTCTACAGCGGCCTGGGTGGTATCAGATTCATCCTGTGCTACCACATTTGTTGAAAAACCCAGGGAAACCATCCCTGCCAACATCAATAAAACAAATAACTTTTTCATAATTTCGACTTTATTATTCGATAATTTAAGGTTACAAAAAACGTTTATTATAATAATCTATTCTCTTTCTTTTCCAGTTGAGCGGAGAGGATGGGATTCGAACCCATGGTACCCTTTTGGGGCACACTCACTTTCCAGGCGAGCACCTTCGTCCACTCGGTCACCTCTCCAATGTCTAAATTATTAGACCTCGGAGGCACAAATAAATCAATAAAAATCACTTTATCCAAATTTTAAAATATATTTTTAGATGATATCAGGTTGTAATCTCGCCATTAATTGATTTTGCCAATTGTTTTCGAACTCTTTCCGAATCAAGTTCTGTGCCCAATAAAAACATAAATTTAACCCATGCAGCCTCAATTGTTATATCACTTCCGCTTATTACACCCATTTCAGAAAGGAATTTACTCGTTTCATATCTGCCCTGATTTACAACACCACCAACTAATTGAGACACATTATAAATAATAATTCCCTTATCAAGTGCCCCCCTTAATAAATCCAAAAACCATCCGGCTGTCGGTGCATTGCCAGATCCATAGGTTTCAAGTATAATTCCACGCAACCCCTGCATACTTATTACCTGACTCACAAAAGATCTGGTAAGCGACGGGGAAATCCTCAATACAAATACACTCGGATCAAAATTAGTTTTCACTTGTAAGCTGGCATTTGGGTCAAAGGGTTTAATAGCTGTTCTGTTATAGGTGATGTTAATCCCTATTCTGGCCAATATGGGATAATTTTCACACCCAAAGGCTTCAAACTGATTGCTACGCTTCTTAAAGGTTCTGTTTCCACGAGTAAGTTTATAGTCGAAATAAATGCAAACTTCAGGAACAATAGTATGCCCATCTTCCTTTGCTGCTGCAATTTCTAAAGCACTCACAAGATTGGCCAGTGCATCTGACCGCACTGCACTGATCGGTAATTGTGCCCCGGTAATGATCACAGGTTTGTTCAACCCCTGTAGCATATAACTAAGCGCTGCTGCTGTATAAGTCATGGTATCCGTGCCATGCAATAAAACAAAACCATCAAATTGATCGTAATACGCTTCAATAATACCGGCTATTCCCTGCCATTCCGGCACTCCGATATTTGAAGAATCAAGCGGTTTGATAAATGATATAACCGTAATACAAATATCCAGAGACTTCAGTGAGGGGACTCTTTCAAGGATTTGCTGAAAATCAAAAGCAACCAAAGATCCCGATTCATCGTGGACCATGCCAAATGTCCCCCCTGTATATATAACCATAATAGTTGAGGAAGGGTCCCCCTGTCCCTCATGAGATATATGGACAATACGATATTTTGAATGATCTATCCCCATGTAGTAAGAAATATGTTGTATTGGAAACGCATGATTGTAACAATGCTTTAATACTACAATGTTATAAAGTTATAGTATTTTCTACTATGTGAAATAAGCTGGCTTTTTACTTTTGCATCAATCTCAATGATTATTTCTTTTTCCGCCATATCTCCTTCTCTTTATTTATATTATCGCATTTCATCATTATCTCATTAATATATTACTCATTAATCCTAGTAATACCGAATAAAGAAAGCGTATTCTCAGTACACACCTCAGCCACTTTATCGACTGTACAACCTTTCACTTTTGCAATCTTAGCGGCAATATAAGGCAATTTTGATGGATCATTCCTTTTTCCACGGAAAGGTTCAGGTGTGAGATATGGAGTATCAGTTTCTAAAAGCAATTTTTCCAATTCAATTTCCCATAGTACATTTTCCAATCCTCCATTCTTAAATGTTGCCACCCCACCAATACCGAGATAAAATCCAGCATCTACCACGCGCCTTGCCTCTTCTATAGTGCCTATAAAACAATGAAACACACCTTTCAGCTTTTGATCTGACCTCTTTTCTATCAACTCCAGGGTTTCCTGCATAGTTTCCCGGCAATGGATCACCACGGGCAAGTCCAATTCATGTGCCCAGTCTAATTGTTTGTTTAACACCTTCACCTGCTCCCGGTGATAAGTTTTGTCCCAATACAAATCCAGACCAATTTCTCCAATGGCTGCAAACGAACGCTTTCTAAGCCATTCATAAACCGTATCCAATACCTTTTCATATTGCCCTGTCACAGAACATGGATGCAATCCCATCATCGGAATGCAATAATCCGGGTACTTTGATTCTACTTCCAGCATTGAATCAATGGTTTCCAAATCTACATTGGGCATGAATATTCTAGCGATGCCGGCCTCCTTACTCAACAGAATAACATCTTCCAGATCCTCCTCAAATTGAGGCAAATAAATATGTGCATGTGAATCAATAAACTCCATATCACAAACAATTTCCAATTAGTTACTATTTAAAATGTAAGGCTTCAGTCTACAGTCTTCAGTTCTCAGTCTTCAGTTCTCAGTCTGCAATCTCAATCTTACTGACTGCTGACTGCTGACTGCCTACTGCCTACTGCCAATTGATTTGCCGCTACTCGCATACTAGCTAAGCCTTCACCCAAAAATTAAGATAAAACCTTAAACCGATATCCCGATTGTACTAAAAACTCCAAAATAGCCGGAAGCATTACTTTTAATTTCATTTCAGCTTTTAAATTATCATGAAATACTACAATCGATCCGCCTCTAACATGATTTTTAACTGCTTTAATACTACGCTCCGCACTGTGTGTTATGTTAAAATCATTTGTAAGCACAGTCCACATAACAATTTTATACTGCTGTTTCAGATGATGCACCTGCACTGGTGTTATCCTGCCATGGGGTGGTCTCAACAATCTTGTTACCAGCCCTGGGACTACTCTTTGCATCTCCACAGTACACCGGTTTACATTCTCAATATATTTTTTCGTTCCTGTCATCCATCCATTAAGATGATTGTAAGTATGATTGCCCACAGCGTGACCTGAGTCGTTGATCCTCTTAAATAATCCGGGATGCTTTTTCACATTATCGCCTACACAAAAAAAAGTAGCCTGTGCATTATATTGATCAAGAATATCCAAAACATATTCGGTAAGGCCGGGAATCGGACCATCATCAAATGTGAGATAAACAGTCTGATCCTGACCTGGGACATTCCAAATTGCCCCAGACAAAAATTTTCGTATCAGAAAGGGCATGTTATATGGTGCAACTACCTTCATTTATCGCTCATTAACCTGCCGGAAGTGTTGTCAAAAAAACATGAAAACAATGTGATATCATCCATCAACTCCTGATCACCTTTAAAAACATTCATTGATTCAATTATCCTATTATTCAGGACATCAGGCTCAGATTTTTTATTTTTTGAAATAATATCCCATATACGTTCAGCACCATACTCCTCCCCAAACTCATTGTTAATCTCGCTCAATCCATCGGTAAACGAACAAAACATAAATTTATTTATGTCCTCAATGATGCCGATCTCCAAAAAAGGCAGTTCCCGAAAAGCACCCAACACTGTGGATCCTTTTTCCAATGACATCATTTCAGTGCCATTGCGAATCAAAATCGGTGGATTGTGGCCCGAGTTAACATACTTCAGCCTCGACCTTTCAGGATCGTAAATACCCACAAAAAAAGTAATGAAATGTTCCCCATCTGCATTATTCATGATCTGATAATTCAACTTCTGGATCACATCCTGTAACAAAGTAGTCTCCTGCACCAAAGTACGAAGGGAAGCCTGGAAATTGGACATGAGCAATGCTGCAGGAATACCTTTTCCGGAAACATCAGCAATACAAAAAAGGATTTGATTCTTTCGTTCCAGGTGTATAAAATCGTAATAATCGCCACCGATTGAATGATGAGGTTGATAGAATGCGGCAGCTTTTAAATACTTATTATAAGGTAGCTGTTTTGGAAACAAAAACTGCTGGACTTTTGCTGCAAACTCAAGTTCCTGCCTGATTTTCTCTTGCTCCAGTTGCTTTCTGGCCAGCCTTTTATTCTCTATAGCCACGATAATAATATTGCTAAGCGCCTGGATAAAATCCGTGTTAAGTGTCCCCGGTTCATTTCTGTTTTGCTTAGAAACAAAAACAAAAGCAAGTTTCTTTTCTTTATGTGCGATAGGAATAGCCAAATCAAATTCGAAAAATTCAGGACTGCATACTCCCTTTTCAATTTCACCAACATCCTTCCATTTCAAAAAGGATCTGTCAAACCGACATTTGGTAAAATCCCCATCGGTCCCGTAACTAACCTTACAAATCCACTGGTCGTCGAGTACGTACAATGCAAGTTTACCGATGTTTAAATTAGCCCTTAACGTAAATTCAAATATTTTATATAATGAATTCTCTGGCATATTGTTGTTAATCGCCTGGGTAATTTCCAAAAGAGCCTCCAGCTCCAATTTTTTAATATCGTACTTTATTTTTAATGGCTGAGCATTCATATCATTCAATTCAATAGCGTTTTAGGGTCATTTGCATCGCGGAGTCCATTGCCAAAAAGATTGAAAGTGAACACCATTATACAAATTGCCAGGCCGGGAAACAATATTAAATGCCAACTATCTCTCGTACCAATAGCCTGAAAGCCTTCAAATATCATAGCTCCCCATGAAGGTGTGGGCGGTTGTACACTCAAACCAAGAAAACTCAATCCGGCTTCCAATATGATAGCAGATGCAAAATTGGCCGTAGCGATTACGATCAGTGGCCCCATAATGTTGGGCAATATGTGATAAAATACAATCCTGAAATTACTAAATCCAAAGGCGCGGGCAGCTTCAACAAATAGTTTCTCTTTCATGGCCAGTATTTGGCCCCGCACCACTCGAGCTACATCCACCCACATCGTCAGCCCCACCGCAACAAACGCTACCCAAACTCCTCTCGATTGCAAAGCAATGCTGATGGAAATAACTAGCATAATTCCCGGAATAGACCATACAACTGACATAAACCAAACGATGAATGCATCGATACTACCACCATAAAAACCTGCTATTGATCCCAGAGTCATACCAAGAAAAATTGATATCAGCATAGCAATAAATCCAATCGCCATAGATATCCTCGTCCCAAATATCAGACGGCTCATAAGATCACGCCCCGAACGATCGGTACCCAACAAGTATTTACGATGCTCAACATTATTCTCTTTAAAATCTCTGACCAATTCCTCATAATACACATGTTGCGTTTCCCCCGACTCATCCACATATGTAATGTTCCCATCAGAAGATAGGTCAACCGCATTGAAACTATATTCAATGCTCAGCGGTTTTACAATATTCAGCAAATTATACGACCTTTTATAGTTGTCCTTTCCATACAAATTGGCAATTACCTGCATGCCTTCAATCCTGTAATTTCGTATCGGAACCAAAATATATTCACTTTCCTGACCATGAAACATCTTTTGTAATAGCGACCGTTCCAATACTACTGCATTTTTTCTGATCTTTATAAAATCTACTTCAAATCCCGGTGGTTTCTTCCTGATCTGTACTGCGCCATCGTTGGCATCAGGTGTTTGATCAGGCATAATCAAATAGCCCAATACAGCCGTCATAACTGACAATATAATGATCACAAATCCTGTCATGGCAAGTTTATTCTGCATTAGGCGCTTCCTCACATAGTAGGCAGGAGACCTCGACTCATAATGCTTTTCCTTCGTCATAATCTCTTATGTTTTCTGCCTTTCCATTGAAAACCCATCAGATTTGCTGTTATGCCAAACAGTAGCGCATAAAAGGCATATGCCAATGAACTAATAGTAAATATGCCCATCTTTATCTTATTTCCCAGAAAAACCATTACGTTTCGAAGAAAAATATATTCAAGAACCAGCTTCATAACTAATAAAAACAGAAGTAACCACCATGGGAACAAACCAAAAATGGTAAGAAACACTGAGACGGTCAGTAAAAAATAATAAGTAAATAACATAACAGGCACCAAAAACCCGTACCAGGAATGTTGATGATGCCATTTACCAGCCCATCTGTTTCTTTGATGAAAAAAGTCTTTCCATGTTGGTTGCAGCCGCGTTTCAACAATCGCCTTACAGTCCTTCACAAAAACCACTTTTCCACCCGAAGCATAAATTTTTTGCATAAGGTAAACATCATCTCCTGATGGGACATGACTATTATCTCCATATCCTCCCGAAGAAAGGAAAACCTCCTTACGGAATGCCATATTGGCCCCGTTGCAAAACAATGGTACTCCAGCATTAATAAACGCCGCTCCCGTGCCTACAAGACTTGCAAATTCCAATGCTTGCCAGCGTTGCCAAAAAGCAGTGTCTCCCTTAATACGAACCGGTCCGGCAAGAAAATCTGCCTGGTAATCCAAAAACCACTTTACATGAGAGGAAATCCATTGTGGCCCCACTCTGCAGTCACCATCCGTTATCAGTATTAATTCACCCTTTGCCAGTTCAACTCCTCTGGTTATTGCAACTTTTTTACCATTTCCCCCCAACTGATCTGCGCCGGTCACTCCCAAAATCAAATCACAGGACAAACGTTTGCCTTTTACCTGCACAATCTCCGATGTGTGATCGGTAGAACCATCATCCATCACTATCACTTCAAACCTATCTGCAGAATAATCCTGCCTGGAAAGACTATCCATAATACAGCCTATGGTTTCCGATTCATTTCTTACAGCTATTACGACACTAACCTTAGGTTCCCTGACCTGTGGATTTGTTTTCTGCGGTATTTTTTTTCGCCATGCCTGTATTAAGAAACCGACGAACAAATAATATACAACCGATACTAAAATTACTAACACTTGCATAAGGCATAAAATTATAGAGACCAAATCAAATATTTTAATTTTGTGGCAACAATTGTCTGTTTTTCAAAAAAATAATGAATATGTTCCTATTTTTATGAATTATTAAAACTAAAACGGTGGAAGCTTAGCTCAAATGCCTGTAACAGAAAAGATCATATTGGGTATGGACCCGGGTACTAACGTAATGGGCTATGGAGTCATTTCGGTAAAAGGAAATTCAATTACCTTATTGCAATTTGGAGTAATCAAACTTTCGGGATACAAAAGCCATGAGTTGAAACTAAAAAAAATCTTTGAACGAGTACTCGGCCTGATCAATGACTTTGAGCCAGATGAAGTAGCTCTGGAAGCACCATTTTATGGTAAGAATGTTCAATCGATGCTCAAATTGGGCAGGGCTCAGGGAGTCGCAATGGCGGCGGCCCTGTACCGGGGAATACCAATCCGGGAATATGCCCCAAAAAAGGTAAAACAATCAGTGACAGGCAATGGAAATGCCTCTAAAGAACAAGTAGCTAATATGGTAAAGCAGCTCTTGCACTTTGATGAAATACCCAAACTACTCGATGCCACCGATGCCCTTGCAGTAGCTCTTTGTCATCATTACAACGCCAAATTACAAGGTAAAAAAGCAAGCAACTGGAAGGCATTCTTCAAAGAAAATCCTAATCGGATAAAATAATTGGCGTAGAGACGCACGATCGTGCGTCTCTACGCTTTCACGCCCTACAACGCCTCAAAGGCTGCCTGGATATCAGCTGCAGTTGCGGCTAAAGCTTCATTACTCAGTTTTAATTTGGGGTTTGCCCAGTTTAGCTCCGACATTTTTGTGAATGGGATCAAATGTATGTGGGTATGGGGCACTTCGATACCAATCACGGCAGTACCGATGCGTTTCTCAGGAATTACTTCTTTAATAGCGATAGCTACTTTCCTGGCAAAAAGGTTTAAAGAAACATAAGTTTCATCATCCAGGTCAAAAATATAATCGACTTCCTTTTTGGGTACCACGAGAGTATGACCTTCGGTAAGAGGGTTAATATCCAAAAAAGCGATGTTAGCATCATCTTCTGCCACAATATGTGCCGGAATCTCCCTGTTAATAATTTTTGTAAAAATACTTGCCATGATTACAGACTAATTTCTTGAACTTCGAATTCCAGTTTGCCCGCCGGTACAGTGATCTCTACCAATTCTCCAATTTTCTTGCCCAATAAGCCCTTGCCTATAGGTGATTTTACTGAGATCTTGCCCGCCTTGAGATCAGCTTCTTCTTCTGATACCAGTGTATAAGTAATTATGGCACCGTTCTTTTTATTTTTTATCTTCACATTAGATAATACGGAAACTTTAGATATATCGATATTTTTTTCATCGAGTACCCGACCATTTCCTACCACTTCTCCAAGCTTTGCGATTTTCAATTCCAGTAAGCCTTGTGCGTCCTTAGCGGCATCATATTCCGCATTTTCGCTCAAGTCACCCTTATCCCTGGCTTCTGCTATTTGCCTGGCAATATCTGTCCTGCCTTTTGTACGAAGGTAATTCAACTCATCCTTCAATTTCTGTAGTCCTTCCTCAGTATAGTAGCTTACCTTTGCCATAATGTTTTCATAAAATAAAATACGGCCTGTATAAAGCCGTTGTACTTTGAAATATAATGAATAATTATTCTGATCCTTGTCCTGCAATTTCAGGTCATACAGAACATCAAACACCATTTGAAACAGATTGTAAAATTATACAAAATAAATGAGCTCTCAAAACAGTTTTAATAACGTCATATATATAAAAACCAACAATATGAATACTTTTTGCCTTTTCATTGTAACTTTACACTGCCGATGAGATATTTTCTTTTTTTGATATTACTTCACATTTCTATTGCCCTGGCAGGACAGAACTTCCAGGATGCTGAAAACCTGGACATCGAGGCATCCATGGCGCCACCAGAAGAAAAACCTGCCCTATTGAACGAATTAGCCGGGTATTACCTTCGCAACAGGCCCTATGAGGCAATGAAAGTTTCGAGAAAAGCTCTCGATCTGTCTCGAAAATATGAATTGAAAAAAGAAGAAGCAAAATCACTTTGCAATATCGGGCTGGCCTATAAAAACCTTACAGCTCAATACGACAGCGCTCTTAATAACTGCTTTAATGCTTTGGAAATTGATTCTCGGTATTTTTATCCTAAAGAAATAATTCGTACTGAACTTGCAATTGCAGAAATTTATGAAACGGTGGGCAGTAATGTGACTGCACAACAATATCTGCTTAAAGCAAGTGAAATGGCCGATAGTATCCGTAACGATTCATTATCAATAATTATACATCTAAGACAGTCCAGAATATATATCAACAGAGGAGATCCGGATCAGGCATTATTAAGACTGAAAACAGCAAACCAAAAAGCCAAATTTTATGGTAATCCAATCCTCAGTTCACAAGTTTATCAGGGGTTTGGACAATATTACTATCGTCTTGGCAATATACCCCTGGCACTTGAAAACTATCTGAAAGTAGAAGATTTACTGAAAAATAATGAAAATCTGCTATTACAGACACAAAATAAATATGACATGGCGGAGTGTTATCACCAGATGGAAAACTATGATTTAGCCTATAGCCTCCATCAGGAAGCACTTAAAATAAGAAAAACTGAACATGATATTACAGGTATGGCCGAATCATATATAAAACTGGGGAAGCTCATGTTGGATAAAAAAAACTATGATCAAGCCGAACAATTAGTAATGCAGGGCCTCACATATGCTATGCAGCTGAATTCCAACCGTCTGATGCGCGAGTGCTATGATCACTTGTATTACATTTATAGCCAAACAGGTAATTTTAAAGGGGCCAGGTATTTCAAGGACTTATTTGCATACATGAGCGAAATGATCTATACTGAAGCCGACAAACATAAGGTTGGCGAATTGCAATCTCTTCTCGATATATCTGAAAAAGATAAAGAATTGAAAACCCTGGACGCCAAAGCCCAAACACAGCACATGTACATCATCGCTGCATCAATTGTGATCCTGGGTCTGATTGTTTTAGCCATCGTCATCTATTACTTTTACAGAGACAAGAGAAAATTGGCATTACAATTGCAACAAACCAATGAAAAAGTCAATCGTCAGGTTGAAGAACTAAAGGAGTTGAATTCTACAAAAGATAAGTTTTTCTCTATAATCGGCCACGATCTAAAAGGTCCCCTCAATTCACTTACTGCTTTTTCAAACCTCATACTTAACCATGCTGGCAGTCTTACTGAGGAAGAAATGAAAAAAATAGCGAAAGATCTTAACAAATCCCTGAAAACACTTTATGAATTACTTGAGAATCTGCTGACATGGGCACGTTCACAAACCAACAAGATAAACCTCACTCCGGAAAAACTAGACATGCAGAAGCATATTGAAGAAAACATTTCCCTCCTTTCGAAAACTGCTACAAACAAGGAAATCCACATTGAATTTGTCACTCTTGACAAAATTACGGCCTGGGCAGACAAAAATACCGTGAACACCGTAATCCGTAATCTGCTGTCAAATGCCCTGAAATTCACACCACGTAACGGCTCCATCACCATCTTTGCCGATGCCTATAAAGACGCTCTGGAAATTGGAATACGTGATACGGGCGTTGGCATGACTCCCGAACAGATCCAAAAAGTATTTGACATCAGCACCAAGCACTCGACCCCCGGAACTGAAAAGGAAAAAGGTACGGGTTTAGGTCTAATCCTCTGCAAGGAATTTGTAGAGAAAAACGGCGGGAAACTGCATATCGAAAGTGTGGTAGGCAAAGGCAGTACTTTCCGCTTTACCCTACCAAAAAACCCAGTGATGTAATGACGAGAAAGTAAAAAACTTCATTAAAATTGATTTAGATCGACTTTTTTACTATTTTCCTGATTCAAATAACAATTCCAACAGCTATGGCAAATCTTACAAAAAGCGAGTTGAAAAAGAAAAAAAGGATCTCTATTGCTGAATATGAAAAAAGCCTGTTAAAACTCCAACAAGAGATGGTGAAGCTCCAGGAATGGGTCAAAAAAGAGAATAAAAAAATCGTTGTCATTTTTGAGGGCCGCGATGCCGCCGGAAAAGGTGGGGTTATCAAACGGATCACCGAACGCCTTAATCCACGTGTTTGCCGTGTCGTAGCTCTCGGCATCCCGACTGAAAAAGAAAAATCTCAATGGTATTTTCAACGTTATGTGTCCCATCTGCCAGCAGGTGGAGAAATTGTGTTGTTTGACCGAAGCTGGTATAATCGCGCCGGAGTAGAACACGTGATGGGCTTTTGTACTGAAAGTGAATATAAAGAATTCCTGCACGCCTGCCCTCAGTTTGAAAATATGTTGATCCGATCCGGGATCATTTTAATAAAATACTGGTTTTCAATCAGCGATCAAGAACAGGAAAAACGATTTGAGGAACGCATACACAACCCGCTGAAACAATGGAAATTCAGCCCAATGGACCTTAAATCACGTGACAAATGGGTACAGTTTTCCGAGGCAAAAGACGAAATGTTCCATTATACCGATACGCGGATATCTCCCTGGTTCGTAATAAATGCCGATAACAAAAAGAAAGCGCGTCTTAATACCATTAGCCATTTGCTAAGTAAAATTCCTTACAAATACAAACCCGAACCCCCAATCAAACTACCAAAACTAAAAAAGGATAAAGAATACGTTCGCACACCCCTGAACGAACAAACCTTTATCCCTGAGAAATATTGAATAGACCCTGTCTATAAATAAACTATTTCTTAACCTCTGTCGAGTCCTTTTCCTTTTTACTGGTTAGACCCTTGTAGTCAAACTTTGCTTTTTCATCCTCATAAGCCATGCTCTTTTTAAATACATCGCTATTGGCTACAAAATTTCGCCAGTAAGCACGACCTCCCTCAAGTACAAACAAATTATCATATCCACGTTGAGTAAGCAATGTCCATATTTCCTCGGCACGAATCCCGTCTTTACTTATGAAGACTTTATTTTTATCCTCTTCCAGTATAGATACGTAAGATTCATTCAATACCATCTCAAAAGGAACATTTACAGAACCTTCAATATGAAAATATTCATATTGTCTCGGATTGCTCAGATCCACAAAAATATAATCCTCATTTTTTAGTAGCTTTTTGGCTTCTGCCGGTGTGATCCTATGCGACCCATTCAGTATTTTCGCATGCATATCTTCAGTAGATACTGAAAACTTGTATTTCTGGTTATGCCTGAAAGAGGTATAAATCAAAAATACTGCTATTATAATAAACAGCCCGGCTATGACTCTTAAAAATGGCTTTTTCATATATTTAATTATTTCACGTAAAGGCGCCAAGACTCAAGGAAATATTTAAACTCCCCTGTGAATTTAATTCCTTAAACATGTACGCTACATAAATTTATAATTTAACTACAACCACCCTGTACCATTTTTTTCTTTTTTCTTCTCGGCATGGGTTTTTTAGCACTAGACTTAGCCACCCCAGCATGCGATTCACCACCACCTATAAAATACTGTTGGGCTCCGAGCCTGGTTTGATATAAATTAATTGCTTCATCATCATCTGTATCTTTAGGAGGCTTCGGTTGTATAATAGTAGCAAACCAATTGTTCAGACCTCCATCCAGAATATAATTGTACTGAATACCTTTTTGCCTTGTAAGCATCCAGGCCTCAGTAGCCAGCGTGGTGCCGTTGGAATAAAAAACATTTTTCCTGGCGATTTGGTCAATATATGGCATCCATTTCTCATCAAACAATTCCTTAAACGGCACATTAATGGCACCTGGCAAACTGAATTCTTTAAACTCCTCCGGTGTTCTCAGGTCTATCAGTTGAAATGATGGATCATTGCTAATAAGGCCGGCAGCCATTTCATCTACGGAAACCACATAAGTTTTTATTCGTAATTCATTCAGCATTTGTTCTGCGTTAAGTTCAGCAGACGATGTGTTTTTATCGGGTAGTATCGCTGCGACAAACCCAAAAAAAACAAAAACTACAGTAATAATTACTCTTGCATTCATAATAAATATTATTTAAAGTTCACTTGATATATCATCTCTTCCAAATCTCTTTTCAGCCTTTTCACCGAGCCAAAACATGAGCATGGCAATGATCACTACGATAAAAGCCAGTATTCCATCACTGATTCCTATAAAACTTGATAATTTTACCGGTCCCAGATAAGATCCCATATATAATTCTTCCAGCAATGGAAACATCTCACCAAATATAAAAATACCGATCAGGCTTCCAATAACAAAATACATGGCATCAATTTTGCCGATGGCAGCCGCAGTAAAACTGGTGCCGGGGCAAAACCCTCCAATAATAAATCCGCCTCCCATAATCACACCTCCTACGATAGCCGATTTAACAAAATATTCGTTTACATATACAATACTCATGTCTATCATACCAAGGTAGTTGAGCAATATCAAGCCCAACATAGCTGTAATAGAAGCTGTAAAAAACACTTTCAACACTGTGATATCATAGCCATAAAACATCCCGGCAAGCTTTCTGCTGGACGAGAATCCCGCCTGCTCGAGTGAGAAACCGAAACCTATACCGATCAAAAATGCGACTAGCAAATTGATCTCAGTTGATATATTTGATAATGGAATAATAGGGGCCATTGTATTTTCTTTTATATATAAAATTAATCTGTTTCTATATCCAATTTTTCCTGAAGAAATATGCAAACAAGTACGCAGAGCCAAAAATAGCTACCATAGTTACATAACCTGCCAATGATTCCACCGCCATACCGCTAAGGGCGGCACCACTTGTACAACCTCGTCCCAATTGAGAACCAAATCCGAAAAGCGCTCCCCCGATCATTGCCATAATTATCCTTTTTCGACTTGTTATTTTAGGTGATCTTTCCACCTTCAATTTCAAGCGACCAGAAACTGCTCCCGAAATAAATCCCCCGATAAGCACTCCAAACATTTCGAGTACTAACCACGATTTCATCGGATTCTTGCCATCTGCAATGTACTTTGAATAAAAATGAGATTGTTGTGCATGTTCCGGTGCAACTGCCGCAACACCACTTACCACTATGCTCTTCATAGCCCCGCTGGCACCAAGTCCGCGCCCCGTAAGGTAAAACGCAGCAAGCAACACAATACCCAATAATATCCCCGCAAGATAGGGGTTCATATAAGGCTTTTTTTCATGTTCACCATTTTTCATTTTGTGTATCATTTATAATTTTTGCAATTATTAATCTTACTCACAGAGACTGGTTTAATATAAATAACGGCTTGCCTGCCCGGCATATGTAATTATAAACCGCAAAAATATGCCTCCAATCAACACCATAGCTGCCGGTAAATAAGCCGGTATATGATACCCTCGCAATTCCCATACCTCCAGCATTCCTGGCAATATCATACCAATAAAAACCACAAGAATCCAGAAAGAAAGTGTATATGGACCACCTAAAAATAAATCGGCTGCAGCAATTTGCACCTCAGTACTAGCTTTAAAGCCCATAAACATATGAATAATTAAAAACAGTTCGATAGCAATCAAAACCAGATCAATCCGGCTAAACATTTTACGCTCAAGCTTATCTTTAGCCATCCACATGATCATGGCAGCTCCTCCTGAAAGTCCCGATGTGAGAAACAACAACCCGAGTATGGAAGTATTCCATAATGGCCTTGCATTGAAGGCTGATAATAAAATACCTGTATAAATACCCAAAATAACTCCAAATACAATCATTATCCAGGCCATTTCAGTACGTAGCTTTCTGGCAAGATCTTCCAGTTTATATAAGATCTTCAACTTCCAGTCCCACTTAGGAAAGACTTCCCGTATATAGGAACCTGCCCATAAAAACGAAATGGGCGCAACAACCATCAGTGTCCAGGCACCCCATGACATTGGAGACTGAATGCGAATGGTAGTGTAAAGTCTCCAGAAAAAGAGTTTATGATGCAAATCCAGAAAAAGAGCAATTAAACCCAATATCAGAAATGCCGGCACAAACAATGGTGCTATCCGGACGGCTGTTGGATACTGTTTCTCCTTACCCTGCAGATAAAAATAACCGGCAAAAAACAATATGCCTGCTCCCAGACCCCCAAGAAAAAGATAGGTGGCTATTTCCCAGCCCCATATGTGCAAAATGGGATCTACTCCCGGATTCATTCTGCCGCTTACAATTAATTCTTCTTTCATGTTCTTATCATTAAAAAAATGGAAAGTTGGAATGATGCAAAATATACTTAGTTCTGAATTTTAGATGAGAAAATACAATTGCGGTTTAGTGCCGGCTTCAGGTATAAGTGTTTTGTGCTTTCTCTTTTTCAACACTTTTGAAACTTCACTTTCCGGATCATCCAAATCTCCAAAATACATGCATTTGGTCGGACAAACATCCACACAAGCCGGATTCTGACCTTCACGTACCCGATGAATACAAAAAGTACACTTATCTACATATCCCTCCGGATGTGTATATCTTGCATCATAAGGACAAGATGCAATACAAGCGGCACAACCGATGCACTCATCATGCGTTACCAATACAATTCCACCATCACTCAAATGGCTGGCGCCGGTCGGACAACAGCGTACACAAGGTGAATTATCACAATGATTACACCGCTCTGACCTGATCTCCAACTCGAGCTGTGGATATGTGCCATCCGTGGTTTCCACGATCCAATCCCGGCAATAACCAATGGGCACATTGTTTTCCGTCTGACAAGCAACAACACAATCACCACAACCGACACATTTCTTCGTATCTATCGCCATTGCATACCTCATGATTCTACCTCCTTTCTATGGGGATCTTCCACCCTGAATGTCACAAAATTACCTCGCATACCAGTGCCACCCATAATTGGGTCTAATAGTACCTTAGTTATCAATTCTGTATCACTGGCCCCCTTTCCGTGTGCTCTTGAAAGCTCCTTTTTATTATGACCAAAACCATGAACCATATAAACCGAATCATGGCGAATTCGTTCTGTAACACGTACCTTTATAGGAAAGGTAGACAATTTACCATCCTGATTCTCCAACCATACAGGCTGTTTGTTTTTGAGTTCCCACTCACGGGCTACACTCGGATTTACCCACAACACATTCTCCTCAAAAAGATCTGTTAGGTTAGCATTGTTGGCAGTACGACTAAATGTATGAGCCGGGGTTCGGCCATAATTCAGCCGGTAATAACCCGGTGGCGGCTCCTCATGTGCCTTGTATACCGGCAAAGGAGCAAATCCTTCTGCTTCAAGATCAGTAGAATACAACTCTATCTTACCTGTACTCGTATTAAATTCAAAATCTTCACCATCCAGGAAGTAAAGGTCTTCGTATTCCCTGGGAAATTTTTTAACACCTATCTGCTTCATTTCTTCCAGTGATGAGCCTACCTGCTTTAATTGCCAGTCGAGCAGCTCTTCTATATCCTTCCAACCAAAATACTCATCAAGACCAAGTCGCGGAGCCAGTTGTTTTACTATCCACCAATCGGGTTTACTGTTATATTTTGGCTTTACAGCAGGCATACGTAAAGCTACATTAGGTTCCCGGTGCTGGTCTGTACGGCAATAATCATACCGCTCCAGATAGGTACATTCCGGCAATACCACATCTGCATAACCGGTAATTTCCATCGGCATCGTATCTATAACTACCATAAACTCCAAATGGCTAATAGCGTCCAGTGTGTTTTTTGTGTCAGGCAAAGTAGTGATCAAATTCGTTCCATTCACAATCCACATTTTCAGGTTGCAATCCACATCCGGATTTGGAATGGTCGCATCACATAAACCGTTTGAAACCACTTCTAATGCAAGGTTATATTTCCCCGGGTGTGCGTCACGCCAGGTACGCTTTGGTTTTGGGAATGGAGGATGTGGCCATGATGGCAAGCTCTTTCTTTCCGGGTTGTAAAACCCACCACGCCGGCCCCAGGATCCGAGTAAAGCATTGAGAATAGCTACTGCCCGTAGTCTTTGTGTGTCGTCTCCGTACCATGTCACATGACGGCCTGGATGTATGATCACGGCAGGAGAAGCATTTGCCATCTCTTTTGCTGTTTTACGTATCACATGTGGCTCAATGGTCGTTATACCATAAGCCCACTCCGGTGTAAAACTTTTAACATGCTCCTTTAATTCTTCGAAACCAAAAGTGTATTTTTCTACATAAGACTTATCATACCCTTCATTATAAATGATCTCATGAATCCACGCCAGCAATAACGCCATATCTGTGGCGGGTTTAATAGGAAGCCAAAACTTTGACTTACTGGCCGCCGTGGAAAATCTTGGATCTACTGTAATAATCGTGGCCCCTTTATCGATGGCGTCCGACATCTCTTGTACCTGACCATTATGCATATTCTCCCCAAGGTGGGAACCGATCAATACAAGGCATTTGGTATCGCGGATATCAGTTTTTTCCGGTGAAGCAATGATGTCACCAAAAGTAGCATAAAATGCAGTTTCCCTTGGACCACGACACTGAGCAAACGATGGTGCAGATATATTAGTAGATCCATAAGATTTTAGTAAATCGCCAAAAAACTTCCCGCCCGATCCATGTGTAAATAAAGCTACACACTCCGGGCCATGCTCACTGGCAATACGCTTCATGTTTTTTGCGATCAGATCCAGGGCATCATCCCATGAGGCTTCCTCATATATCTGTTTACCATTTACAGTTTTTCTGATTAATGGTGTCTTCAGCCTGTCTTCATCGGTATACATACCCACACCACCCGTGCCCCGGGGACATAAACGTCCCATACTATGCGGGTCGTCCTCATTGCCAATAATTTTCCAGATATCACCTTTCTCATTCGTGTAGGTCCAACCGGCACATTTCCAAAAACATATTTCACAATATGTCGGAGTTCGTTTTATACTACCCTTACCGGAAACACGCTCATTGATGATGGCTCCATTAGTAAAATTATAAAACGAACCTGCAGCCATTGCACCTCCTACACCCAGGGTCGATATCTTAATAAAATCCCTCCTGGTTTGTTTCATAGCAGATTCACATTAAGTCATAAAACACCGGATAAGTTTACACACCTTTCCCGGGGCCTGTCAGGCCAATACAATAAAAATGATTTTTTATTTAGCTTTCAAATTTTGCAAATTCAATTATGCAATAATATGATTTATATTATGATTTAAAAAATTTTCTGAAAGCAGATAAACCACAGTTTCCAAAATATTAGGAAAACACCCTAAAAAGAATGGTAACATAGTAAAACACTAAGTTTTCGGCAAAACATTTTACCTGTCAAATCGTTTATCTAATGACACTTGAAACACAAGTTACAAAATACTTATTATCTTACGGTTTGTATACATAATTCAAACTTCTACACATGAAAAAAATTTTATTACTACTGTTAATCCCTGTTTTTTTTGAAGCAGTTGGTCAAAAACGAGTGGAATCCGGCAGAATATACGACCAGGGTGAAGTTATTTTCGGCCCTATGGTAGGGTATAAAGGCAAGGTCCCTTCCGGTTGGTATGGCACGTTACCCAAGGGAGAAGAGGTATTTTTATTATTACCGGCCGACAATCAGGAAGCTTATATGTTTATAAACGTACATGAAAAAAGCCTGGAACAACTAAAATCCGAGTGGAATACTGAATTTGCTCTTACAGATGCCATTACCATATCACTCAAGAGTGAAGCAGAAATTAAATCAAAAAAACTATCTGCTGAGTTTGACGTGTCAGGAACCACAAAAGAAGCCAGGGCTTATGCCGAAGCCATTGACGGGGGACATGGGTATGTTTTTTCATTCATCCTGCTGGCCCCTGCAAGTAATTTTGATGTTTTATTAAAAAGCCTCAGACAACTTATAGATACTTCAATATTTGAAGAACCCTCCATCGCAAGTTTATATGATGATTTCAACTGGCCGGAATTTGTGGCCGACAAATACTTTACTTCATATATTAGTTCTCGTGATATTGTTGAAAAAAGTCATATATGGATTTGTGCTGATGGCACATTTAAAACCAAAATTAAATCCGGAGGCCTCATTAAAGTAAAAGGCGACAAAAACACCTACAAAGGTACTCTATCAGGCACATGGACTGCTGATGGAATTGGATCCAAAGGAAAATTACATCTCAATTTCAAAAAAAAGCCCCCATTGACAGTCGATCTTGAAATAAATGATGAAAAAATTTACTTAAACGGTTTCAGATACTTTGGCTTATATTATTCCGACTGCAAATAGATATAATCCAGTTGGCGTAGAATGCCATTACATCTTCTTTCCCGGTATCATTGTGTACTTCGTGTTTTCTTTCTTCCCAAGGCTTAAATTGAGCGCGATCACCCAATCTTTCGGCAAATGATTTGGTAGATTCAAAGGAAGTGATGTCATCATGGTCGCCATGCCCCAAAAGCACCGGTATCTTAACTTTATCGGAATGCTTCAGGGCATAGGTAGCTGATTGATATAGCTGATAAAATAATCTCACCGAAATTCTGTCATGAACCAACGGGTCTTTTTTATATCGTTCAATATTTCCCTTATCAAAAGAAAGGGCATCGAGTGAAAGTCCATTGCCAATTGTCAGTGAAGGCACTATTTTTTGAAGAAACTTTACAGCCATCAATAATGGCCCCGGTACTTTTTGCGTCAATCCCAACCATGGGGAGGATATAATCGCCCCGGTCAATTCTTTGGTGTTTTTTTTAATGATATAATTCGCCACTATATTACCTCCCATGCTATGACCATATAAAAAGACTGGGATATCATTATATAATGACCGTACTTTCATTATTACCAACTCAAGATCTTCCAGCAAAAGGTCAATCGATCCGGCATGTCCGCGTTTTCCACCACTTTTGCCATGGCCTCTATGATCATATCCAAAAGTACCAATTTGATGTTTGTTGAAATACTCAGCAACATGATCGTATCGCCGGCAATGTTCACCAAGACCATGAACAATTAAAACAACTGCTTGTGGAGAGGCTTCATAATGCCATTCCTTCATATACAACTTCAATCCCTTGCTTGCCCTTATGATATATTCGTCTTCATTCATATATATAATATTCTTAGATTTTGTAAAACTACACATAATAATAAACATTTAGGTTAATAAGGTTCAAGGTTCAGAAGTTCTGAGTTCCTTCAAAAAAAACTGTCATTCTGAGATTGCCTATCCGGTCGACTGAAGGGTAGTTAAGTAAGATTTTTGCTCGTGAGTTGTTCAAAATGCAAAAAGGCAGGACTTGGAATCTCATAATAAATACGAAAAAGCCTGTTGTCGAATTTACAAAAATTAGCGCGAAAAGAAATTAGCATATAAATAATTCGCGATAATTAGCTGACAAAATTAAGTTCAGAGGCGTTGCAAACCATATTTTAAGATAACAATTAGTGATAAAAAATGTTATGATTCTATTAGTTATTAGCAACACCAAAATAAACAATAGAATTAAAACTATAAACAGATGTCTGATACAACGAAAAAAGAAACACCAGTTCAAATAATCCTTGACGGAGAGACATTCAATATTAAAGTTCCTGAAGGGACTCCCATTCTTGATGCGGGCCTTGATGAGGATATTGATATCCCTTTCTCCTGTCAAAGCGGTTCATGTGGTTCATGCCAATGTAAGATCTTAAAAGGAGAGGTGGAGATGGAAGAACAGGAAGTACTTACCCAGGAAGAAATAGAAGAAGGATACATATTGAGTTGTGTTTCCTTCCCTAAATCCTCAGATCTTGTAATAGAAGTTGGCTGAAAATACCCAATTTGAACAGCTCATCAAAAATGCTGTTTTTGTAATTTAGAGGTATATCCAATATTAAAAATATCCAAATTTACTACATGCCAAACCCCCTATTTAAATAAATGATTTAAGGGATGCGTATAAACAATTGGTTTTGTGCGTTTTAAAAATTTACATAAAAAATAATTAATTTTTTGTTTGCGAAAAATTTGCAATAAAAATTTCCTTATAGTACTTTAAAATGTGAATTTTGCTTGAATAACTAATTCGCACAAATTCATACTTTAAGGAAAGAGTACACAGCGTTGAACTGAAATCACATAATGCCATTTTAGTCGTTTTACGAAGATGCTATGACCTACATTTAAAGGAATAGTACAATTTTATTTTATATATAAAGATTTTAACCTGTTTGAACAATGAGTAAAAAGACGTTAACCACGAAAGAAAATCCTACCGTAAAAGATGTAAAAAAGAAAGAGACAACCACAATTGTAAACAAAAAAACCGAGTACAAAATACCTCTGAAGATTGTTAAACGAGATGGTCGAATTGTTGATTTTGAGAGCCATCGAATAAAAAATGCTCTAACAAAATGTTTTAACAGCCTTGACCGAGAAAATTTTGATGCAGAAAAAATCACTCAACAGGTCATCAATATTATCTCTGTTAAATATGAAAATCCAAGTGTCGAACAGGTTCAGGATATCGTTGAAATGGTATTGCAGGCCGGAGGTGAATATGAGGCCGCAAAAAAATACATATTGTACCGTGCCGAACACGCCAAACTGAGGGAAGCACGTCCCGTACCAGATGAAGTATACAAAGCATTTCATGAATCGGACAACTATTTCCCTTCCCAACTACAAAAATTCCAGTTTTACGACAAATATGCCCGTTTTACCTATGAGCATGGCCGGCGCGAAACCTGGATAGAAACTGTAAATCGCGCTGTTGAATTCCTAAAAGAACTTTCAGATTACAGATTACAGCCTCTTACTTATATGCGCATCAAGCAAGCTATTCTGGAAATGAAGGTAATGCCTTCAATGCGTTTACTCGCTATGGCAGGACCAGCGGCCCGCAGAAACAATATCAGCTTATATAATTGCTCTTATATGCCTGTCGATAGCCCGGATTCATTTGTGGAGGCCCTTATCATTTCCATGAGTGGATGTGGTGTCGGTTATTCCGTTGAAGCTGAATACATAGAAAAACTTCCCAGAATCAGACGACAAAAAAATAAGCCCCCTTTACAACATGTAGTTGAAGACTCTACAGAAGGCTGGGCCGATGCATTGAGAACAGGACTCGAAGCTTGGTTTGGTGGTGAGGACATTCATTTTAATTATTCACTTATCAGACCAGCCGGAGCCGTGTTGCGTATTAAAGGTGGACGAGCTTCAGGTCCGGACCCATTGAGGACTATGCTTGACTTTGCCCGTACCCGAATACTTGCTCGCCAGGGCACTACCTTTCGCCCGCTCGATGCCCACGATATCATGTGTGCGGTTGGAGCAGCGGCTGTGTCCGGTGGAGTACGTCGGACTGCAATGATAGCTTTATTCGATTATGACGATCAGGAAATGCTCCATTGCAAAGACGGTGACTTCTGGAAAAAGAACAATCAACGCTGGAATGCTAATAATTCTACCGTATGGCCAGATAGAAAATTAAGCCAGGCAGAAATAGCCAACTTTATTCTCGGTATGGTAAATTCTGAAAGAGGCGAACCCGGTATATTCAACCGTAAGGCAGCCCTGAACACAAAACCCAAACGAAGAAAAGCTGCACATTTTGGCACCAACCCTTGCGGAGAGATCATTTTGCAACCTCATCAGTTCTGCAACCTGTCAGTAGCCGTTGCCAGGGAAGGTGACTCACTTGAAGATATGAAGGAAAAAGTGGAACTGGCATCCATCATTGGCACTATTCAATCAAAAGCCACTCATTTCCCGGGATTAAGAAAAGAATGGAAGAAAAATTGCGAAGCGGAAAGACTTCTTGGTGTCGATATCAACGGCCAACTGGACAGCCCCGTTGTACAAAATGAGGAAAACATGAAAATCCTTCGGGATACCGCTGTCGAGACCAATGAAAAAGTAGCTAAAATCATTGGCATAAATCGTGCAGCTGCCGTTACATGTGTAAAACCTTCGGGCAATTCTTCTCAGTTGCTCAATTGTTCACCTGGCATCCACTCGAGATGGGCCCCATATTACGTCAGAAATGTACGTGTCGGTTCTCATACTCCTGTATTCAAAGTACTCGAAAATGCCGGTGTTCCAATGGATCCTGAAAACGGACAAGACAGGGAAAATGCAAATACCTGGGTGGTACACTTTCCTGTAAAATCACCTGACAAAGCCATAACGCGCAATGACCGAACTGCTATGGAACAATGCGAATATTGGTTGAAAGTGAAAAATAATTATACTGAACATAACCCAAGTGTAACCATTACTTACAAACCCGATGAAGTACTCGATATCATTAAATGGGTTTGGGAGCATCAAGATAGAATAGGTGGAATGACCTTCCTGCCTGCTTTTGACGCTTCATTTAAGCAGATGCCATACCAGGAAATATCAAAAGAAGAATATGAGAAACTTAATGCGGAATTTCCTGATATAGATTTTAGCAAGATCTATCGTTATGAAGAAGAAGATTATACAACTGCCGCCCAGGAACTTGCTTGTTTTGCCGGTAACTGCGACGTTTTATAAACAACAAATAAAAAACCCTGGAATTTGGTTAATTCCGGGGTTTGTCTTTTTAAGATAAAAGCCATCCGAACATAGGAATGGCTTTACCTATACACACACTTATTTCATACGTTTAACAACTTCTTTTCTAAATTCTGCACCCTTAACGGATACTCCTATATTTTCTCTTCAGCGTTTATCACAGCCGGCTGTTCTACAGGTGCTTTCTCAATAGCCCTTGTGTAGGTCGGACATGTTCTTTGATAACATGATGTTGCAGCTCCCATTACCAAAACCAAAGACACTAATATTAACCTTTTCATAACATAAATATTTTTTGTGCTATTATTTATGTGTAAAAGTATTATTGAATTATCAAATAAACATCCCAAAGTATTGTCAATTATTACACAAGTGAGGAAACCTAATATTTCCCTCAAAAACAGTTTCTCGAAAAAACAATCTGAAATTGCATAACAATTCCATAACTTTGACATTAGTTTTTAGTGAAAACTTAATTATAGATGACAAAACGAGAAACCGAAAAAAAAATATTTGTGCTGGATACTTCAGTCATTATTTATTCCCATGATGCCATAATGAATTTTGAAGAACACGACGTAGTAATTCCAATTACCGTGCTCGAAGAACTGGACAACTTTAAAAAAGGTAATGATATTAAAAACTTTGAAGCGCGCGAATTCATTCGGTTCGTAGACAAGTTGTCAGAAGGCCAGAAATTACAAAACTGGATCCCCATAAATGGAAACAAAGGACGTTTTAAAGTATTGATGGAAGCTAACGGCAGTACTGACACGGAAAAAATCTTTGGTGAACGAAAACCAGACCACCGCATTCTCAATGCTGCCCTTAAACTTCAGGAAGAATCTAAAAAAGTAAAAGTTGTACTGGTTACTAAAGATATCAACCTCCGGTTGAAAGCCAAATCATTCAATTTACAGGCCGAAGACTACGAAACAGGTAAAATAAAAAATGTCAGTTCACTGTATTCGGGTAAAACAATTATAGAAGATCTGGATCCTGAAATTATCAATACTTTATATGCAAACAAAAACTGCGATTCCTCAATAGTATTTGGCAATGCAAAACCCATAGCCAACAATTACGTAATACTAAAAAGTAATAAAAAATCTGGCCTGGCCTACTTCAATTCCTCAGAAAATATAATTGAGCTGGTAGAAAAAAAACCAGTTTATGGCATCAAACCTAGAAATGCCGAACAGACCTTCTCCATCCATGCCATACTCAATCCTGATATTAAACTCCTATCCATCACAGGTGTGGCCGGCACCGGAAAAACCCTCCTTGCTTTGGCCGGAGCTCTAGAACAACGGCGTGAGTTCAGACAAATCTATTTGGCACGACCCATCGTACCTCTGAGCAACAAAGACATCGGATACCTCCCCGGCGACATTAAATCGAAACTCAATCCTTACATGGAACCGCTCTGGGACAACCTCAAATTTATCCAAAACCGGTATAAGGACTCAGATAAAGAGTTTAAACGGATCAATGATATGCTAAATAATGAGAAACTGGTTATCACCCCACTGGCCTATATCCGGGGAAGAAGTCTCTCAAATATCTGCTTTATTGTAGATGAAGCCCAAAACCTTACCCCTCATGAAGTGAAAACCATTATTTCAAGAGCTGGCGAAAACACAAAAATCATATTCACAGGAGACATATACCAGATCGACACCCCTTACCTCGATTCTCAGAGCAATGGGCTCTCCTATCTGATCGATAGACTTCAGGGCAGCGAACTCTATGCACATATCACCCTTGAAAAAGGCGAACGATCTGAACTGGCCAACCTGGCCAATAAATTGCTGTAACAGGAGAGGCATAAAACACTGGCCAGGGCTAGCCTTTCGATTTCTTTTCCGTGAAAATCACAATGAGGTAATATATAAGAAATCCAGCTGAAGCACCGGTAAGCAATAAACCAAAAGGCAAAGTGCTTTTATAATAATCAAATTCCATAAAATCGACAATGATCAAAGCGATGCCGATTCCAAGAGTTACCAACCCCCATTTAAGTGATGGATATGGATTACTATCCCTTTCCCTTGGACGGGAAAGCGTTTTTAGGCTATCCGACAATGCTAAGGAAAAACCTTCATCTACCTGAGCCTTGTCCATAAGGCGCCTTTTTAATTTATATTCGGTAATGAGTTGCACCAGTTTAAAAACGCCATAAACGAGAATACCGATAACAACCATAGGGAGAATATCATTCATAATATTATACTTTTAAGAGTTATATATATAATTAAAAACCATTTCAGCCCATTAGACAACCGCTTCAACAAAATTGTTGCAAATATTATAAGTTTAAATCTGCAACATTTAAATACCTTTGATTGTCACATTAAAATATGCACACGGACAGAGATCTTGTCAATACAATACTGGGCGGCGATCACCGTGCCTTTACAACCCTGGTGAAACGTCACGAAAGGCTCGTGTGGCATATTGTAATGAAACTGACAGATGATCCGGATACAATCAAGGATATCAGTCAGGAAGTATTTATTCGTGTATACCAAAAACTAGCAGATTTTAGCTTCCGTTCAAAGCTGTCCACCTGGATAGCCACAGTAGCCTACAGAACGGCAGTCAACGAATTAAAAAAAATGAATCGTAAAATTACCCGGGACAATCACCAAATAAATGATTGGAAAGAGCAATTTGTAGACATGGCCCATCCAGAGTATATCACCACCCAAAAAGAACTTAAACAAATGATCAGGCAAGCGGTAAACCTGCTGCCTGAGCAGTATAGGATGGTGTTAACACTTTACCATATGGAAGAGTTCAACTATCAGGAAATAAGTGATATCACAAAAATGCCTCCCGGTACGGTGAAAAACTATTTGTTTCGGGCACGAAAGCTGCTAAAAGAAATGTTGCAAAAGAAAGTAAACCGGGAAGAGTTTCTTGTGATTTGATTGAATTAGTTATCTTTGATATAATATGCCGGCAATGGAAAACGAAAGAGAAAAAAAACTACAGAATGAGGTTTTTGAAGCCATCAAAGGCGCGGGCGAACCTGAGCAATTATTAAATTATAAAGATGCCTCTGCATACCAGTTGCTCTTTAATGTCCTTGCAGAAAAGGATGATATACAAATTCCGGAAGATTTCGCTGATACTGTTACAAAAAAAGCGCTTAAAAGAAAAAAAATGTCTATCCTCTTCCATTCCGTGCTGCTCTATACACTTCCCACGATTCTACTGATTGCCCTGTCATTTGCTTCACTATTTTTCCTTTCTAAGGAGGTATTAATTGAGGTAATCAGCTTCGTTACAGTTTATCACAAAACCATTATCTTTGTGGCGGTTATAATAACATTGGTTCAGTTGGCTGACAGATGGTTACTTCCTAAAAACTCCGGATACTCCACCAACTAAAACGTATTAATGTTTCCTCATGGATAATACATCAAATCTGGATAATCAACTCAATGAGGCCCTTGACATGCTCGATAGTGGCAAGGATTTTATTCAAATCAGAACAGCGCTGGAACAGAAAGGTCTTGAAAAAGAAAACATCAATTACATAATTCGACTCGTGGATGAATTTGCTATAGAAGGGCGAAAGGTGAAAGAAAATATAAGATGGTCCAGAAAAAAAATGATCTTCGGCGTTTTATTTGTAGCAGTTGCTATCGTTAAAGCCTACTTATTTAATGATCTGGGTTATTTATATACAGCCTATGGTTCACTCGTCGCCATCCCATTGGCAATCGGCCTGTATCTAATCTGGAATGGCTACTCAAACCTTAATAAATGGAAACACTACGAGCCGGAAATCGATGATTCCAAGCTTAAGCTCACACGACGACTATAATAAAAAAACCGCTTCATCGAAAGAAATATCAACAAAGCGGTTTAGTTATAAAACTATATGAATCTGCTGTAACTCTAATGGAAATGTGTGAAAAAGACAACGCTTTATGTTATAAATTGAATTCAATAATTTTTATTATCACATTATCACATTATCGCAATTTTCCATTATCCCAGGTTTTCCAGAACTGCCATTACTTCGCGAACATGACCTTCTGAACTTTTCAAAAGAGCCATTTCGTCATCGTTCAGGTTAAGCTCGATGATCTTCTCTATACCATTACTTCCAAGGATAACTGGTGCACCCAGGTAGCAATTATCAATGCCATATTCACCTTTAAGCTGAAGACATACAGGGAATACTCTCCTTTGGTTTTTTATAATCGCTTCAGCCATTTGTGCAGCCGCTGCTCCCGGCGCATACCATGCCGAAGTACCCATTAACTTCACAAGTTCACCTCCACCTTTTTTGGTACGATCTACAATAGCATCCAGTGCCTCTTCATCAATCATATCAGTTACGGGGATACCACCCACTGTTGTAAATCTTGGCAATGGCACCATAGTATCACCATGACCCCCCATCAGGACAGCCTGAATATCCTTTGGCGATACATTCAGTTCCTCAGCAAGAAACGAACGGAACCTGGCAGTGTCAAGAATCCCGGCCATTCCCATAATTCTGGTACGCGGCAATTTACTGACCAGGTGTGCCTGATAAGTCATTACATCAAGTGGATTGGAAACGATGATGACAATCGCATCAGGAGAGTGCTTAATCACGTTCTCAGTAACCGATTTAACTATTCCTGCATTGGTTTCAATCAAATCATCCCGACTCATGCCTGGCTTGCGTGGCAAACCTGAAGTGATGATCACCACATCCGAGCCATCTGTTTTCGAATAATCGTTAGTTACGCCAATGGTTCTGGTATCGTATAGGTTAATCGGAGATTTCTCCCAAATATCAAGAGCTTTCCCTTCAGCCAACCCTTCCTTGATATCTACAATAACAACTTCGTTAACCACTTCCCTCGTGGCCAAAACATCTGCGCATGTTGCCCCCACATTTCCTGCTCCCACTACTGTAATTTTCATAATTTATTTTTTTTAAAATTTAACGATCAGTTTATTTGTTCAATCAAATTTACCAATATCATACATTAAAAAAAGAAAACAGCATGGATTTATTCTATTAAAATTTCAGTTTTTATACACCTGACTTAAACTGAAAAAACCATAAGAAGATTTATATGCTTTATATACCTGAGATACAGTTTCATCGACATGTTCACAGAGAGATTCCAGCATCTTAGCCTTAACAGTTCTATGCGATTCAAAAATTTCACTAATATTCACACGCGGCAAAACATAAAGTTCTGACCGTTCTGAAACTATAATTGCACTGTTGAGCCTAATCGCATTATTAAGGAGGGCGTTTTCACCAAATGACGCTCCCGATTTAATCAGGTTAAGCTGCTCAAAACTCTCACCTACATCTATATTTAATGATACTTTTCCACTCTTTACCATATAAAGAGCATTGCTCGGATCATTTCTGAAATATACTACTTCATCCATTTTATATTCCCGCAAATACAGATATGGCAAAAACAATGACAGCTCCCTATAGCTCAACTTCTCAAAAAGTTTAATTCTTGACAAATACCTAAACAGATTGAGCTCTTTTCCGGAATATGATTTTCTAAAAGGATTAAACATGAGAACTTGTAGTTATTTTTAATACTTGTTTGGTACTGTCAGTGACTTTAAATCGATCATCAATCCGGCAATCAACTACCCAGGCTATTGAATCACCTGATAAAAGTACCAGAACATCTGTTTTCAAGTTTACAGGAATTTTCTCATCAATCATAAAATCACTTAGCTTTTTTTTACCCTGCATGCCCAGTGGTTTAAAAAAATCACCGTGTTGCCACCTCCTGATATGTATTGGAAACTGCAACTTGTTATAATCCAAGACGGCAACCCCCTTATTCATATCAAATGAAACCTCCTCTGACGGCAAGATCTCCAGAGAAAACCATACCTCCCCAAAACGAACCTCGTTCTCTCCTTTTTCAACAGCTATCTCCCACACCTGATCAGCTGATCCTACCAGACCGATAATTATATAATCACGATCAATATTCAACACATGTGTTTCCGAATAAAAAAGCAGTCCGGACTTACCACCGAGGCACATGATAATATTTCGTGCCTGGCTATAATTAAAATGAAACGATTTAATTATCTCATATAGTACCAATCCTGCACCAGGTCCTCCTATAAGTTTTTGTATGTCAATCCAAAGTTCTTTGCCTTTTTGCTTTGTTGCCTGCCTTTGAAAATTCTGCACATACGCATGAAAGACAGCCTCCACATCATTAATTCTCTCAATCGTAGAGCCAAATGTTTGTTCCAGATTTGGATTGATCTTTTTCAATTCGGGGATTACTGCATGCCGAATGCGATTGCGATGGTACTTAACCGAGGCATTAGATCGATCTTCCCTCCATTTCAGCGAACGTCTTTTCGCATATTGCTCTATCATTGCATGGGTAGCAAATATTAAAGGCCTTGAAATATTACCACTTTTCGCGGGAATTCCGTGCATTCCCGCAATACCTGTGCCCTTGGCAATATTAAATAAAAAAGTCTCAAGAGAATCATTCAAATGGTGAGCCACTGCATAGGCCACAAAACCATGTGTTTCAACAAGGGATTCAAACCAATCAGTGCGCAACTGTCGCGCAGCCATTTGTATGGATATACCGGAGTCACGGGCAAATTGCTCCGTTTCAAACTTTTGACAAAAAAAAGGCACACCACAGGTCTTTGCGAAAGACCTTACCAGTTCTTCATCAGCATCCGCCTCATCACCACGCAATTGAAAATTGCAATGGGCAATTGAGAAGGGATATTCCGAACGGTAGAACAGGTCAGCCATCACCATGGAGTCCATTCCTCCACTTACTGTTAGAAGAATTTTTTCTTCCGGCTCAAAAAGCTTTTGATCATGAATAGTTGCTAAAAATGCCTGAAGCATAATTTGTATGATCTAATTTCGTTAGATTTGTAACAAATATATGTGGTTGAATTATATTAAAATAGCATTTATCATTATCCTTTTATCCGGAATATCTGCCAACGGTCTGTTTGGTCAGTCCGGGAAATTGATCGAATATGAAGCGGATGTTCTAAAAGGGGTAAAAAAAGATACGGTCTCATACGTAAAGCTGAATGGTAATGTAAAGTTTAAGCAGCCCGGCACCATAATTTATTGCGATTCAGCATTTTTGTACCGTGACAAAAATTCTCTGGATGCTTTCGGCCATGTCAGAATCTTTGATACCATGGATTCAGTAACCATCACCGCCAGCAGACTTTTTTACCATGGTGACAATATGATAGCCAAACTGCGCAACAATGTTGTTTACACCGACGATTCTATTCAATTATTCACTGACAACCTCGATTATGATATGACCAACAAATCCGCCACTTATTTCGGTGGCGGCCAAATTGTGGACAATATCAATAGCCTTACGAGTGAAAATGGCCTGTATGATACCGAAGCAAAAGTAATGATTTTTCAACAAGAGGTTGTGCTGGTAAATCCAAAGTATTCACTTGAAACTGAAGAATTAATATATCACATCCTTACAAAAAATGCACGTACTACTGGTACTACATATATTACTACCAGCGATGGAAGACAACTCATTGCCCAGGAAGGCAGCAATTTTGACACCTGGAATAAAACCTCGGTTTTTATGCATGGAGAAATTGACACAGATTCCTATCACATGGTTGCAGACCGGATGGTATATGACGAGATATTTCAAATGTACATTGCTTCGGGAAACGTAATAATGAAAGCGAAAGAAAACAACCTGATTATCCACGGCGATGATGCATGGTTTTCCGAACGCTCCGGAAAATCTAAAATATATGGCCATGCGCTGTTAGAAAAACCTATGAAGGAAGACACATTGTTTCTTCGGGCTGACACTTTAATAAGCATAAATTCAAAAATCAAATCGCAACATCGATTACTGGCCTATAATAATGTGCTGTTGTACAAAAGTGATTTACAGGGCAAAGCCGATTCGCTGGCTTATCATGTAGCCGATTCAACTATCTTTTTCTACCAAAAACCCATCCTGTGGAGTGAAGGAAGTCAGATTACAGCCGATTCCATCAACATCACTATTGCCAATGGAAGTATTGACAGACTTAATGCCACATCCAATTCTTTTATCATTTCCACTGACTCAATAGATAATTATAACCAGGTTAAGGGCCGAAAACTTATTGCCTATTTTGAGGAAAGTAAAATAAAACTGGTAGATGTAACCGGTAATGGCGAAAGCATTTATTTTGTGATGGATGAAAAAAATACAAAACTGCTAATAGGAATGAATAAAATTCTTTGCAGTAATATGAAAATCGACTTTGAAAACAATACAGTACAGGACATTTCGTTTTATACTTCACCTGAAGGTTCATTTACTCCCCCTCACGAACTCATTGAAAAAAATAGAGTACTTGATGGTTTTCAATGGCTCATTAATTACAAGCCCATCAAAGATGATGTTGTACATTACAATCCTGAACATGCAAAGCAATTAGAAGAAACCCCTGATAATGATGCTGAGATAGAAGAAATGCTTCAAAAACATACCCGGCCTAACACCCGTCATGAATGATTGGCATGTTGAATAAAATTGCTTATTAACCGTTACTCTATTATATTTGCAGGCTCATGTTAAAAAACGCATACATATTCATCCTTTTGCTGGCCATATTGGCCTTATCTGTTGGGTGCAGTGATTTTCGCAGAATCCAGAAAAATCCGGATTGGAAAGTGAAATATGATGCCGCTATCAAATATTACGAAAATAAAGATTATCATCGGTCCACCGTACTGTTTGATGAGATCATGCCATTCATCCGGGGCACACAGGAAGGCGAGCTTGTTCAGTTTTACAATGCATACGCTCATTACTATCAGAAACAATATTTGATGGGGGCTCACTACTTCAAGTTGTTTTACGATACATATAACAGAAGTGAACATGCCGAAGAAGCATATTATATGTATGCCTATTCGCTTTACAAGCAAAGCCCTCAATTTAACCTGGATCAGAGCAGTACCATTGAGGCCATCAACGCTATGCAGGTTTTTTTAAACCATTACCAGAATAGCAAATACAGGAAGGAAGCTTCCACCATTATGGAAGAACTGATCCGCAAACTTGAGCTCAAAGCATTTGAAAATGCAAAACAATATTATACTATCAATTATTTAAAATCGGCAATTATAGCTTTTGAAAACTTCTCAAGAGATTTTCCCGGGTCGGTATACAACGAAGATGTAACTTATTATAAGATTATTTGTGCTTATAAATATGCCAAACAAAGTATACCTTCCAAGCAAAAAGAAAGGTATTACGATTGTGTGGAAATTTATCAAAATTTCGTAGACGAATATTCTGATAGTAATTATATAAAAGATGCGGAAGATTACTATTCCAACAGTCTGAAAGCAATAGAAAATTTAACGAAACATAATTTATAAACATTCATTGTTATGGCATATAATGCTTCATTGATTACAAGAGACCTCGATAAAATAGCAGCTCCAACAGGCAATATTTACGAATCGGTTTCAATCATTTCAAAACGCGCCAGACAGATATCGGCACGAATAAAAGAAGAACTAAATAATAAACTGGCAGAATTTGCCACAACAGTTGACAATCTGGAGGAAATCTTTGAGAACCGGGAGCAAATTGAAATCTCCAAGTTTTATGAAAAGATGCCTAAGCCAACAGTCGTTGCGACAGAAGAATTTATAGAAGGTAAGCTTCGGTTCAGATACCCGATAGAAGAAACTGAAAGCGGTTTGCTTTAATTCATACCAATGTTCCGGGGAAAAAAAATAATACTTGGTGTCACCGGAAGTATCGCGGCATATAAATCAGCCTTTCTGGTACGGTTGTTAGTAAAAGAAAGGGCTGAAGTGAGGATAGTTATGACCCCGGCAGCCCGTGATTTTATCACCCCACTCACCTTATCTACATTATCAAATCACCCCGTAAGTACGGTTTTCTTTGACGGGGAAACGGGTACATGGGAAAGTCATGTTGAACTCGGCCTGTGGGCAGATATCATGATAGTGGCACCTGCTACCGCCAATACTTTAGCAAAATTTGCCGGGGGGCTTTGCAATAATTTACTTTCTGCCGTTTACCTTTCCGCCAAATGCCCTGTGGTCATTGCCCCTGCTATGGATCTGGATATGTACCGGCACCCGGCAACCATAAAAAATATTGGAATACTCAAACAATATGGCAACACCATCATTGATACAGGCTATGGCGAACTGGCCAGTGGACTTACAGGAGCCGGAAGGATGGCTGAACCGGAGAATATTATAAAGGTCATACAAAAAACACTAAATAAAAGACTACCCCTCAAAAATAAAAAAGCACTTATCACGGCAGGGCCAACTTATGAAGCTATCGATCCGGTTCGTTTTATTGGCAACCGCTCATCCGGGAAAATGGGTTTTGCCATTGCAGAACAACTCGCTAACCTGGGGGCAGAAGTAACACTTATCAGTGGCCCGACAGCACAAATTGTCAAGAATCCGGGTATCAATCTTGTTTCCGTGCAGTCGGCAGCAGAAATGTTTGAACAAAGTAAAAAGTTCTTTCCTGAATCAGACATTGCCGTGCTGGCAGCGGCTGTAGCTGATTACAAACCCATTAATATATCAAAAGAAAAAATAAAGAAAAAGGATGATAACCTGATGATCGACCTGGAAAAAACCCAGGACATTGCTGCTCACCTGGGAAAAATAAAAAAACAAAATCAGATTATTGCAGGATTTGCACTGGAAACCCAAAATGAACTGGAAAATGCCGCTAAAAAGCTCAAATCTAAAAATTTTGATTTGATAATTCTCAATTCTCTACGCGATAAAGGTGCTGGTTTCGAACATGATACCAATAAGATCACTATACTCGATAAAAATAAAAACATAAAAACTTTTGGACTGAAATCAAAAAAGGAAGTAGCTTCAGACATTGTTCAAGCTATAATGGAAAATCTCCATGATTAAATGGATCACCATATTCTTATTGTTATTGCTGCCTGCTTTATCACTATCGGCTCAGGAATTACAATGTAAAGTAATAGTTAATGACGATCGCGCACAAACCACCGACCGTCAGGTTTTTCGGGATATGGAACAGGCCTTTACACGTTTTATGAATGAAAGAAAATGGACCGAAAATTTTTATTCCCCTGAAGAAAAAATCAACTGTAACCTCATAATCACAATTGAGACAATGATAACGGTTAGCTCCTATAAAGCTACAGTACAAATCCAATCTTCCAGGCCTATTTACAATACAAATTATGAATCGCTTGTACTCAATTTCGCTGACCGTGACTGGGCTTTTGAATATGTGGAATCTACACCGTTGGATTTTAATGACAATCAATTTATGAGCAACATAACCTCTATGTTAGCCTATTATGCATACATCATCCTGGGATTAGATTATGATACCTTTTCAGAATTTGGGGGCGAACGTATGTTTCAAAAAGCGCTCAATGTAGTAAATGTAGCTCAAGCCACAGATATGCCGGGCTGGCGTGCTTTCCAAAGCAACCGGAACCGTTATTGGTTGATAGATAATCTGATGAACCAAAACCTGCAACCCATCCGTGCGGGCTATTACAAATACCACCGTATTGGACTTGATAATATGATTGATAAGCCAGACCAATCACGTCAGGAAATTATGCAATGTCTGAAAAATATTAAAACTGCTGACAAACTTCTTCCAAACACAATATTAAAAATTTCGTTTTTTGATGCAAAATCTGATGAACTAGTAAGTATTTTCAAAAAAGCCCAACCGGCTGTAAAGAATGAGGCTTATAATCTGTTGACGGAAATCAATCCAACCAACACTGAAAAATATAAGATGATCATTGGGAATTAGCATAATAAATGCGATAATAATACCTGTCTGCCAAAGCACTGGCCAACGCGTGGGCAAGCAGGTAACGCGATAATGCAATAATAATCTACTATGGGTTTAAAATGATAAAAAGTCTCCTGATCAAAAATTATGCGCTAATCAGGCACCTCGAAATGAAACCGGTAAAGGGTTTTAATGCCATAACCGGAGAAACCGGTGCCGGCAAATCAATTATGCTCGGTGCTTTAGGTCTACTCCTGGGGAAAAGAGCAGATACCAGGGTTCTGTACGCAAATGATGAAAAATGTGTGTTAGAAGGTGTTTTCGATATTTCCAAACTAAAACTACAGGCGGTATTTGATAAAAACGAATTGGATTATGACTCGGAATGCATAATCAGACGGGAAATCAGTACTTCGGGAAAATCGAGGGCCTTTATTAATGATACACCTGTTACTCTTGCTGCAATGAAAGAGATTGGTGATCATTTAGTAGATATTCATTCACAACGTGACACACTTTTGCTTGGTTCCCCCGCCTACCAACTCAATATCATCGACTCCTTTGCGCAAAACAATACATTGCTCGAGTCGTATATCAGAACTTTCGACCTTTATACAACAAAAAAACAAGCTTACGACCAACTGCTTTCACATGCAGCTGATATGAGGAAAGAAGCTGATTATGATCTCTTTTTGCACGAAGAACTGAAAAAAGGGGCCTTCCAGCCCGGAGAGCAGGAAACACTCGAAAATGAAATACAAATTGCCGGCCATGCAGAAGAGATCAGCCGCAGATTGGCAGAGTCATTGGATATACTGGATCGAACCGATATCTCCATAAACAGACAATTACAAGACCTTAAAAAAAATCTTGAACAGATCAGTAAACTGGCCGAACATTTTCAACCACTTCACGATAGGCTTGAAAGCCAGTATTACGAAATGCTGGACATCATGTCCGAACTGGAAACTGAACAGCACAATGTAGAATTTGAACCAGGCAAACTTGAAGAGATACAGGAACGGATCGACCTGCTCTATCACTTCCAACAAAAACATGGTGTAAATACCATTGAAGAACTTATTGAAATACAGAAGACCCTTGATGATAAAATAAGCAGGGTCCAAAATCTCGATCAGGAACTTACCGATGCAGCTGCCGTATTGGAAGAAACTGAAAAAATGCTATCCTCGGTGGCAAAAAAGCTTTCCGCATCGAGAAAAAATACATTCCATACTTTAAAAATTGAGCTTGAAAAATTATTGAAAAGTTTAGGCATGCCGCAGGCCGTTTTACAATTTCAAAATGAAATGGTCACTCCTACAACCACCGGGGCCGATTCAATAAGTATATTATTTAGCTCAAATGTAGGTGTAGAACCGGCAGAATTACGAAATGTTGCTTCAGGCGGTGAGTTTTCCAGACTTATGTTTACCATCAAATATATCCTGGCTGAAAAAATGGCCTTACCCACTATCATCTTTGACGAAATAGATAGTGGTATATCCGGCGAAATAGCAATCAAAATGGTAGAAATGATGGGCAGGATGGCGAACAACCATCAGGTGATCATAATCACGCACCTGCCCCAAATAGCAGCCCGGGGTCATGCTCACTACTTTGTATATAAAGAAAATAAAAATGCCCGTACTGTAAGCATGATCAAACAGCTATCACCATCAGAGCGGGAACAAGAGATCGCCACAATGATCGGCGGACTAAATCCTTCAAAAGTCGCTCTTGAGAATGCCCGGGAATTGCTTTCCGGAAGACATGAAAACGGCTCTGCCTAAAATGAATGAAATAATTAATGAAAATTTAGATAAAAACCATATATTTGCCCGTTAAATCATAATAAGTTTCTAACTTCTAATTAAAAATAATAAATCACTATGGGAAAAATAGGTATTTTCTACGGATCTACTGAAGGCAACACAGAAGAGGTTGCACAAAAGGTCCAGGCTGCTTTAGGCGAAGATGTTGTAGATGTTCACAATGTTGACTCTGCATCCGCTGATGATCTGAAAGAATATGATATTCTTATACTGGCTGCTTCCACCTGGGAGATTGGCGAGCTACAGGAAGACTGGGATACTTTCATCGATGTACTCGATGATGTAGACTTCTCAGGTAAAAAAGTTAGTTATATCGGTGTTGGCGATGCTGATGGCTATCCTGATACGTTTGTTGATGCTCCTGGTATGATCCACGAACGTATAGCAGACTCAGGTGCTGAATTCTTCGGCGCAATAGGTACTGACGATTTTACTTTCGACGAGTCAAAAATGGTCGTTGATGGTAAATTCTTAGGCCTCGTTTGTGACGAAGATAACGAATCTGATAAAACAGATGAACGCGTTGCAGCATGGGTAGAGCAAATTAAAGGAGAACTCGGCCTTTAATCCGGATCTCTAAAGAAAAAAACCACCATCGACAACGGTGAAAAACTATATAAAAAAAGGGGCATGCCCCTTTTTTAAATACCAAAATAATTCTGAAAATGTGACAATTATCAATCACTTTATTCAAAGGTATTCCTACCTTTGCGAATGTTTTGGTTTTTCATAGAACATGACAAGCAAAAAAAATAATAAAATAGAACATTCGGGTCGTATTCAGAAAATTACTGATGATACCATCAGCATCAACTTGTTTAATGTTGCCGTATGTTCAAGTTGTCATGTAAAAGGAGCCTGTTCTGTTTCAGATGTGGACAATAAAATTATAGAAGTGGCTAATACTAATGCCACATTTAAACAAGGCGATTCGGTAACTGTTGAATTTGATGAAAATCAAGGAATTAAAGCTCTATTTCTTGGATACATCATTCCGTTTGTTGTATTAATGATCGTCCTCATAGTCACCTGGACTCTAACTGGAAACGAATTGACAACCGCTCTGACAGCTCTAGCCTCACTCATACCCTATTATGCCGGCATGACCCTGTTCAGAAAAACCCTAAGTAAAACATTTACATTTAAAGTAAGAAATTACTGAATTACATATTATGAGTGCAACAGTTGTTTTCACTATCATTTCCATTACCACTTTAGGGTTTATTGCAGCTACAATTTTATATCTGTTTGCCACTAAATTCAAGGTTTTTGAAGATCCAAAAATCGATGAGGTGGAACAAGCCTTACCAAGCACTAACTGTGGAGGCTGTGGCCATCCCGGGTGCCGGGCTTTTTCTGAAGCCTGCGTAAAAGCAGATGATCTTTCCGATTTGTTTTGCCCGGTTGGCGGCAATGAAACTATGCAAAACGTGGCCAGTATTCTGGGCATGGAAGTGGAAGAAAGGGACCCCTATGTTGCTGTAGTCCTATGCTCAGGATCATTTGAACACCGGCAACGCGTCAATGTATACGACGGAGCAGCCAATTGTACCGTTGCACATACATTGTATGGTGGCGATACGGATTGCCAGTACGGATGTCTGGGTATGGGTGAATGTGTGGATGCATGCGAATTTGACGCCATGTACATGGACGAAAAAACCGGTCTCCCGGTCGTGATCCAGGACAAATGTACGGCATGCAATGCTTGTGTAACCGCCTGCCCGCGCGATATCATGGAACTCCGGCCCATGGGACGAAGAAACCGCCGCATCTTTGTTTCCTGCGTAAGCCAAGACAAGGGTGGAGCATCGAAAAAAGCCTGTGAAGTGGCTTGCACCGGTTGTGGAAAATGCGAAAAAGAATGTAAGTACGATGCTATTGTCATCGAAAACTATTTATCATATATTGATCCCGTAGCATGTAAACTGTGCAGAAAATGTGTAGATGTATGCCCGACACATGCTATTCATGAGATCAACTTCCCCCCGAAAAAAGAGCGTCCCGAAAAGAAAACGGTAACTAAAAGGGAAGAGGTAACAACAACCGCTGCTACAGCTTCAGATGTCGAGATTAAAGAAGTTGACGTGGTGACCATGGCAAAGAATAAAAATGAAAAGAAGTCAGAGGGAGAAAATCCCGAAGCTTAAAGTTGAAAATAGATGAGTATCATTTCAAGCAATCTTAAAACTTTTCCCAGGGGTGGTGTCCACCCGGAAGAAAACAAGTTTTCTGCCGATAAGGCAATTAATAAACTGGATCTTCCACAAAAGGTGGCAGTTCCGTTATCACAGCATATCGGAGCACCGGCCAGGATGGTGGTCAACCCGCGGGATCAGGTAAAAGTCGGACAGCTCATTGCCGAAGGCAACGGGTTTGTTTCTGCTAACATTCATTCACCTGTTTCAGGTATGGTAACTAAAATCGACAAGATTATAGATTCCACCGGATACAAACGGGAGGCTATCCTTATAAAAGTTAAAGGTGATGAATGGGACGAGAATATAGACCAAAGTCCGGACCTGAAAAAAGATATTACCGACAGCAAAGAAGAAATACTTAAAAAGATTCATGCTTCTGGAATTGTCGGATTGGGAGGTGCTACTTTCCCGTCACATGTGAAACTAGCCGTGCCCAAAGGCAAAAAAGCAGAATACCTGATTCTCAATGGTGTGGAATGTGAACCTTTTCTGACAGCCGACCACAGGTTGATGCTAGAAAAAGATGAAGAGATCATTGTCGGTTGCCGTTTGCTGATGAAAGCACTTGGAGTGGAAAGTGCCATAATTGGAATTGAAAACAACAAACCGGATGCCATTGAAAAGATGCGTCAAATTACAAATGGCGATGAACACATTTCTGTTCAACCACTGAAAGTACAATATCCTCAAGGTGGTGAAAAACAATTGATCAAAGCTGTTCTCAACCGTGAGGTTCCTTCGGGAGGACTACCCATCGATGTAGGTGTAGTAGTACACAATGTAGGAACTGCCTTTGCCGTTTATGAGGCTGTTCAAAAAAACAAACCTCTTTTTGAACGCGTGGTTACCATTACAGGTAAACATGTGAAAACACCATCAAATTTTCTTACGAGAATAGGGACACCCATAAACGACCTCATTGAAGCTGCCGGGGGTTTGCCGGAAAATACAGGAAAAGTGGTAAGTGGAGGCCCAATGATGGGGAAAGCGCTCAATAGTCTGAATATTCCTGTTGCAAAAGGCACATCCGGTGTATTAATTGTTCCGGAAGATGAATCCCGGAGGGGAGAGACAAAACCATGTATCCGTTGCAGCAAATGTGTTACTGTGTGTCCGATGGGCCTCGAACCATATATGCTGATGACACTGGTTCAAAAAGAACTGTTCGACAGAGTGGAAGAAGAGAAAGTCATGGATTGTATCGAATGCGGTTCGTGTTCATACACTTGTCCATCAGACAGACCTCTGCTAGACTACATTAGATTAGGAAAAAAGACTGTAATATCGATAACCAGGGAAAGAAATAGCCGATGAGTACTCAATTACTAACTGTTTCGCCTTCACCGCACTTACATTCAGGTGAGTCGGTTCAAAGACTCATGAACGGAGTCTTAATCGCTATGGTACCGGCACTGGCCGCATCATTTTGGGCTTTTGGCCTGGGGGCGGTATTTGTGACTTTAGTCGCAGTGGCAAGTAGCGTGTTTTTCGAATTTATAATCACCAAATATCTACTGCACCGGCAGCCTTCCATAATGGATGGCTCAGCAGTAATTACCGGTGTACTACTCGCATTCAACGTGCCGAGTAACTTACCCTGGTGGATTATTATAATCGGTAGCCTTGTGGCCATCGGGGTTGGTAAAATGTCTTTCGGTGGATTGGGAAATAATCCCTTTAATCCCGCATTAGTGGGCAGAGTGTTTCTCCTTATCTCTTTTCCGGTGCAGATGACCAGCTGGCCACTCGCCTTTGAATCACGCTTACAACTTACAGATGCCCTCACAGGAGCAACCCCCCTGGGTTTTATTAAAGAAGGGCTGGACGCCGGCAAGCCGCTAACGGACCTGATGGGTGATATACCCACTTATTTGCAAATGTTTCTGGGTGAAATGGGTGGAAGTCTTGGGGAAATATCAGCCTTCGCGCTGCTTATCGGATTTGTCTATATGCTGATTAAAAAGGTAATTACATGGCATATCCCTATAACTATGCTGGCAACCATAGCTCTTATTACTGGCATCCTTTGGTTGATCAATCCAAATAAATTTGCTGATCCACTTTTCCATCTCCTGACCGGAGGAGCATTGCTCGGAGCTATTTTTATGGCCACTGACTATGTGACTTCGCCTATGACCTATAAAGGGATGATTATATTTGGAATCGGCATTGGAGTTATAACAGTGGTGATCAGAGTATTTGGCTCATATCCTGAAGGTGTTTCATTTGCGATATTGATCATGAACGGCTTTGTTCCGCTAATAAATAAGTATGTAAAACCAACAAGATTCGGGAAGGTAAAAAATGGCTAAAAAAGAATCAACATATTTCAATATGGCCTTCAGCCTGGTGATGATAACATTAGTTACATCCACCGTGCTCGGTTATGTTTATGAATTAACCAAGGAGCCTATCGCTGCTGCTAAACTGGCTAAAAAAATTAAGGCCATAGATCAGGTGGTGCCGGAATACGACAATCATCCCGTAGATGACATGTATAAGTTACCTGTTCCTGACGAAAAGGACAGCCTGGAAGTGTACCCTGCAAAAAAAGGAGACCAGGCCGTTGGTTACGCTATTCGTACTTTTTCTCACAAAGGCTATTCAGGTGATGTATGGATTATGGTAGGCTTACTGCCTGATGGTGCTATTAATAATACTCAGGTACTAGAACATAAAGAAACGCCGGGATTAGGTTCAAAAATGTCTGATCCTAAATTTAAGGATCAATTCAACAGCAAAAACCCAGCCGATTTTTCTCTCACAGTAAAGAAAGACGGAGGCGATGTGGATGCACTGACCGGTGCTACCATTTCATCACGGGCATTCAGCGAGGCCATACAGACTGCCTACGATGCATATTCGAAAGGAGGTAAACATGACAAATAAAGAGAATTTTCTACGAGGGTTTTTTAAAGACAACCCGATATTTGTACAGTTGCTGGGCATGTGCCCTACTTTGGGTGTTTCCACCACAGCTATCAACGGACTGGGTATGGGACTCGCAACTACTTTTGTACTTGTGATGTCTAACATATCCATCTCTCTGTTAAAGAACTTTATACCTGATAAAGTGCGGATACCTGCATTTATCGTAGTAATTGCATCATTTGTAACCGTGGTTGATCTTGTGATGGCAGGTTACTTGCCCGCATTACACGAACAGTTGGGATTATTTATTCCACTGATCGTTGTAAACTGTATAGTGTTGGGCAGGGCTGAATCATTTGCTTCAAAAAATTCAATTTTCCCATCCATAGTAGATGGTTTGGGTATGGGACTCGGCTTTACCATGGGACTTGCCATGTTGGGCAGCCTGAGGGAAATATTTGGAAGCCTTTCTCTGTTTGGGTATAAGTTTATTGAAGGTGACGGCATCATTCTGTTTATTGTGCCTCCGGGAGCATTCCTTACACTAGGCTTCCTGATAGCCTTCATCAATCACATGAGAAAAAGAAAAGTAGCCTGATTTTAAAGAATAAAAGAGATTATGGAATATTTCATTATTGTATTTTCAGCGATCTTTGTCAATAATATCGTTTTATCCCAATTCCTGGGTATTTGTCCGTTTTTGGGTGTTTCAAAGAAAGTTAGTACTGCCATGGGTATGGCCGGTGCAGTAACTTTCGTAATGACCCTGGCAACCATCGTAACATATCTTATACATCATTTTCTTCTTATACCATTAAATATCACCTTTTTACAAACTATTTCGTATATACTGGTGATAGCCGCTCTAGTCCAAATGGTGGAGATCGTATTGAAAAAAGTAAGCCCGGCACTATTCCAGGCTTTGGGTGTATTTCTCCCATTGATCACAACAAACTGTGCTATTTTGGGGGTAGCCATCCTGGTGATTCAAAATGACTTCAGCCTGATGGAAAGTGTGGTATTTGCCATTGCTAATGCCATTGGTTTTGGCCTGGCACTGGTAATATTTTCCGGAATACGCGAACAATTAGATCTTGCGGATATCCCGGAAGGTATGAAAGGCGTTCCAACATCTTTGGTAATTGCCGGTTTATTATCCATGGCTTTCATGGGTTTTGCCGGTTTAGTTTAAAATTAAAACACCGCTATCATGGTAAATCTGGCAACTAATTACTTAGGGTTAAATCTTAAAAACCCCATTATTGTCTCAAGTAGCCGCCTGGCATCCAGCGCGGAAACTGTAAAAAGACTGGCTAATGCCGGCGCAGGAGCTGTGGTTCTCAAATCCCTTTTCGAAGAACAAATCAATGCGGATGTTAATAAGCTTATGGAAGGCTCCACATCCACTTTCCATCCTGAAGAACTGGATTACATTCGTGGTATGGGACTGAGTACAAACGCCGACGAATATCTGAAAGTAATCGAAGAATCAAAAGAAGCTGTGGATATTCCGATTATCGCCAGCCTCAACTGCGTAAGCGGTGACCGCTGGACGGAATTTGCCAAATATATTGAAGCTGTAGGCGCTGATGCACTCGAATTGAATATTGCGGTTATGCCAAGGGAATTTGATGAAGATCCCGGGAAAATCGAAAAACATCTATACAATATAGTTTCTTCAATAAAAAGTAATTTAAACATTCCGCTCGCGGTGAAACTTGGCCCTTATTTTACATCTATGCCACAAGTGGCCAAAAATGTTAGAAAAGCCGGGGCATCCGCCCTCGTATTGTTCAACAGATTTTACCAAACGGATATCGATATCAACACTATGGAATGTCTGTCGAAAAACAAATTTAGTTCTCCGGCAGAGATATCCAACTCCCTGAGATGGATAGCATTGCTCTACCAAAAAACAGGATGCAGCCTGGTAGCCAACACCGGTATCCACGATGGAGAGGCAGTGATCAAGCAGTTACTCGTAGGCGCAAAAGCTGTTGAGATATGCTCCACGCTCTATATCAACGGCCTGGGGCAAATCAAGTTGATGCTCGACGACCTCACCAAATGGATGGAATCAAATCATTACGAAACGATTAAAGACTTCAGAGGAAAAATGAGCCAGAAGTATGCCGCTAAACCTGATTACTTCGAAAGACAACAATACATCCGCGCAATTGTCGGTCTCGATTGATTTACTGATTTCTATTACCTAAACGAAGAGATGGCTGACACAGAGGCAAATTCGGAATGACTTTATCGTCCCTGGTATGTCCGCTATGAGCTAATCACATTTCACAGAATTGTTTTTTATCATCGCAATTTAAATTTATCCACCTCCTCAAGCGTGTCCGGATTGCGGACTTCCACTTCAACAGACATGCCATCCACGTAGAAAAATACCAATGCGTTTTGTGTAGTAAAACCGCTGGTAAAAGGTGTCCAAGGTGTCTGCTGCTGTGCGTAGTACGGAGCACCTGCTGCTCCATTGTTGATTTGGTAAATTGTGCGGGTTAATGAAATTTTAGAAGGTAAAAATATTTCCGGATAGATGTTGGTTTCAGGCCCTAACTCCGTTTTGCAATAGTTATGCTCATCGCCAGTAAGAATTGCTCGGACTTTTTTGCTTTTATTCACAATAAGGTCAAGCAACTCATCCCTTCGCTCAATAATCCCCTTTGCAGTGCGTCTTCCTGCTACCACAGGCCTATAATCATTACTGCCGTTATACCACATATCATCCGCCACATGTCCACCATTCGGAAAAAATGGTGTGTGAATAGTAACAAAAATATGATCAATATCACTATCCCCTTCCAGTTTTTCAAGTGTTTCCTTAAACCATTTCAACTGATTATCCATTACGTACCCATGGATATTTCCATCCGAAAACTGCACCATTGTAGCAAGAGGTGCATACCAATAATTAGAGTTTAATGCTACCATGGCTACATTATCATAAGTGTAAAAATAAACTGTTTCACCATAGGGTGGAAAATCGCCGGAATCAGGTGAGGGGTCATAAGACGCACCATCTTCACTGACCAGTCCGTTATCAGGTGTAACAAAAGCCTTATTAAAAGCCTGCTCTGCAGAGTATTCCTCAAATGGAAACTTATCAAGATAAATCAGTCGTTTCGAAGCCTCACCACGAAAAACCCTGACTAAAGCTTCGTGATTTCCCATAGCCGGCACAACAGGATAATAATGGGCAAATGGCTCAATAGTCCGTTTCCAATTTGAGAACTCAAGCTGCATCTCTCCTTCATGCATCAAATACCCAGTTACCAAATCACCTGTAAATTGTGAAAAAGCTACCTGCTCCTGCATATTCAAGGCCATGATCTTTTTTACGATATAACCGTTGGTGCCTCCAAGATTGCGTTCGCCACCTCCGGCCCCGGACCTCGAATCACTGGCATAACTAAAAATGAATGGCTTCCGCGTACCGGGTGCCGGAGCTGTTTTGAAAGTATAGGTCTCCCTGTTCATTCCAAAAACAACCGAGTAGCTATACTCTGTTGACGGCTTCAGACCACTTACCTGAATTTCATGATGCTTATTTGTTTTACCTTTAAACTTTTCACCATCAACCTCAATAGAACATTTCATCTTTTTATGAGTATCAAATGATATTACAGCACCTTCGGAAGTAAGAAGATTTACAAAAGGCCCTTCTATGATAGAATCATCAATTTCAAATGGTCCGGTTCCTTTAAAACCGATACGTCCATCATACAATATATTGCCTTTATCATCAACCACACGGTATCCCATGGTTCCCTTCTTATCTTTCTCCCACCCAATCATATCATAATGACCTGCCAAATTGAGGATACTAATTTCCACCATGCCTGAATCAATTTCCGCACTATTTTTAAAATACACAGGATGTGGGTATAAGCCATCTGCAAATGGAATAAAACCATAGTACATAGTGCCTCCAAACCCGGAGTCATCAAAGATAAATTTAAGACCGTGCTGCGTACCCACGATTTTGTCCCTCATCTGGGAAAGTATAAAATCAGGCTCGCTCACAACTTCAATATATTTTTCCTTTCCTACCAAAATATATATTCCCTGGTCACCACTATTCAAACGGGAATGTATCTTTGGGAAATTCTGACTCTTTATTTTTTGAGCTTCAACATTTAGAGAAATCATTATGATTACCAGAAAAAAAGAATAAAATACAGATTTCATTATTTTATTTATTTTATTGAATACTAAAATAACAATAAACTGATCAAAATGTTTAATGATCAGGTAATACCTTTCAAGCCTGGTTTGTAAAAACATAACTATCTACTTGAAAGCACTTTTATTATACACCAAATCAAAATACACAGGCAAATGATCACTGTATCCTCCGGTAAACACCGGTCCCTTAAAAGAGCGATATGGCCGTCCGGTATCTGCATCAAGCAACCATGGACTCATAAATATAAATGCCCGCCTATGTATTACCGTTAAACCCGTTTCTCTCAACAAAGCAGTAGAAACTATAATTTGATCAAAAAGAAACCAACTTCCTGATATATCAGTATGGTAAATTGTTCCCATACTGCTTCCAGCATAAGGGTACATCAGATTATATAATCCCGGTGTAAAACCAATAGCTCCATTATTGATTACACCTAATGCTTCCTCAAGGTTATCATCATCCGGTTCGTCATTAAAATCTCCCATAATCACGATTTTTGACTCTGCATTTATACTGAATAAAGAATCCGTCACCTCCCGAAGCTGGATAGCAGCCTGTTTTCGTCTCCCGGATGTTTGATCTTTCCCTCCATATCTCGACGGCCAGTGATTTACAAATACGTGCAATGTATCTGATTCCGAGGTTAAGAACCTTATATAAAGAATATCACGTGAAGCACGGATATTTTTGCCGGTAACATATGGGATGACCTGATGTGAGAGTTCCTCCAGTTTTTCCGGTCTGTAAAGTACTCCGGTATCAATCCCTCGCACATCTGGTGAATTTTCATGGACGATACGGTAATCATAACTATTTAAAGGTGTGTGTTTTACAAGATCATACAATACCTGCCAATTTTCTATTTCAGCCAATCCGATCAGATCAGGTGCTTCCCAGCCACCGATAGCAAGAATAGTCTTGGCAATGTTAACCGATTTTTTTTTGTATTTTCCGTAATGCCATTGGTAATCACCTTCAGGTGTAAAGGGGTCATCTTCAACCCCCGGATCATTGCCCGGTTCAAATAGATTTTCTACATTATAAAACACCATTCGCAATCCATCCTTTCCACGTTCTGCAGGATCAAAAAGTGCGTTATTTTCCTTTTGGGCTAAAGCCGTAATCCCCCCTATAAAAAAAATACAAACAAAAAATAAAACCCGGGCCATTATTTAATTAAAAATTATGAGTTACGAATTACGAATAAAAAACTAATATACTGATATTCAGATAAATATTAATTGGTAATTCGTAATTGTCAATTCGTAATTCATACAGTTAGCACTTCCATCGATTTGATAAACTCACTTGGAGTTTTACCGGTAAATTGTTTAAATATCCTGTTAAAAGAAGATTTAGAACTGAAACCTGATTCCAGGGCTATTCCTATCAAGGTCAGATTCCGGTTAGCCGGATCCATATATCTCTCTTTCACCTCTTCAATCCGGTAACTATTAATAAATTCATAAAAAGTTTGGTTTAAATATTCATTGAGCAACTGGGACAGATGGTAAGCAGGCATATCGAGCTGCTGTGCTACCTGTGCGATAGTTAGTTTTTGATTAAGATATGGTTTTTCCTCTTCCATATGATCGAGCAACATTTTCTTATATTCCTCATATGCATCCTCCTGGACCCTGGTTTTTTCATACTTTTTCCGGTTCAAATCTTCTATGATCACTCCGGCACTCTCTCCTTCCTTTACAAGTGGAAAATCCTGAAAAAAAGGTGTTCTGCGAATACCATAATATCCCAATGAAAACACCCAAACCACAGAGATGGTTAAAATATACAGGCGCAGCTGGATCCAGTCAACCACATCGTCAATTGCAATTACGGAATTGAGTATAAGCGCCACAGCACTTACAAAAAACATACTCCAGGCCAGATACCACAACCAATCCAATTTCATCTTTTCTGTAGTGTATGAATATAAATTGGGAATTTGGTCGCGGTGTTTTTTTATTACATTCAGAGACCAAATGGTATATAATAATGGCGACAATGATGTTAGTAACAAGATTACTGATAGCAACAACGATGGCCGGCCATCGATCAAACTCTGAAATTCTATTACCTTCTCTCTACCGCTCATCATAAAAAAAGGAAGATATATGATGTTTACTACTAAATAGGGCAAAAAATGCCAGAGATATTTTGCTTTAAAATAAAAACTTTCAGTGATATGTATCTTAATATAGAAAAACAGCAGGGGGCCAATTAAAAAGACAAGCGGTAAAGCTGTTCCAAAGAAATGCGGGAAAATAGTCAAATAGCCGGTTACAAAAATCAAATTAGCGAAAAACTCGTAAGCGAGAATTAAAAACAACAATGCAAGCAAATAATCAGCCTGATCCTTGTTTTTCTTTGTCAATACAATGACACCAAAAAACAATGCTTGTACTATACCTAATAGCAGGATAACACTCATGGATTGTCTGTAAATACAATCAACAAATTACGATTTTTTTTACAATGACACAATACCAAAAATAACTTCTTACTATTTCTCCTTACGGGCGAGTCGGCAGGAATGAGGATTAGCCAGAAAAAAAATTGCTAATCATATAATCAGAAAAGAAAAACCAGGCTTTACACCCGGTTTTTCAGCATGAATCTCATTTGCCCAGGTTTAACCGAAGTCCTAGCTCCATCCAGCCATAAGGGTTATAACCAATTGCAGCAAATACTGCCAGTGAATTAATAAAGAAATATTCGGCTCCAACAGCAGGGAATATACCGAATTTAGTCCATGAATCTACATTCTTACCACCATCATACCCCCACTGGTCCTTTTCAAAAATGATCCCCATCTTGAGGGTAACATAAAGTAGAAATGCACTGTCAGTTATGGAAAGAAACTCATTCATGTAAAGAGTAGCCAAAACGCCAATCATGAATGTGGAATATTTATTCTTGTAGTTATCATAATCGGTTTTGCGGCCATCCATATAATATCCAAGCCACACTCCAACAATAAAATTTCTAAGGAATACCGAATTTGCATCAATGCCAAATTTTGACAACGGCATTTGAGCCATCAGGAGAAATGGAATATATGTACTTATTCTATCACCGATGTCATATGTATCGCTAATTTTACGCTTATTCCAAACAGTAAAATTTACAGCCAGCAAAATTGAAATTCTTTGTATGCGCCGGATATATTCATCATTAGCTTCAACCAGCTTTTTTGCTTTCATATGGGTTTCTACGTCTAACCCAATTGGGATGTTCTTCAGATTATTAATGTTTCTTAATCTGGCGAGATTTGTTCGCATGGCCATTGCCTTACTATCCAGGCCAACAGCAGATGCTTCCAAAATTGCAAATGCTAAAACGCAAATGAGGATCGTGATTTTTTTCATGGTTGGTTTGGTTTTTTGGTTAATAATATAAAGTGCAACTAATCAATATAGCTATTTCCAAAAATAATTCAAAGCATTTGTCTTGAAAACTTCGATTTAGTTTTTAGAATTTTCTTACAGAAATGGCTTATTGAAAATTGAGCTTATTGAATGAAAAAGTATGAGTTGGATTAAATATTTACTCATTTCGCAGTCCCTGGTTAACTAAAACCGGTTATGGGCACCACTTAAGGGGCCATGAGTATGAATGGCGATAAAAGCCAGAATTCCAATGAAGAACAGTATTATAACGAAGTTCTGTAACCACTTTTTAGCATCTGTTTCTCTGGAATGAAATATTGGTTTAAGTAC
>Ga0164313_10000048_pt1 | contig 67670 bp, 56 predicted proteins | sample GuaBasSedimGuay4_FD_113735 | JGI IMG/M metagenome (GOLD analysis project Ga0164313, IMG submission 113735) | Subseafloor sediment microbial communities from Guaymas Basin, Gulf of California, Mexico - Guay4, Core 4569-4, 0-3 cm | ecosystem: Environmental > Aquatic > Marine > Hydrothermal vents...
AAGCTTCTTTCACCACTACGAGTAGTCCTTAATGTTCAGGGGTCATCAGCCTTGAAGCTGCCCTAACAATTTCTGATAGGCTTCGATGTTGGGGGGATTCAGGGTTACGATTTCTTGGATCACAGCAACAGCCTCGCTTTTTCTACCGGCATCAAGCAGCATATCACCCAAGCCATCCAGTTCTGATATGGCCTGTTCTTGCAAGCCAAGCTCTTTATAAAAATCAACCAGCCGCCGGATAATGAATTCCTCGCGAGGAATCTCAGTATTCAGGCTGGTCAGATAATCCTCAATGACCTCTTTGTCTTCCTTCGGATCATATAGCGCAAGAAATCGATCGATTTCCTGTTCAGCATCTGAGAGCTTACCCAGTCGGTAGCTTAAGTCTACAATGGATATACTGGCCTTCCTGTTTCCAGGAGAAACCTCGCTGATCTCGGCATAGGTGGCTATTGCAGCCTCCCAATCTAAACGCTGGATATCAAGATCTGCCAGGCGCTGCAACAATTTCATCCGAACGATTTCTCCATCCGGAATTGATTTTGCCAGTGCCAGAGCCTTGACATAGGCAGATCTGGCGCTGTCCAGTTCAGCCAGTGGGAAAAAGATCTCAGCCAGATTGATGTATTCCTGGATCGCTTCTTCTTTCTGGCCATATTCCTCCAGAAGATCAATCTGTCGCTGACGGATTTCGATATTCATGGGCTGGAGGTCAATGACCTTCTTTAACATGGTCAATGCCCGCTCCGTTTTCCCCTGGACTGTGTACACATCGGCAACCGCAAGGTATTTGGTCACTGCGCCGTCAATCTTGTTCGTAGCCATCAGAATATCGCCAATCGTGACGTGCAGAGGCAGGAAAGTGGGCGCGTTGCGCAGGGCGAAAAATGCCATTTCCATAGCTGCCCCATAATGGCCCTCCTGGACCAGCATGTTAATATTCTGATGAATGCCCATGATCTGGCTGCGGCGGTCATCCAGCAAGGCATCCAGTTGGGGAAGGATCAACCCCTCCTCACTCTTCCCTTGAGAACGCAGCTCAACCAGGATAGCCCGCCAGTCAGGCCTGAGCAGCATCTCACCTATATGGGTGCTCATCTCAATATAGGCATCACCCCCTTCCTGCTGTTCAAGATCATCCATCATCACTTCATAGAGATGGATTAGATCCTCAACATCTTCCTTGTCAGCCAGAGATGTATCCGCAATCCGCAGGGCTTCCAGATATTCCCTGCTGGCGTCTACCCATTGTTCCATTCCGGCATAATATTGGGCCAGCAACAGACGGGAGGCAAGAGCAAAATTTTCGTGGGGCACTGATTTATTCAGGGAGCGGACGGCGCTTTCCATCCGGCCCAGGTTGCTGAATAAATAGCCCAACAAGAAATAAGCCGCCGGATTGGTATATCCCTCATCAATGGCCTTTTTGATGTTCTCTGCTGCGTCCTTTTCATTTCCTGAGGAAAAGTTCTCAATTGCCTGGGAAACGTGGAGCTTCACTGCGCTGCCATCCTCTAGAATTTCACCCGCTTCAGCGTTCCAGCTCAAGGCAGAGTCCAGATCTCGTCCCGGCCTCTTTTTACCGCTTTCAGCACCTATTTCCTCCTCAAACATCGCTTCCGCAAGAATGATCATTGCCTTATCAACAGCCTCAGCAATAGGGGTCTCATATTCCTTATCTGGTTCAGGTTTTGGGGCTTCAAGCTGCGCTGCCTCAACCTGGATCTCCTCCTCGGGCTCTTTATCAATTGGCTCAGGAATGGGCAGCTGCCGGCCCTGACGGAGTATCTCCCTGGCTCGCAGAGCGATAATATTCTCTGGTGAACATCTCAACGCTCGATCGATGGATTCGGTAGCTTTTACCGTATTTCCGCTGAGCTGCAGCAAACTTGCCGTGTGGATATATTCACTCACCGCGAGTTTCTTTCTTCCCAGTCTCTCGTAGACCATACCCAGACGGGCGTGCGCTTTGACATTTCTAATGTCCAGCTCAAGCACACGTTTCCAGTTTTCGATAGCTTTTTGGATGTCTTCGTTCTTTAAGTGAGCTTCGGCGGCCAAGAGTGAGGCTTTCAGCGCCTCTGTGAGCTGGTTAACTTCCTTGTATATCAAGAACATTTTTTCGTACGGGGCAGGGTCATCCGGGTTAATTTCCACAGCTTTCCTGTAGGCGTCTAGCGCTTCCCGGTATTCCCGCATTTCATAATATGCCAAACCAATATTGGTCATGGCCTTAAAATTACCGGGGTCCAAATCCAGCGCCTGCTGGTAATAAACAGCAGCGTCATTCCAGTTTTTATCCCAGGCGGCAGAGTTGCCTTTCGATAACAGATCCTTCAGCTCTTGATTCAATTCAGTCATAACGTTCTCTCTTCAAAGGATATTAACCAGCATACTCTGCCAGAGAACCCCAATCACGGCCAAATTGGGCTTCAGTGGTGAGCGGGATCTCCAATGAGTACACATCCTCCATGGCAGATTTTACCAGCTTAATGGTTTCCTCTACTTCCTCATCCATCACTTCCAGAACCAATTCATCGTGCACCTGGAGCAGGATTTTTCCTGTTAGCCCAGAAGCCGCCAGCTGTTCTGCCACCGCAATCATAGCCAGCTTCATAATATCCGCTGCTGAGCCCTGGATAGGCGCATTGATGGCTTCTCGCTCCTCCCGGCGCCGGATATTCGCATTTGTGGCCGTCGCCAGGCGTGGAAAATATCGCCTCCGTCCCAGGAGGGTTTCCACATAGCCAAATTCCCTGGCCTGTTCCCGGATTTGGTCTAGATATCCCTTAATTCCCGGAAAACGCTGAAAATAGGTTTCCACAAACTTTTCCGCTTCTGCCAGCGTCAACTCTGTCGTCTGCGTCAGGCCATAAGCGCTCATCCCATAAATTAATCCAAAATTGATCGCCTTGGCATCTCTGCGCTGCTGGCTGGTAACTTCCTCTGGAGGAATATTGAGGATGGCAGCCGCTGTGGTTGTGTGAATGTCTTTTCCCTCTCGGAACGCTTCCAACATTGCCTGATCACCGGCCATATGGGCAGCCACCCGAAGCTCGATTTGAGAATAATCGACTGCCACCAGGAAACAACCCGGGGCAGCTATAAAGGCTTTTCTGACCTGACGTCCCAGCTCTGTCCGGATGGGTATGTTCTGCAGGTTGGGATCAGTGGAGGCGATCCTTCCTGTTACCGATCCGGTCTGATTATAAGATGTATGCACACGCCCCGTGCGGGGATTAACCTGAGTTTGCAGAGCATCCACATAGGTGGATTTTAATTTAGTATATTCCCGGTAATCAAGCACCCAGGAAGGAACTTCGTGTTGGTTCCTTAAATATTCAAGCACATCAGCCGAGGTTGAATAATATCCACTGGCGGTTTTCGAACCTCGATCCGGCGGAACCAGCGCCAGCGTTGTAAACAGCGCCTCCGATAACTGTTTGGGGGAATTCAAATTAAACTCGTGGCCAACACTTTGGAAGATCTTTTTCTCCAGCTTCCTCAGATCCGCTTCCAACCTCTCAGACATTTCCGCCAGAAAAGGAATATCCAAACCGATACCTTCCATCTCCATACTGGCAAGGATGGGGATAAGCGGCATCTCCAGTTTTTGGAAAAGCTCTCGGCTCTTGGCTTGTTCCAGATCATACTCCAGCACGGGCTTTAACAACAGCACCATCACGGCATCTTCCACCGCATACCGGGCCGCATCCTGGATGGCTACCTCAGCCATGGTTATCTGCGATTTACCCTTGCCGATCAGGCTTTCAATTTCCTGCATGGAGCGGTTGAGTCTGACCCAGGCCAGTTTCTTTAATCCCAGGTTTCTGGAGGAAGGATTGACCACCCATTCCGCAATCATGCTGTCAAATCCCAGGGGGTAAACCCTTAAGCCCGCCCTGGCCAGCATGACATAGTCGTATTTGAGATTGTGGCCCAATTTGGGAATAGCTGGATCGGTCAGCGGTCCACGCAAGGCATCCAAAACAACTTCCAGATCAAGCTGCTCACCTTCCTGATGGCCAACTGGAATGTAAAATCCCTCAGTTTCGGAAACCGCCAGAGAGATCCCCACCAGCTCTGCAGCCATTTGATCTGTTGAGGTAGTTTCTGTGTCAAAGGCAATCTGAGAGGCAGATGCCAGGGTCTTTTTTAGACCTTCCAGACTCTCCGGGGTGGTGACCACATTAACTTTGATCCCTCCTGGAGATTCTGCTGCGGTCAGAAAATCGCCTTTCTCCTCTCCCTCTTCGCCAAACAGGACCATCTGGCCTTGCTGAACTGTCTTTCCATAGATCTCCTCCACCACAGAGAGCCGGTCCAGCAGTGTATTGAACTCCAATGTCCGGAACAACTCCCTGACTTTCAAGGGATCGAATTCATCTGGTTTGGCCTGATCGAGATCGATCTCAACACCCAAGTCGCTGACAATGCGGGCTAGCTTCTGGCTTAAGTAGGCGTCCTCTTTACCTTCGACCAGCTTGGACTGAAAGCGGCCTGAGACCTCAGCGATGTGCTCATAGATATTATCCAGGGTCTGGTATTCTTCCAGCAGCTTGACCGCTGTTTTTTTTCCAACTCCGTACACACCAGGGATATTATCAGAACGATCACCGATGATAGCTTTAAAATCGACCACCTGTTCCGGCCAAACTCCCAGGGTCTCCTTGACATCTTCTCGGAAGTAATCCTTGGCATCCCGCAAGGACCGTCCAGGCAAATTAACTGAGATGCGCTCATTAACCAGCTGCAGCAGATCTTTGTCGCCCGTGATGATTTTCACCGCCAGGCCCTGATCCACAGCCCAACGCGCCAGGCTGCCCAGCACATCATCCGCTTCGTAGCCCTCCATTTCTGCCCGGGGAATATTAAAGGTATCGACCAGCTCGCGGATCCTTTCTATCTGCGGTCTGAGATCCTCGGGCATTTTTTCCCGAGTTGCTTTGTACTCGGGAAAAATCTCATCGCGGAACGTCTTTCCGGTATCGAAAACTACCGCTAAATAATCTGGCCGCTCCTGTTCCAGGAGGCGCAGTAGAACACTGGTAAAACCATAAATCCCCGCAGTGGGTTCCCCCCTGCTGGTCAACCAGCGGGCGGGGTTGGTGCCGCCACTGGTCAGCGCATAATAAGTCCGATAAGCAAGAGCATGGCCGTCAATTAAGTAAAGGGTTGATGTCATATTCGCTTCCAAATTGAGCTTTCAGGAACCTGTGCTTCCAAAAGGGGCTGGAAATTTGTCTCTGGATCGCAACAGGTTAAAACAATTATAATCTGCCTGATTTTCCACCACACGTAAATCAGCGAACGCAGGGTGCGCAGATTCGTTAAACCCTGTCATGTTAGTCTAACATGGTTAAATGAGTGCCACAAGGCGAGGGGAGTTTTATTAATGAGGCCGCAACCGGGGATGCGAGCCATCCATCTATTCAAAGGTACAGGAACACAATCCGATCCTCAGATCACCCCGCTTAGATCGTAATTAGCGCAGGCAGGTCAAAGTGATAATTCCTGCTTGCCTGACGCGAGCAAACAGCATTTAGCTGAATGTTCTCAGGGCAGGATCTTCCCCGATCCTATCAGATAATGATTTGATATTATCGATCGAGTAAGGTTTCAGCCAGCTGTAGGAACTCCAGCCACTCCTCTTTAAAAAAATGTACCGTAAGATTATTGAGCTCGAGATGGTAAGTGCTCTCTCCATCCGGTTCATCCGCCCGCCAGGCCAGATAATTTTCGGTTTCTGCGATCACTTCCGTATCAACATCCTGATCATTATTCTCTATGGTCATTTTCTCTCCTTTCAAGTCCTGCATAATTTAGGGAGGTGGAAGCACAAACCAGGGATTGACGAATCCGCCCAGGTAGCGCACTTCGAAATGGAGATGAGCGCCGGTTGAATTTCCGGTATTCCCTCCCAGGCCGATGGTCTGGCCCTGTACAACACTCTGCCCGCAGCCGGATGTTACCGCGGAGAGGTGAGCATACAAGGTCTGGTACCCAGTCCCATGGTCCACAATCACCACATTGCCGTATCCCCCTGTCGCCCAGCCTGCAAAAACCACTACCCCGGCATCAGAGGCATAGATGGGCTCACCGGTTACCAGGCCGATATCGATCGCCAGGTGGCCGGCCCAGTAATCATTGCCCGAGAGTGTGTGGCCGATGGTCGGCCAGATGAACCCGCCTCCGCCATACAATCCCTGGAAAGGTCCCGAACAGGCGCCAGCTCCATACACTCCGGAAGAAACCCCGACCTGTCCGCGGGCGATAGTCGGGAGAATCCATTGCTGAAATTCCCGCTGACCGCCAGGGATCATAACCATATCACCAGCTTCGATAACAGGATCTAGCAGGTCTAGGTCATTGCCTATCCAGCTGAGGATTGATTCCGGATCAGTCTTGAATTTGTCCGCCACGGATTCAACGGTATCGCCTACTTCCCACTGATAATAGATCCCATCAATGGGTGGAATCATCAACTCCATACCAGGCGTGAGAGAATGGGGGTCATCCTGGAGCACATCATAATTGGACCAGAGGATGGATTCCGGCTCCAGGTCATATTTTTCTGCCAAACCAAACATGGAGTCATTAAAGACAACCAGATGAGTGATCACCTTCGTGTTTTCCCGTTCCGGAATAATGGTATTAAGATTGGTTGCTCGAGTAATGGCAGATTGTTGATCCACCAGGACAAAATCAGGGATGCGGAAGCTCTCGTTCTCCTGACTGGGGGACGCCTGGGTTGGCTCAGGGGCTGTTGTTACCAGGGTAAGTTCTTGATCTGTGAAATACCTGACCCAGGTCAACATACCTGCGCCAGCCAGCAGCAGAAGTGCAACTACCCAGAGAAACCAGGAAAGCAAAATGTCCCTTCGCATGATCTCTAATTCTCTCTGGTTCTCAATTATTCATTCAGCGTGGCCAGGAATTCTTCATTATCGCTGGTTTCGCTGATACGTTTGAGGATTGTCTCAGTAGCTGAAGATTGATCCATGCCCGCGCCATGGGGTGGATCAGTAACCATCTGGTCGAACATGCGCCGCATCAACCACACACGGGGTGTGAGATCCGGTCCCAACAGCAGTTCTTCACGGCGAGTGGAGGAGCGGGCAATATTAATGGCCGGGAAAACCCGCCTTTCCTGCAGGGTCCGGGAGAGATGAAGCTCCATGTTGCCGGTGCCCTTGAACTCCTCATAGACCACATCGTCCATCCGGGAGCCGGTATCGATCAGGCAGGTGCCAATAATCGTTAAAGAACCACCTTCCTCGATATTTCGGGCAGCCCCAAAGAAGCGCTTGGGGGGATAGAGGGCTGAGGGATCGATCCCGCCCGACAAGGTGCGGCCCGAGGGCGTGACCACCAGGTTATAAGCCCTGGCCAGGCGAGTGATGGAATCCAGCATGACTACCACATCCATACCCGATTCAACCAGTCGTTTGGCCCTTTCTAAAACCATCTCTGCTACCCGGACATGCGAGGACACAGGCTCATCAAAAGTCGATGAGATCACCTCGGCATCAACCGACCGGTCCATATCCGTGACTTCTTCCGGGCGCTCGCCGATCAGGGCCACGATCATGTGCACTTTGGGATACTTGCCAGAAATGGCGTTAGTCATCTCCTTCAATATCGTGGTTTTCCCTGCTTTTGGTGGAGAAACGATCAGACCCCGCTGACCCCTTCCCACAGGAGTGATCAAGTTAATCAACCGGGTTGAAGTGATATGCGGGGATGTTTCCAGATCGAATCGTTCATTGGGAAATATCGGGGTCAGAGAGTGAAAATCAGGACGCCGCTTGGCTTCCTTGGGCTCCAAACCGTTTACGCTTTCCGCTTTCAGCAAGCCATAGTGACGCTCTGAATTTCGCGGGGGGCGAACATGGCCGATCACCAAATCGCCGCTCCTCAGGTCAAATCTCCGGATTTGGGATTGGGAGACATAAATGTCATCCGGACCAGACATGTAATCCGATGAGCGCAAAAAGCCAATGCCTTCACTCATGATTTCCAGAATGCCGCCCCTGACTTCACGGCCATTCAATTCAGCCTCCGCGCGCTGAATTTCCATCACCAGAGATTCCTTTTTGAGCCATTTCGCTCTATTTACGTCCAAATCTTCGGCAATCTGACGCAGTTCGGCCAAAGGCTTTTCGAATAACTCTTTAGTTTCCATATATTCTCTCAGTAGGGATAGATTTGATAGATAAACAACACACTCAGAAATAAATTGGAGGTAACTCCAACCTCATACGCCAACTTCTGCTCGCGAAAGCTGTAATGGGGAATAAGCCAGGTTCAATTAGTCCTATACGAGGGGTTTGAACGCCTGAATTATAGCATGAAGCATAGCTGTGTGCAACGGGTTTCCTTAATCCGCGACCCCGAATATAAGCCCTAGACTCAGTTCGACAAACAGCCCCCAGTTTTCAATCCTCAATCAATAATGATTCATCCTGTTCCCAAATGGTATAATTTTTCCGCCATTCAAGACAAGTAAAAAAAAGAAGTGTGTTCTGTTATGAAAATGCTTTTGGAAAAACTATCCGGTATTGAAAGCCGGTATGAAGACATCAACCAGCAGCTGCTCTCCGTTGGGGATGATTATCAGTTAGCGGCAGAGTTGGGTAAGGAAAAAGCCGACCTGGAACCGTTTATTGAAGCCATTCAGCAATACAAGGAATCCCTGGCACAGCTTGAAGAAGCCCAATCGCTGGTAGATAGCGGCGACCAGGAGATGCAGGATCTGGCTGCGGTAGAAATCGATATCCTGGAGGAAAAGATCCAGGTCCTGGAAACCCAGCTCAAACGCATGCTGATTCCCAGGGATCCCCGGGATGAACGCAACGTGATCCTCGAGATCCGGGCAGGAGCTGGTGGTGATGAGGCCGGCCTTTTTGCGGGAGATTTATTCCGTATGTACAGCCGCTATGCCGAACGCCAGGGCTGGAAAGTTGAGATTATGTCCCTCAGTGAGAGCGGTGTGGGCGGCCTGAAAGAAATCTCAGCCCTGATCAAGGGAAAAGGGGCTTATTCCAAACTCAAATATGAATCCGGCGTACATCGCGTGCAGCGCGTCCCGGAGACTGAATCCCAAGGACGCATCCATACCTCTACTGCCACGGTAGCCGTCCTGGCAGAAGTAGATGATGTGGATGAAATCAAAATCCCTCCCAGTGAGATTGAAATGGATGTATACAAAGCTGGAGGTCCGGGTGGCCAAAGCGTGCAGAAAAATTCCACTGCGATCCGCCTGACCCACAAACCAACCGGAATCGTGGTCCAGTGTCAAGATGAACGCTCTCAACTCCAGAATCGGGAACGTGCCCTGAGCATCCTCAAAGCAAAGCTCTATGAAATTGAAGAAACACGCCGGAGAGAGGAGCAGGAAGCTGATCGCCGTTCACAGGTTGGATCAGGTGATCGTTCGGAAAAGATCCGCACCTACAATTTTCCCCAATCCCGGATCACTGATCACCGGATAAATTTTTCCGCCCACCAGCTTGCAGCTGTCCTGGATGGTGAAATCGACCCTTTTATTGAGGAGCTGGCTACTGAGGATGAAGCCAAACGCCTTGCCGCAGCAGGATTTGACGAAGAATAATCCAACCACCAATTCCTTGCGGAAGCGATTGCAGGAAGAACTCTCCCCCTTCAGCGAATCCCCGTACCTGGACTCTGTGGTGCTGCTCTCGCACATCACCGGGTTCACCAAATCCCAACTCCTGGCCAATCCCGACCCAAGTCTTACCGAGCAGCAGAGCGACCAACTAAAACAAGCCCTTACCCAGCTTAAAAGCGGCACTCCCCTTCCCTATGTGGTGGGTGAATGGGAATTCTTCCAATACTCATTCAAAATCACTCCGGATGTACTGATTCCCCGCCCTGAGACAGAAGGGCTTGTCGGGCTCGCCCTGACCTGGCTGAAAGATCACCCCGATCGCAGGACCTGCCTGGAAATTGGCACCGGATGTGGTTGTATTGCTATTTCGTTGGCAAAAAATCTTCCTGATTTGAACATCATCGCCACAGACATTTCCCCAGGCGCACTGCAGGTTGCTCGGGAAAATGCTCAGCGACACCAAGTAGAAAATCGAATCATATTCAGGGAACGGGATCTGCTGACAGGGATGGAATGTAAAGTGGATCTGCTGGTTGCCAATTTACCCTATATCCCCACAGAAAAACTGAAATCTTTATCCGTTTACTACAGGGAGCCGGTTTTAGCTCTGGATGGTGGATCGGATGGATTGCTGTATATCAAGAAAGTGTTAAAGAATGCCCGGCAGTATATGATGCCAGACGGGGCGATCTTCCTGGAGCTTGATGAGGACAGCGGCGCTGCGGCGCTGGCGCTAGCCAGGGAAGTATGGCCTGGCATGACGCTTAAGCTTAACCAAGATCTGGCCGGACAAGACCGCTATTTATCCATTCAATGCCAATCATGAGCAAACCTGATACCCTTCCTGTCAACCATCCCGAAGCCATACACCGGGCCGCTACCCTGATCAGATCCGGGGGGTTGATCGCTTTTCCAACGGACACAGTATACGGCATTGGGGTCTCTGCTTTTCAAACTGATGCTGTTGAAAGACTCTATCGCGTAAAAGGACGCTCCCCCAAAAAAGCTATTCCCATTCTCCTGGGAGACACTGAAATCGCTGAGCAGATCACCACTCCCCTCTCACCAATCGTAAAAAAGCTCACCGAGAAATTCTGGCCCGGTCCGCTGACTTTGGTACTGCCCCTGCTTTCCTCCCTGCCTGAGAACCTCTCCCCGACCCCCACCATAGGGCTGCGGGTACCGGATCATGAATTCACCCGTGAGCTGCTCCGTCAAACAGGTCCCCTGGCAGCCACCTCAGCCAATCTGTCCGGTGAACCCAGCGCATTATCGGCATACGAAGTGCAAGCCCAGCTCGGCGGCAGGGTGGATCTAATCCTGGACGGAGGGAAATCGCCTGGCGGGTTGGCTTCCACCGTCCTGAACTGCACTGGGGAAAACCCTGCCGTGCTGCGGGAAGGGCCGCTCTCCTGGGAAGATATCCAGGCTGTGCTGATTGATCCCCTCTCCTGAAATCAGCTCCAATTCCTGTAATTATCCACGGTCCCCACTCGTTTCCAGATCTCAAATGATAAGATTAAAGAGAATGAAAGCCCAAGACATACATGCTCGTTTAATAAGGCTTTACACGGAGGTGTATCATGGAGTATTCTCCCCCAATCAATTCTGATCAAAGCCAGGACGCCTCCAGCTTCCTTGAAAAAACCATCTGGTTGTTGAAAGGGTTTGTTTTTCCAATTTGGAGCCGCCCTTATTACAGGGAAGCCGCCGGGAAGAGCATGGGCGCAGCTCTGATATTTTTGCTGATCTTCGCATTTTTCCAGTCAATCGTTTCCACATTCTCTGTGGCACTTAATCTCAGCCAATTCGAACGCGAAATTGAAAGGGCTTATCTCAACGGGGAAGTCCCAAATATCACCATAGAGAACGGAAGAGCCACCGCTTCTGGTTCTGGTCAATACATGATCGAAAACGGCCGCCAGATCATCGCCGTAGACACCACCGGGGTGACAAGGGAAATCGATACGGTCCGGTTCAGTGAGGGGTTCCTTCTCACCAGCGATGAATTCCATTTGGTTAATGAAGACGGCTATCAAGTGATACCTCTGAGCGATCTAAACAAGACATTTGGCAACCCAATCGTCCTGGACGCTGCCAGCGTAACTGGATTCTGGGGCAAGATTGCCCTGATCATTGACATGATCATGCTGGGCGGCGGGCTGCTGTTCTTCTCCTTGGGACGTTTTGTCTACCTGACCCTGCTGGGATTAATTGTCTGGGGAGCCGTATCTATCAGCCACAAACGGTTTGATTTCGGAAAGATCTTGATCACAGGCATTTACGCCAATGTCCCAACAACCTATTTGATGTTCGTCCTTCGCAAAGTAGGCATCAGCTTCTTTGGCCTGCGGGGTATGATCCTCTTTGTGATCTGGGGGATCGCTATTGCCTATGTACTTAAAGTGGACAACCGGGACAACTTAACCAGCATATAGGCTGATACATTGCAGGATGAAACCCAAAAAAGTATTTCGTTCCCTGGACAGGTGCTTGGTTCTTTCCAGGGACTTTGCCAGGCGAAATTTCGCGGCCTATCGGAGCAGTACCTCTTGGCGAGTTTTGTTTCACTCCATATTGATGGTATCCATTCTTTACTCCCAGTTTGATAAAAATATAATCTTGACTACACAATTCCAGGATACAACTTTCTCGGATTTTCACACCCGTCTGTGGGAGAGAATTAGATTCACCCAGAAGGATGATTAGTTAACTGGGCAGTAATATAGGCCCAAATTAAACCAAAAAACACCGCCTATCATGCGGTGTTTTTTCCAATCAAAAGCTTTCAATTAGAGGTCAAGGATCAACTCATCCAGCCCTCTCTTGGGCACATGGTGCCAATCCTGTTCATCGCGCCAGTACTGAATATCAGCTTCCCCACTGAGGGATTCTAAAACCACATCCTCTGCAGGTTTTCCAAGGGCGATCACCAGCAGAATTTCGTAGCGCTCCGGGATAGACAACGCACTCCGCAGGGAATCCCGTTTAATAGAGCCTATCAGGCAGGCGCCCAACCCCATTTCCGCTGCGCCCAGGGTGATGCTCTGACTGGCAATACCAGCATCGTACTGAAAGCTTTTCGCCAGTTCTGTATCCCCCAACACAATTATATATGCAGCAGGACGCTCTCCCTCTTCCGGTCCACCCCATTCCACTAAATAGCCAGCCCAGGAGAGGGTGGAAAATATGAGCTGGTTTTTCGCTGTGGTGCAAGAGAGAATGTATTTCAGCGGCTGCAGGTTGGCACCGGAAGCCGACTGCCTGGCCAGATTGACCAGTTCTTGAAGGCTCTTTTCCTTGATCCGCAGATATTCCTTGAATCGCCGGATGCTGCGGTTTTTCAAGGTCAGGCGTTTCATCCCGAACCAGCTGTTGATAATTCCGCCTACCAGCGCTGCCAGGGCTGTGGGTCCAGCAGCCATCAAGGCTACCAGGAAAAAGAATACCTGTAAGAACTCCAGTATCGCTCCCAGAATTCGGGTGCCACCCGCCAGGGTTGCCAGGGCATAAAGCAAATTATGCAGAATCACACCCAGGGGGAAAGCCATCAGGGAGATCAACAGCAGGATCCAATAATCCCTCGGCGCTGACCAGTTCCAAATCCAGGCTCCTGCCAGACAGGTCAGCCCGACATACAGCAGAAGAATACCCGGTGGATTGTCTGATACCCCCAGTACAAATGCAAAAACACTGCCAGCTAATCCAGCTGCCAACAGGAACCATTGGGCTGGTTTTATTCTCCGAGTGATTGTTGCCAGGGCTGACATCTCACACCTCCGCTGATATTCAGGTATTCAGATCTTCAGGTCTTCAGCTACATTGCTGATAATTTACAGGTCAGAGATTGACCAGGTAGGCGCTGCGTCCATTTCCAGATCATCCCGCTGTCCGGCATAAAAACGAAAACAACCAGCTGCAGCGATCATAGCAGCGTTATCCGTGCAGAGGGACAAAGGGGGGATATGAACCCGATACTTACGCTGGGACTTGAATTTTCTCCGCAGAGCTTGATTGGCTGAAACGCCGCCAGCAACCAGGATATCCCTGGTCTCATATTCAGCGGCAGCTTTAATCGTCTTTTGGTAAAGCACATCCACCACTGCTTCCTGGAAGCTGGCTGCCAGATCTCCCTTGGGCAATTTGCTTTTCTGTTTTTCCAGCTGCTGCACGGTTCGCAGCACGGCAGTTTTTAACCCACTGAATGAAAAATTATACGCCTCATCCAGCCATGATCTTGGAAAGTCGAATTTCCCGGGATTACCTTGTTCAGCAGCTTCCTGGATCGCCGGGCCGCCAGGGTATCCCAGCTCCAGCAGGCGGGCGACCTTGTCAAAAGCTTCACCTGCTGCGTCATCCAATGTCCCGCCAAGTCGTTCATAAACCAGGTGGTCCTTCATCAAGATCAGCTCGGTATGTCCCCCGGAGACGATCAAGGCTAAAAGGGGAAATTCTGGGGGTTTTCCAGGCTTTTTTCCTACTTCTCCTAACCAGGCCGAGTATAAGTGGCCTTCCAGGTGATTGATACCAAGCAGGGGAAGTCCGCTGCCAATTACCAACCCCTTGGCCATATTGATCCCCACCACGAGTGACCCGGGCAGGCCTGGTCCACGGGTGACGGCTATACCATCCAGATCTGCCAGTTTTAAATGGGCTTCCTTTAGCGCCTGGTCCACAATGGGATAGATCGAAAGAATATGCTGCCTGGAGGCAACTTCGGGGAAGATTCCCCCGAATTGGGCGTGTAAATCCACCTGGGAAGCAACCGCGCTGGACAGGATCGTCTGCCCGTTTTCAACTACCGCGGCAGCAGTCTCATCACAGGATGTTTCAATACCCAGGATCCTGGCTAAGGGGTCTTTCAAGGTCATGCGTGGGGATTCTTGATCGGCTTTTTCATCCATTTGACTACCTCAGGTATTCCTGTCCATCTCAATCGTTGGCTTTCCAATGCCTCATGGGAAGCACCAGGTCATATGGATACTCTGCCAGGACTTCCATCACGCCATCCGGGCGGATCCAGACCGTGTCTTCCAACCTGCAGCCCATGCCTTTTTCCGGGTAATATAAACCTGGCTCAATGGTCACAACTGATCCAGCTGAAAGCAGGTCCCCAGCCTGACCGCGTTTGCTGAACCAGGGACGTTCATGTACATCCAGGCCCAAGCCATGACCGAGGCTGTGAACATAGCCAGATTGCAGCTGGCTGTCCTGGCGGAGGGTGGGATGTCCCCGCTCCTCAAATAACTCGCAAGTACGTTCCTGATAAAAGGGAGCGGATTCACCCATCTCCAGCTCATCCATGATGGTTTCGTAGACATATTTTACATCTTGATAAAGTTTGGCTTCCGCTTCCGGGGCATAACCCAAACACCAGGTGCGCGTAAAATCGAAGAAATATCCGCCGCCAGCTTCTCTGGGAAAGATGTCATAAATTATGGTTTTACCCAGGCAGATCTCATCGCTCGGATTCCCGGCACTGTGGGGAATCCCTGCATCGCGGCCAAGGGCGAAAATTGTGCCCTCTGGATTTTCAACGCCACGCTCGGCAAGCCAGAGATTGATTTGGTTCTTCACCTCACCTATCGTAAGCGGCTTGCCTTCATTATTAAGCAGAAGCTCATCAGCGTTCACCTGGCAGTTCTGGAGCAGAGCAGCTGTTTTTCCCACAACATCCGTGGTGATCCTGCCCATCTCCCGGATGCGTTCAATTTCCCATTCGTCTTTTGTTGCCCTCGCCTCAAGCAAGATCGAATCCGGACCTTCACCAATGAATTCGATCCCGGGAAGCAATTTCTGCGCCTTGCTTACTCTGCCGAGAACAGGACCCACTTCTTCCTTGCCATAGAGTGCAACCCGCCCGTTGGTGAGGTCGAGTTCCTCAAACATCATTTTAAGGATTTTCGCCCCAGCCAACTGTATGTCTCCATTCGATTCCTCCATCACCTTGCGAAACTCATACTTGGCATTAACGATAACTTCCAAACCTGTTGAAGCTGCCTCCTCCCTTTCCATTGCGTTGCAGAACAGGATCGGCTCTTTCCCTCTGCGGAGGATCAAATCCCCATAACCAACGTGCGCAATACCGGTGAAATAAGTCATGGCTGGGTTGTGGCTGGCTGCCCCTACAATCCACAGAGCATCAATACCTTCCCGTTCCATAAGCTCATGAAGGTCATTTTTCATATATTCTCCAGGTCTGTTCAAGGGTGTTGATAAAATCTGCATCAAAATCAGGATCTACTGTCCGGGGGTCAAATAATACCCGATCATTCTCCACCCGTCCGATAACTGGTGGAGAACCCTGTCGCAAGAGATCCAGCATCTGATTGGGATGTTCTACCTCCAGGGACAGGACCCAGGTAGGCAGAGTTTCTCCCGGCAAGGAACCTCCTCCCACCATGGATCTAGACTCGAGCACCTCGCCCCTCTTGATAGCCTTGTGCCAACTTTCTGCTCGCTCTCTGATCTGATCGATTTCCGAGGAGATCATTCTCCAAACCGGCACACAGCGCAGGGCTTCCTCTTTAAGATAATGATCCATTGTCGCTGTCAGGGCTGCCAGGGCCATTTTATCAGCTCTGATAGCCCTGGCGAGCGGATGTACTTTCAGGCGTTCTATTAATTCCCCTTTTCCCAGGATGATCCCGGCTTGCGGGCCGCCAAGCAGTTTATCCCCGGAAAAGCACACCAGGTCGGCTCCAGCAGCCAGGGATTCCTGGACCATGGGTTCATGTTTCAATCCGTACAGGGCAGTATCCAGGAGCGCTCCGGAACCGAGGTCATCAAAGAACCACAGGCCTGCCTGCTGAGCACTGGCCACGATATCCTTCAGATCAGGTTCGCTGGTAAAACCAACGATGGAATAATTAGATGTGTGAGCTCTCATCACCGCGGCGGTTTCTGAACTGAAGGCATTCTCATAATCAAAGAGGTGGACCTTATTGGTAGTACCCACTTCAACCAATTCTGTGCCAGAGTGGCGCAACACCTCTGGTATTCTGAACCCGCCGCCGATTTCAACCAGCTGGGAGCGGCTGATGATAACTTTCCGACCCTGCGTGAGCGCTGTAAGGGCCAGCAATACCGCAGAAGCATTATTATTAACAACCAGGGCAGCTTCCACACCTAGCAGCTGTTTGAACTGGGATTGAGCATGCAGCAGCCGGGATCCCCTTGTTCCGGTATCGAGGTTAAATTCTAAGGTGGAATATCCTCCCCCAATCCCCTTCACTGCAGCCAGCGCAGCTTTGCTCAGAGGCGCTCTACCCAGGTTGGTATGGATAATCACCCCGGAAGCATTAATCACCGGGATCAGAGTAGCCTGGAGGACTGTTTTCAGGTGATCACGTATTCGTTCCATTATTTCTTCCTGGTCTGGAATCGCAGTCCCTCTCGCCAGAAACGCCTGCCGGATTTGGTCCAGGGATTCTCGGACAGCCTGAACAGTCGGTTGGTGCCCATATCTTCCCACCAGGGATTTTCCTGTAGGGGAGCTCAAGAGCTGATCAACGGATGGGAGTCTGCTTAAATCATTCATCTCTTGTCGTTTCCATTCTGCCGCGAAATGGGAAACGATCCTTTAGGCGTCTGGATGCCATTCACTGCGGTACCTTAAACGGAGAAGTAGTTCAATTAAAATCAATCCCACAGCCAGGATGATCGCCAGTCCGAAACTTAACACCTGGCCCTTGTTGAGCCACAATAAAATGCCCGCATAAATGCCGATAATGGTCGATTCCCGGGCAACGATCTCAAATGTCGCAGGTCCAAATGGGGTGGCTACCCTGTTGAGATATGCCACGATGGGAACAGCTGTACCGGTGACAGCAAAAACCAGAGCAATAAAGAACAACCAGCGGTTGCCCAGGTCTGGTATTGTCCGGGTCATCAGATAGGTCAATCCAATCCAGCCAGGAATACCCAGGACCAGGGCTAACGGCAATACGGATTTAAAGGATGGTGAATGTTTACCTTCCATGTCTCACATTCTAACATAGAGTTTACGCTCTATTACAGATGGAGAGGATGAGGCAGTCAAGCATCCCGGATTCAGTTCGCAGCTGATTAAGTGCCAGCATTTTTAGCGCCAACTGGTCACAATTCCCAACCTTAAGAAATTGAAGGATGGAATTCAAGAGCCTAACATACAAGCAGATGGATAAAAAAAATATCCAAGGAAAGATATTGCATATTTAATATTTTAAGATTCAGTAATCGCAAGCTTTCGCCACCCCCATCTGTAGGGGGTGGCATACTCCAGATACCCAAATCCTAGGAGAAACTGTGTCAGAACAAGCTCCTGGATAGTCAGCTCCAAAACCAATTATTTCATTAAGATTCACAACCTTAATAAATTGATTTTTTTTAGAGGATGGCATTGATATGGAATAGCACATCCGATAGAATTATCCTTGAAGCGTTCCCCGTATTTCAATATTTTTTCATCGGCATGACAACCTTATTGTGATTAGGATCAGCTTTTCTGGAAAGAGAGAAACCGGAAAGGTCCATATCCATCGATCAGGAAGAGGTGAGGAGAACTTGTTTAATGGAAGGAAAGCAAGCTTGGCAAGCGGCGCTGGGACAGCTGCAGTTGGAGATGCCCAAAGCCGCTTTTGATACCTGGATTCGAGATGCGGAATTGATCTCGGCATCCGAGGGTGAATTCAAAGTTGGTGTCCAAAATGCCTATGCCCGTGATTGGCTGGACAGCCGTTTGAAAACCACCATTATCAAGCTGCTTACCGGAACCCTAAACCGCAAAGTGGATATCAGCTTCGTGGTCAACAACGGGGCCTGCCAAGCCATCACCCAGAGGGAACCGGAATTTCTGGATGAACCTGCGGCACCTGTCGAGCAGCTTGAAAAATCCCCTCCCCAACCTGTTTCAATTAATTCCCGCTATAACTTCAACAATTTTGTTGTGGGCCCGAGCAACCGTCTTGCTCACGCCGCTTCTCTGGCAGTAGCTGAAAAGCCCGCCCGAACCTACAATCCGCTATTCCTTTACGGAGGTGTGGGGCTGGGAAAAACCCACCTGCTGCATGCCATCGGTAATTTCTGCCTGGCACAAGGTCTGGAAGTTCTGTATGTCTCTTCCGAGGAATTCACGAATGACCTGATTACCGCCATTCGCAGTCACACCACACAGGCATTCCGTGATAAATACCGCCGGATTGATGTTTTATTGATCGATGACATCCAGTTCATCGCTGGTAAGGAATCCACTCAGGAGGAATTTTTCCACACCTTTAACACTCTCCACGGCCAGAATAAACAAATCATCATGACCTCAGACCGCCCTCCCAAAGCCATGGTCACTTTGGAAGAACGCCTGCGAAATCGCTTCGAGTGGGGTTTGGCAGCGGACATTCAACCCCCCGATTTTGAAACCCGGGTAGCAATCCTGCAATCCAAGGCCGATCGATTGGGTTTTACCATGCCAGACGGGATCCTGGAGGATATCGCCCACCGTTTCCAGACCAATATTCGGGAACTAGAAGGAGCCATGACCCGTCTGATGGCTTACGCAGATTTAAGGGGCATGGTCCTGGATGAAAAGTTGGTTGACTATGCGCTGGCTGATTTAATGCCAGAGACGCGGGAAATCGAACCTGAGCAGATCTTAACCACTATCGCCCAGGAATATGGTGTTACCATGGACGAGCTGCTCAGTCATAGCAGGAGCCAACGGGTGGCCTTCCCACGCCAAGTGGCAATGTATATGCTCAGGGAAGAAAGCGAACTCTCCCTTCCCAAAATTGGCGAACTGCTGGGCGGCAGGGATCACACGACCATCATGTACGGTCATGATAAAATCACCGATTTACTGGAACGGGATAAAAACCTGCGCAGGAAAATAGTCAATATCCAGGAAATCCTCTATTCTCCCGTCAGTGTCCCGATGTAAACAAGGTCTAATTAAATTAAAAACTGCCGAGATATATGCTCAGCAGTTTTTTTTTACGAGTTTCCTTTTTTCCGGTCCCGCACGCTTACCAGCCAGTCTTTCAGCTGCCTGGACCAACGGAACCAGGGGAATTCTACCGGCGTTGGTTCCTCTTCGTGTTCAGGCCAAGGATCCAGGTCAAACATTTTCCTGAATACATATAAGCCTACAGCTTTAATCGTGGCGATGATCGGTGCTGCCAGGAATATGCCCACCAGGCCAAATAGATTGGCCATAAAAAGGGCTGCGATCAGGACTGCCGCGGGATGAATATCCAGTGTCCGTCCTAAAAATCGGGGGGAAATGTAATTATCAAAGATAAAATTGATGGTCAAAGCAATCGCCAGCACCAGGATAGAATACTGCCAGGGCCCAAGCCCAAAATAATTGAGGGGCTGCAAAAAAGTTACCAACACCATCACAATGGCAGTGGTCCACAACCCCACATAAGGGATAAAAATCGCCAAGCCGGTTAATGCTGCCAGGGCTACCGAATAACGCACACCCAGGGCAGATAAGACGACCAAGTAGACTACAAAAACCATCACAAAGATAATAATCTGGCCCCTGAAAAAAGAATCCCAGATGATCCGCATCTGGCGGGACATACGGCGGATATCGTAATCGTACTGGGGGATCTCAATATTGAAATCCCCGACCCTGCGGGACTCAGAAAGAATAAAATAAGCCACAAAGACCACAAAGAAGATCTTGCCAATACTGACAGCAGCGCCAGTTGCAATTGATCCCACCAGAGAACCGGCCTGTCCCAACAGGGGCTGAAGGGTTTCGAGGAGCCGGTTTGCAAGATCATTCAAGTTAATCAGATCATTTACCGCCCCGAACTGGGCCAGATATTCCGTTAATTCACTGGCAAATTCCGGGAGGTCATTGGCAAATTCCTGAACTACGCGCACCAAGCCCGTCAGCTGCTGAGCGATGGCCAATCCAGCTCCGGTCAGCATCCCGAGCAGCAAGATCAGGAACAACAGGAAGACCAGGGTTGTGCTCAACCGCCAAGACATGCGGGTCTTCTCTGTCAGCCAATGGACAATAGGTTGAAACAGATAGGTAATGATAAAAGCCAGGATTATCAGGGAGACAATAGAGCGGTAATAAATAAATACGCCAGCAAACATGGCTGCCAGCGTCAACCCGATGATCAGTTTGGTCGTGGTCGTCCAGGTCGGAGATTGTTCATTTTCTGCGGTCATGAAATAATAATCCCCTTCAACGTTATATTATGGTAAAAGTGGATTGCTTGTCTTATTCTAACGGCACGGATAATAACACTTTAGTCTTCTATTAGATTCGCAACCACGACAATACGTTTATTGTCTACAAGGTAAGGATAACAGGAAATCAGGGTTGTGACAGCTTCGTCGCTCGATTCCAGATATTCCACCTGCGTAGGTTCTACGATCAGGACTTCATGCACAACGTAGGTGTAGCTCTGCCGGGCAGAGAATAAGATCACCAGATCCCCTTCTTCCAACTGGTCCAGATCCCTGAAAATTTCTCCATGAATATCATTGTGAGCTGATAGCACGACATTTCCACTCTCACCCGGGTTGGCTGAGTAAATATGGTGTCCAACACCTTTCTTGAGCTGCTCTGGCCCGTCGCCTTCGACGACTGGCACATCCTGGTTAATTTTTGGGATTTGCAACCGGATGGCATGGTTCGGTCCCGGTGTCGGGACAGGTATCTCCCAGTAAGACTGCACAACCGGACGCAAATGGGAAGGGATTTCTTCGATATTGGGACGGCTTCCTCCCGGAGAATTAGGCGGGGTATGGCCACCCGGCAATACAACAGCCTTGATGAGCGGAGTCGGTGTGAGAGTTGGTTGTTCCAGTGCCAGGGCAACTTCTCGGTTCAGTTGCTGCAAGATATCTAATCCATTAAAAAGGACAAAGACCAACCCCAGCACGGCCAGGACTTCCACCGCCAGCAGAAAGCCGTCCAGCACTTTTTTCTTGCGCAGTGTGGTATCTTCTTCAGGATCCCCCGGAGGTGAGGATGTCCGCAGATCCTCCCAGTTGGTTTCTTCCTCATCAGAAACCAACCGCACCACCCGGCCGGTTTCCCGATAACGCTCGATGCGTTCATGCCGACCAGAGCGCTGCTTTTCAATCAGCAGCCGCCTTAGTTCATTGACACTTAAATCGCGGGGATCTCTTTTTCTTGCCACCTAAAAATTATAATCCGGCTCCAAAGTCCTGCCAAGTCAGGGGATCACCGAGAATATCTTCACAACGCAAGGGCTTTCCTCTGCCTTCAGAACTGGATTAACCTGTATAATAAGCAAATTGCACAGGAAATCCCAATCACCCGGCAGATGTGAAATGAGCTTATTATTCTCAGACAAGAAATTTTTCTCCCAGATGCTGCGCCTGGCCAGCCCGATCATACTCCAGCAGTTAATCTTTTCCTCATTGGGCATGATAGATACCGTGATGATAGGACACCTTGGGGATGCATCTGTAGCCGCGGTGGGGGTCGCCAATCAGGTGTTCTTCCTGGCCACTCTGTTATATTTTGGGATCACCAGTGGGGCGGCCATCTTTACTGCCCAGTATTGGGGCCGGAAAGATATCCCGCGCATACAGCAAATCCTGGGGCTCAGTCTGGTGATCAGCCTGGTTGGGGGAGCCGTATTCACGCTGGTCGCGATCGGGTATCCCCAAGCTGTGCTTCAAATTTACTCCGCGGATCCAGAGGTAATTTCCCTCGGGGGAGAATACCTGCAGATCACCGCGCTCAGCTATATATTTACTGCGATTACCTACAGCTTTTCAGTCATCCTGCGCAGTATTAATAATGTAAAGCTACCTATGATGACCAGCCTGTTTGCCCTCAGTCTGAACTCCCTTCTTAACTTCGGTTTGATTTTTGGCAATTTTGGATTACCAGCGCTCGGGGTGAAAGGAGCGGCGATAGCCACAGTAACCGCCCGACTTTTTGAAGCCTTCCTGATCGTCTTCCTGGTGTACCGGAAACAACTTCCCCTCGCAGCCCGGCCTGCCGCCCTGGTCAAATGGGATAAAATCCAGCTGGGAAAATTTTTCCAGACCACACTCCCAGTCATAATCACAGAAATCATCTGGTCCTTAGGCACAACTACCTATACTGTGGTCTACGCCCATATCAGCACGGAGGCTATCGCAGCTTACAATATTGCCCTTTCCGTGGATCGGTTGATATTTGTGATCTTTATCGGGCTGGGCAATGCCTGCGCGATCATGATTGGCAACAAGATCGGGGAAGGTGAAAAAGACGCTGCGATACTGTTTGGTAAGAAATATCTCCTACTGGGAATCACAGCCGCCCTGGCACTCGGCCTGCTCATGCTGCTGGTGAAGAACCCTCTCTTATCCCTTTTCGGAGTGACCCCGGAAACCACCCTGCTTGCTAAGAACACTCTGCTGGTGATGATCTATTCCCTGCCAGTAAGGACCATGAACCTGATCCTGCTGATCGGAATACTCCGCAGCGGTGGGGATACATACTACGCGTTTTTCATCGATGCTGGGGTGATCTGGATAGTCGGCGTACCTATGGCTTACCTGGGCGCATACCTGCTCCATTTACCGGTTTATTGGGTATATCTGATGGTTATATCAGAAGAGGTCGTTAAAGTATCCCTAGGATTGATTCGCTTTTCAAAAGGGCGTTGGATCCATTCTCTGACTACAGCCTGATAAATTACACTGCAGCCCTCCAATTTCTCATGCTAGAATGAGGGAGTAATTAATGCTGATAAGGAGATCTGATGGACCCCCGCATAGAAAACCTTGCCAAAATTCTTGTTTATCATTCCGCCAGGATAACCAAGGGAGATCGCGTTGCCATTGAAGCCACAACAGCGGCAGAGCCCCTCGTGCGGGCGCTCTACCGAGAGATCCTAACCGCAGGGGGTCATCCCTATCCACTGCTGAAAATTCCCGAACAGGAGCGAGAGCTGCTCAACCTGGGAAATGAGATGCAGATAGCTCATGTCGATCAACTCCGCCAGCAGGCTTACCAGGAATTTGAATCCCGCTTTCGAATCTACTCATCTACAAACCCTCAACAGCTGAGCGGTTTCCCAAGCAGGAAGCAGGTTCTGCTCCAGCAGAGCCGGGCTCCCATTCTTGAAACACAACTGGAGCGGGGAGCCAAGGATGAATTCAAGTGGGTCACAACCCTCTTCCCCACCCCCGCTTATGCGGAGCAGGCGGGAATGAGTTTAAAGGAATACCAGGATTTTGTTTACAGTGCTTGTCTGGCTGACCAGAAGGATGCCATTAAGAAATGGCACCAAATCAAGACCCAACAGGACGCTGCGCTTGCCCTATTCCAGGGAGGTGACCGAATAAAATTACAGGGTCCCAATATTGACCTGGAATTATCCGTTAAAGACCGGGTATTCATCAACTGTTTCGGTAACGGCAATATGCCTGATGGGGAAATATTCACCGGTCCAGTTGAGAATTCTCTCAACGGCTGGGTGCGCTACACTTACCCGGCAATCCATTCCGGGGTGATGGTCCGGGGAGTTGAACTTGAGTTCAAAGATGGAGCGGTGATCCGGGCCAACGCTGAAGACCAGGAGGAACACCTGCTCAAGATGCTGGACTCAGATCCCGGCGCCCGCTATGCAGGTGAATTCGCGGTTGGGACCAACTCCAGCATCCAGCAGTTTACTGGAAATATCCTCTTTGATGAAAAGATCGGCGGCACCATCCATATCGCCCTGGGCTCTGGTTATCCAGAAACAGGAAGCCGCAACAAAAGCGCCATCCACTGGGACATGATCTGTGATATGCGGACCGATTCCTCCATCACCGTAGACGGCATTCTGGTTTACCAGGACGGGAAGTTTATATTCTGATTTCCATACTATAACAATCAGGGAGGCAATATGCCAGAACGGGATCTTCTTCTCTCTTTGCCCAAAGAAATGTTAATCGGTATGCTCGAGGATCAGGCCAAGAATTGGCTGGCACATGATGGGCTCTGGTTCCAGGCAGTGGAGAATCGCTTCGGCCTGGAGGAAGCTATCCAGCTGGACAAGGAAGCCTGGATCACCTTTACCCAGATCGAAGCCAAAAGGATTATGCGCCGTCACGAAATAGAACCGGGAGGGGGGTTGCCTGCCTTGAAAAAAGCCCTCCAATTCCGGCTCTACGCCCGGATCAACGAACAGTCCCTGATCGATGAGGATCCCAAGAGCCTTCGATTCGAGATGAATGACTGCCGGGTCCAGAGCGCCCGGAAACGCAAGGGCCTGAATGATTTTCCCTGCAAGCCGGTTGGCATCGCGGAATATGCCTATTTTGCCCACACGATCGACCCCAGGATCCGCACAGAAGTGATCAGCTGTCCCCCCGATCCACATCCAGACAGCTACTACTGCGCCTGGCAGTTCACACTGGAAGAGAAGTCCATCCCTGAAGAGGATCTGCCGTAGGGATCTCCCCGACAAAAAATATTCACGCAGATCGTTCTATTTCGCCCGCCAGAAACCTCTCCTGACTGAAGTCACATCCTCTTTGGTGATAAAGGCATTCTTATCGATATCCAGGACCAGCTTTTCAAATTCCAGGACCTGGCTGCGGCGGATGCTGCTGGTGATCACAGAGACCACGCCGTCCTTGCCCCGGGCGGGGATCTCAGTTACCGCATAGTTATTCTCTCGAAGAGCATCCAAAATAGCCGCTCCCCAATGCGGGCTGATAATCCTGATTTCTGTGAAACCAATTGCCAATTTGTCCTCGATCCACATCCCTACCACGTTGCCGGTAGCGAATCCACCCGCATAGACCAGCACATTGACAAAATTATTGATATCTGAGAGCACAAACGCAAAGGTCAATACCCAAATCATGGAATTGATAAAACCCAGTATCCAGACCCAAATTTTATTACTTCGCATGGTAAAGATCACGCGCAGGGTATCCAGGCTGGTGGCGACAACCCTGACGAGAAAAATCAGCAGGGCGATCAAAATAGATTGCGTTGTAAAATCAAAAGTGAACATGATCTTTTCCTTCCCGGATGATACCGGTGTTATCTATAAGCGTAGCTTACGCGCTGTTCTTGTCTATCAACTCAAAATAAAGGTCATTGGCGTAGTCTTTCACCATCCTGCGCATGCTGAATTCCGGAGCCAGAGTGCGGATGGATTCCTTCATGCGGCTGATCCATTCCAGCGGCAGGTCTCCAGAAGAGCGCGCATAAAACAAAGGTACGATCTCATTTTCCAGGGTATCGTAGAGATCTTCGGCATCCATGTCATCCTGGAACTTCCGATCGGGATGGCTGTCGTCCGTGCCGATGGCCCAGCCGTTCGCCCCGTTATAGCCCTCCCGCCACCAACCATCCAGAATCGAGAAATTCAACACCCCATTCAGGGCTGCCTTCTGTCCTGATGTACCGGAGGCTTCCATAGGTCGTCTGGGGGTATTCAACCAGACATCCACACCCTGGATCAAGTAGCGAGCCAGATTCATGTCATAATCTTCCAGGAAAACCAGCTTGCCCCCACTCTCAGCCAGTTTAACTTTCCGGTAGACTTCCTGGATCAACTGTTTGCCAGGTTCATCGGCAGGATGGGCTTTCCCCGCAAAAATGATCTGAACCGGCATATTGGGTTGATTGAGTATCCGCAGCAAGCGTTCAAAATCACGCAGGATCAAGTCTGCTCGTTTGTACGTGGCGAAACGCCTGGCGAAACCTATTGTTAATGCGTAGGGGTTCAATAATGCCCCTGAGGCAATCACCTGAATTGGATGGACCGCATCCCTGGCCCACTGCGCCCGAGCTCGCTCCCGCATATAAAATACCAGCTTGCGCTTCAGGTGCCGGCGGACTGTCCAGAGCTCCTGGTCAGGAATTTGATTCACGGCATTCCAGATTTCAGGATCGTCCAGGTTTTCCAGCCAATCTGGCCCTAAATATTCGTCATAGAGAAGCCGCAGGCGCCGTGCGAGCCAGGTTCCAGTATGAATGCCGTTTGTGATATGAGAGATGGGAACATCCTCGGTCTTTAAGTCAGGCCACAGATAGCCCCACATTTCCCGGGCGACTTCACCATGCAGTTCTGAGACACCATTCCTCAAACTGGACATGCGCATCGCCAGTACTGGCATACTGAAGGTCTCCCCCCAGGACATTTTATGCCGGGCGAGATCGAAAAATTCATCTCGCGTCATTCCCAGCTTGTCGCGGAATCCTCCAAAATACTTATCGATCAGCCAATCAGGAAATTCATCGCTACCAGCTGGAACCGGAGTGTGGGTTGTGAATACAGTCTTTCCCTGCACAGCAGCAACCGCATCATCCAGGCTGGAACCTTTTTCAACCAGCTCCCGGATCCGTTCCAGGGAAAGGAATGCCGAATGACCCTCATTCATATGCCAGACCGCCGGGGAATAGCCTAGCTTCCGGAGTGCCCTCACTCCCCCAATGCCAAGAATTATTTCCTGGGAAATGCGCAGATCAAGGTCGCTACTGTAGAGGCGAGATGTCAGCTCACGATCCTCAGGTGAGTTGCCATCCACCTTGGAATCCAGCAAATACAGGGGAACCCTGCCCACCTGGACCTTCCAGATACGAACCAAGATATCCCTGCCTGCCAGTATAACTGTAACGGTCAGTGGTTTTTTCTGTTCAGTTAGTAAAGGCAAAACCGGCAGTTCCTCAAATTTCAATCTGATATATTGAGCTTCCTGCCAACCGTCTTCGCTGATAATCTGGGTAAAATATCCCTTGGTGTAGAGGAATCCCATTGCTACCAGAGGTAATCCCAGATCGCTTGCTTCTTTGAGGTGATCGCCAGAAAGCACTCCCAATCCGCCTGCATAGATGGGCAGGGTTTCATGAAGGCCAAATTCAGTTGAAAAATAGGCAATGACCTCTTTGGTAATATGGCCGTGATTCTTCGCATACCAGGTATCTTCCCGGTCCATATACTGGTCAAAAGCCATAATCAAGCGATCATAGAATTCCAGAAAATAGCTGTCTTGAGTAACAGCATTCAATTTAGCCCGCTCCACCTTACCCAAAAACATGATTGGATTGTGGGAAGTATCCTCCCACAGATCACTATCAATACGACTGAAAAGCCGCTGCACATCCGGATTCCAGGTCCACCACAAGTTGTAGGCCAGCTCTCCCAGCCTTCTAATCTGCCGGGGCAGACTGAAATGATTCGGGGTGATCTCCTGCTGCTCTTCTATCACGAATGAATTCCTCCCAACTACAGATAACAGGATGCTTCGACAACGAAAATCCCGCCCATTCTACCATTCTAGCGGAGTTGCGTAAACAAAAAATACACTTTCGGGAAGACCCTTCAGAGGGTCAATCGAAAAAGAAGTTTCATCGCCTGCGCTGTTCAGCCGGACAGAAAAATATCAATTATTGGACCGCAACTTTCCCCACACCTTGATATTTTCTGGCGGCGGCGGCACTTCCCCCTCAGGCCGGCGGACAAGGACCAGTGCGCCTTCATCGCAAACGGGGATGCACAGGCCGCAACCGACACAATTGGCTGGATCAACCAGGCAGCTATCCCCATCCAGATCCAGGGCTCCAAATTGACAGCGGGAGAGGCAATCGCCGCAAGCGATACAAATCTCCTCATTGACAACTGCAAGGAAATCAGATCTGGCAATCACGGATGAGTTGCTGAATTCGGCCACACTTCTTAAAATGCCGCAGCTGCAAGTGCAGCAATTGCAGATGTAGGAATTATGATCGCGGTAATTTCCAGTCGTGTGCACCAGGCCAGCATCTTCTGCCTGGTGTAAAATTTCCAGTGCCTCCTCTTTGCTGATCGCCCGGTCAACCTCACTATTCTCGAATGCTCCCTCAATAGGTGCGAATACCAGGCAATTTTCTACGGGATGAATGCAGGGATCACCGATCAGCCTTTTCTGCACCCTGCAAACACAATCCCTGACGCCCCAGGATTTAGCATTTCCCAGGAGATCGGATGCTTTTTCATAAGGGAATACTTCCATTTCAAAATCTATCGATTCCTGGACCGGAATAACCCGATGAACCGACAGGCCCTTGCCTGTGATACCCCCCTGGGTCTCTTGAAAATACGCTTCGAACAACCCGGCAATTTCCTCATTCATCCTGGGTAAAAGCTCTTCATAGATCCCGACAACGAAGGGCATCAAGCCAAATACCAACCCTCTTTCCCCTTTGGAAAAGAGAATGACCCGTTTCCTGACCATATCCTTCAAGGTCCGCCGGGCTTCTTTCTCAGGGACATTCGCTCTGCCGGCAATCACACTGGCGGGTTCTTTCTTGAGCTCCATCTCAGCGGCCAGGGCTGCTTCCTGGGGTGTGAATATCTTTTCCAGCAGACGGATCTCCACACCACTTTCCGTAGCGGGGAAACGATTGGGCAGACTATCCAACTTCTGGGCTAGTTTTTGATATACCTCCCGGCTCATAAATCCTCTCCTTAAGGCAAGGCAGATGACTGGACAATCGCACAATCAACTCAACCTAAGTAAACAGACTGGCAGCTTCCTTGATCAGGGCTCTCGCTATCTCGAATTTTGGCAGGGACCCCAAATCCTTTGTCTGGCCGTCCCGCCAGATCAGCAGGACCTGATTGAGATCCGCGCCAATGCCAGTATCCTGTCCACTGACATCATTGGCGGCAATCAGATCAAGGCCTTTCTTTTCCAATTTTGCGCGGGCATTCTCCAGCAAGTTTTCAGTTTCGGCGGCAAAGCCTACCACAAAAGCGGGACCAACACCTAATTCTTCTTTCCGGGCAGCCACGTGCAGGAGAATATCCTCGGTCCTCTCCAGTTTGAGAGTCTGTAATCCTTCCCGATCCTTTTTGATTTTCTGATCCGCTGGTTGAAGAGGCCGATAATCCGCCACAGCAGCGGCCATGATCAACAGGTCAGCAGCTTCTGTTTCCGCAAGAACGGCGTCCGCCATTTCAGCAGCGGTGGTCACCTGCACTATATTGGCCCCTACCGGTGAAAGCAAGCTTACCGGACCGGAGATCAAAACCACATCCGCGCCTGCGTCGAGGGCTGCTTGGGCGATCGCGTACCCTTGTTTTCCTGATGACCTATTGCTTATAACACGGACCGGGTCAATCGGTTCCTGTGTGCCGCCAGCTGTGACGACCACTTTTTTACCCTTTAACATCCCCTCTCTCCCCAAGAGCTGGCGCAGATGGCCTGCCAGCAGTTCTGGTTCAAGCATGCGCCCTTTCCCGGAGAGCCCTGAAGCCAGGTGTCCGGCAGCAGGCCCCCAGATGTGCACTCCTCTTTCACGCAGGAGCGCCAGATTAGCCTGGATTGCCGGATGGGAATACATGCCGCCATCCATGGCTGGTGCAATGGCGATCTGGGTTCGAGAAGCCAGGGCTGTCAGGGTGAGCAGGTTATCGGCCAGTCCCTGGGCCAGCTTGGCGATGGTGTTGGCAGAAGCCGGAGCGATCAAGAAAGCCTGATTGTTCTCTCCCAGATGGATATGCAGAACGTGGTCATCCTGCTTCCACAAGTCCTCATCCAAGTAGGCTTTCCTGCCTGTTACCGACGAAAACGTCATGGGCGAGATCAGTTTTGAAGCCGCTTCTGTGAGGATGGTATCCACCTGCGCCCCGGATTTGGCCAGTAAAGACGCCAGGGCTGCTGATTTATATGCCGCGATCGATCCGGTCACACCAAGAACGATTCGTTTGCCTGAAAAAATATCCATCAAATACCCCTTTCTCCAATTTTTCGGTAACAGAAGGTGATCACTAGAGTTCCAGATCCTCTACTGGTTCATATTCCAGATGATCCGCAAACCATCAAGGGTCAACCAGGGAGCCACGATGTCGATCACATCGGTTTCCCGGGCGATGATATCGGTCAAGCCGCCAGTCGCGATAACTTTCATTTCCGGACCCAGCTCTCGTTTAAAACGGGCCACCATACCTTCGACCAGGCCAACATACCCAAAGATCAATCCAGACTGCATGGCATGGGGTGTGTTCTTGGCAATTGCGGATGGGGGTGTATTTAGATCCACTTTGGGGAGTTTGGCAGCCCTGCGGAACAGGGCGTCCGCCGCGATGCCAATTCCAGGAGCAATTGCGCCACCCAGATAGTCCCCTTCCGCGGAGATAGCATCGAATGTGGTTCCGGTGCCAAAATCCACCACGCAGGCTGGACCACCGAAAAGATGCTGGACAGCCGCTGCGTCCACGATCCGATCTGCCCCGACAGATTTGGGGGTTTCGTACAATATCCGCACCCCGGTTTTTACCCCAGCATCCACGACCAGCGGATCCAGGTTGAGATAATCCTGGCAGGCTTGGAGAAAAACCCCGGTTAGTTGGGGGACGACACTGGCCAGGCAAACAGCAGTGATATCCCCTGGAAGCAGTCCCCCGTGTTTCAACAATCCATCTATCTGCAAGCCATATTCATCTGGCATGCGCTGGTGGTCAGTGGATACTCTCCACCTGGGACCCAATTTCTCTCCCTGGTAAACCCCCAGGGAGATATTGGTATTGCCAATATCGATTGTCATCAGCATAGGATTTCCTTTCCTTGATTTTGCCAGTCCTCCAGGACGCTGACCGGATTTCGATTCAGTAGGTCTTTCTCAAAGGCCAGGTTGGAATCAATCAGCCTGGCCCAGAGGATCACTGAACCTAATATTCTCCCGAATGTCAAGAGACTCCCAGTATGATATTATCGATCAATCGTGTTTTACCTATGTAAACTGCCATGGAGATCAGGCAGGATTTAACTTCCCCGTCCAACTCAACCAGCGTCTCTGGATCTGCGCAGGAGACATACTGCAGGTCCGCTAACTCCTCAGCCTTGACTTCATCGCTGACAATTTGAGTCAAGGTTTCAGCTCTTCGTTCGCCAGACAGAAAAGCGTCACGGGCCTGAAACAGCCCCCGGGAAAGGCACCTGGCTGCAACCCGCTCGTTCTCATTCAGATAGGTGTTACGGCTCGACATCGCCAATCCATCATCCTCACGAATAATTGAACAAACCACAATTTCAATTGGGTAATTCAAATCTCGTACCATCTGCTGGATCACTACCGCCTGCTGGGCATCTTTTTGCCCGAAATAGGCCCTGTCCGGACCCACAGCGTTGAAAAGTTTGGCTACGACTGTGGTTACTCCCCGGAAATGTGTGGGGCGGAAAGATCCCTCCAGCATGGTTGAGAGGCTTTCAACCTCTACCCAGGTCTGATATCCTTCCGGGTACATAACCTCTACAGTGGGAATCCATACCACGTCCGCTCCTTCGGTTGTCAGCAATTCCAGGTCCCGTTTGATATCCCGGGGATAATTTTCCAGATCTTCCTCTGGAGCGAATTGAGTTGGATTGGCAAAGATGGACACAACAACTGAGGGATTCCCCTCCCTGGCTTTGCGAACCAGCGAGAGATGCCCTTCGTGCAGGTACCCCATTGTGGGCACAAAACCAATTGGATGCGCCAGTTTACTCAGCTCTTTTCTTAACTCTGGAATACTTTCTACAATTTTCATTCTTCTTTCCTTGATAAATCCACTTTACCTTGAATCAACAATGCCAGGATTTCGTTAACTGGGGTTGGTACACCGAGTTTTTTCCCCTGCCTGACCACCGCCCCACACAAAGCATCAATTTCGGTTGGCGCGCCGCGCCTGATATCCTGCAGCATGGAAGAAAGGTTTTCCCTCGTCGCTGCCGCTACCGTTTCCGCGGCCTGGGCAGGATCGCTGAAACTTATTGGGACTCCAAGTTTCCGGGCCACTTCTGCAGCTTCCCGGGCTGCCATTCCCATCAATCGGGTGACAGCAGGGCTTTCCAGCAGTTCTCCATTCTTCACCCCCAGAAGCCCGGTCAGGGGATTGATGGCCACATTGATCACCAGCTTTCCCCAGATCAATCCAGATAAATCCTCGGTCTGCTGTACAGTAAACCCGCCCAGCTGAAGCAGGTTAATCAGAGCGGAGATCTTGGGATGCTCACCCACTGATATAATCCCTTCCCCCCCCGGACGGACCTTACCGGGTCCCAGGGAAGTCGCCCCGTAGGTAGTCACGCCCAAAGCAGTGCGGTCCTGGCCGAGCACAGCACCCAGGGTTTCCCCATTGCCCAATCCATTCTGCAGTGTGAGAGCGACGCCATCCTCAGCTAACACCTCGCTCAGCTGGCGGGCAGCCCGTTCTGTTTGCCAGGATTTCACCAAAACCAGGGCCAGGCTTGTTCCCCTGAGTTGAGCCGGATCAAGAAAAGCCTCAGCGGGATAGTACCGGGGAGATCCATCCTCAATCACACATATCCCCTCTTTATTAACCGCCGCGATGCTCTCCTTCCATGTGCCCAGGAAGTGAACCTTGACCCCCCTTTTCGCCAGTCGCCCTCCCATCAACATCGCCATGGCGCCTGTTCCCATGATCGTGATCTCTGTCATCACTCAGGGCTCCGATGTCAGGTCCAGGAACAGCTTCCATTCTTCCTCAGAGATGGAAAAGCTGTGCTCTTCTCCCGGAAATTCTCCCGACTCCACTTCTTCCTTATAAGATCGAAGGGCCGAATCAATTTCTTTGTGCAGAAGAGCATATTGCTTGACAAACTTGGGTGTGAATTTATCGAACAATCCCAACAGGTCATGGGTAACCAGCACCTGGCCGTCGCACCCCCCTCCTGCCCCAATGCCGATAGTAGGAATGGAGATCTGAGTTGAAATCAATTCAGCCACTCGATCTGGCACAGATTCAAGGACGATACCAAAACAACCTGCTCCCTCAAGCAGTTTGGCATCTTGGAGCAGCTTCCTGGCTGCTTCTGCGCTTGTGCCCTGGGTTTTAAATCCGCCCAGCTGGTGCACGCTCTGGGGTGTCAGACCCAGATGACCCAGGACCGGGATCCCGGAACCGATGATGGCTTTGACAGCATCCAGGCGCTCTTCCCCGCCTTCCAGCTTCACAGCGTCCATACCAGCTTCCTGCAGAAATCGGCCGGCATTGCGGACCGCATCCGGGATGCTGGCCTGGTAGGACATAAAAGGCATATCACCGATCAGCAGGGCCCGGGAGGCGCCCCTCGATACTGCCCGGCAGTGATGGAGCATATCCTCCATGGTCACCGGGAGGGTGTTCTCGTAGCCCAACATGACCATCCCCAGGGAATCACCCACCAGGATTGAGTCAATTCCTGATTGGTCGACCGCCCTGGCTGTCAAATAATCATAGGCAGTTAACATGGTAAGCGCTTCTTCGCGCTCCTTTTTCAAGCGGAAGACAGCCGTGGTCACTTTCGTGGTAGAAATGGGGGATTTTGCCATGGTACCCTCCTCAGGGGTAGGGGCCATAAAATTTAGTTTGATCCTACTATTGGGATATTATCACTTAAACAAGCAAGAATTTCAAGGAATAGGCAGGAATTGTCATTTGAAATTGAAAAGTGGACTCTTTGCAATTGAAAGCTGGACTTGTTTTCAGTTGAAAGCTGGACTCCTATAATGGGTTCCCTCGATAAACCAAGGAGGAAGTTAATGCGCAGTAGCAGAAACAGGTTTCCAATAAATGGAGCAATTTTACTCTTTATATAGTGTACTGCAATTAACCCTATCAAGCTTGACTACTTGAGGTTGGCTCAGTTTCCTCAAAGAAATAATTACCCGTGTTGTAAGCTGTGAATTTTCTTGTTTTGACAAGGTTCCATACCACTCTATGTTCGCGGAGTGGTATGGAAATATTACGTTATTAAAATTGGATAGGAATAGTGAGTTTATGCCTGCGGTTCTTATCCTGCCCCGGAAAAAATCCCTGAACTTTTAGAAATAAAGCATGAAACACAAATTTATGTTTATGATACAAACCCCCGTGGGGAGGTGACAGGAAAAATACCAAAGGATTGGGTCAATAGCTATGCCGGAAAGTGATAGAAACAGAAAGTATGTGTATACAGCAACTGTAACTGTGGTCGCTAAAACAAACCCAATCCTGGAACATGGCTGTTCCAGGGCATAGATATCTTTCAGTTAAAATTCAACAGGGCCGATAGAAATTTCAAGAGATGATGTAATTTACTGAGGTTCAGATCATTAATTATGCTAGCCAGCGGAGAACTATCAGCTTAATCGGCATCAAGCGTGCTAGCATCCTGGTCTCTTTTCCTGGATCTTGCCGCAATAAGAACTCCCCCTGCTCCAACCAGGTATGGGATGAGCCACAATGGCCCTATTAATCTAAAAAAGAATGTTATGGCGAGGAAGGGCAGAAAAATTAAGTAAGCGATGAAAATAAGTGTTCGAAAACCCGTTCTGGGAAAAAGCAGAAGCAGAAATATGATTGCGGCTGACGGGAGCAGCCAGAGGAATATTGATCGCCACATGATTATGGATCCTGGCACGAAACTGGCAGTATAGAACAGGATCCCAAGCGGCAAAAGTGTCGCTAGCAAACAGATTATAAGAACTAATCGATATAAACGCATAGTACCCCGCAGTCCCCGCAACTGGTCGATAGTGAACTGATCTTCATTTTCAACAAAATCTTCCAGCCTGTCAACTGTGGAATACCTTAGTTCATCGACTTCGACTTTACCTGTGGCTTTCCATAGTACTAAGATCAGCTCCAGCCGGGAGCTTACTTCCAACTTTGCATAGATATTATTCAAATGGAATTCTACTGTGCTGATAGAAACACCAAGCGCCAAAGCAATTAGCTTATTGCTTTTACCCTGCAGCAGCTGTCGGATAATTTCCCACTCACGATCACTCAATTGATTGAATTTTGCCATGGGATCGTTTCCTTTTCAATTTTCCCCACAAGACGCCCCCTGGTGGTAAAACGCACTCGGATCTGGGAATTTGGGCGATGCCGAAGGATGCTTGGTGTTCCAGCTGAAGATCCCTTGGCGGGTCTTGAAACGTCACATTTCCCTCTATGCGAATGTTTATTACACTTGAATGGCCTTAACGATCTTGCTTATCTAGCAAACCAGCCCTCTCTTCCGGGCTGATAAAAGCCACCTCCAGCGCATTCCGCTGCGCCCGTGTGATCAGCTCTTCGCTGAGCCCCGCGGCCGGGGCAGCCTGTTCATATTCGAAATGCAGATCGATAGCACTGATCCCTGGATCATCTGTATTAATCGTTGCCAGAATCCCAGCCTCAAGGAATTTACGGAGGGGGTGATCCTGATAACTATCAACAACCCTGGTCTGCAGATTGCTGGTTAAATTCGATTCCACGCCAATCCTGTGTTCGACCAGATAATCCATTAACAGAGGGTCCTGGATCGCACTCACACCGTGGCCAATCCGCTCAGCGCCAAGCTCCTCTATCGCCTGCCAGATACTGTCTGGCCCATCCTCCTCGCCAGCATGTACCGTGATATGCCAGCCGGCTTTCTGTCCTTCCCGGAAATGATCCACAAATAGTCTTCCAGGGTAATTGACCTCATCACCGGCCAGATCGAGGGCTGTAATCTGGTCTTGATAGGCCAGCAGGGCTTCCAGCTCAGCCCAGCCCTGGTCCGGGCCGTATGTTCGGCTGATTATGCCAATGGCATTCACCCCAATATCAAATGCCTCGCGGCCGTCCTGCAGGCCCTGCAGGACGGATTCCACAACGCCAGCGGGGTCCAGCTGATGGGACTCCGCCATAAAATAGGGGCTGAAGCGCAGCTCTATATAATCTATCCCCTCCTGATAAGCATCTTCCACATTTTCATAAGCGACCTGCCGGCAGGCGTCATAATCAGCCAGTATGCCGACCATATACTTGAATTTTTCGATGAATGCCATCACGCCTGGCCGGGGTTCAGTGATCTGGACGTATGGCCGCAGCTCTTCGAGTGTATCCGCCGGTAGCCGGATATCATGTTTGGCAGCTAGATTAAGGATGGTTTCCAGCCTTATGCTTCCGTCAAGGTGCCGATGCAGATCTACCAGGGGAAGTTTCGGATCTATCATATCGATCTCTCTTTTTTTTATCCTGTACCCATTTTATCAAAGACCCTGTATAATAAGAATACTGAAAGGAGAGGGTTGGATGAGAAAGGCAATGGCTTTTATATTTGGCGCCGTCCTGGGAGGTGTGCTGGGCGGATTGGGCGCACTGTTACTGGCCCCGTATTCAGGCGATGAAATGCGTTCTGTGATCCGGAAAGGTGTTGAGAATATCCAGATCGAGATCAAAGAAGCAGCCCAGCAAAAAAGATCCGAATTAGAAGGTCAACTGCAGGATTTCATCAATCCCCAGGAATCCTGAGAACGCAGGAACGCCACTCAAGACAGGCTCATCAATGACACTCCCCGCACAGGCGGGGGGTGTCATTTTTCATTATTACTGACTCAGCTGGAACCAGTAATTCGCTTTTTGTCTGGTAAAGCGGGTAGTGCCTGTTACGACCAGGACAACTGGATGGTTCCCGTTATCTCCGGAATTGATCGCCATTTCCAGTTCGTTTCCCTCAGACAAAGCCAGATATTCTACCCGCGGTTCAGGTCCCAGGTGAATCAATGCCAGGCGGTAGGTTTGGGGAAGAGAATTTTCAACCCGGACAAATCCCTCTGCGAACCAGCCCCCGTCACCCTCTTCAAATCCGGTAGAATAACCGATTTCCGGAATACTAACTGAATCCAACAGCAACCCTTCCCCATGGACTGCCGCATCGGTTATGTATTCGAAGCGAATCTGGATTTGCTCTCCAGCATAACCGGAAAGGTCTACAGATTCCTCGATCCAGACTCCGCTTCCGCCAGACAGACCGTTGTATCCCCAACCATAACTGTTGCCGGAGGGGTTTTCTGACGTGCTGGACGGAGTCCTGATGATCCGCCAATCGCCCCCATTGGTGGATATTTCCAGGAAAACGTAATCATAATCTTCTTCCAGGTCATACCAGGTCTGGTAATTGAAGGTGATAGGGCCGCTAACGTCCCGGAAATCAAATCCACGGGTCAGGCGCATATTCGAATGGTCCCCTTTATTGGACCAGAAGGCGTGGCTGCCCTCGATAGGATCTTCCGGCAGCAGTTTCACCGAATCCTGCCCTGAAAAATGCAGGATGAAATTTCCGTCGCAATCCAGTTTAACATAATCGGCCGCGTATTGATGCACATCCCGGGCCATTTCGCGGGTGGAGCAATTGTGAATGATCTCTGTAACGTCGAAGTAAGGGGCGTTCGGATAGCTGATGTATTTGAACCTTTCAGTAACGTTGTATGCATCATTGAGGATATTGGTCACCACCCAATCCAGGAAAACATCATTCGCTGTGATCTGGTTTCCCGTCACGGGATCAGTGATGGATAGATCCGCTAGTACTTTGTCCACACTTGGCATTCCATTCAGATCTTCCGCGACCAATGCCTTGGTGGCTTCGCTTCCAAACCGGTCCATAAAATAAGTGACAAACAGGAAAGCATTGCCATAATGCGGCACGGTCATGCTGGGGTCATTGGGCCAATCATTCAATTGGGTATCCGGATCATCCGCAAAATAATAATCGTGTATAGGGCCTTCCCGATGCCCGGTCAACAAGGTCGCCAGTTCAGAAAAACCCTCGTTGAGCCAGGAAGTTTCATTTTTATCCCGGTACCAGTGGATCATATGCTGGAATTCATGCGCCAGAACTCCATAAGTATATGGGTCCAATAAGCTAGTATTGTCCGCATTGAGCATGAAGGTTTCGTGAGAGTTCGAAAATTCGTGCACTTCGGGAATGTACTCATCCACAGAGCTGTAATACCCGGCGACATTCCCTCCCAGGCCACCAGCGTAGATCACGTAGATATGCGGGTCCTCATCCACACCGGGGAACCATTCTGTGCCAAAGAACTCCTGGTTTGTGGGATAAATATTACTCTCAAAATCCGCTGCCAGATTATCAAGTGCTTTCTGAGAGAAGAACACTCCATTCTCAACCCAAAAATACAGGTGGTCTGTGACCGCGGAGAGTGTGGTTTCGATCTGGAAGTTCTCAGCTGTATCGGTGTTGGTCACCCAGAAGGTTTCCTGTTCACCCGCTTGACGATTCAAATTCTCCACGGGTAAAGTAAGCTGGATATTTTCCTTGCCTTCCAGCCGGCGGGCGATATCAATGGGATCATTGATGGGGATAATTGTGTTCAACAGCGTGGTCAAGGTTGGATTAGTTGAAGAAGGAACATAACCTGACGATCCCGGCGGGTTGCCAGACAGCTGCGTGGGTACGATAACCTCCACATCAACAGGTTCGTTAACCAGGAGCTCATCCAAAATCACGTCTTCCTGAATCCAGAGGTTGATACCGTAGGCTGTGATACCGCAAGCAAAGCAGGATAAGCCCAGGACTACCACCCCCAGGCCGATCAGTACGATAAACAAGGACTTGTTTTTCAACTTGGTAACTCCTCTGAACAGGGCAGCTGCCATTAATTGGCGGCTGACCTCATGGACCCCGGTCCTGCTCTATGAGAGATGATTCTGAATTCCATTTGGCTTCAAAAAACCCCTCTCCTCCAGGTAATTGATGATCTCTCTGGCGCACTCTTCCGGTGTCATATCCTCTGTTGTGACCGTAATTTCGGGGTTCACCGGTACCTCGTAGGGATCATCGATTCCCGTAAATCCTTTGATCTCCCCGCTGCGAGCTTTGGCATAGAGACCTTTGACATCCCGTTGTTCACATACTTCCAGGGGGGTATTCACAAATACCTCGATAAATTGGTCTTTGCCAACCATTTTGCGGGCTTCGTTGCGGGTTTTTTTGTAGGGGCTGATGGCTGCACAGATCACAGTCCCGGTATGGCGGGTAATTTCTCCCGCTACAAAACCGATCCGCAGGATATTGGTATCGCGGTCTTCCTTGCTGAAACCCAGTCCTTTTGACAGATGAGTGCGGACCACATCCCCGTCCAGGGTGGTAGCCTCCCTGCCGTGCTCCAGCAGCATGGGACTCAAAGCATTAGCAATAGTGGATTTTCCAGAACCGCTCAGGCCTGTAAACCAGATACATAAGCCCTGCTTGTGAAGTGGTGGATAAGAATCCCGAAGGATTTCCGCCGTTTCTTTCCGGGTGAACCAGCCAGGCAGCTCTTTCCCTTTGTTCAAGTATTCTTCCCTGACCTGCGTGCCGGAAATGAACTTGGCTTCCCCGCCTTCCGGGGCATCCTCGCGAGCAACATACTTATCCTCTTTTTCGATATAGACCAGTTCATTGAAAAAGACCCCGGTGACACCGGTCTCATCCTGATACTGCTGCACCATCTCCTGGGCTTCATAGGGGCCGTAGAAGGGTTTGCCGTTGCTGTCCTTTCCAGGTCCAGCATGATCCCGCCCAACAATGAAATGGTTGGCGCCGTAGTTGCGGCGGATGATGGCATGCCATAGCCCTTCTCGGGGTCCTGCCATACGCATGGCCAACGGCAGCAGACTTAAAACGGTATTTTCTTCATAATAATTCTCGACCAAAGCTTTGTAGACCCGCACGCGGGTAAAATGGTCCACATCACCAGGTTTGGTTAGACCCACCACGGGATGGATCAACAGGCTGCCACCAACCCTTTCCAAGGCCCGTTTGGTGAGATCCTCATGAACCCTGTGCATAGGGTTCCTGGTCTGGAAGGCTGTCACATCTTGATTGCCAATCTTTTCCAGGATCTGACGAACCTCCCTGGGAGATTTACGTATATCCATAAAATCATAGTAAATCGGCGGGTTGATCACTTTCAGTTCACCGGAAATGCACAGATCCCCCCACTGCTCCATCTCGGATACCAAGGGATGGCGGTGATCCGTGGATCCCAGCACCAGCCGGGCTTCCCGAATGGGATCCCAACGATACACTTCCTCAATGCGCATGACAGCGATAATGTAATTTCGGGAATCACGCAAGGTGATCCACTCGCCGCGGGTGGGAAGGTCTTCCTTCTCAATGGTCAGGGTGATCGGTATGGGGAAGAGCACACCATCTGCCAGGCGCATTTCAGTCAGCACGCGGCTGTAGTCATCCTCACCCATAAATGAGGTCAACGGTGAAAAACCACCCACCGCCAGCAGCTCAAGGTCATGCAGCGAGCGGTCGCTCAGCTGGAGTGAGGGGTAATGATTGGCTTTTTCCAGCCAATCCTCTTTTTCCACCTCAGGAACAAGCAGGTTGACCAACTCACCGCCGTAAGGCTCAATAATCGTTCCGTTTTTTGTCATAATCGGATTTTTCCCTTCTGGTTTCTACCTGGAGATCCATTCGCCAGGCAAGGACAGCTTTGATAAAAACGACACTCATCATACCACAACAAGCTCTGAGGGGTCTTGATAGATTTACCCCTCGATTTTCCTGCTGCCAACAATTAGGATCGGCAGTTCCACGCGATCAATGATCTTGATGGTCAGATTTCCCAACAGCATTTCCTTTAATCCCCGGGTGACGGCCGAGGAGCCAATCACCACCAGGTCATAATTCCCGATTTGGGTTTCTCTAACGACTTCCTCAATTGGGATGCCCCGGCGGATTTTCACTTCGGACTCAGTCTGGTTTTCATTTAATATCTCCACCCCTTTCCTCAAATATTGAGCGTAGGATGTATCCGTTTGCAGCAGTTCTTTCACTGTTTCGTCGATCTGATCCAGACCGGTATACATGGCTGGCACAGCACCCGCACATACATGCAGCATGGTGACAGCTGCGCCGAGAGCAGCTGCCAGACCTGCAGCCTGATGAACTATGGAATAATTATCTTCGCCGCAGGCGGTGCAAAGCAGGATGTGGTCAATTTTCGGTTTGGCATTCTGGGTGATCAGCAGCGAAACTTCTGATTGCTTGATGAGGAGAGGGTCTATTTCCACAGTTTTGCGCAGGCGCAAGATCCGATCCGCGTTGACGATTACCAACTGGTAGGTTTGATTTTCAAGCACCCGCTTGATCACAACCGTGTTTTCCCCTTCCTCGATCAAAACCCGGGATGAAATCGCGCCCAGATCCAGGGAGGCCTGCTGCGCTACCGCTTGACCGTTTTCAAGATGTCCGCCCCTGGGCACCACTACCAAGATATCGACTGAGCCAGAAACCGCCTTGGAAATGATCTTCCCCATCAACACCGGGGGATGGTTATAACTCTCACTATCAAGAATAATTAGAATCTTCATCAATGAAATCAACCTCCTTAATGAAGGGCTCCGCTGCTGAACAAGCGCACCAGAACCAACACAGCCCCTACCAGCGGTAAGGCTGAAAACGCCAGTCGGATCCTCGGCCCAGCAAAAAAACGTGTTGCCGATGCTCCAATCTGGGCACCAATAGCCGCTCCAGTCTGCATGACAAGAGCCATCAATATATCAACATTCCCTTTGAGGGCATGGGTAATCGTGCCAAACCCAGAGGAAAAAACGATCTCAAACAAGTCCGTCCCTACCGCCACATGCGTAGGCACTCCCAATACATAGACCAGCATAGGCATCCGGATGAATCCCCCACCCACTCCCAAACAACCGGCCAACACCCCGGTCAAGAAACCAACGCCCAGCACTATCCAGATTGATATGCTTTCAATCCCTGAAACAGGGAAGGAAATCATGGGAGGAATTCTCACAGCCTGGATGCGTTTGGCTAATCCCTTAAACCCTACCGCATCCTCCACTGCTATCTGGTCGGTCCGAACCATCTGGATAGCGCGGACGCTTTCCCAGGCCGTGAACCCGCTGATGATCACCAGGATGACAATATAAGCAACCCCAATGCTAACCTCGAGTGCACCGGTGTCCTGCAGGGCTTCAATGATGCGTGCTCCGATTTCCACGCCGACTACGGTCGCCAGAATCATGAACGCGCCAAGCTTGAGGTCAACATGGCCCAGGGTTCGATGGCGACGAGCCGCGACAATAGATTTTCCAGTCATATGGGCCAGATCGGTTCCCACCACAAAATTCATCGGGACGCCGGTCCAGAACATCATTGGACCAGCCAGAAACCCACCTCCCACGCCAAAGAAACCGCCCAGGATCCCTACCAGGAAGCCCACACTCATCAGCAAAATAGGGTTTACTGTGACATCAGCGATCGGAAAATACATCCAGGATCCTCCTGATACCAAACTGGTCCAGTTTGATAAATTTCATCAAGAATGAGGTGGCAAAATCCAAAAGTACAGCCTGGACAAAGATCAAACCCAAACCGGCCCAGGCATAAAGAATCAAATTAGAATTAAAGATGGAAGCAATCCACTCCCCCAGCCAGCGTAAAACCAGCAGGTAGTAACCGAAAATCAGCAGGCTGTAAATGATGATCTCAACAATCAAGTTTCTGAATAACTTGCGGGGTTCCATTTTCTTCATGGTTCAACCTCTTGTGTCCAGAAGGAACTAAAACTGGTAATTAAATACTCTTGTCAATCCACTGAACCGACACTGAGATACCCTTCAAATAAATAACCCACTGTATGGCCATAAACCTGATCTCTCCCGGGAGAATAGAGATTCATGCGAGGGGTAGTGATATGCACTCTCTTTCCAGACACTGCCGCCGCCTTACGGCCTGTGGATAAAGCTCCAGTTTCTGTAGATGATATTTATAACTATCAATCTCAGAAAGAAAATTCACTACTTGACCAGGTCTTTATTCTCCAAATACCATTGGATGGTTTTCTGCAAGCCTTCCCGAAATGGCATCTGGGCTTCGAATCCAAAATACGCCTTAGCTCTCCTCGTATCCAGGGCGCGCCTTGGTTGACCGTTGGGTTTGCTGGTATCCCAGACAATGTTGCCCTCGAAACCAACCAATTCCGCTATCAAATCAGCCAGGTCTTTGATGCTGATCTCCATCCCGGCACCCAGGTTCACCGGTTCGCTCCCATTATAGCGCTCAGCAGCCAGCACAATGCCCCTGGCGGCATCGCCAGCATAGAAGAATTCCCGGGTAGGTGAGCCGTCCCCCCACAAGACCACTTCACTTTCTTTCCGCTCCCTGGCATCAATCATTTTCCGGATCAGCGCCGGAATAACGTGGGACGTCTCAAGGCTGAAATTATCCCTCGGGCCATACAGGTTGACCGGCAATAAGTAGATCGCGTTGAATCCGTATTGCTGCCGGTAAGCCTGGGCCTGTACCAGGAGCATCTTCTTCGCTAAGCCGTAAGGGGCGTTAGTTTCCTCCGGGTATCCTTCCCATAAATTTTCCTCCTGGAAAGGCACCGGGGTAAACTTGGGATAGGCGCAGATCGTGCCAATGGCTACAAATTTGCCTACTCCCGCTGCCCAGGCTTCATGCATCAGGGGCACACCCATCATTAAATTTTTGTAAAAGAATTCTGCCGGTCGAGCTCGGTTTGCGCCGATGCCCCCAGCCAGAGCTGCCAGATGGATGATCACATCCGGGCTGGCATCTGCCAGCATGCGCTTGATGCACTCTTTATCAGTTAAATCATAATCCTCGATTAAGGGGATAAACACATCCCTGGCACCCCGCTTTGCCAGGACTTCCTGGACATAGGAGCCCAGGAAACCGTCCCCGCCGGTCACACAGACGCGTTTATTTGTCCAGAACTCGCCTGGATCGGGGTAATCTTGATTATTCTTCATGTTTATCTCCCCATGCTGATAACCTGGTCATCCCAATTATGCCAGTCATCAAATTTGTCTTCCACGATCTTCTTGCCCTCTCCCGGTGCCTCAAGCCCTACCAGCTCGAGATCAGCATCCATCATGATCCGGACGAGATCATGATAGCGGACCTTCGGATTCCAGTTCAAGATCCGCTCGGCTTTCTTGGGATCAGCTTCCAGGTAATCCACCTCGGTGGGACGGAAATAGCGGGGATCAATTTCCACATAATCGCTGTAATCCAGGTCTACATAACCAAAAGCCTCTGCCACAAACTCGCGCACAGTATGAGCCTCACCGGTCCCTATCACAATATCAAAGGGCTCGTCCTGCTGGAGCATGGCCCACATCGCTTCCACGTATTCAGGAGCATAGCCCCAGTCACGCCTGGATTCCAGGTTCCCCAAATAAAGTTTTTCCTGCATCCCGGCCTTGATGCGTGCCACTGCCCTGGTGATCTTGCGAGTGACAAATGTCTCACCACGGCGGGGAGACTCATGATTAAACAGGATTCCATTACAGGCAAACAGCCCATAACCCTGGGAGTAATTCCGGGTGACCCAGAAGGCATATAACTTTGCGGCCGCATAGGGACTCTGGGGTTGGAAGGGAGTGGTTTCGCTCTGAGGAGGGGGAGCACTGCCGAATAATTCGCTGGTAGAAGCCTGATAAAAACGCGTTTGAATGCCAGACCGACGAATGGATTCCAGGATCCGGATAGTTCCTAATCCGGTGACATCCCCGGTATATTCCGGCATGTCAAAACTGACTCTAACGTGACTTTGGGCAGCCAGATGGTACACCTCATCAGGATGAACTTGATGGATCACTTTCTCCAAGCTGTCTGAACTGGAGAGATCCCCGTAGTGAAGGAAAAGCTTAACCTGTTCTCCGTTGTGAGGATCGCGGTAAAGATGATCCAACCGCCGGGTGTTGAACGTGCTTGCCCGGCGGATCACACCATGAACTTCATACCCTTTATGGAGCAGCATTTCTGCCAGGTAAGAGCCGTCCTGACCGGTGATACCTGTTATGATCGCTTTTTTCATATTTTTTTCCTCGTAGATCCATCCTCTGATGTGGAATGGATTCCTTTATCGGTCATCCTCAGGATGATGCTAGTTATAAGCTACAGAGCGGCTGTAAAAATTGCGGCAGCTTCAAAACCTTACTCCGTGAATATCTCTTTAGCCCAGATACGTTCCGCCAGGTACCAGTCCACAAGTTTCTGAACCCCGACCTCCAACGATATCTGTGGTTCCCAGTTCAGAACTTCCCTGGCTTTGCTTATGTCAGCATGGTTGGTCAACATATCCGCCCGGTGGCGGGGATGGTATTCGATCTGTGCTTTTTTCCCCAAGATATTTTCCAGCATGGAAATGAGTTCATTAATGGTGATCACTTCATGACCGCCAAGGTTAATGATCTCGTAGCCAACTAGACCCAGGGCTGCAATCGTCCCCTGGGCGATATCATCCACATAAGTGAAGCCCCGAGACTGCTCGCCGTCACCGTTCAAATGGACTGTCATGCCCTCTGCGATCCACTTGGTAAATCGGAACATTACCATATCCGGCCTACCAGCCGGACCATAGACGGTAAAGTAGCGCAGAACAGAAACATCGAGGTCGTGAAGGTAATGATAGGCGTGCGCCAGAACCTCAGCCCCCTTTTTCGATGCCGCATAGGCCTGCAGCGGATAGCTGCTCTCGGCGCTTTCCGGCGTGGGCAGGGGTGCGTCATCCCCATATACACTCGACGTGGAAGCCAGCAGGAACTTCTTGATCCCTTCCTGAAGGCAGAACTCCAATAGATTTAACGTGCCGGTAGTATTGGTATCCAAGTACACCCAGGGGTCTTTCAAGCTGTCCCGCACGCCAGCTCGGGCGGCCAGGTTAAGTACGGCATTAAACTCCTGTCCCTGTAAACGTTCATCCTCCAAGAAAGCTCGATCGCTGATATCCATTTTGCAAAAACTGAAACCCGGGTTACCTATAAGCCTGGTCAAGCGGTATTCCTTCATCCGCGGGTCATAGGCGTCATTCAAATTATCAATCCCTACAACCTCAGCACCACCCTGGAGAAGTTTTTCCACTACCTTGGAGGCGATAAAACCTGCCGCGCCGGTTACAAGATATCTTTCCATTCAGCTTCCTCCCGGGATTACAATCCCGTCACTTTGGGATCATCGCCTGCGATCTCCCCCAAAGCATTGCGGGCGTCCATGATGCATTGAGCCCTTTCGTAAACCGCCTGGAAATCATATTGGCTGTGATTGGTGATAATTACCACGCAGTCCACATTCTCTACTTCGGCCATTACATCCGGCACACTGGTAAGCTCGATTTTCTCGTGCCGCAGTACTGGAATAAACGGGTCATGGTAGCTGACAACCGCTCCACCCTGCTGAAGCAGGCCGATCACATCCAGGGCTGGTGACTCACGGACATCATCAATATCGGGCTTATAAGCTGCTCCCAGCACCAGCACACTGCTCCCTTTAAGAGCTTTGCCCTGGTTATTGAGCGTTTCCTGAACCTTGCCAACCACATAGCGGGGCATACCTGTATTGATTTCCGATGCCAGGTCAATAAAACGCGCTGTATAGTTCAGTGAGCGCAGCTTCCAGGACAGGAAGAGAGGATCGATGGGAATGCAATGCCCGCCCAACCCAGGTCCTGGTGTGAATTTCATAAAGCCAAAGGGTTTGGTTGCCGCAGCGTCGATCACATCCCAAACATTGATGCCCATTCGATCGCACATGATTGCCATTTCATTCACCAATCCAATGTTCACCATCCGAAAGGTATTTTCAAGTAATTTAGTCATCTCCGCAACTTCCGCAGTAGCCACTGGGACCACGGCTTCCATAGCGCCCTGGTAATATTTGGACGCTATCTCCGTACAGGCTGGTGTGACTCCACCGACCACTTTCGGGGTATTTTTTGTGGTCCAGTCCTCACGGCCGGGGTCGACCCGCTCAGGTGAAAACGCCAGGTAAAAGTCCTCTCCCACATTTAAATCCCTTCCCTCTATCAGCTTCGGTAAGAGAAGATCCCGGGTTGTCCCAGGATAGGTTGTAGATTCGAGGACCACAACCATGTCGGTATGCATATAAGGAGCAATCGAATCTGCCACAGAAATAATATAAGACAGGTCTGGATCCCTGGTTTTGCGTAATGGTGTGGGAACGCAGATGCTTACCGCGTCAGCTTCCTTAACCACTGAAAAATCCGTGGTTGCCTTCAAGGATCCCACCTTAACCAACTTTTCCAACAGGCTGGTATCCACATCATCGATGTAGCTGATCCCCTGATTCAGCGCATCCACCTTGGACCTGTCCAGGTCTACACCGGTAACGTTGTATCCAGCTTCTGCCAGCACGGTCGCCAGTGGTAACCCCACATAGCCTAAACCCAGGATTACTACCTGGGCACTCTGATCATTCAGTTTTCCAAACAGACTGCTATTTTCAATCATTCTTCTCGCTCCCTCAATAACATCTCTATTTTTAAAACAGGCTCAGCTGTTCAGCATGATTATCCTCTTCCAGGTTTTTTACCGGTTTATACACTGGAGCTTTCCCGGCGTTCTGGATCAGTTCTGGTAATTTAGCAAAATCCGCTTCAATCACCGAGCGCAAGGAAGGCCGGTGTAAAGCCGCTGCCGGATGGTAAAAAGGCACAACCAACATACCCTTGACCCGGATGGGCTGACCGTGAATTTCACTGATTTTTGCATTGGCTATAAATCGGGCCATCGAAAAACGGCCCAAAGTGACGATCACCCTGGGATTGATAATCTGGAGCTGCCTTTCCAAGTAAGGCGCACAGGCCTGAAGTTCCTCGGGTTGGGGATCGCGATTTCCCGGAGGACGACACTTGACCACATTGGTGATGAATACCTGCTCCCGTTTCATGCCAATGCCAGCCAGCAGTTCGACCAAGAACTCCCCGGCCGCGCCCACAAATGGACGCCCCTGCATATTCTCATGGAAACCCGGCCCTTCACCAATGAACATGATCTCCGCGTCAGAGGGACCTTCGCCAGGCACACCCTTGGCGCGGGAATGGAACAGTGCACATTTTTTACAGGTAGAAACAGCATCGGCTATTTTTCCAAGCTCAAGATCAGCGGTCATAAAGAAAAAAGACTCCTTGAGGAGAAAGGGCTATCCTGGTATTGGATCCCCTTTATGAAGATAATACGGTTTTAAACCCAGCACGTCGTCCACATCCCCGGACCGCCAGCGCTCCCAGGCCAATTCCGCCAGATATTTGGGACTGCGCATGGCCAGCGTCGGATCTGCCAGCGTGATCAATTCATGATCCACCAGGGCCTGGCGGATCTCCCGGGATAACTCCCCGGTTAGAAGGCACGGTTTCGTAATTCTGGTGACGAGTTCCTCCAGAGAAAGGTTCTCTATTTTACCCTCTGGGGCCCAGTGTCCATCAACGGTTTGGTACCAGCCCACTGCCAGGCGATTCCTCCCCGCCTGCAGCACAGCCGCCAGTTTTTGATCTGTCGGTGGAACTGCCCGGGCGGTGATGTCCAGGGTTGGCACACCGATAACAGGAAGTTGGTGGGTAAAGGCAATCCCCTTGACCAATGCCAATCCAATCCTCAGCCCAGTAAATGACCCCGGACCGGTGGCTACACCAAGGAAATCCAGGTCATTGGCTGAAAGGCCTGCCCGGATAAGATTTTCCGAGACAGCTTTGGCCAGCTCCACAGTATGAAACCGCCGGGATATCCAGCTTTCCTCGCAGAGGACCTGGCTGCCATCATAGATGACTACGCCCACGGCTTGTGTTGATGTATCAACTCCCAGCAGCATATTATGCTCCGTAAATATCCTCTCTGAATCGCTCCAGGATCTCTTTATGCCGCTCCCCCCGGGCATGGACAATAAAATCGCGCTGTTCTTCGTTTATTGCGCGCATTCTCATCCACAAATGCCCTTCCGGCAGGGCTTCTTTGATCTTGTCAGCCCATTCCACCAGCAGAGGACCCTGGCTGAGCATAGCATCAATATCCAGGTCGATTGCCTCCTGTGGCCCAGAAAGTCGGTAGGCATCCAGGTGGTAAAGCCGATTTTGATCCAAGCGCCGGTATACTTTAACCAGCACATAGGAAGGGCTGGTGACGGAATCGTAGGAACCCCATCCGGAAGCAATACCCTGCACGAGGGTGGTTTTCCCAGCTCCCAGGTTTCCCTCCAGGCAGATCACATCCCCGGGAAGCAGCAGCTCCCCCAGACGCATCCCCACCCGACGGGTTTGCGCAGGACTCCGGCTGATGACTTCAAATGAGCCTTTTTCGATTACAGCCATAGCGGTTTTCCTTCCTGCCGAAACCAGATCTTCTGCTGGTATTTTACCATTCCACTTCAAGCAATTTTCTTGAGATTACTGAGAGAGGCGATCAGTTTTTTGGTTCTCTCCTTGTCTTTCATGCCTTCAAAAAAAACATCGACGATTTCATCATCATCCTGCAGGCGGCTGTTAAGAACAAGGCCATTCCCCCACTTGGGGTGCTGGACTTTATCTCCCGGATTGAATTGTTTTTCAAGCGGCTGATTCCGGGCACTTTCAGCCTGGAGTTCCTTCCAGGTGCGGCCGACCTTTATCTGGCTGTCCTGCCTGGACACTGGTACGCCGTAAAGACTGTTCCCAGCCCGCAGTTCAGGCGGGATATCCCGGTAGAATGGTGAGGCTTCCAGCTCCCTCGAGCGCCCAAAAGTGCGGACCAAGGAATGCAGCAGGTAAAGGCGGTCCTTAGCCCGGGTAATCCCCACATAAAAGAGCCTGCGCTCTTCCTCCATAGCCTCCGGGTCATCCATGGAACGGACGTGGGGCAGGATCTCATCATTAAGCCCGATGATCAGCACCTGCTTGAACTCCAGGCCCTTGGCCGCGTGCAGCGTCAGCAGAGTAGCCCCTTCCGCATCGGAGTCCAGCGTATCCTGGTCAGAGATCAAGGCTACATTCTCGAGGAACTTGAAAAGCCCAACCGTCTGGTATTCAGAAGCCAGGCGCCGGAGTTCATCCACGTTTTCCCAGCGGTCATAGCCCTCATCACTGCCATCTTCAATAAAACTTCGGTAATCGATATCCTCCAGGATCCGATCTATCATCTCTACAGGCGGAAGGCTGTCAACCAGTTTCCGCCAACTCACCAGCTGCCGTCCGAATGCCGACAGCCGCGCTGCAACTGATTCATTGAAGGCTTCCCGATTTGGTGCCCCTTCTTCTGCGAGGGTCATCAAAAAAGCCCCCGGGGTAAGCCCATTCCGAGCTGCATTTTGAAGTAAATCGGCAAAGGTCTTCAGGCCGATTTTCCGTCTGGGCGTATTAATGATCCGGCGCAAGCTGACTATATCATCTGGATTTACGATTACGCGCAAGTAGGCAATAATATCCTTCACTTCCCGCCTGCCGTAGAAACGCTGAGCGCCCACCAACCGGTAAGGGATATGGGCGGATATGAATGCCTCTTCAATGATCCTGGATTGGGCGTTGGTGCGGTACATGACCGCAAAATCTGATACCTCGGCTTTCCCCTCTCGGACCTGCTGTTGAATGATGTCAACCACGAAGGCTGCCTGCTGCTGTTCATCAAAGGCTTCGCGGATGGCAATCAATTCACCTTCACCACGTTCGGTGAAGAGTTTTTTCGGCATCCGGTTGGTGTTGCGGTTGATGATGGCCATCGCCGTATCGAGAATGTTCTGGGTGGAGCGGTAATTTTGTTCCAGGAGAATAACTGCAGCATCTGAAAAATCCTCTTCGAATCGGCGCACGTTGCGGTAGTCAGCTCCCCGCCAGCGGTAGATGGACTGGTCAGAGTCCCCCACCACAAATATATTCCGATGATAGGATGCCAGATGCTTCAGCAGCGTGTACTGGGCTATGTTGGTATCTTGGAATTCATCCACCAGGATATGTTCAAAGCGCCGGGAATATTTCTCTCGGACTTGCTCGTTATCCCGCAGCAGGAAAGCCATCCACAGCAGCAGATCATCAAAATCGAAGGCATTGCTGCTCAAGAGGATCTTCTGATAAGCTTCATAGACTTCAACCGCCACCTTGTCCCATCTGTTGAAAATCGGCACATCTTTGGGCAGGTAGAGCTCATTCTTGGCCGCTGAAATGATCCCGTGGATTCTTTGCGGCCGGTAATCCTTCTCATTATAATTGAGATCCTTAAGCACTTGCTTGACCACCCGGAGCTGGTCATCAGCATCAAAAATTACATAGTTCTGATTGACCGGAATATGAGCCGCCTCAATCCGCAGAATGCCCGCACAGGTAGAGTGGAAGGTACCCACAGTCAAACCGCGAGTATGTCTCCCCAGCAAGGCATCAATGCGCTTTTTCATCTCTTCAGCGGCTTTGTTGGTAAAGGTAACCGCCATCATATGGAAAGGCTGCACCTGCAGCTCGCTCATTAGATATGCTGCCCGGTGAGTGAGCACCCGGGTCTTTCCGGACCCAGGCCCCGCCAGTACCAGCACTGGTCCCGGTGAGGCTGTCACAGCTTTTTTTTGTCGACCATTAAGGGATTGGAGAATATCCATACAGGCCTGATTCTAATGGGTTGGCAGGGAGGTGTCAACAACATTGCGGAAATACCCTCTCCGTTGTAGAATTTATCCATGACATGGGACCTGATCGGACATGACTGGGCTGTTCAACTGCTGCGGGGGCATATTCTCAATAATTCACTCCGGCATGCTTATTTGATTACCGGGCCCCGGGGCGTTGGAAAAGCCAATCTTGCCATTCGCTTTATCCAGGCCCTGACCTGCCCTGAAGGTGGTTCCTCCGGGAATCCCTGCCTGGTTTGTCAAACATGCAAACGGGTGGACAGGCTGGAATATCCAGACTTATTCCCAGTCGGTGTGGAAGAAGAAAGCAAACAAATCAAAATAGATCAAATACGGGAGCTGATCCACAACCTATCTTTATCCCCTTATGAAGCTGGCCGCAGATTCGGCTTGCTGCTTGATTTTGAAAATGCCAGTCCCAGTGCCCAGAACTCACTATTAAAAACCCTCGAGGAGCCGCCAGGATCTGTCATACTGATCCTGACTTCCATTACTTCTTCCGCGCTGTTGGATACGATCACTTCACGTTGCGAGGAGATCAAGCTGAATTCGGTCCCTCTGGATGTGACCAGCCGGGGACTGCAAGAACTACATAATATCCCCCCCCAAGAAGCGCAATTCCTAGCCCATATTTCAGGGGGAAAACCCGAGATTGCCCTGGCTATGCATGTTGACCCTGACATCCTCGAGCGCAGAAGGAACCTGTTCAATGAACACCTGGAGATCCTTGCTGGCAATTCGGTCAGGCGTTTTGCTTACGCCAATCAAGTAAGCAAAGACCCTCACAAGGTTAGGGAACTGCTGGATACATGGATCTCAATCTGGCAGGACATCCTGCATCAAAGCAGTCAATCACAGATTCCACTCCAGAATATTGACCGGGAAGAGGATATCCAGCATATCCTTCGCCAAGTAGATTTTGCTACCACACGCAACTCCCTGATCCTCTTTCGAAGGGCACACCAGCTGCTGGGAGAGAATGCCAACCTGAAATTGACCCTGGAAGACCTGATGCTGGGGTTACCCACTATCAGCACCTCCCTCTAAGCGCAGGCAGGGCCCGGCAAATTGATCCAGGAGCATGGATTCCCGGGATTCCATCTGTGCTATACTCAGGAAGAATATATGGGGAAATCATGTCAAAGGAATATAGCCAAAAAAATTGAGGCCTTTCGTTTCGGGCAGGGAGTCATTCTACCCTTTAGGGCGGATGGATTTACAACCTGATTTCAATCAGCAGGGAAAACCCTTTAGCAAGAGTAAAAATATCTATGCGGACATGGGATAAAATAAGAGGGGGTAGGTTCTGGAAATGATACAAAAGAGTGACAATCCTAAACGGGAAAATAAAACCAATCAGCAGGCCTTGCTGGAACTGCTGTACCGCATCAGCCGGGAAGTGGCGACTACACTGGATTTGGCTGTCCTGCTAGAGCGAGTCTTATCACTTGCCATAAAGACCATCGGAGCAATCCGGGGTAGCATCATCATTCTGGATGAGAATGGTAATCCTTTTGAATCTGCCATCATTGTTCACGACCAAATGATCACTCACACCAACGAGCAGCTCCGCGTTACGCTCGAGGAAGGACTAGCCGGTTGGGTGGTAAAAAAACAGAAAGCGGTCATTATCCCTAATACCAGCAAAGACAAGCGCTGGCTCCAGCGTCCAGATGATGAAGAAACAGGAGCTAAATCAGCCTTGTCAGTACCGATTACCATGCGCAATGACCTGGTAGGCGTAATCACCCTGGTGCATCCGGAACCCAATCATCTCCAGAAAAACCACCTAAACTTGATCCGGGCCATCGCGGATCAGGCTGCGGTCGCGGTGTTGAACGCCCAGTTATATGGGGAAAGTCACAGGCAGGCCAGGGTGATGACAGCCCTGGCAAACTCGGCCTCCGCAATGGCCTCGACCCTGAACCTTGAAGTTGTCCTCAATAACATCCTCAAGGAAATCCAGACCGCCCTGGAAGTCGAATCTGTTGCCCTCTCACTGATTGATCTCGAAGGAGGGCACCTTGAATACAAAGCTGCCATTCATGAAAGCATGGACCTGCATGCTAAACTGGTTGGTAAAAAGATCCTCCTTGGTCAGGGATTTGCCGGCTGGGTAGCAGAACACGGGAAGGGTGAGATTGTCACCCATCCATCCCAGGATCCCCGCTTCTTACAGACTAACAAAGTCTATCCAGAGATGTCGCCCCATGCTATCGTAGCCGCGCCAATCTTTATTCCAGGACGGGTATTAGGCGTATTGGAAGCGATCAATCCTCATTCGGGCCAGTTTGAACCTGATGCTTTGCAGGTTTTATCCGGCATTGGCAGCTTGGCTGGCTCATTCATCCAGAATGCCCGACTGTATGAGGATCTCCAGGAGACACACAGCCGCTACTACGATCTGTTTGAAAACAGTATTGACCCGATCATCATCACCGACCTGGAAGGAAACATCCTGGAAAGCAACCAGCGCACACTCCAGACCAGCCGCTACACGGAGGACCAGCTTCGCAAGATGGTTATTAATGACATCCACGAAGTGAAATGGGATGCCATCGGATCTACTTTCCTGAGCCTGGAGGAAGACACTTCCAGCTCTTATGAATCAAAGCTGATCACGGAGGATGGCACGGAGATTCCCATCCAAGTCAACGTCCACCAAATCCAAATGGCGGATGAATGCAGGCTGCAGTGGATCCTGAGAGATATAACAGAAAGAAAAAATCTCGACCAGCTCCGGGAAGATCTTACCTCGATGATCTTCCATGACCTGCGCTCGCCGCTCTCCAATGTCATCTCCAGCCTGGATGTCATCCAGGCGTCCCTTCCCGGTACAGATGACCCGGAAATTCAATCTCTTTTTGATATCGCCAATCGTTCCACGGTGCGCATCCAACGTCTGACCAGGTCTTTACTTGACATCAACCGCTTGGAGAGCGGACAGCCTATTACCGATACTGAGAACTTCCACCCTGAAGAGTTAATTCAGTATGCCAGACAGGAAATGTCCACCCAGGCGGCAGCCAAAAAACAGGAAATGACTCTTTCAATCCAGAAGAAACTCCCCCAGGTAGTCGCGGACCGCAACATGATCGAACGCGTGCTCATCAACCTGGTGCAGAATGCAATAAAATATACACCATCGAACGGAAAGATCGAGATCGGCGCTGAGATGATCAAGGATGAGATCCACTTATGGGTCCTTGACTCCGGACCGGGAGTGGATCCCGATTATATTGACCGGATCTTTGATAAATTCACCCGCATTCACCCAGACGAGAGGATTAAAGGCCTCGGCCTTGGTCTGGCTTTCTGCCGATTAGCAGTCGAAGGCCACGGCGGACGCATCTGGGTCGAGAACCTCCCTGGCGGGGGCGCTAAATTCACCTTTACCCTTCCTTCAGGAAGCTGATAGTAATCTTCTGGCAATCAATGCCGGGAGGATTTAAGGAGTATCCATGCAGGAAATTAAACCAGGGATTTTTTATGAAGATTCCTATCCTGGACCCACAATCGGCGCGATATTGCTGCCCCGAGGTATGATCTTCATTGATGCACCACTCCGGCCAGAGGATGGCCACCGTTGGAAAACCACCCTCCTGAATAGAAGCCAGGGCACCATCCATAAGCTCCTCATCTGCCTGGATGACCACATGGACCGAACCATAGGAGCAAAAAGCCTGGACTGCCCAATTGTAGCTCATGAAGAGGCAGCCAAAGTCCTCAATGAACCTTCCAGTATGTTCCGAAATCAGATCCAAGAGAGCGGCGCTACCTGGGAGCGTTATCCTGAAACCTCAGGAATGAGCTGGATGATCCCTGATATAACTTTCTCAGATAAGATTGAGTTTCACTGGGCAGATGATCCAGTATTGCTGGAGCACCATCCTGGACCCAGACCTGGATCCAGCTGGGTCATCATTCCCTCCGAAAAAATCGTCTTTATTGGTGATACAGTAACGGTCAAGGGACCACCATTCCTCGGAAAAGCCCATCTGCCGACCTGGATTGACACCCTCGATGCATTACTCCGCGCCCGTTTCAAGGATTACACTCTGATCAGCGGCAGGGGAGGTCCGATCAACCTTGACCAGATCAAGGAATTGAAAAAATCATTTCGGAAAATCCACCGCAGGATTGAGAAACTGGCCAGCCGGCACGCATCCGCCGCAGACGCAGGTGAGCTGGCAGACAAATTCATGGATGAATTTGTGATTGAAAAACGAGACCGTGATTTCTTCCTTCAACGCCTCCAGCATGGTTTATCCCAATATTATGCCAGAAACTACTTTCCAAAGACCGAGAATAACACCTAATCCGATCACCCAAAATGGCAATCAATATCACCGGCCAAACGTCAGAATTCTTCTCAGATAGTCTCCCTGGTTATCAAGCACTCTACTGTACAACCCGCAATGGGATTGTGGAATCGATCCACTATGGTGCGGTTGCCGTGGTTACCGCTGATGGAACGCTATTTGCCTGGGCTGGGGATCCCCAAGCACGTACCTTTATGCGGTCATCGGCCAAACCATTTCAATGTATCCCCCTGTTGGAGATGGGGGGGAAAGAAAAATTCAAACTCAGTGCTGAAGAAGTTGCAGTGATATGCGCATCCCATTCGGGAACAGATCAGCATCTGAGGACAATTGTCAATCTGCAGCGCAAGATTGGCATCACTGAATCCGACCTGCGCTGCGGCACTCATCTCCCAGTTGATCAAGCCAGCAGACTTATACTGCAACACCAGGGACTCAGCCCATCGCAGAATCACCACAACTGCTCCGGGAAACATACTGGCATGCTGGCCCAGGCTGCGCTGCTTGGCGCAGCCATTGAAAAGTATACCGAGATTGAGCATCCAGTTCAACAGGGGATCCTGGCTGTTTTCTCTTCTATTTGCGGACTTGACAAAACGGATATCCCCCTGGGACGGGATGGGTGTTCAGTGCCTACATTTGCTGTTCCCCTGTATAATGCTGCCTGGGCCTGGGCAAAATTAGTGGATCCAGCGGGGCTTTCTCCTCTCCGGGCAGACTCCTGCAGGCAAATTACCGCTGCTATGACCAGCCATCCTTTCAACGTCGCTGGACCTGGAAGATTAGATACTCGTTTAATGGAGGCAGCTCCAGGCAAGATCATCTCCAAAGCAGGTGCAGAGGCATTCCAATCTATAGGAGTTTTCCCCAACGCAATCAGGCCTGGTTCACCCGGATTGGGGATTGCCCTTAAAATCGCTGGCGGTGATCTGGGAAAAAGGGCTCGCAGAGCCGTTACCCTGGAAATATTGCGCCAGCTGGGTATCCTTATGTCTCAAGAGCTCCAGGTGTTGGCCGACTTGGGACCGATTCAGACCAGCCGCAACCAGGCTGGAATCACAACCGGTGAAGCAAGGCCCTGTTTTCAATTACAATACAATTAACTGATGAATAAAAAGAAACACGCCATCAATATCCACCAGGCGCTGGTGGATGAATTTGGCTTCCCTGATTGGCGGCCCCATCTTTCTCCTGTGGGTGAGCTGGTATCCACCATCCTCTCCCAAAACACCAATGATTCCAATCGGGATGCCGCCTATAACTCCCTCCAGGAGCAGTTTCCCGACTGGGAACAGGTCCGAGATGCCCCTGAGGAACTGGTCATCAACGCAATCAGAACAGCCGGACTTGCCAACCAGAAAGGTCCAGCCATCCAGAATGCCCTGCGGACGATCAGTGAGGAAAGAGGAGCGATCGAGCTGGATTTTTTATCATCAATGAGCACCCAGGAAGCCTCAAATTGGCTGGAGAAACTTAAGGGAGTCGGGCCAAAAACCGCAGCCATTGTCCTGCTTTTTTCGCTTGGCATGCCAGCCTTTCCTGTGGATACCCATGTTTTCCGGGTTACAGGCAGGCTGGGCATCAGACCTGAAGGTATGACCGCCAACAAAGCCCACCAGTTCCTCGCCCGACAGTTCCCACCGGAAACATTTTATCCTGTTCATTTGAACCTCATCCGCCTGGGTAGAGAAATATGCAAAGCCCGAAAACCTCTCTGTATTTCCTGCCCACTGAACCACATGTGTGATTACTATGAAAATCTTACAAAATGACACTGGTGTATCTCAATTCAAGTCCATGATCTTTTTAGTGCTTGTCTTAATCCTGGCCGTGCTGGCAGGAGGTTGTGTCCCTCAACCAACAAAAAGCGTTTCCCCCCCAGTAAGCCCTCTCCTGCCCCCCTCCCCGACCTCGACCCAAGCAGCTACCCCTACAATAACACCAACCCTTCCATGGACGGATAACGGGCTGGTTTATGTAGTGGTAGGGCTATCCCCTGACCAAACCCTTCCCATGTATCAGGAGCCATCCATAATGGCTGGGGTCACAGGTCATATTCCTGCTTCAGGTAAATCAATACGGACAACCGGTATCGAAATCGAAGCGGACGGGATAACATGGCTGCAGGTCGGATACCAGGAATCAGCAGGTTGGGTGGACCGAGTTTACCTTGCCCGCCAGATTGGCGATATTCCTGAAGAATTGATCGCTCTGGCGCATACTATAGCTTCCGCCTTAAAAACAGCTGATTACAGTCATCTGGAGGAGTTCATCCACCCAGAATTGTGTTTGCGCTTTTCTCCGTATCCTTCCCTCCGGGCCAGTGACCTGGTATTTTGTCCCGAACAATTGGACGGGCTTCTCGACTCCAGCACCCTTTACACCTGGGGTAGATACGATGGATCTGGTGAACCTATTGAGCTTTCCTTTGAAGATTACCATCGGCGATTCGTTTACGATCAAGACTTCTTTCAGCCTGAGATCGTAGGGCTCAATCAAGAAGTCAGTTCTGGAAATGCCATCAATAATATTACAGAAATATTCCCTGATGGTATGATTGTGGAATACTATTTTCCTGGTTTTGATCCCCAGTATGGAGGAATGGATTGGCGCAGTCTGCGGATGGTATTCGTCCAGGAGAAAGGGGGCTGGTTTTTAGTTGCCCTGGTCCATGGGGAATGGACTATCTAGCTTACTCAGGATTCCTCTCAAAACAATCAACAAGAAACGACCATGAAAAAGAGTTTTTACCAGCTTTCGATTTCGATCATACTCATCGGCACCCTCTTTATTGCGGGCCGCTATTTGCGGTCCAATCGGCAGCCCGATCCAGGTCCTGAAACAGAGACTATCCATACTCTGACCCCGGAACCTCCGGAGGTGGATACCCCGGTTCCCACCTCCACTCCCATACTCCCACCTGGCCAAAGTTCACTGACTGGTGACCTGTACTACTTCAATGGGGACTGGGAGAATGCCATCAGAAGCTATGAAGAGACCCTGGCAAGCGCCCAGACCACTGAAGAAGGAAGCGGGGCATTATTAGGACTGGGAAAAATATATTACCAGGATGGGGACTATCAAAAGGCCCTAGATTATCTGCGCCTGCTGGTTGCCAGCTACCCAGAATCCACTAATATTCACAAAGCCTATTTTGCCCTGGCGCAGACATATTCCGCGCTGGATAGAGACCTGGAAGCTGCCGATGCCTATCACTTTTACCTGGGGGCCCGCCCCGGAATATTGGACGCAATGGTCCAACAAAGGAGAGGGGATGCCCTATCAGAAGGGGGTGAATCCCTCAAAGCGATCGAGGCTTATCAGGCAGCCATTGCAGCCGGCAGTGGATCAGATCTATACAACTTGCAGCTCAAAATCGGCCAGGAATATGCAGCCCTTGAGGATTACAACACTGCGATCGTCAACTATAACGATGTTTATCTCCAATCCAGCAATGACTATACCAAAGCCCGGGCGGACTATCTGCTCGGCAAAGCTTACCTGGAGTTAGATCAAAACGACCTGGCAGAAGCAGCTTTCCGGGATGCAGTTATCCAGTTCCCCCGCAGTTATGATTCTTACCTTGCACTGGTCGAAATTGTCAACAGGGGCTTCGAAATCGATGACCTCAATAGGGGGCTGGTTGATTATTTCGCCCGGCAGTACAGCCGTGCGATAGAGGCCTTTGACCGCTATTTGATGGATCCAGAAGCAGCTGATCCAGGCACAGCCCTTTATTTTGCAGGTTTTTCTCTCCGTAACATGGGACTGCACGATCAAGCAATTGTTTACTGGGATAAGCTGATCACAAAATATCCTGACCACCCTTACTATGTCCAAGCCTGGGAGTTTAAAGCCTATTCCCTCTGGTTCTACATGGGACGTCATGCCGAGGCCAGCCAGGTACTGCAGGATTTCGTGAGCCGCAACCCATATCATCCCCGCGCTGCGGAATTCCTCTTTGATGCTGGCCGGGTTGAGGAGCGGAAAGGCGACCTGGAACAAGCTTCTGCACTCTGGAAGCGGGTTTTTGATGAATATCCAACCTCCGCTTATGGCCGGATCAGCCTTTTTCGCAGTGGTATCTGTGAGGTGCGCCTGGCTGATTTTCAGGATGCCCTGGACAGATTCTCTACTTATCGAGACGCATCGGCTGATTTTGAGGAACTCTCGCAAGCATTATTCTGGATCGGCAAGGTCCACCAGATCCAGGGAGATCCCGAAACCGCTGCATCCGTCTGGCAGGAAGCTGCCAATGCAGATCCTACAGGATACTACAGCGAAAGGGCCCGGGATCTACTGCAGAATCGGACACCTTTTACACCGCTATTAGAATTTGATTTTGGTTATGATGTGGTGGCAGAGAAAAAAGAAGCTCAGGACTGGATCAAGAACACTTTTACGATCCCCGAGGAGACCAATCTGGACAGCCTGGGTCTCCTCGCAGAAGATCCCCGGATTATACGCGGCACAGAACTCTGGGAGCTGGATCTCTATACCGAAGCCCGGACGGAATTTATGGCTCTGCGAGATGAGGTCAGTTTTGATCCCATCAGCAGTTACCGGCTGGCAAATTACATGCTGGAGCTGGGTTTGTACCGCCCGGCCATCTATGCAGCCAGAGACGTACTCAATGCCGCCGGCATGGATGATGCCGGTACCATGAACGCGCCGACCTATTTTAACCATATCCGGTTTGGCACTTACTACGGCGACCTGGTCATCCCCGCCTCCCAGAAATATAATTTGGATCCTTTGTTAATTTTCAGTGTCATCCGCCAGGAATCTCTCTTTGAAGGATTTGTCCGCTCAACCGCGGGTGCCCGGGGGTTAATGCAGATCATTCCCAGTACGGGAGCAGAACGGGCGGAAAAAGAAGACTGGCCCCTGGGATATAGCGATGACGACCTCTACAGACCCATCGTCAACATCAATCTGGGGACAGCCTACTTGAGATATTTACTGAACTACTTCGATGGGAATATCTACGCCGCCCTGGCGGGCTACAACGGTGGTCCGGGGAATTCGGAGATTTGGCTGGAGGACTCCGGAGGAGACCCCGATTTATTCCTGGAGGTCATCCGCTTCACTGAAACTAAAAATTACATCAAGAACATCTCGGAGATCTTCGCCCTCTACCGCAGGATTTACTCCAGGGTACAGTAGCTGGCCATACTGGCTGTAATATCTCAAGGCCTTTTACTCAGCACCAGGTCAAAATCCATTTCCTGTCCATCCCGGATAACGGTGATCTCCACCTTGTCGCCCGGCTTCTTATACGTCAGCAGATAGCCCATAAATTCAGCGAAATCATTCACCGGCATGCCGTCGATACTGATTATCAAGTCCCCACCCAGGGGGAGAGAGCTGTGAGGGTTCGAACCCATCAACCCGGCCTTATCTGCCGGACTGTCTGGAGAGACTTCCAAAATATAGACTCCAGCAGATCGCGGTAATTCCAGCTCTTCTTGGACAAATAAACTGACCTCACTGAGGACATGGATGCCAACATAGGGGGAATCATGATAGCCGACTTCAATTAAATCTGGAATGACGTTCTTGGCTGTGTCAATCGAGATCGCAAAACCCAGGCCTGAATTGACAGGTTGTCCTTTCAGGTCAATACTGGTGGTGCTGATAGCAGAATTGATGCCAATCACCTCCCCATTCAGATTGATCAAAGGCCCTCCTGAATTTCCCGGGTTGATAGCAGCATCCGTCTGGATGATATTGCCGGTGGCAAAAGCGCCTCCTCCCGGGGCATAATGCATAGAATCCAGCGTTCGTCCCAGAGCCGATATGATTCCCTGGGTGATGGTGCCATTCAATCCCTGGGGATTGCCAATGGCGATCACAGTTTGACCAACGGCCAATTTGTCATTACTTCCCAAAGGGAGCACGGTTAGTTCTTCAGGGAGCCGGTCAAGTTCAAGTACAGCCAGGTCCGTATCAGAATCAACTCCCAGGATCTCAGCCCGGGTTTTGAATCCAGAAGGGAAATCCACTTCTAAATCAGTAGCGGATTCGACAACATGGTAATTCGTGACAATATGCCCTTCCCTATCCCACACAAACCCGGTACCCAGACCTCCACCTTCTTCTGAAAGTGCCCTGATAGCAACTACCCCGGGGTTGATTTCACGATACAGGGATGGCAAATCCCCCCCCTCCATCACGATCGTATTCACAGTTGGAACTACTTCCTCAACCGGAGTTTCACTTTCCGCCTGCTGAAAAAATGCCAGGGGGCTGACCACGCAGGCAAGTGCTGCACCAGCCAATATGACGAGTACCACAATTAAAAGGGTTTTGTGTTTGTTCATAAGAGCAACCTTCTTGATTGAATTTAAATTAATATTACAACCTATCACCCCTACCTGCTATGTGTCTGGTTTCGTATTAACAAAGTTTTAATGAGTATGTCGATAGAGATCGCTAAACCGGTGCCACGATCTAAAGGGAAAAGCCTCCTCAATCAGAGATAGTGATTGAGGAGGCTCTCGCCAAAGGAGGAAACAGTGATAATTTTGAGGTTACCCCGTCTCATGGACAATCATATCAGATGGATAACCAGGTGCAATGCACAAGCTCACGCAAATCACATGACCTTAATCACAACCCTCTACCGGGTTAATTATGAAGTCATTTCCATTGCTCTTTGCCCCTTGGAAACAGCATGGATGGGGCGAAAAACCAGCCCTCTTCCGGGGCCATTGCCAATTGTATTGGCATGTTGTACAATCACTTTCGATACAACCTGCCCTCGTAGCTCAGTGGATAGAGCACTTGCTTGCGGAGTAAGGGGTCGCGTGTTCGAATCACGCCGAGGGTGCTTGATAAGGAGCGGGAATCCCCGCTCCTTTATTAAGAAAAAAAGCAATTATAAACCAGAATCGGTGCTCACAAAGGAGGGGAAGATGAATAAAGTGGCTATTGTAACGGACAGCACAGCTTATTTGCCGCCTGACATCCTGGAAGAATATCAAATCCAAGTTATTCCTTTGTCTTTGATCTGGGATGACGATTCATATCAGGATGGCGTAGATATCACAACCACCCAATTTTACAACCGGCTGGAAAAATCCCCCACGCTGCCGAGCACATCACAACCTCCCGCAGGGGAATTCAAAGATTGTTTTTCCGCTCTTCTGGAGAGTGGAAAAGATGTCCTTGCCATCCTGATCTCAGCAGGCATTTCCGGAACCATCAACTCCGCCCTGCAAGCTCAGGCTGATCTCGACCCATCCCGCATTGAGGTGATCGACTCAAAAACTGCAGCTATGGCCACGGGCCTGCACGTGATCGCGGCAGCCCGGAAGGCGGCAGAAGGCGGCACCTTGCAGGAAGTTGCCCAGGTAGCCCGGGACGCCCAGCAGCGAACCGATGTGGTTTTTGTCGTTGATACACTTGAATTTCTTCATAAAGGGGGAAGAATAGGCGGGGCGAAGCGATTCCTGGGATCGATGCTGAATATCAAACCCATCCTGGAAATGAGCGCAGGAAAGATCGAGGCTGTGGACCAGGTGAGAACCCAGAAACGAGCCCTGGAACGGATGGCTGATTTGATCAGGGAAAAAGCCAGCGGCGAGAAACCTCTCCGTATGGCAGTGATCCATTCCAACGTCCCGGAAATGGCCCATAACCTGAAGGAGGAGATCCAGGCATCTTTTTCACCCGAAGAGATCTACGTCTCCGAACTCAGCCCGGTAATTGGCACTCATGTTGGTCCAGGAACACTGGCGATTGCCTGCATGCATGGAATGTAAATCCCCTCTGGAGCAGGTTTTTGCACGTAACCTCATCATCAGACTGGTGTTGTACCATTCATCGAGAAATCAATCACCATTCCCAAAGTGAGGCCGTATGAGTAAAGTAGCTATTGTCACTGATAGTTCACCCTATATTCCCGAACAGATTATCAAAGAAAACAAGATCCATGTTGTGCCGTTAACTGTGATCTGGGGGGAAGAGAATTTCTATGATGGGGTGGACATCACCCCCGTCGAATTTTATCAACGGCTCGAAAAAGCAAAGGTGATGCCCAGCACCTCCCAACCCTCAGTAGCTGATTTTGAGGTGCTCTTCAGATCCTTGCACAAGGAAGGATACGATATCCTGGCAATCCTGATTTCGGAAGAACTTTCCGGGACGATTTCCTCCGCCACCCAGGCCAAGAAAATGCTTCCTGAAGCCAATATCGAAATTGTCAATTCACGAACACTGGCCATGGGACTGGGATTCCTTGTGCTCGCAGCCGCCCGGGCGGCAAACCAGGGCGCCAGCCTGCATGAGTGCAAAAGGCTGGTGGAAAAATCCCTGGAGAAAGTAGGCGTGATTTTTGTGCTTGACACATTGGAATTTCTCCACCGGGGAGGCAGGATCGGAGTTGCCAAGCGCTTTATGGGAACACTGCTCAATGTCAAACCGGTTCTGGCAATTGACAACGGCCTGGTTGTCCCCCTGGATTCCGTCCGCACACAGAAAAAAGCCCTGGAGAAAATCGTTGATCTGATCGATGAAAAGACCCAGGACCAGAAGAATATCCGCTTGGCAACCTTACATGCCAATAACCCAAAGACCGCTCAGTTTGTGCTGGATCTGGCTCTGGAAAAGATCCCCGCTGTGGAACAGGTTTTTTCAGAAGTTAGTCCTGTGATCGGCACGCATGCAGGACCAGGAGCAGTGGGGCTGGCATATATCTACGACTAGCACCTTTCTGTATTTCAAATATTAAAGTCCAGCGAACCTACCGCTGGACTTTTTTCTTTTCAGAGTGGTACACTTAGCTAGCAGAGACTATGAATGAAGACACTTTTTTTCAATCAGACCAGATCACGCCGGCTGACAGCGATGTAGAAATCGTCGATTTTCGTGCTGAACCCTATTCGGATAGAGCCCGTGTGAAAATTAACTTCCGCTTATCTTTCTTCCAGACACCACCCAACGCTGCCATTGTTCTTCTAGGAGAAAAGGGTGAGGAAATTGCATCAGTGGACCTGGTCAATATTATCCAGCCCGAAAATGAACTCACGCTTCATACCCCAAAACCTCTGCCCAGCAAGGGAGAATACCAACTTGAACTCACCCTCTTTAATTTGGAAGAGCGCAAAGCCAGACCAGATGAGACAGGGGAAGTGAAACTCGGGACCCAAAAACTCAGCTCAAAGAGAATCACTTTCACACTCCAGTGAAGAAGAACTATCCCCCGGAATATATCCAGATCATTAACCGTCTTCTCAAAGACCATGCGCCCCTGTTCTGGGCAGCCCTGGAAGATTGTTCCCCGGCTGTCGGGCTGCGGATCAACCCGGCAAAGACCAGCCTGGTAGAACTCCAAAAAGACCTCCTGGTAGAGATCGAACCCCTGCCCTGGACGGCTCATGGGGCCGCTCTCCAGGAAACCGGGGATTTGGGAAAACATCCCTATCATACAGCCGGGCTCTACTACATTCAGGAACCTTCCGCGATGGTCCCGGTTGCTGTTCTTGATCCCCAACCCGGAGAGCGCGTGCTGGACCTCTGCGCGGCGCCAGGAGGAAAGACCACTCAGATCCAATCCCGGATGAAAAACGAGGGATTGTTGATCGCCAACGATGCCAATCCCAGGCGGGTCCAGGCCCTATCCAAGAACCTGGAGCGCTGGGGGGCACGCAACATCTCTGTGCTTTGTGAGACGCCCCGTAGAATTAGCAAACACCTGGGAGATTTTTTTGACCGTGTGCTGGTGGACGCCCCCTGTTCTGGTGAAGGTACTTTCAGGTCAGATCCTGGCGAGATTAAAAAGTGGTCGCCCGAATTCAGCAGACGCTGCTGCCGGATCCAGGATGAAATACTCTGGTTTGCCGCCAAAATGGTCAGGCCGGGAGGTGTCCTGGTATATTCGACCTGCACTTTCAATCAAGATGAGAATGAAGGCACGATTGCCCGTTTCCTGGGGAAGAATCTAGATTTCAGGATCGATCCGATCGAGCCGGTCCAGGGCTACTCAAAAGGGATTCAACTGGAGAATGCCCCGTCGATTGATTTTACAGGAGCGGTGAGAATCTGGCCCCACCTATCACAAGGGGAAGGTCATTTTGCTGCCCGCCTGCGGAAATCCGAATCCAGTCCTCGCTTGCCTTCTAGCGCGATTCAGGACTTTTCTCTCCCCAACCCGGAAAACCAGAGGATCTACAGCCATTTCTTCGGAAACACACTTAAACATACTCCCAGCACCGAGGAAATCCTGCCGGGAAGCAGGAAGTTAAAAAGCTTCGGCAATCGCTTATACTGGATCCCGGATGAAATGCCTTCCCTGAAAGGGCTGAACATCCGCCATTGGGGCTGGTGGCTGGGGACTATCCAAGCCGATAAATTTCTACCCAGCCCGGCCCTGGCATCCGCTCTCCACCCGGAAGACGCCCAATTAGTGTTAGAATTTTCGTTAGAGGATCCCCACTTATTAACCTATCTAAGGGGATCTCCTGTATCAGATTCCAGGCTGGAGGATATGCCAGAAGGGTGGGCCCTGGTGACTTGCTCAGGTTATTCCCTGGGATGGGGGGCAGTCCATCGAGGTCGAATGAAAAGTTATATTCCACGCTGGCTGCGTTCCAATTGATGAGACCGGGTAGTTAACGCTATGACTGATATCGAAAACGAAACCAAAAGGGATAAACCAGGCCCCAAAATTCAGGCCTACTTGATCTTGATCGCTATTGGGTTGCTCCTGATCACTGTTGCCGTCCTGCTCTATCCCCAAGCACGACGAAGCATGGAAGCGCAAAGAGCTTTAACGACCCTGTCAGTTACCGCAACCCCTCCACCCCTTCCCCCAACTACCACCTTACCCCTTGAATCTGCCGGGGAGGATCTCCCCACCCTGCTTGATCCGGAGCTGTTTGCCTATCCAAATCAGTTTGGCACCCTGATCCTATCTATCCAGGAAGGCGTTGACACCCATCTCTTTGCTTATCAACCCTTTTTGGAAGAGTGGTCCGGCATGGGATTCAGCGGTCTGCCGCTGACCCGCCTTACCAGCGGACCACACCAGGACATCACTCCAGATATCAGCAAAGATGGCAAGTGGATTGCATTCTCATCCAACCGAAATGGGCCCTGGGATATTTTCATCCTGAACCTGCAAACCGGAGAAATCCAGCAGTTCACCGATACCGAGGCTTATGATGCCAATCCATCCTGGTCACCAGATGGCCAGTGGCTGGCATATGAAAGTTACCAGATCGATAACCTGGAAGTCTTAATCCAGGATATCAATAAAACGGAAGGACCTATTCCGCTCACAAAAAACCCGGCTGCAGATTTTGCACCTGATTGGTCACTTCAAGGGGGAGGGAGAATGATCAGTTTTATCAGCGACCGCTCCGGCCAGGAAGAAGTCTGGTACGCCAACCTGGATTCCCCAGAGGAAGACAAAGCCGTGCGAATCAAAAACCTGCCCGGTTCCCGTGTCCAGCATCCATCCTGGTCTGGTGATGGAAGATACCTGACCTGGGGATTGATCACCACTGAAGGCAACCATACCCTGATAAGCTGGGACAGCCAGCAGCCTGACAAAGAACCTGCCCTGGTTGGATCTGGAGATTGGCCGCAGTGGGGTGAGG